>JGI24137J36423_1000134_pt1 | contig 16717 bp, 16 predicted proteins | sample BarGraNGADG00311_FD_36423 | JGI IMG/M metagenome (IMG submission 36423) | reverse complement strand
CCCAGCAGCCCGATCTGGTGCTGCTAGACCTGATGCTTCCCGGCAAGGATGGGATCGAGGTCTGTCGCTTGATCCGCGCCGAGTCCGGGGTCCCGATCGTGATGCTCACCGCGAAGAGCGACACGGTCGACATCGTCCTCGGGCTCGAGTCGGGCGCGGACGACTACATCGCGAAGCCGTTCAAGCCGAAAGAGCTCTCCGCACGAGTCCGCGCGCGGTTGCGGCACACGGACGAGCCGAACCCCGAGCACCTCGAGATCGGCGACCTGTCGATCGACGTGAGCGGGCACCGGGTGACTCGCGACGACGAACCGATCTCCTTGACGCCACTCGAGTTCGACCTGCTCGTCGCGCTCGCGCGCAAGCCGTGGCAGGTGTTCACCCGGGAGGTCCTGCTCGAGCACGTCTGGGGCTACCGGCACGCCGCCGACACGCGGCTCGTCAATGTGCACGTGCAACGGCTCCGCTCCAAGGTTGAGCGCGATCCCGAGAACCCGGAGATCGTGGTGACGGTGCGCGGCGTCGGNTACAAGGCAGGCTCGATTCCCTCGTGAACGCGTGGCTGGTGCNCGCTCGGCTGCGGCTGCGGCTGCGGCTGCGGCTGCTGGGCGCGCTGCGCGAAGCCGCCAGTCACTGGCGCACGTCTCTCCAGCTCCGGGTCGTGCTCACGTCCTTGATCGTCGGCCTCCTCGCGGTCGCCGTCCTCGGTGGCTACCTGACGAGCCGGATCCGGGACGGCTTGGTCAACGAGCGGATCAGCCGGGTGCTCGAGGAGTCCGCCAGAGGTGCACGGCTCGCTCAGGGCACGTTCGACTCTGCGACGCTGTCGACGTCCTCCGCCGTGCAGCAGATCCTGTACGACGTGCCACGCGACCTGCAGTCCAGGGGCTCCGGGCACCCCGAGGTGTTCTTGTTCCGGAGCCCGAGCCAGCTGCCCGCGGTCCTGGTGAACGACACCGCCACGAACGCGGAACGGGTCGCAGTCATCGGCCCGAAGATCCGCGCCGCGGTTCAGGCCGACTCGGGCCAGCACTGGCAAGCGGTGGCCATTCCCGGGGTCGCCGGGCAGTCGCCGGGCGTCGTCGTCGGATCGGCGGTAACCGTCCCGGCCTGGGGCACCTACGAGCTCTACTACCTCTACGACCTCAGCCCCGAGCAGTCGTCGCTGTACCTCATCCAGAGGACGCTTGGCGGTGGCGCGATCGGACTCGTCGCCCTCCTCGGCTTCCTGACCTGGCTGGTCACCCGCCAGGCGGTGCGGCCGGTGCGGAGCGCAGCCCGCGTCGCGGAGCGGCTCGCCGACGGCTTGCTCGACGAGCGGATGGTGGTGCACGGCCAGGACGAGATGGCGACGCTCGCGAGGTCGTTCAACGCGATGGCGGAGAGCCTCCAGGACCAGATCCGCCGGATGGAGAGTCTCTCGCGGATGCAGCGGCGGTTCGTCTCGGACGTCTCGCACGAGCTCCGCACGCCACTGACGACGATCCGGATGGCCGGGGAGGTCATCTACGCGTCCCGTGGGGGCTTCGATCCTGCGGTCGCCCGCTCCGCGGAGCTGCTGACGACCCAGATCGACCGCTTCGAAGCGCTGCTCGCCGACCTGCTCGAGATCAGCCGCTTCGACGCGGGCGCCGCCGTGCTCGATGCCGAGGAGCACGACGTCCGCGACGTCGTGACCCGGGCTATCGACCAGGCGACGCCGCTCGCGGAGAGTCGGCAGGTGTGGCTCAGCGTGACGTTCCCGGAGGAGCGCTGCGCCGCCGACATCGACCCGCGTCGGATCGAGCGCGTGCTGCGCAACCTTCTCGTGAATGCGATCGACCACGCGGCCGAGGGGACCCCGGTGGAGATCGTCGTGGCGGTCGACCGGACATCGGTCGGGCTCAGGGTGCGGGACCACGGCACCGGGATGACGCAGGACGAGGCGGCACATGTGTTCGATCGGTTCTGGCGTGCCGATCCGGCACGGTCTCGGAGCAGGGGCGGCACCGGCCTCGGGCTCGCGATCTCCCTCGAAGACGCTCACCTCCATGGCGGCTGGCTCCAGGCATGGGGCGAGCCCGGCAACGGGGCGAGCTTCCGGCTCACCTTGCCGCGCCGGGCCGGAATCGTCCTCAGCGCGTCGCCGCTCCCGCTCGTCCCGGAGACGTTCGGCCCCGTGCCGCACCAGGACGAGGCCGCAAGTCGGCAGATGGACCCGGCAGGGCTGCCCGACTTCGACCACCTGGAGGCACGATGAAGCGCATCCCGGGCCGGAAGACCACGAGCTCACGAGCCGCTACGACGGCGGGCCTCGCGATGGCGCTGGTCGCGCTGCTCGCCGGTTGCGTCGGAATCCCGACCTCTGGTCCGGTTCAGCGTGGCGAACCGGTGCTCGAGGAGCCGGGGCCGATCTTCCCTGTTGTCTCGGCGGGCCCGCTCCCGGGCGACTCGCCCGTCGACATCGTCCGCGGATTCCTTAACGCCCAGGCCGCTGGTTTCTCCGACACGTTGCAGCTCGGCGTCGCGCGGCAGTTCCTCAGTGACTCGGTGCGCAATACGTGGGATCCGCTCAAGCAAGCGGTCGTGTATACGAGCACCAGCTCACCCGACATCCAGCTGACCGGGGACCGCACGGTTCGGGTGGGCGTCGTCGTCGCCGGCACGCTCGACCCGGGCGGGCAGTTCAGCGAGGTCTCGGCCGGAACCAACCGCGACATCGGGTTCGGGCTCGAGAAGGACGCCGGCAGGCAGTGGCGGATCTCGACCCTGGACGACGGGCTCCTGGTCTCGAAGTCGGACTTCGACACCCTGTACCGCGAGACCCTGATCTACTTCCCGAGCTTGGACGGGGCAGTACCTCGTCCCGGACGTCCGCTGGTTCTCCAACCGGAGCGTCGGGACGCAGGCGACCCAAGCGGTCCGCGCGATCCTCGGCGGACCTTCCCCCTTCCTGCGTGACAGCGCGACGACCGTTGTTTCGGTCGGCGTGAAGCTGGCGAGCGATGCGGTCACCGTGACGCCCGACGGGATCGCCCAGGTCAATCTCTCGGTCGAGGAGAAGGCTGCGACGCCGAACAAGCGTGCCCTCCTCAAGCTGCAGCTCCAGGCGGCGTTCGCGCAGCTGCCGACGATCAAGGCCGTCCAGATCCTTGTCGGCGGTGTCGAGCTGAGCGCGCCCGACCCACCGCAACTCTCGGGCGATGCCCTTCCGGGCACGATTCCCTGGGCGATCGCGGGTGGTCGGTTGGTGCGGATCGAGGGGAACCCGCCAGCGCCGGTCGCCGTTCCTGGAGTCAACCTCAGCACGATTCCCGAACCCAGCGACCCGGCGATCGGCTACCAGAACGGCGGCCTGATCGTCGTGCTCTCGATGGGTCAGAACCTGGTGTACGTGCCGGCGGACGGGACGCCGCCACGAACCCTGTTCCCCGGCCACCATCTGGTGCCGCCCAGCGTCGACCGATTGGACTGGGCGTGGACGGCAGAGGCGCAGTCGCGGGGAACGATCGTCGCGGCGCGCCAGAACGGCCGGGTCATGAGGATGAAGGCCGACTGGCTCGACGGGCGCTCGGTGCGATCGCTCCGGGTGTCACGTGACGGGTCGCGGATGGTTATCGTCTCGGCCAGCCCGGTTGGCGTGGTCGAGGTGGACGTCGTCGCTATCGTGCGACGCAGCGGGATTCCGCAGAGGATCGGCGAGCCGCTCCCCATCGGAGCGACTCTCACCGGCGCAGTCAGTGCGGCATGGGTGGACGAGGCGTCGGTCGCGGTGCTCGGCCGCGCGGGCGTACACGCGGATCTCGGGGTGTACCTCGTCCCGATCGGCGGACCGACACAGCTGTTGCTGGCCCGGCCCGATGCGGTCGCGCTCGCCGCGGGTCGTGGCGAGCGCGCGTTGTACGTGGCGAACGCGGCCGGCGCACTGTTCGTCTCCAACACGACGAGCTGGACCGCCTTCACTACCGGCGTGAGGTTCCCAACCTTCCCGGGCTGAGCCCGTCCGAGTGGAGCGGTGTGGCACGGACACGCGGCGTGTCCGTGCCACACCGCTCCACTCGGGGGCCAGGGGCTGGCGGATGCGCCGTGCCCCCGGTGTGCTGGTGGCGTGACGAGCGTGCGTCTGTCGGCAGATCGCGCGTCGGCGCTCGCCCGTCGCGCTGTGGCGGATCTTGCCCGGGAGGTCGCGCGGGTCGTCGTTCCGGTGGAGTGCGCCGGGTGCGGCGCGCTCGACGAGGTGCTCTGCGACGACTGCTCCATCCCGCTGCGGAGTCCGCCGTGGCGGTGCGAGGACGGCGCACCACGTCTCGACCGCCTCGACGGAGTCCCGCCCTTCCCGGTCTGGACGCTGCTCACGTACTCCGGTGTGGCGCGGGATCTCGTGCTGGGCTGGAAGGACCGCGGGCGCGCCGACCTCACGCGTCCGCTGTGTGCGGCGCTCCGGCGGGCGGCGGGCGACCGCGCGGAACCCCTCCGGCAGGCACTCTCGACAGGTCACGGTGCCAGCCAGGCGATCCACGTGGTTCCCGTTCCGAGTTCGCCCGCTGCGCGCCGGCGTCGCGGTGCGGATCTGGTCCGACGGCTCGCCGCATCGGTCGCTGGCGGCCTGGTGGAGCGCGGGGTCCCGGCTCGGCTCGACCCCTGTCTGGCACCCGCGGGTGCCGCGCGCGACCAGGTCGGGCTCGGGGTCAGCGGACGCCAGCGGAACCGCGCGCGAAGCGTGCGCCTGAGGGGTTCGTTGCCCCCGGGCGTTGTCGTGGTCCTGGTCGACGACGTCGTGACGACGGGGGCCACCCTGGCCGCGTGCGAGCGTGCGGTCGCGTCCGGCGGGGGNCTCGTCGTCGGCGCCCTCGTGCTGGCGGCGACGCCGCGACCGACTCGCTCGATCAGTGGATGGCGTGATCGCTGAACCGGGATTACCGTCAGGTCATGGGACTCCCGGTGACGTTCCGAGGCGGTCGAGACATCGGCTCGCGACTCCCGCCGAGGCCTGTCGGACGGGGGGGAGGTGGTGCCCCGCAGTAACGCCCACGGGCGCTCAACGGACACCACGGGGCCACCTGCCCCAACCCTTCGGAGGTTGCCATGGAGATCGTCGTCATCGGTCGGCACACGGATGTGCCCGAGCGGTTCCGTCGCCACGTCGAGGAGAAGCTCGCCAAGATCGGGCAGTACGCGCCGCGCGCGCACCGGGTCGACGTCGAGATCACCCATGAGCGCAATCCTCGGTTCGCTGGGATGTCGGAACGCGTCGAGCTGACGGTGCGGGACAAGGGACCCGTGGTTCGGGCCGAGGCATCCGCCGACGACCGCTACGCGGCGCTCGACGTCGCGACCGCGAAGCTCGTGGAGCGCCTTCGCAGGGTGCACGAGCGCCGCAAGGACCACCACACCAAGCTGCCGCTGGAGAGCATCGACGTCCGACCCCCGACCGAGGAGGCGCCCGGAGCGGCGCCCCAGGTGGCTTCCGCCGTCGGCGACGTGGTCGAGTCGACTCTCGGCGACTCCCCGGTGGTGATCAGGGAGAAGGTGCACCACGCTGCTCCGATCACGGTCGAGGACGCGCTGTACGAGATGGAGCTGGTCGGTCACGACTTCTACCTGTTCGTCGACGCCGAGACGGCGCAGCCAGCGGTCGCCTACCGACGACGCGGCTGGAGCTACGGAGTGATCCGCCTGGACGTCCCGGTGACGACGGCGGGCGGCGTCTAGAGCGCCGTCGTCGAACTGCGACGTCGACCCCCCGAGGAGAGGATTCGGAGGGGGTGCTCGGAGTGTCGGCGCGGCACGAGATGATGACCGGGTGAGTCGTGATCTCGGTGCCGATTCGGCCATGCCTCGGGTTCGTTCGACTCTGTCGGCAGCGCAAGCCCGACGCATCGCTCTGCGCGCCCAGGGGCTGGACGGGCGGCGACCCGAGCCTGCGTCGGTCCCGACGATGCGCGGACTGCAGGCGGTCGTGGACCGGATCGGCCTGATCCAGATCGACTCGGTGAACGTCCTCGCGCGGGCGCACCTCATGCCGCTCTACTCGCGTCTCGGCCCGTACGACCCGAACCTCCTGCACCAGGCCTCGGGCAGGGCGCCACGGCGGTTGGTGGAGACGTGGGCGCACGAGGCGTCATTCGTGCCCCCGGAGACGTACCGCCTGCTCGACTGGCGTCGACGTCGGGTGGGCACGGAAGCGTGGGGGAGCATCTCCCGCGTCGAGGACGAGCACCCCGATCTGGTCCGGGAGGTGCGCGACTGCGTGGCCGGCCACGGGCCGGTGACCTCGCGTGAGGTCCACGCCCTGCTCGACCACGATCATCCGCGGGACCGGGACAACTGGGGCTGGAACTGGTCCGCTGCAAAGCGCGCGCTCGAGTACCTGTTCTTCACCGGGGAGGTGGCCGCCGCGCGGCGCAATCCCCAGTTCGAGCGCTGCTACGACCTCACCGAGCGGATCCTCCCGGCCGGGGTCCAAGCCGCGGCGGAGGTCCCGGAGCCGGACGCGATCCGGGCACTGGTCGAGATCGGAGCCCGTGCTCACGGCGTCGGCACCGAGGCGTGTCTGCGCGATTACTTCCGACTTCGGCCGGAACCCACCCGCCGCGCGCTCGCGGAACTGGTCGAGGATGGCGTCCTGCAGCCGGTTGAGGTCGAGGGCTGGTCCCGTCCCGCGTTCCTGCACCGCGACGCCCGCCTGCCCGGTCGGACCACCGCCCGGACCCTGCTGAGCCCGTTCGATCCGCTCCTGTTCGAGCGCCGGCGGGTGCACGACATGTTCGGCATGCACTACCGGATCGAGATCTACACCCCCGCGGAGAAGCGCCAGTTCGGGTACTACGTGCTGCCCTTTCTGCTCGGCGACCAGCTGGCGGCTCGGGTGGACCTCAAGGCGGACCGGGCCGCCCGGGTGCTGCGGGTGCTCTCCGCCCACGCCGAGCCGGCCGCACCCGCCGGGACGGCGGACGAGCTGGCCCTCGAGCTCGCGGAGCTGGCGCGCTGGCTCGTTCTCGACGGGATCGAGGTGGCCGCGCCGTACCTGGGAGCCTTCGCTCGACCTCTCGCCGTGCGGCTCGGGCGCGCCCCGAGCTCCGTCGACGGCGCCGACCTGCGAACAGCCGTGGTCTCGTGACCGAACCGGTGATGACCCACCCGGCGGGCGCGCACGCGCCCGGAGAGGTTCCGATTCGGCGCGGGGACTTTCTGCTGGTGCTGCTCGCGGCCCTCTGCTGGGGCACCGGTGGTGTCCTCGGCTCTCTCCTGGCGCGACGCGAACACCTGGGCGTCTTGTCGATCGCCACCCTGCGAATGCTGGCGGGCGGAATCCTGCTGTTGGCCGGGCTCGCCCTGATCGGCCGGCTGCACACCGTCCGGCTCTCTGGCCCGGCGGTGGTCCGGATCGCGCTGACGGCGTTGCTCACCGCGATCTTCGAGGTCTGCTTCTTCACCGCCGTGGTGACCGTCTCGGTCAGCACCGCCACCCTGGTCACGATCGGCGCGTCGCCCGTCCTGGTCGCACTCTGGACGACGGTGGTCCGCCGGCACCGACCGGAACGCATCGTCGTCGTCGCTCTGCTGGTCGCGCTGCTCGGCCTGGTGCTGTTGCTCGGCGTCGCGGTCCCGGCCGGCAGCCGCGCGGCTCTGGGCGTACTGGTGGCGCTGCTCGCGGCGGCGGCCTTCGGCACCGTGACCATCCTCAACGAGAGAGCGGTGGTCGGTCTCGACCCCGCGATCCTGACCGGCTACGCGTTCCTCCTCGGCGGCGGCATGGTCCTGCCGTTCGCCCTCGCGTTCGGCTGGCACCTGCCGCACGTGCCGTCCAACTGGGGGCTCGTGGTCGTGATGGGCCTGGTCCCGACGGCCGGCGCGTACGTCGCGTTCCTGACCGGCCTGCGGACGGTGCCCGCGACGACCGCCGTGCTGCTCTCGCTGGTCGAGCCGCTCACCGCGGCGGTCCTGGCCGCGGTCGTCCTTGCGGAGCGACTCGGTCCGCTGGGGATCGTTGGAGGCCTCCTGCTCGCCGTCGCCGTCGTTCTCGTGCGCCCACGGGACTGAGCCTCGCCTACGATGGGCGAGGGTCGGCGCGCTGGTGCGCGTGGACCTGGCCCCGTCGCCGCCCGGCGCGCGGGCGATGACCAGGTCGGGAGTAGAGCGTGCCTGCGGTCTTTGAGAAGATCCTTCGCATCGGCGAGGGCAGGATCCTGAAGAAGTTGGCCGGGATCTCAGCTCAGGTGAACGCCCTGGAGGACAGTTTCAGCACGCTGTCCGACGCCGAGCTCCGCGAGGAGACCGACCGTTTCAAGGAGCGGCTCCAATCGGGCGAGTCGCTCGACGATCTGCTTCCCGAAGCCTTCGCGACGGTTCGTGAGGCTGCGCAGCGCACCCTCGGGCAGCGGCACTTCGACGTGCAGATCATGGGCGGCGCTGCGCTGCACCTCGGAAACATCGCCGAGATGAAGACCGGTGAGGGCAAGACGCTGGTCGCCACACTCCCCGCCTACCTCAACGCCTTGACCGGCGACGGTGTCCACATCGTCACCGTGAACGACTACCTCGCGGAGTACCAGAGCGAGCTGATGGGCCGGGTGTTCCGGTTCCTCGGCCTCAGCACGGGATGCATCCTCTCNGGGCAGCAGCCGACCGAGCGACACGACCAGTACACCGCCGACGTCACGTACGGCACGAACAACGAGTTCGGCTTCGACTACCTGCGCGACAACATGGCCTGGTCGCCGGACGAGCTCGCCCAGCGTGGTCACAGCTTCGCCATCGTGGACGAGGTCGACTCGATCCTGGTCGACGAGGCGCGGACCCCGCTGATCATCTCGGGCCCGGCGACCGGCGACGTGGACCGCTGGTACACCGAGTTCGCCCGGATCTCGAGTCGGCTGCAGCGGGACCGTGACTACGAGGTCGACGAGAAGAAGCGCACGGTCGGCGTGCTCGAACCGGGCATCGAGCGGGTCGAGGACTATCTCGGGATCGAAAACCTCTACGAGTCGCTCAACACCCCGCTGATCGGCTTCCTCAACAACGCGGTCCGCGCGAAGGAGCTCTTCAAGCGCGACAAGGACTACGTGATCCTCAACGGCGAGGTCCTGATCGTCGACGAGCACACCGGGCGCATGTTGCCCGGCCGTCGTTACAACGAGGGCATGCACCAGGCGATCGAGGCCAAGGAGGGCGTGGTCATCAAGGCCGAGAACCAGACCCTCGCCACGATCACCCTGCAGAACTACTTCCGCCTGTACGCGAAGTTGTCCGGCATGACCGGCACGGCCGAGACCGAGGCTGCCGAGTTCAGCGGCACCTACAAGCTCGGCGTGGTGCCGATCCAGACGAACCAACCGATGGTTCGGATCGACCAGCCTGATCTGGTCTACAAGTCGGAGACGGGCAAGTACGACGCCGTCGTGGCGGACCTCGTCGAGCGGCACGCGAAGGGCCAGCCCGTCCTGGTCGGAACGACGAGCGTCGAGAAGAGCGAGCACCTGTCCCAGCTCCTGCGCAAGCAGGGCGTCCCGCACGAGGTCTTGAACGCGAAGCAGCACGCTCGAGAGGCCTCGATCGTGGCCCAGGCGGGCCGTAAGGGTGCCGTCACGGTGGCGACGAACATGGCCGGGCGCGGCACCGACATCATGCTCGGCGGCAACGCCGAGTTCATGGCCGTCGCGGAACTGGCGAAGCGCGGCCTCGACCCGGCCGAGTCGCCGGAGGAGTACGAGGCGGCATGGCCCAACGCCCTCGAGAAGGCGCGCGCCGCGGTCGCCGCGGAGCACGACGAGGTCGTCGAGCTCGGTGGCCTGTACGTCCTCGGCACCGAGCGGCACGAGTCGCGACGCATCGACAACCAGCTGCGCGGCCGGTCCGGTCGTCAGGGTGACCCGGGCGAGTCACGGTTCTACCTCTCGCTCCAGGACGATCTGATGCGGCTGTTCAACTCGGGTCTTGCCGAATCGCTGATGACCCGCGCCGGCTTCCCGGAGGACCTTCCGCTCGAGTCCAAGCTCGTTACCCGAGGGATCCGCAGCGCACAGTCGCAAGTGGAGAGCCGGAACTTCGAGATCCGCAAGAACGTCCTCAAGTACGACGACGTGCTCTCCCGCCAGCGCACCGTGATCTACGACGAGCGTCGGCGCGTGCTCCAGGGCGAGGACATGGCGGAGCAGGTCCAACACTTCTCCTCCGACGTGATCTCCGCCTATGTCAACGGCGCCACGACAGGCGGGGCGCCCGAGCAATGGGACCTCGACGGCTTGTGGACCGCCCTCAAGGCCGTCTACCCGATCTCGATCACACCGGAAGAGGTCGTCGAGGAGGCCGGCGGCCCCACCCGACTGACCGCGGAACTGCTCGGCAAGGAGATCCTCTCGGACGCGCGGCTGGCGTACCAGGAGCGCGAATCGCGGATCGGTGTGCCGGCGATGCGCGACCTCGAGCGCCGCGTCGTGCTCTCGGTTCTGGACCGCAAGTGGCGCGAGCACCTCTACGAGATGGACTACCTCAAGGAGGGAATCGGACTGCGCGCGATGGCGCAGCGCGACCCGCTCGTGGAGTACCAGCGCGAGGGCTTCCAGCTGTTCCAGGCGATGACCGACGCGATCAAGGAGGAGTCGGTCGGCTTCCTGNACAACCTGGAGGTCAAGGTGGCTGAGCCTCAGGCCGAGGAGCCTCAGGCCGAGGAGCCTCAGGCCGAGGNGCCTCAGGNCGAGGAGGCCCGGAAGCTGGTTGCCAAGGGCCTCGAGGCTCCGACCCAGCGCGCTCCGCTGCAGTACAGCGCACCGAGCGTGGACGGTGACCAGTCGGCCTCGTCTACGACGTCGGCGCCCAGGCAGGCTGCCTCGCCCGCCGCCGACGGCCGGACCTTCGCGGGGACCCCGCGGAATGCTCAGTGCCCCTGCGGGTCAGGGAAGAAGTACAAGCTCTGCCACGGGAAGAACGCGGCGCAGTGAGCCGCGTCGCGGGCTAGCCGATCTCGAGCACGGTGGCGCGCCAGTAGCCGCGGTGGCCCTCGAGCGGATGGCTGCGGCGCGGACCCGATCGCCGTCGTCGAGCACCACGCTCGCCTCGGTGACCAGCTGGCTGAGACGGCAGACCCTGACGCGGCGCACCGTCACGCGAGGCGTCGTTCGCCGGCCGCGCTGCCGGACGGTGATCGCCGCCCGGGTGGCGAGCGTGTCGTAGACCTCCGGCACGACCCATCGGGTGAGCTGGGCGACGGGTCGGATGCCCGCGAGCACCTCGACGGCCGCCTGGGCGATCGAGCAGCTCACGGAGCGCGGGTCCGGGAGCTGCGGGTTGGGCCGGGCCGCGCTACCTGCGCTCGGAACCGCCGGAGGAGTGACCTGGACGCTTCCCGCAACCATCGGGCGCGCCAATCCCGGTCCTCGCGCCACGAGCGCTTCGGCTTCGCCCGGGCGATCCTGACTGAGCGGCGGCGTCGCCGTCGCAGTTCCGGGCGAGTCGGTCCGGGTGCGCGCGGGGTCGGCGGGGCTCGCCGACGGCGGTCCCGTCCGGCGGCGGGTCGCAGCGGGCGTCGTCACTGTCCCGCCGCGTCTGTCACGGGCCGGGCGAGGACCTGACCGGGATGGATGAGGTTCGGGTCGGTTCCGACGACGCCACGGTTCGCGTCGTACCACCCGGGCCACGCGGCCGCGATCTCGGCTGGCGAGGCGTCCGGATCGAGATGCTCGGCGGCGATCCGCCAGAGCGAGTCGCCAGCCCGCACGACGACGGTGGACCGCGCCGTCCCGACGGCTGCTCCCGGGGCGGGAGCTGAGCGCACGGAGGATGTGCCTGCCGACGTCGTCGGCGATCCGGGTGCCGTCGGGCTCGCGGTCGCGGTGGCCGGCTGCCAGCCCGGGTTCCACTCGTCGCCGGCGAATGCCGGCAGGCCGAAGGTCGACACCAGGCCGACGCCGAGGGCGCCTGCCACCAGGCGGCGAGCGACCGTCGACGGACCCGAGCAGACCGGTGCCGCGCTTCCACGCCTTCGCACTAGCGACAGCCGCGTCGTCGCACGGGCGAACTCGACCAGGATCCCGGCGGCGAGATAACTGGACGCGAGCGCGCCGACGAGAGCGAGCAGGGTGAGGACCGCGCCGTCCGGCATCGCCGTCCGGGCCTGGAGCAGTCCTGTTCCGCGTGACCAGGCCAGCGTTCCGAGGACCGGTGCGGAGAGCAGAACCGCGACGACCGTCAGGGTGCAGGCGATGCGCGAGCAGACGACCGAGCCTTGATACACCATGGCCTCCAGTGGCATCGAATAGTGCTGTTAGATACAAAGTGATGTGGATAGGTGTATCTGATTTCGTACGATCTGTCCACCGGTCTGTCGCCTTGTGCATTCCGCTCCACGAACCGCCAGCCGGCGCTACCGTGCGGCCATGCGCTGGGAAAACCTGTTCGCGGACCTGGAGACGCAGCTCGCCGCGTCGATGGCCCAGGAGCGGGACTCCGAGGTCGCGGACCGGATCGCGACCGAGCGCGCGGGTGTCGCGATCTCCGACCGGCTCAGGGCACAGCGCCGCTCACCGGTAGACGTGCGGATCCGCGGCGGCGAGGTGCTGACCGGCGAGGTCGTGGACGTTGCGACCGAGTGGCTGCTCCTNGCCGAGGCGGCGCGCCGGCATCTGGTGCCGCGCGCGGCGATCACCGCCATCGGCGGGCTCGCGCCGCATTCGGCACCGCCCGCGGGCGAGGTCCTTCGCCGGCTGGGCCTCGGTCATGCGCTGCGCGCCCTGGCGGCCGAGGGGCGCCCGGTCCAGGCCGTGACCGGGGACGCGACCTACCTGGGCCGGATCGCCGCTGTCGGGCAGGACCACCTGGACATCGCACCGGATCTCGAGGGCTTTGGTTCCGGGCGACCGGCCGGGCTGCTCGCCGTACCGTTCGCGGCGCTGCTGCGGGTCAGCAACACCTAGTCGTGCTGGCTGCCGCCGTCGATCCTTGCTCGCGTCTGGGCGTACATCCGCTGGATGTACGCCTCGAGTTCGGTTGACTCCACCCGCCACTGGCCGCGACCGCCCACCTGGATGGCCGGGAGCTCGCCCGACCTGACCAGCGCGTACGCCTGGGTGCTCGAGATGTTCAGCACCTCGGTGACGTCCGCCAGGGTGAGGAACCGGGATGCCATGCGCCAAGTCTGGCACGCCGCCTCGCGATCCGAACTTCGTCCACAAGTCCCAGCGCGGAGGGGTCGCCACTGGGCATGATGTCCTCTATGTCGCAAATTGGTGAATGCGCTGTTGGGGACCGGCACGATGACGCCGCCCGCTGAATCCGGCCAGCTGGCGGCGCGCCTCCGCCGCCCGAGCTGGCGCGACCCGCGGCTCTTGCTCGGGATCACGATGGTGGCGCTCGCTGTCGCGCTCGGCGCGTGGACCATCGGACGGGCGGACCGGACCGCACCGGTGCTCGTCGCGGATGGTGAGCTGACTCCCGGCGAGCCGCTGAGCGGCGACCGACTCGGCATCGCCCGGGTACGCCTCGAGGACGCGGACCGCTACCTCTCGCCCGACGAAACTCTCCCGACCGACGCCGTGCTGACGCGTACGGTCGGCGACGGAGAACTGATCCCGCGCTCGGCGATCGGCAGTGCGGGCCGTCTCGCGCTGCGCCCGGTGGCGGTGCCCGTCCAGGCGGCGCTCGCTGACGGCGTGCGGCCGGGCGCGCGGGTCGACCTCTGGTTCACCCCGGATCGCGATGCGATCGCGGCCGGAGTCGCTCCGCACGCGGTCGCCGAGGGCCTCACCGTCGCGGAGGTCGGCAAGGACTCCGGGGGGTTCTCGATCGCCTCGGGATCGACCGTCCAGGTGCTCGTGCCGACCAAGCAGCTGCCTGCCGTGCTCTCTGCGCTCGCGGCCGAGGGCTCGGTGGCGATCGTGCCGATCCCTGGGTGGGGCGCGGAGGCGGGGCGGTGACGACCGGCGTCCTGTGCGCCGTCCGCGGCCCGCGGGAACCGAGCATCGTCGCGGCACTCGATGCGAGGACCTCCGTGCTGCGGGTGGTCCGACGGTGTGCGGATGTCGCGGAGCTGCTGGCGGCGACGGGTGCCGGCCTCGGCCGGATCGTCGTCCTCTCCGGCGACCTGCCCGAGCTCGATCGCGAAACCCTGTTCCGGTTCCGTGCCAGCGGCGCGCTGGTGCTGGCGATCGTGGACCCGCACAGCGACTGGCAGGCGGAGCGGATGGAAGCCCTCGGCGCGACGCTCGTCGTCTCCGACGACCGGACAGCGGAGGAGATCGCCGACGCCGCCGAAGACCTTGCGCGTGGCGTCGGGGCAAGCGAGCCGATCGGTCACCCGGACGGGCGCTCGCGCTCGGCGCGCGAGCCGGCAGCAGACTCGCCCGGGACGGCCGCCGCTCGCGGTCGGCTGGTGGCGGTCTGGGGCCCGACCGGCGCGCCCGGCCGCAGCACGCTCGCGGTGAACCTTGCGGCCGAGCTCGCCGGGCTCGGCCGGCGCGCGTTGCTGGTCGACGCGGACACCTACGGCTCTTCACTGGCGATGGCACTGGGCATGCTCGACGAGTCGGCGGGGATCGCCGCAGTGGCCCGGCTCGCCGGCAGCGGGACGCTCGCGCCAGAACTCGTGCTCAGGCATGCCGCCCAGGTCGGTCCCGGCTTGCACCTGTTGACCGGCCTGAACCGTGCCGAACGGTGGCCCGAGTTGACGCCGAGCGCGCTCGACCTCGTCTGGGACGCAGCCCGTCGTGTCGTGGACTGGGTGATCGCCGACTGCGGATTCTGCCTGGAGCAGGACGCCGGCGCCGAGTACCCCGGCACGCCTGCTCGGCGAAACGCGAGCACGGTCGGAACACTCCGGGCGGCGGATGTCGTCCTCGTCGTCGGTTCGGCGGACCCGGTCGGCGTGGCTCGTCTGGTCCGCGCCCTCGCTGACCTGAGCGACCGCGAGCTGGTCCGAGCGGATGCGCAACAGGTGGTGGTCGTCAACCGGGTGCGGGCCTCTTCCGTCGGGTCGCGGGCCAACGACGCCGTGCGCGAGGCGCTCGCCAGGTTTGCGGGCGTCGAGGCCCCGGTTCTCGTGCCGGACGACCGCGTCGCGTGCGACGGTGCCCTGCTCGCGGGTCAAGCTCTCCGTGAGCACGCGCCCGGGTCTCCGGCTCGCCGCGCGATCGCCGCGCTCGCCGAACGCCTCTCTCTCGACGCACTGGGGCCGACCGCTCGGCCGGGTCTCGCGGCGAGTCGTCGGCATGCGCGAGCGCTCACCCGGCGCTGAACGGGCACACTGGCATGGTGCGCGTCTACCTGCCGGCCACGATCACCGACCTCGCCGACCCGGACGGGCTCGCTCCGCGGCGCGCGCATGCTGTCACGGGTGCGCTGAGCACCGCGTTGCCGCACGACGACGAGGAGGGTCGTGAGTACGCGGCCCAGCTCGCTGCGGCGGACGCCAGCGTGNTGCTCCTCGCCNCGCAGCCGGCTGCGCCGCGCAGGCGCGTCGTGGTGAGTGCCGACCTCGCGGTCCNGGCCACCGGGCACGTCACCGACCCCGACGCCGCGCCGAGNGCGATCGAGGTNGTCGTCACTGTGGCGTGGTCCCAGGTGGCGTGCGTCCATGTCGACGAGGCGGCGGCCGAGGCCGATGTCGCGGCCGCCATCGACGGTGAGCTGACCGCGGCTGAGCGGCTGGTCGAGCGCGACCTGCTTTGGTACGACGTCAGCGAGCTGGCCGCCTTCGTCGCCAACAGCCGCTAGTCGTCAGTGCCGGCGTCGTCCGTCGAGGATCCCCAGTACCTCGTCGTGCAGCAGGCCATTGGTCGCGACCGCGGAGTTGCCGAACGGGCCGCGCTCACCTCGGACCGACGTGAAGCGCCCACCGGCCTCGGTCACGATCGGGACGAGAGCGGCCATGTCGTGCAGCGCGAGCTCGGGCTCGCAGGATACGTCCACTGCTCCCTCGGCGACCAGCATGTGCGACCAGAAGTCGCCGTATGCGCGGGTCCGCCAGACTCGCCGGGTCAGGTCCAGGAATTCGTCCAACCGGCCCGCCTCCTCCCAGCCGCTCAGCGACGAATAGGAGAGGGAGGCGTCGGCGAGACGGTTGACGCCGGAGACGGACAAGCGGCTCGCCGCGGAGAGCGACTTCCCGGTCCACGCACCGGAGCCCCGGGCAGCCCACCAGCGCCGGCCCAGCGCCGGTGCGCTCACCACGCCGAGCACCGGCTCGCCGCCGTCGATCAGTGCGATCAGGGTGGCCCAGACCGGGACCCCGCGGACGAAGTTCTTGGTGCCGTCGATCGGGTCGATGACCCATTGCCGCGGGCCGTGACCCGTGTCGGGGAACTCCTCGCCGATGACCGCGTCGCGCGGCCGGGTGCGGCCGAGCTGGGCCCGCACGATCTCCTCGGCGGTGCGGTCCGCATCCGTGACGGGCGTCTGGTCCGGCTTGGATTCCACCTGCAGGTCGAGCGAGCGGAACCGGGCCATGGTCTGTGAGTCGACCTGGTCGGCGATGACGTGCGCGAGCCGAAGGTCGTCGTCGTACCCNGTGCGGACGCTCATGCCTGAACGCTACCGGGGTGCGCACCCCGGCGGGCGGTCCTCGGGCCGCTCAGCGGTCGGTGTCGCCGCCGCTACGGCTCGTCAGCAGACGTCGGAACGACTCGAGCCGGGCCGCGCGAGCGGCCGGATCCGGGTGCTCGGGAGAGGTGCCGCCGACCGCCCACGCGTCCAGCTCGCAGTCGGGTGAGTCGGCGAGGTGCGTGCAGCCGCGGGGGCAGGTCTCGGC
>JGI24137J36423_1000133_pt1 | contig 16734 bp, 15 predicted proteins | sample BarGraNGADG00311_FD_36423 | JGI IMG/M metagenome (IMG submission 36423) | reverse complement strand
CATTCAGCCGGGCGACGTCACCGGGTCGGAGCACCATCGCATCAGTGGCCGCCTCGGTGGTCGGGTCTTCGCCGGCGTGAGCACCGCTTCCGGCGCGCTGATCCTCGTGCTCCTCGCCGCGGTCGCGATCTTCCTCGTCGCTCGGGGCCTGCCGGCGCTGACCAGCTCCGCGGCCGATCTCTCCGCGCGGATCGGTTGGTTCGCCAAGGGTCAGACGATCCTGAGCTACACCGGGCCGCTCATCTTCGGAAGCCTGCTCGCAGGCGCGCTCGCCCTGCTCATCGCGACCCCCGTCGCGGTCGGCATCGCGCTCTTCATCTCGCACTACGCGCCCCGCCGCCTCGCCCAGGGTCTCGGTTACGTCGTCGACCTCCTGGCCGCGATCCCGAGCGTCGTCTTCGGCCTGTGGGGCGTCTTGTGGCTGGTGCCCAAGCTCGTGCCGGGATTCTCCTGGTTGCACGAGGCGCTCGGCTTCCTGCCGATCTTCCAGGGCACCCCGAGCCCCACCGGCCGGACCATCCTGGCGGTCGGCCTGGTGCTTGCCGCGATGATCCTGCCGATCATCACCGCGGTCTCTCGCGAGGTGTTCCTGCAGACGCCGCGGCTGCACGAGGAAGCAGCGCTCGCGATGGGTGCGACCCGTTGGGAGATGATCCGGATGGCGGTCTTCCCGTTCGGTCGTTCCGGGGTCATCAGTGCCGCGATGCTCGGGCTCGGGCGCGCCCTCGGTGAGACGATGGCGGTCCTGATGATCCTGTCGCCCGGCTTCTCGTACTCGCTGGCCCTGCTGGAGGCCGCGAAGCACCAGACCATCGCGGCCAACATCGCCGCGCAGTTCCCGGATGCGAACCCGTCCGGCGTGAGCGTCCTGATCGCGACCGGCCTGGCCCTGTTCGTCATCACGATGGCCGTCAACATGACCGCGCGCTGGATCGTCTCGCGGCGCAAGGAATTCTCGGGAGCCAACTGAGATGGCCACCGACGCCCCGAGCCGACCTGCACCCGCCGTGACGCCCCGCGCGTCCGACGTCTTCGAGAAGACGCGGGGGCGCCGCAGGTTCGTCGACCGCCTGATGACGACGCTCGTCACGGGCGCCTTCGCGGTTGCGATGATCCCGCTCGTCTCGGTCGCCTGGACGGTCGGCAGCCGCGGCCTCAAGCGCCTCAACGGCACCTTCTTGACCACGACGATGCGCGGCGTCTTCGGCGGCATGGACGCGGGCGGCATCCAGCACGCGATCGTCGGTACGCTCCTGATCACCCTGGCCGCCGCCGTGATCTCGGTGCCGATCGGACTGCTCTGCGCGATCTACCTGGTCGAGTACGGGCACGGTCGCCTGGCCGGTGCGGTGACGTTCTTCGTGGACGTGATGACCGGCATCCCATCGATCGTCGCGGGCCTGTTCGCCTACGCCCTGTTCACCCTCCTGCTCGGCCCCGGAGCACGGGCTGGCATCGTCGGCTCGGTCGCGCTCTCGGTGCTGATGATCCCGGTCGTGGTTCGGTCCAGCGAGGAGATGTTGCGACTCGTCCCGAACGAGCTGCGCGAAGCGGCGCTCGCCCTCGGGGTGCCGAAGTGGCTGACGATCCTCAAGATCGTGGTGCGGACCGCGATTGCCGGGATCACCACGGGCGTGATGCTCGCCGTCGCCCGGGTGATCGGCGAGACCGCCCCGCTGCTGATCACGGTCGGCGTCGCGGACTCGATGAACTGGAATCTGTTCGCCGGACGCATGATGACCCTGCCGGTGTACGTGTTCGGCCAGTACCGCGAGGGTCTGGTGCCGTGCGCCAACCGCGCCGTCACGTGCCTGCCGACCATCAATTTCGACCGGGCCTGGGCCGCGGCGCTGGTCCTCATCCTCATCGTGATGGGGCTCAACCTGATCGCCCGGCTGATCACTCGGTACTTCGCCCCGAAGACACGGCGATGACCGGCATGAGAACCTGCAGACGACCCGCTCCCCTGAAGGACCACTGTGGCTAAGCGCATCGATGTCGCCGACCTGAACATCTACTACGGCGACTTCCGCGCCGTGGCGGACGTGACCATGGCGGTCGAGCCACGCACGGTGATGGCCTTCATCGGCCCGTCCGGCTGCGGCAAGTCGACCTACCTGCGCGCTCTCAACCGGATGCACGAGGTCATCCCCGGTGCGCGCGTCGAGGGCAAGGTCACCATGGACGGCGTCGACCTCTACGCGCCGGAGGTCGATCCGGTCTCGGTGCGCCGCCAGGTGGGCATGGTCTTCCAGCGCCCGAACCCGTTCCCGACCATGTCGATCGCCGAGAACGCGCTCGCCGGCATCCGGCTGAACAACCGCCGGCTGTCGAAATCGGACGCCGCGGGCATCGTCGAGCAGTCCCTCCAGAGCGCGAACCTCTGGAACGAGGTCAAGGACCGGCTCGACCGGCCCGGCTCCTCGCTCTCCGGCGGCCAGCAGCAGCGCCTCTGCATCGCGCGGGCGATCGCCGTCAAGCCGCAGGTCCTCCTGATGGACGAACCGTGCTCGGCCCTGGATCCGATCTCGACGCTCGCGATCGAGGACCTCATCGCGGAGCTCAAGAGCGAGTACACGATCGTCATCGTCACGCACAACATGCAGCAGGCGGCGCGGGTGAGCGACCGCACCGCGTTCTTCAACATCGCCGGGAGCGGGCAGCCGGGTCGACTGGTCGAGGTGGACGACACCGCGAAGATGTTCTCGACGCCGTCGGAAAAGTCCACCGAGGACTACATCTCCGGTCGCTTCGGCTGAGCTGCCGCGATCCGCGGCGCCGCGATCTGCGGCGCTCGCCTGGCGTGCCGCCCAAGGGCCGAGGGCTCAGCTCGCGCTCAGCGGCAAGTGCTCAGCTCGCGCTTGGGCTCGGGACCACGGTCGAGTACTCGGGCAGCGTCCCGTCGAGCACCGGCACCGAGACGCTCTGCGTGCCGGACTCCGGCGTGGAGACCTCGAGTCCGAGCAGCCCGCCGAGGGGCGCGTTGAGCATCGGGACAGACGTATGCACGCCGTCCTTGGTTCCGAGCAGCACCGTCTGGTTGGGAGCCAGCGGCACCTTCAGGGTGAACTCCGCGTCGGCGGGCGGCGGCGCGAGGCCCTCGATCAGCACCTTGTTCGTGATCGTGACCGTGGTCGCGGTGGCGGAGCGGTTGGTCAGGGCTCCGAGCAGTACACCCGGCCCGTCGCGGTTCGCCGACACGACCATCAGGTTGGCCGCGCTGACCTGGCCGTCGAGCTCCAGCCGCACTCCGTCGGACGGGCTGTACGGCTTGTCCGTCGTGATCGGGTTGACCGCCGAGCAGCCGGTCAACGCGAGCGTCGCAGCAAGAGCACCGGTCGCGAGAAGGGACGTCATGGTGCGCGAGGCGCGGGCGGCGCGGGCCACGGGTGCTCCCTGTATCGATCGAGACTGGCGGGGCACAGCCTAGTGCGTCGGCGATGGCTCCGGCATGCAGGCCCGTGACCTGCGCGAACGCTCCGGGAGCCCGGTCTGAGGGCGATTTGGCCGTGGTAGCATAGAGGGCCGCGAAAGGGGACCCGCACCTATGGCTTTTGTTGTCGGCGAGACTGTCGTCTACCCGCACCACGGCGCAGCTCTGATCGAGGAGATCAAGACGCGCACCATCCGCGGTGAGGACAAGACCTACCTCAAGCTCAAGGTCGCCCAGGGCGATCTGACGATCGAGGTGCCGGCAGAGAACATTGACCTCGTCGGCGTTCGCGACGTCGTCGGGCAGGAAGGGCTGGAGCGCGTCTTCGAGGTGCTGCGCCAGCCGTACACGGAGGAGCCGACCAACTGGTCGCGCCGCTACAAGGCCAACCTCGAGAAGCTCGCCTCCGGGGACGTGATCAAGGTTGCCGAGGTCGTGCGCGACCTGTCCCGTCGCGATGCCGACCGCGGCCTGTCCGCCGGGGAGAAGCGGATGCTCGCGAAGGCCCGGCAGATCCTCGTCTCCGAGCTCGCGCTCGCCGAGCACACCGAAGAGGAAAAGGCAGAGGCCATCCTCGACGAGGTCCTCGCGTCCTGACGGCGCCCAATCGGCCCTAGGACGCCTCGCCCACGGCGGATGACGCCGACCCGATGAGCATCGCCGCCATCCTCACCGCTGCCGGGACCGGCTCGCGCCTCGGCGCGGACCGGCCCAAGGCACTGGCGCTGCTCGTCGGCGAGCCCCTCGTGGTGCACGCCGCGCGACGGCTCGCGCAGTCCGGGGTGATCCACCGGATCGTGGTGACCGCACCAGCGAGCCACCACGCGCAGGTCGTCGAGGCACTCGGTGATGCCGACGGGATCGACGTCCCGGTGACGGTCGTGGTCGGCGGTGAGAGCAGGCAGGCGTCCGTCGCGGCGGGCCTCGCCGCGCTTCCCCCGGATGTCCGCATCGTGCTCGTGCACGACGCCGCGCGCGCTCTCGCCTCATCGGATCTCGCCCGCCGCGTGGTTGCCGCCGTGCTGGACGGGCACGGCGCCGTGGTGCCCGGGCTGCCGGTGGTCGACACGGTCAAGCAGGTGGCGGCCGGTCCGGAGCCGCTGGGTGACCGACCCGCGTCGGCGGCCGAACGGGTCGTGGCGACGGTCGACCGAACCCTGCTCCGCGCGGTCCAGACGCCGCAGGGCTTCGCTCGAGAGCTCCTCGACCGCGCCCACCATGCGGGCGCGGAACGCGCCGCGGCCGATTACACCGCCGCGACCGACGACGCGGCCCTCGTCGAGGCACTCGGCGAGCCGGTCTGGGTCGTCCCGGGTGAGGATGATGCTCTCAAGATCACCACGGCCCGGGACCTGGCGATCGCCGAGCTCCTGGCACTTCGGGCGGCACGGTGACCGGCCCGGACAGCGAGCGGAGCGGATGGATGAGCGGGGCACCAAGGACCGGCATCGGCGTGGATGTGCATGCCTTCGCGACAGAGGGCTCCGCGCGGGTCCTGCACCTCGCGGGTCTCGAGTGGCCGGGGGAGCCCGCGCTCGAGGGGCACTCCGACGGTGATGTCGCGGCGCACGCCGCTGCCGATGCCCTGCTGTCCGCGGCCGGGCTCGGGGACCTCGGCTCGGTCTTCGGGACCGACGAGCCGCGCTGGGCGGGCGCCGCCGGGACGATGCTGCTCGCCGAGGCGGCGCGGCTCGTGCGCGCGGCCGGCTTCGAGGTGGGGAACGTCGCGATCCAGGTCATCGGGAACCGGCCGAGGATCGGGCGCCGCCGCGGCGAGGCGCAGATCACGCTGAGCGCCGCTTGCGGTGCCCCTGTCACCGTCTCCGGAACGACCACCGACGGTCTCGGCCTGACCGGCCGCGGTGAGGGCATCGCGGCGATTGCGACCGCACTCGTCCTCCCGGCCGCCGCCCAGCTGGAGTGACCCCGCTGGAGTGACCCCGCTGGAGTGACCCCGAGTGGAGTGACCCCGAGTGGAGCGAGGTGGCACGCTCGCTCGGCGAGCCCGTGCCCCCTGGCTCCACTCGGCGGGAGTTGCCGATTCGCAGGCCCACTGCGGCCGCGGCGCACGCGGCTGTCCCGGCGCAGCGTGCAGTGCCGGTTCGCGACCGGTCGCCGGTAGCCTTGCGCCCGTGACACTTCGCCTCTACGACACCGCCGCGCGTGGCCTGCGCGAGTTCGTCCCGCTGACCCCGGGCGAGGTCGGCATCTACGTCTGCGGCGCCACGGTGCAGTCGTCGCCGCACATCGGGCACATGCGCTCCGTCGTCGCGTTCGACGTCCTGGCTCGCTGGCTCGGCCGCAGCGGCCTGCGCGTGACGATGATCCGCAACGTCACCGACATCGACGACAAGATCCTGGCGAAGGCCGCGGCCGCCGGTGAGCCCTGGTGGGCCTGGGCGATGACCCACGAGCGGGAGTTCCGGGACGCCTATGACGCGCTCGGCGTGCTGCGCCCGAGCTACGAGCCACGCGCGACCGGCCACGTCCCGGAGATGGTCGAGCTCATCGAACAGCTCGTCGCGCGCGGCCACGCCTACGGCGTCGCGGACGGCAGCGTCTACTTCGACGTCCGGTCCTTCCCCGAGTACGGCGCACTCACCCGCCAGCGGCTCGAGGACCTCAGCCCCGCCGATGACGGCGAGCTGGCAGGCAAGCGTGACCCGCGCGACTTCGCCCTGTGGAAGGCGAGCAAGCCGGACGAGCCGGCGACCGCCTCGTGGTCGACGCCGTTCGGCCGCGGTCGTCCCGGCTGGCACCTCGAGTGCTCCGCGATGGCGGAGCGGTACCTCGGCGACACCTTCGACATCCACGGCGGTGGCCTCGACCTGCGCTTCCCGCACCACGAGAACGAGGTGGCGCAGTCCCGCGCCGCCGGTCGCGGCTTCGCGCGCTACTGGCTGCACCACGGCTGGGTCACCCAGAGCGGCAAGAAGATGAGCAAGTCGCTCGGGAACTCCTTGCTCGTCTCGGCGATCCTCGAGCACACCCGCCCGGTCGTGCTCCGCTACGTGCTCACGGCGGCGCACTACCGCTCGATGATCGAGTACTCGGACGACACCCTCCGCGAGGGGCAGGCGATCTGGGAGCGGCTCGCCGGCTTCGTCTCGCGCGCCTCGGAGCGGGTCGGTGCGCTCAACGCCGCGCAGGTCGCCGCCGCGGAGCTGCCCGCACCATTCGTCGACGCGATGGACGACGACCTGAACGTGCCCGCCGCGCTCGCCGTGGTGCACGAGCACGTGCGCGCCGGCAACACAGCACTGGCCGACGCCGACGCGACCGAGACGCGTGCCGCGCTCCTCGCCGTGCGCGCGATGCTCGACGTGCTCGGCCTCGACCCAGGTGCATCGCCGTGGGTCGGCGTCGGCGCTGACGACCGTGCCGGCGCTGCGCTCGATGCCCTGGTCTCGGCCGAGCTCGACGCTCGGTCGGCCGCCCGCACCGCACGCGACTTCAGCACGGCTGATGCCATCCGCGACCGCCTGGCCCGAGCCGGCGTCCTGGTCGAGGATGCCACTGACGGGGTGCGCTGGTCGCTCGCCTCCGAGCAGGAAGGAACCAGCTGATGGCCGGGAACTCACAGCGCCGCGGAGCAGTGCGCAAGCCGGGGTCGAAGAAGGGTTCCAGCGTCGGGACTGGCGGCAAGGGTCGTCGCGCNCTCGAAGGTCGCGGCCCGACGCCGAAGGCCGAGGATCGCCCGGCCCACCCCGCCGCACGGCGGAAGGTGGCTGCTGAGCGCCGGGCGGATGCGCCCCGGACGACGCGCGTCTCCGCTCCGATGCGCACCGGCGGAACCCGCCCGGGCGCATCGGGGGTCGAGGTCGTCGCGGGCCGCAACTCCGTCGTCGAGGCACTTCGCGCCGGCGTCCCAGCNACCGCTGTCTACGTCGGGCATCGCACCGAGGCGGACGACCGGGTACGGGAGATTCTTCGCGCGGCCTCGAGCCGCGGGATCCCCCTGCTCGAGGTCACGAAGCCCGAGCTGGACCGGTTGACCGACGGGTCGGTGCACCAGGGCGTCGCGATCCAGGTGCCGGCGTTCAGCTACGCCCACCCGGTGGACCTGCTCGCGGTCGCGGAGCGGAGCGGGACTCCCGTCCTCATCGTCGCGCTCGACGGCGTCACGGACCCGCGCAACCTCGGGGCCGTCTTGCGGTCCGCGGCAGCCTTCGGCGCCCACGGGGTGCTCGTTCCCGAGCGCCGGGCCGCCGGGGTGACGGCGTCGGCCTGGAAGGTGTCCGCCGGTGCGGCCGCCCGGATGCCGGTCGCGCGCGCGACGAACCTGGTCCGTGCTCTCCAGGAGTACCGCGAGGCCGGCTGCTTCGTCGTCGGCCTCGATGCCGGCGGCGCGACACCGATCGGCGAGCTCGCCCTCGCGGACGGTCCGATCGTCATCGTCGTCGGCTCGGAGGGCAAGGGTCTGGGGCGTCTCGTGCGCGAGAACTGCGATGTGATCGCCTCGATCCCGATCGCCGCCGCGGTGGAGTCGCTCAACGCGGGGGTGGCCGCCGGAATCGCGCTGTATGAGGTCGCCCGGCTGCGCAGCCGCTGAGCCCTCAGTCCTCGCTCAGCACCGGCATCGCCTCGGTGTCGACGCTGAGCACCGGCATCGCCTCGGTGTCCACGCCGAGCACCGCCTTCTCGTCCGGGCGGTGCCGCAAGACGGCCTCGATGTAGGTCGCGGTCGCCTCCGCCATCGGCACGTCTCGATTCTGCCGCTCCGAGAGGAACCAGCGGTGGTCGAGGATCTCGTGGAAGATCTGCGCGGGTTCCAGCTTTCCGCGGAGCTCACGGGGGACCGCGCGGACGGCCGGCTCGAACACACCGGTCAGCCATTCGTGAGCGACGAATTCCTCGTCCTCGTCCTCGGCCTCGCGCGCGGGGTCGGCGCGGTAGGAGTCGAGGTCGTTGAGGAGGCGCCGGGCCTGGTGCTCCTGCACGTCCAGCCCGGTGAGCCGGAGCAAGCGCCGCGAGTGGTGGCCGGCGTCGACGACCTTGGGCTTGATCCGCACGGTCGATCCGTCGCGCTCCTCGGANATGTCGAGCTCCGCGATGTCGAAGCCGAGGGCGTTGAGCTTCTCGATCCGCGCCGCGACCCGCCATCGCTCGCCCGCACCGAAGGACTCCTCCTCGGTCAGCGCCGCCCACAGGTCCTGGTAGCGCGTCGTGAGGCGGTCGCCGATCGCGACGGTATCCGTCTCCTCGTCCAGCAGCTCGCCGGCGACGAGGTCCATCAGCTCGCCGATGATGTTCGTCCGGGCGATCTCGAGGTCGTACCCGCGCTGGCCGACGGTGAGCTTGTCGTGCAGATCGCCCGTTTCGGCATCGACGAGGTAGGCGGCGAAGGTCTCGGCGTCACGCCGGAACAGCGTGTTCGAAAGCGAGACGTCGCCCCAGTAGAAGCCGAGCAGGTGTAGTCGGACCAGGAGGACGGCAAGTGCGTCGATCAGACGGGTGGCCGTGTCGGGGCGCAGCACCTGGCTGAACAGGGCGCGGTACGGCAAGGAGAACTGCAGGTGCTTGGTGATCAGGGCGGCCTCGAGCGGCTCGCCCTCGAGCGACGTGCGGCCGGTGATGACGCCGACCGGCTCGACGCTCGGCACGTCCATCCGGTCCAGGGCGCGGAGCAGGGCGTACTCGCGATGAGCGACCGTCTCGCCGATCTCCTTGATGGCGATGACCCGCCCCGACAGCTTGACGAAGCGCACGACGTGCCGCGAGATGCCCCGCGGGAGCGCGGCGATCGTCTTGGCCGGCCACTCCGCGAGCGGGATGTGCCAGGGCAGGTCCAGCAGCGCCGGGTCCGGCGCCGCCGTGACGATCTGCAACGACTTGGCCACGCAGAGACTCCCCTTGATCGGTGTCGAGCAAACGCTATCGGGTGCGGTGAGCCCGGCACCGGTCGTGCGGCGGGCCGCGCGTCGAGAGGTCCGACGCCGAGATCAGTGACCCCGTCCTACTACGTCGCGGTCACCGCCCCGGACGCAGACGTGCCGCGGGGCGGGCCGGCTTGCGCCGGACCCGCCCCGCTTGATGCCGAGAGCTGTCTGCTCAGGCGATGCGCTCGCCGGTCGCTGCGGCGAAGTAGTGCTGTGTGCGGGCGAATGGTGACCCAGATCTGGTCGCCCATCTTGGGCACGGAGCGCGGGTCGACGCGGACGATGACGTGCGCGTCGCCGGCACCCGAGTGCATGTTCTGCGCCTCGTCGTGCGCGCCCTCGAGCGAGCCGTAGACGAACGCGTCGGAGCCCAGCTCCTCCACGATGCTCACGACCACCTGGAAGGCGCCCTCGCTCGCGCTCGACGTGATTTCGAGCGACTCGGGACGGAAGCCGACGCTGACGTGACGCTTGTCGGCGTCGGTGATGGCACCGAGGGTCTCGCGGCTCAGCGGGAGGCTCGTCGCACCGAGGACGGCAGCGCCGTTCTCCACCCGGAATGTGCCGATGTTCATCGCTGGGGAGCCGATGAAGCCGCCCACGAAGATGTTTGCCGGACGATCGTACATGTCGTGCGGGGTGCCGANCTGCTGGAGGACGCCGTCCTTGAGGACCGCGATGCGGTCACCCATGGTGAGCGCCTCGGTCTGGTCGTGCGTGACGTAGACCGTCGTGACGCCCAGGCGACGCTGGAGCGAGGCGATCTGGGTACGCGTCTGGACCCGCAGCTTGGCGTCGAGGTTCGACAGCGGCTCGTCCATCAGGAAGACCTGGGGCTGACGCACGATGGCGCGGCCCATGGCGACGCGCTGGCGCTGGCCACCGGAGAGCGCCTTCGGCTTGCGGCTCAGGTACTCGGACAGGTCGAGGATGCGGGCCGCCTCCTCAACGCGCTTGCGGATGTCGGCCTTCGGGATACCGGCGATCTTGAGCGCGAAGCCCATGTTGTCGGCAACCGACATGTGCGGGTACAGGGCGTAGTTCTGGAAGACCATCGCGATGTCGCGGTCCTTGGGCTGCACGTTGGTGACGTCGCGCTCACCGATCAGCACCCGGCCGGAGTTGAGGTCTTCGAGGCCGGCGAGCATGCGTAGCGAGGTGGACTTGCCGCAGCCGGACGGTCCGACGAGGACGAGGAACTCGCCGTCGAGGATGTGGAGGTCAAGAGCGTCCACAGCGGGACGTTCGGTACCCGGGTAGGTCCGGGATGCGTGGTCGAAAGTGACCGTAGCCATGATGAGGTACTTCCCTTCACCGGCAGGAACGTGCCGGACGATCCGTTGTGAAAGGTGCCCCGCGTGTCCGCGTCGACACAGTCCATCGAGCTGGCGCGAGCCGGCGGACGATGGGTCGATGCCTATCCTGCCACAAGATCCGCTAGGTGTTCTAGGGTCTGGCAGAGCTCCTGGGGGTCCCGCACCCGGTGACGTGCCTTGGTGCTCCCGGTGCCGACCTTGATCGTGATATCGGCGGGCCCGAGCGCGCCGAAGGCGACCTCGTCCGTGACGTCGTCGCCGGCGAAGAGGACGGTAGTCGCGTCCAGGTCGTCGCGCAGCCGGGCGAGTGCCTCCCCCTTCGTGGCCGGGACGACGGTCAGCTCGACGATGTCCTTCCCGCGCACGAGACCCGTGCCCAGGGCCGCGGCGAGCTGNCGGGTCTCCGCGATGGCGAGCTCGGCATCGGCCACGGACGCGAGCCGNGTGTGCAGGACGTGAGCGGTCGGCTTGTGCTCGACCCAGACTCCCTCGCGCGCGCGGGCGATCACGTCCAGGGTGGAGCCGACCTTGTCCAGCAACGCTTGCTGCCCGGCGTCGAGTGCCAGTGCGACGGTCTCGACGCCGTCCGCGGTCACGACGCCACGCTCGGCACCGTGGCTCCCGACCAGATGGGTGCCGACGGGGACCTCGACCCGCTGGCGCAGATCCGCGAGCGCGCGCCCCGAGACGAGCGCGATCTCAACGCCGTCGCGGGTCGCTAGCTTGTGCAGCGCGGCGACGCCAGACCTCAGGATCCGCGACCGGTCCGGGTCGTCCCGGAGCGGAGTCAACGTCCCGTCGAAGTCGAGGGCGACCAGGAGGACCGGTGGCTTCATTCGGGCAGCCAGACCGGTCAGTGCGGTCTCCAGTGCCGTCGTGACGTGTGAGGTGCTCATACCTGCTCCGTCCGGGTCGGGAGTGAAGTGAGGACAGCCAAGAATGTCTTGGCCCACTTCGCGACGTCGTTCTCGAGGACTCGACGGCGCAGCCTCTTCATCCGACGGCGGGCTTCCCGCCAGTCGAGCGTGGCGGCCTGCATGAAGGCATCCTTGAGGCCGTCGATGTCGTGCGGGTTGACCAGGATCGCGCCGCTCAGCTCGTCGGCGGCGCCGGTGAACTCGCTGAGCACCAGCGCGCCGCGCTCGTCCGACCGGGCTGCGACGTACTCCTTCGCGACCAGGTTCATGCCGTCCCTCAGAGCGGTCACGAGCATCACGTCGGCGGCGAGGTACAGCGCAGCCATCTCGGCTGGCGGGTAGTTGTGGTGCATGTAGTGCACCGCAGTCTGTCCGAGCGCGCCGAACTCACCGTTGATCCGACCGACGGTCGTCTCGACGTCCTCCCGAAGCGTCCGGTAGGCCCCGACGTTCTCGCGACTCGGGCTGGCGACCTGCACCATCGTGCACGCGGGCACCGAGAGGCGGCCCTCCGTCAGGAGCTCGCCGTACGCCTTCAGTCGGTGTCGGATGCCCTTGGTGTAGTCGAGCCGGTCGACGCCGAGCAGCACCAGCTCGGGATCGCCGAGCTCCTGACGGATCTCCGTTGCCCGGGCCTGGACCGCCGGCGTGCGGGCCAGGGCGTCGAACGACGCCGAGTCGATCGAGATCGGGAACGCCGCGGCGCGGACGTGCCTGCTGAAGCGGCCGCGGCCGTCGGTGAGCGTGATGATCGAGCCCCGCGTCGTCGCACCGAGCAGGTGTCGCACGGCGCGGACGAAGTTCGAGGCGTCGCTGTCGCGCTGGAAGCCGATCAGGTCGGCGCCGAGCAGGCCCTGGATCACCTGCCGGCGCCACGGCAGCTGGGCGAAGATCTCGAGCGGAGGGAACGGGATGTGGTTGAAGAAGCCGATCCGCACGTCGGGACGGAGCTCACGGAGCATCGCCGGGACGAGCTGTAGCTGGTAGTCGTGCACCCAGACGGTTGCCCCGGGTGCGGCCTGTTCTGCGGCCGCCTCGGCGAAGCGCAGATTGACCCGTCGATAGGCGTCCCACCACGGGCGGTGGAACACCGGCCGCGCGATCACGTCGTGGTACAGCGGCCAGAGGGTGCCGTTCGAGAAGCCTTCGTAGTAGGCCTCGACCTCTTCGCTGCTGAGCGCGACCGGCACGAGCCACATGTCGTCGGCCTCGAACGGAGCGGTCGCGAGATCGGGCGCTCCGGACCAGCCGATCCACGCTCCGTCGGCATTCCGCATGACCCATTCGAGTGCCGTGACGAGACCGCCCGGGGAGCGCTGCCAATCGATCGAGCCGTCGTCGGCGACGATGACGTCCACGGGCAACCGGTTCGCGACCACCACGAGGTCGTACCTGCCAGTACCCACCGAGATCAGCTCCTTGGAATTCCGCCCAGGCTATCGGTCGGCGCCGTGCCTCGCGCGGTTGTCCGTCGCGGGCGCTGGCCGAGGGCTAACGTGCAGATATGGAACGTATCGGACTCAACCCGGGGGACGAGCTCGGCGGGTACCGGATCGTCGCGCCGCTCGGCTCGGGCGGGATGGGAACCGTGTACCGCGCCGAGGACGTCGCGGGGAACGCAGTGGCGCTCAAGTTGTTGCGCCAACAGCTCGGCGGCGACACCGATGCGCGAGCGCGGCTGGCCCGCGAAGTCGCGGCGTTGCAGCGGCTGCGACACCCCGGTGTCGTGCGGGTGTGGGATGCGGAACTCGACTCGAGCGAGGCGTTCGTCGTGACGGAGCTCGTCGACGGGCCCGACCTCGAGGAGTTCGTCCGCGACCACGGCCCGCTCAACCGCCAGGCGCTCGCGAGCCTCGCTGCCGCCCTGCACGACGCTCTCGAGGCCGTGCACGCGGCCGACGTGGTGCACCGCGACGTGAAGCCGGCGAATGTCCTGATGACGGTTCATGGACCCGTGCTCATCGACTTCGGGATCGCCCAGGCCAGCGACGACGCACGACTCACCCAGGTCGGCCTGGTCGCCGGAACTCCGGGCTACCTCGCACCGGAGCTGCTCGACGGCGCGGAGCCGTCGGCGGCGAGCGACTGGTGGGGTTGGGCGGCCGTTCTCGCGTTTGCGGGGACCGGTCGGCCACCGTTCGGATCGGGCTCGACTCCGGCGGTGCTCGCCAGGGTGCGCTCTGGACTGGTCCAGCTCGGCGGCTTGCCGAAGCCGAGCGCCGTTGCGCTCCGCGCCGCACTGGCCGCCGACCCGGCCTACCGGGCCCAGTCGGAAGAGCTTCTCGGCGCGCTTCGGGTCCAGGCGGACTCGCGCCTCGAGCCGGTGGATCTCGAGAATGGCATCGGCGATGGCGCGAGCGACATCGTCCCGCTCGCGGGTCTGGCCCCGGACGCCGGGCTGGCGCCGACAGTTGCCGGACTGCCGGTCGCGCAGGGGCTGCCCGAGCCGACGCGCGTGCTGCCCGAGTCGACGCGCCTGCTGCCCGAGTCGACGCGCCTGCTGCCCGGTGCCGACGGCCCCGCGGCCGACGGCGCATTCCGCGATCTCGCTCCGGAGTCCGGTCCGGACTCACCCGCCGATCTCGCGAACCCGGCCGACGAGGGCTACCAGCCGCCGGTGGCGCGGCATCGGGTCGGCTCCTTGCTCGCCCTGTTCATCGCGGTCTGTGCGGGCGCGGCGCTCCGGCCGGGTTGGGCGGCGATGGCCGCGCTCGCCGGGCTGCTCGTGTTCCGGACGGTCGGATCGAATGTTGCGGCGGTGCATGCCCGCCGCGCCTCGCGCGGCGAGCGGTCGAGTGATCGGTTCCGCGCGGTGCTGGCGTCGCCGTGGCACCTGCTCCGGGCGATCGTCGGGCTGCTGCCCTCGGTCGTGGTGGGCGCGAGCGTCGCGATCGTGATCGGGGGCGTCGGCTGGTGGGCCGTGGCCAGCGAGCGTGTGGTCGTGCCCGCGGTGCAGAACGCGAACGGGACGGCGCCGGGCGGAGCGAACGAGCCCTGGGTCTACTCGGTGCTGGTTGCCTTGGCGCTCGGTGCCGGGGTGCTCGCCGCCTGGCTCGGTCCGGCCAGTGCGCGCACGCGTGCCGGTGCCCGGTGGACACTTGGCGCGCTCGCGCCGGGGCGCCCGGGTGCCGTCGTCGTCATTGTCGGCTGCGTGGCTCTCGCCGCGTTCGTCGCTGTGCTCGTTCTCTGGGGGCGTGAGGTCGTGTGGTGGCCGATCCCAGGAGCGCCGACGATCCGGTGAGCGAGCAGCAACGCCGCGGTGAATTGCGCGGCGATCTGTCCCGCCGTGCCGGATGCGCGACGTAGGCTGACGCCATGCTCGGAGACGTGATGCTCAACCAGGCACCGCGCGCGGGTCGCGCGTCCCTCGGCTCGGGGTTGGCGCGAGGGCAGCTCTGGATCTCCACGGTCGTGCGCCTGGTGCTCGGCGGGGTGATGTTGTACTCGGGGTACTCGAAGATCCTCGATCTCCCGGCGAGCGTCCGCGCAGTGCGGGCCTATCGCCTGGTCCCGGAGAGCGTCGCGCCGATCATCGGCAACGGTCTGCCGATGTTCGAGCTGATCCTCGGCGTGCTCCTGGTGCTCGGTCTGCTGACCCGGACCGCGGCCGTCGGAACCCTGATGCTCATGGTCATCTTCGAGTTCGGCATCTCCTCGGCCTGGGCGCGTGGGCTGGCGATCGACTGCGGATGTTTCGGCGGAGGCGGCGAGATCGACCCGAGCAAGACGACCTATGTCGTCGAGATCGTGCGCGACCTCGGCTTCATCCTGCTCGCCACATTCATCGCGCTGTGGCCCCGGTCCCGCTTCTCGCTCGACCGCGCGGTGGGTCTCGACCCGCAGCCGCGCTGAACCGCTTGCCCCCCGAGTTCACCGATAGAGGAGTACGTGACCATGCCGACGAACGATCCGAAGCCGTCGAAGGCCAACCGCCGGGACGCGGCACGCGCCAAGGCGCTGGCCCTGCGGGAGGAACAGCGGAAGCGCGACCAGCGTCGGCGCGCTTACCTCGTGACAGCCGCGGTTGCCATCCTTGCTGCGATCGCGATCACGGTCACGGTGATCATCGGGCACTCGGGCAGTCCTTCGCTCAGCAAGATCGCTGCGCCTGCAGGCGCCACGGCGAACGCGGGCATCCCGATCGGCCCCGACGGCGTAGCAGGCAAGCCGATCCGCGACGGCGCGATCGTGGTGGATGTCTACACGGACTTCATGTGCCCCATCTGTGGACAGTTCGAGCAGGAGAACGGCGCGGTCCTCGACGAGCTCAGCAAGGCGGGTACCGCTGCGATCGTGTATCACCCGATCGCGATTCTCGACCGCTACTCGCAGGGGACTCAGTACTCGACCCGCGCCGCTCAAGCGGCGGCAGTGGTTGCTGACAAGGATCCCCAGCACTACCTCGCCTTCGACGAGGCGCTCTTCGCGAACCAGCCGAAGGAAGACACCGTCGGGCTCTCGGACGCGCAGCTCGCTCAGCTCGCGACGAGTGTGGGCGTACCGGCCGCCGTCGCGGCGACGTTCACCGATGGCAAGTTCACCAACTGGGTGACGGCGGCGACCGAACAGGCATCCAAGAACGGCGTCAGCGGCACGCCGGCCGTCATGATCAACGGGAAGCTCATTCCCCCGACCCTGGACTGGCGGGTCGCCGGTGCGTTGAAGACGGCCATTCTGGCCGCCGGTGCCCCGGCTAGCCCTTCATCCAGCCCGACCTCGAGCTGATCTCGCCCGGCCCGGCAGCCGCGCCCGTCGAGTGGAGTGTTCTGGCACGCGCGCACGGCGCGCCCGTGCCAGAACACTCCACTTCGCGGCTCACGAGACGTTACGCTCAAGCATTCTGATGCGCCGCTGCACGACTGGAGCGGGCGGCGCGTGCTGGCATGGCGCAACTGGAAGCGCACCCGACTTGTAATCGGGCGGTTGCGGGTTCGAGTCCCGCTGCCAGCTCGCAGCGCCCGCTGTCGGCACGTGTCGGCAGCGGTCGGTGTGGTACCCGGATTTCTCGCTTGAAGGCTTCGACAAAGTCGCGTCATGATCGTGCGGCCGCGTGCGGCGGCACGACGCTCAACCTCACGGTGGTCGCCGCCGACGGGACCTCCCTGACGGCGGCCGGCCCGGTCACACTCCCGGCAACCCCGCTTGCGACGACCATCGTCGCGATCACCGCGACGGACGCCAAGCTCATC
>JGI24137J36423_1000126_pt1 | contig 17150 bp, 16 predicted proteins | sample BarGraNGADG00311_FD_36423 | JGI IMG/M metagenome (IMG submission 36423) | reverse complement strand
GCGAGAAAGCTCAGGGATGCCGGAGTGAAAATAAATTTCACACTTGAGTTTAGTGCGAGGCAAAATGTACTTGTAACGATGATTTCAAGACCCGATTTCCTCAATATATTTCTTAACAGGGTGGACGTTTACCTGACAAACAANAAACTTGGAGATGGCACAGGGGCAGGTGATAATGCTGTTCTTTCTTCTCAAAAATGGGTTACAAAATTNTCGAAGAATAATCCCTGGCCTACGAAACTTATTGTAGCCAGTCTGCTTAATTATAAACAGCTTGAGCTTCTTGCCGGAGCCGATGTATTTACCATACCCACCTTTGTTGCAGCTGAAGGTATAGCCAAACTTTCAGGTATGTTCAAATCACGGCTTGAAGAGAATTATCCTGTAAACCTTTTTGATACGGCCCGCGATGCATCAATTGAAAAATTCTGGAAAGTTGATGACAAAGTTGTGGCTCTTGGAAAACAACTAGCTTCAAAGCTGCCACTTACAGGTGAAGAACTTGTTGAGAGAGCTCATAATGCGGGTTGTGGAGATATGTTCCCATCACTTACAAGTCAGGAGTTGAATATTCTTGATAAAGACGGTAAGATTCCTGTACACAGCAAATGGGAGGGTAAAATAAGAAAAGGTGAAGTTGCCCCTGACACTCTTCTGACATTGGCCGGTCTGGCTGTGTTTACCAATAGTCAGAATGATTTGGATCGCAGGATAAAAAGTATAATAAGCTAATAAATTTAAAGTATAAAACTATTAAAAATGAAAAAATCCAGTATTTCTAGGCGTAATTTTTTGGGCAAAGCAGCAACAGCCGGGATAGCAGGAGTTGTTATTCCTTCTTTGATCACCAGCTGTGCCCGTGAATCAAAAAAGATTGTTGCAATTCCAACTATGCTCGACCAGGCACCCGATGGCCCTGTTCTTAAAGCCGGGCTTATTGGATGTGGAGGACGAGGAACAGGAGCTGCTGTTCAATTTCTCAGTGCCGGTCCAAACCTTCAGATTGTAGCTTTGGGCGATGTGTTTCAGGATCGTCTTGATACCTGTAGAGAAAGAATTAAAAAGGAGAAAGGACAGGAAGTGCCTCTCGCAAATTGCTTTGTAGGCTTCGATGCTTTTCAGAAAGTAATCGACTCGGGGGTAGATATTGTGTTACTTGGAGCACCTCCCGTTTTCCGTCCTGATCATCTTGCAGCTGCCATACTGGCCGGTAAACATGTTTTTGCAGAGAAACCTGCGTGCGTTGATCCTGTTGGTGCCAGATCAATAATGGCTACTTCAAAGAAGGCAGAAGGAATGGGATTGTGCATTGTTGCAGGAACTCAACGCCGCCACCAACGCGACTATGTGGCAACTTATCAGCAAGTGGCTCAAGGTATAATTGGAGATATTGTAGGAGCAAATGCTTACTGGAATGGCGGTAAAGGTTGGTATATTAAAGATCCGGATCCGAAATGGTCTGAAATGGAATATATGATCCGTACCTGGTCTAACTGGACCTGGACTTGCGGTGATCATATTGTTGAGCAACATGTCCATAACATTGATGTGATTAACTGGTTCACAGGAAAACATCCTGTAAAAGCACTTGCGTTCGGATCAAGAATCCGTCGTACGTATGGCAATCAATACGATAATTTCAGTACCGATTTTGTATTCGAAAATGGAATGCATGAACATAGCATGTGCCGCCAGATTAACAAATGTTCAAATAATGTTTCTGAATTTATTCAGGGAACAAAGGGATCTACAAACTGCCAAAACACCATCTGGGACCTTGCAGGTAATGTGATATGGCAATATGCTTATCCGTTAGATAAACAGGGTAAACCAACAAGAACGGTCAGTGTTGATCCATATGTTCAGGAACATATTGATCTTGTGACTGCTATCAGAACAGGCAAGATTATTAATGAAGGTGAAAATTTTGCAGCTTCAACACTATGTGGAATTATGGGTCGTATTTCAGCTTATACCGGGAAACAGGTTACCTGGGAAGAAATGATGAACTCTGACCTTAAACTCGGTCCAAAAGTATTTGAATTTGGTCCGGTTGATATTGACAAATCAGTACCGTTAGCAGGAGAAGCTTATAGTCCGGAACCAAAAAGACCCGATAATCAAAGACAAATTTGAGATGGAAAATTCAAGAAGAAACTTTCTAAAAAGGGTAGCTGTAACTGGCTCAGTCATGATGGCCGCCCCTTCTATCTTTGGAGCAACAGAAACTTTACATCAGGGCAAGATATCTGATGCTACAGCACCGTTCAAACTAAAATATGCCCCAACATTTAAGATGTTCACAGAACATGCAGGAACAGACCCGGTTGACAACATAAAGTTCTGTCACGATATGGGCTTCAGGGCAATGTATGAGCTTCGAATCTATGAGCGACCGATAGAGGAACAGACAAGAATTATCAATGAGATTTCGCGACTTGATATGGAACTTGGACCCTTTGTTGCACTCTCTTCTAGCTTAGCACCTTCTTCATTTGTTTACAAAAAACCGGAAGTTCGTGAGCTGCTGGTAAATAAGATGAAAGAAATGGTTGAAGTACATAAACGAACCGGGATAAAATGGGGACTTGTCAGTTTGGGTGATTATGATCTGAAGCTGCATAGAGATTTTCAGACTGCCAATGCGATTGATAATCTCAGGTATTGTTGTGATGTGGCTGAAACGTCAGGACTTATACTGGTTTTAGAACCACTGAATACATTAAAGGATCATCCTGGAAAATTTCTAAATGGCATACCACAGGCATATTCAATCTGCAGGGCTGTAAACAGACCTGTTTGTAAGATAGTTGAGGATTTTTATCATCAGCAGATAAGTGAGGGGAACTTGATTCCGAATCTTGAAATGGCCTGGAGTGAAATTGCGGCTTTCCATACCGGAGATAATCCCGGCAGAAACGAACCGACTACCGGTGAAATCAACTATAAGAATATATTTAAGTATATCTATGACCATAAACATCAGGGGGTAATCTGTTTGGAACATGGTTTCAGTATCAAAGGTAAAGAAGGTGAAGCGCGGGTAATTCAGGCATATCGCGAATGTGATAGTTTTGAAGGATAAAGTTTATAAAAAATGAGGCTGAGTAAACTCAGTCTCATTTTTCTATAATTCCATAGTTTAATGATTAAAAAAAGGCACAGTGTCTGAGCTGCTGTCTTTCTAACTAAATATAAATATTAACCTTAACAAAAAAATGTAATTATGTTACAAGCTCGTTTGTCTTTGATGATGTTCTTTCAATACATGATATATAAATCCTGGTGGTTTCCTCTTGCTGCTTACCTGACAAATATGGGTGTTCAAAGTACCCAAAAAGCACTTATTCTCAGCTCGATGGCTATTGGCTGCATGGCATCGCCATTAATCGGAATGGTTGCAGATCGGCATTTTGCCGCTCAGAGAGTTCTTTTTGTATTAAATATTTCTGTTGGTTTTCTCCTTATTCTGGCGGGAGGTATCAACGACCCTACTATACTCTTTTTTGTTTTATTGTTTACTATGTTGTTTTATATGCCGTCTTGGGGTCTCACAAGTGCTATTGCAATGTCTCATGCTCCTTCCGAAAGATTTCCGAAAATTAGGGTGTTTGGTTCAATTGGAGCAGTAGTTGCTGGGATCTTTAGCGTGATCTCAGTTAAGATGTTTCATCTCCCTTTTGACGGGACAAATCTGACTTTTTATGTCGGAGCAGGTGTCGCCTTCGTGGCAGCATTATCAAATCTTACCCTACCNCATACACCTCCAAAGGGGAAAGATGCGAAAAGCTCGTTTATCGATGCTTTAGGATTAAGAGCGGTTAAGTATATGAAAGAGAGAAATTTTGCAATATTTATTATATTAGCTTTCCTTTCAATGATTCCATTTGCAATGTATTTTGCCTATTTTTCTGAATACCTTTTAGATATAAAGACTCAATTTATAACGGTTACGATGAACTGGGGTNTAGTTGCTGAGATGGGATTTATGTTACTGATCCCTANTGCGATAAAGAAATTTGGATTACGNAAGGTGATGATTATTGGATTGGTTGCATCTATNGTGCGGTTTGTCGCATTCTATCTTGAAGGNGTTATTGACCAACATTGGGTGGTTTATATCGGTATTCTTGTTCACGGATTGATCTTTGGATTTTTCTATGTCGGCGGGCAGATATACATTGATAAAAAAATAGACGGAAAGCTTAAATCTCAGGCACAGGGTTTCTTCTTCCTGGTTACCTTCGGATTAGGGATGTTAGTCGCAAACATTATTAACGGACAAATAATAAGAATCTTTACCGATAATTCGACCGGTAAAAAAATATATGATTGGGATAGCATCTGGGGTTTGACCACAATATTCGCGATTATCATTTTGNTCGCCTTCATCACACTGTTTAAAAATGAAATTCCAAAAGAAGTATCACCTAAACCGGAACTGAAATTGGTAGATTAAGAAAAGGATTAAGAGCTTATGAAATTGTGTAATTTCAAAAATTAAGGGTTAATACATTAATAATATGACAACGCGAAGAGATTTTATAAAAACATCAGGTATAGCTTTTGCCGCAACGGCACTGATGCCTTCTTTGGCTCTCAAGGCTGAGGAAAGAAAAACAGGGTTGGGTCTTTATACAGTTAGGGATGGTATGATCAAAGACCCTGATGGAACCTTAAAAGCTGTTGCTGACATGGGCTTTAACTGGATCGAGGCAGGAACAGATGCTGACTGTCTTTTCTATAGGATTAAGCCGGCTGACTTCCGGAAGAAAATCGAAGACCACGGAATGAGTTTTATAAGCAGCCATAATACCCTTACCCCTTCAAATACCGATAAAATGATCAACGGCCTGGTAGAAGGTGGCCTGAAATACGCCGTACTGAGGTCGATTCCGGAGGATTGGGTTAAATCGATTGATGATTACAAAAAAACAGCTGACTTTTTCAATAAAACTGGAGAGAAGTGTAAAAAGCTCGGTATGAAATTCTGTTTTCACAATCACTGGACCGAATTTGTGAAGGTCGATGGCCAGGTACCTTACAATGTGCTTCTTGAAAATACTGATCCTTCGCTGGTTTCGTTCGAGATGGATCTTTGCTGGACTGCCGGAGCCGGAGTAAATCCGGTTGATTACTTTAAAAAGTATCCCGGAAGGTTCGAACTGATTCACATGAAGGATATTACGGCAGACAAGAAAGTGGCCACTTTGGGTGAAGGGACGATTAACTTTAAACCGATATTCGCCAGTCTAAAGGAAGCAGGTGTTAAGTATTTCTTTGTCGAACAAGATGTTTGTGTTACTCATACACAACTCGAAAGCGCCAGAATTAGCAGAAACTTTCTAATCAATAACCTGTAATTAATTATGACAATCGATCGCAGGAGATTTATCCATCAAACATCTGTTATTACCACAGCAGCAACTGCTTTAGCTTTTGTACCTCAAACTTCATCTTCAGAAATGGTTAGTAAAAAAAACAACTTTCGGTTTTCTCTTAATACAAGTACCATCAGTGGCCAAAAACCGGGCCTTATAAAATATATCGAAATAGCATCAAAAGCCGGATACGATGGTATTGAATTGTGGGTCCGTGACGTAAAGGAATACCTGAACCAGGGCAATTCTATTTCATCTTTAAAGAAACAGATCATCGACAACAAGATCACAGTTGAAAACGCCATCGGCTTTGCAACATGGCTTGTTGATGATGATGAACAGCGAAAGGCCGCATTTTCTCAAATGAAAGAAGAAATGGAAATTATGGCTCAACTAGGGTGCAAACGCATTGCGGCCTGTCCAAAAGGTTTAATTGCAGGAACCCCGCTCGATTTATATAAATCAGGGGAAAGATATAAACAAATGATTGATCTGGGTCGTCAGACTGGTGTAATACCACAACTTGAATTCTGGGGACACTCTCAAACTCTTTATCATATTGGACAAGCTATGATGATTGCAGCGCTTGCTAACGATCCCGAAGTTCATATTTTAGCAGATGTTTATCATATGTTCAGGGGTGGTTCCGGATTTGAAAGCCTTAAAATGCTAAATGGAAATGTGCTTGAAATATTTCATATGAACGATTATATAACTTCCATTCCCAGAGAGCAACAGGCTGATAAAGACCGGGTTTATCCGGGCGATGGCGCTGCACCTATGAAACAGCTTTTAACAGATTTGTCAAATATGGGCGGAACTAAGGTATTGTCTATTGAGCTATTCAACCCGGAGTATTGGAAACAAGATCCATTTGAGGTTGCAAAAAAAGGACTTGAGAAGATGAAAGCGCTTGTAGGATCAATCTCCTGATTTCAAATTTCTGATTCTACCCCTGATCACCAAGTTCAGGCCCTGGTATGAAAAAGACAACCGCAATACTTTTATCTGTTTTCTTTTTGGTTTGCGATTTCATTTACGCACAAAATGAATCAATAAATAAAGAGAAAATCAAGACGGGTTGGATATTCGGGGCAATTCCGTTACTCGGCTTCGATTCAAATACTGGTATCAAGTACGGTGGAATAGCTAATTTTTATGATTATGGAGACGGAACCAAATATCCCAGATACATCCAGGCCATCTATCTGGAATTGTCTCGTACCAGCAAAGGAAGCGGAGTAAATCAGCTCACATACGAATCAAAAAAGCTTATTCCCGGAGTTCGCACCCTGATTGAAACAAGCTTTCTGACAGAAAAAACCCTTAACTTTTATGGATTCAATGGCTACAACGCTTATTATAATTCAGCTTTTGAAAATCCGGACAATGATCTGTATCGATCTCGGGTGTTTTACTGTATGGATCGTAAAATGATCAAACAGGTTTTACTGATGCTGGATTGGTAACCAGAAAGTATGAGTTAAAAAAAATTACTGACCCCATTCTAAAGGTTGAGGCTGATCAATGGCTGGGACAAGGTGAACCTGAGAGACTACATCTCGGTTATGGTGCAGGTATCCATTTTGTATTAAACGACAATTTTATTGTTTCCGGTGATTACGGACTGGTTGCCGACAAACGTGATGGCAAAAAAGGAACATATGTTAATATGAAGTTCCTGTTCTGATTAAAACGAACATATATCTCGGAAACTCATCATTTCATTCGTTGTCCGCTCCCCATTTGCAGGTTGATAAATTAAGTCAAATTCAGAGCGCTGAACATAGCGATGCGTTGCTCCCGCAATGGATCGCTGACGACCTTGCTGCATAGAAGTTCGCCACATGAAATCGCGACGGCTCATATTTGAAGAACTCATAGAGACCTTCTTTTATCTATTGATACCTTGAATCATCAGGGGTTCAAGGTATCAATGCAGGTGCCAAAATTTTGACTAAATCTTATAAAGTTCCTCAGCATTCCTGTGAAGGATCTGGTGAGCGATCTCTTCTGCCTGACGTTTGGTGAGATATTTATCTTCAATAAGATTTGAGAGAGCACTTGTTAGCGTCCCTTTTATTACCATTGCACCTATATAAGCAGGTTCAGGACCAGTATGGCATCCAGCACCATAAAAGACCTTCGAAAGTGGAGCTATACTCATTACTTCTTCAAGAATCAGATTATGCGCAAGTGCTGTCCACGGAAATACCCAGCCCATATCTAAATATACATTCGGAAAGTTATATGCCATGTGCGCTGCATTTCGTATCCATGGATTTCCAGCATGAAGCAATACAATTTTGAGGCGTTTTAACTCAGGACGCGAAAGATAGGGGATTAATAAGAAAGGGTCCAAAGTATCGGCCAAAGGGGTCTTAAATAAATCTCCTGTTGTTCCGGTATGCATGTGAATTGGTACCCCTTGCTCACAGCAGTAGTGAGCTAAATCATTGAAAGATAGTAAATAAACTTTTTTAATAGCTTCGGGATCCCCTTTTTTCGCATTTGCAAATATGGCCTCTACTTCTGAAACAGGAATTTCATAGACTGCCAGGCTGACATTTTCACCAATATGGCACTTAACAGCTATGTACTTTTTGTCTTTAAGTGTTGTAGAGATGCCTTCCAGAAAAGATTTCCGGAAACCCTCCAGGCTATCAGCTTTTTTAAGTGATTCTTTGAAAATTGCATCGTTAGGTACAAGATTCCAAACTTTGGCTGGTATTGATGGAGGATCTGCTACTCCAAGTACTTGTCCATCAAAGACGATTGCACTAATTTTAGCTTTATTGTATAAAAATTTTATATATCCATCACTATTTTCAATAATACGCTTATGTCTGGCAGCAACAACAGCTTCCAGAGTATCAGGACATCCATATAGCTGTGAGAGTAGTGCAACTGTCGTCAGAACAACACCCGATTGGGACATATGGTATTTGAGCGCTTCGCTTAGTTCTTTTGAACCTGCTGGCATTGATCCATCATCTCTGAGTCCATGGTAAAACATACTTGTAAAATTCCATGGTTCCGGTTTTTGCATCTCTGCCAGGCTATGCCCATGACTGTGGTGGTCAATGACAGGAATCTCTGATAGATCTAATATATCCGATGTTTTACCCGTTGTCTGGGTTTTCTGGGCTGAAGCTAATTGCCAACTTCCCAAAGCGCCTAAGGAAGCCAAAGAGGAAAAGGCTATAAATTTTCGTCTGCTTGAAGTACTCATAAGAATTTAGTTTAATTTTCAAATTTTAACTATAAGGTTACAATGTAGAATTAATAGGGTAAAAAGAATCGTGAATTCAACATTTTTCAGAATCAGCTTATTATACTTTTTATCCTACTGTCCAACTGATTATGACACGTTCTCCTCTTCGATTGTAAGATTAGGGAACATCTCCGCACAACCTGCATAATGAGCTTTCATTTCTTGTATCCAGTTCGATTCACCCTCCTTCATATCTCCGGTATCGAGCCATATTTCTGTTCCGGTCTTATGTAAAGATGTCCAGAAAGGGTCAGTTTTACCTGTTATTCTTGTTTCATTCAGGCTATTCTGAAGAAATTGCCTGATTTTGTCGTCAAAGTTTATCAATTAATAAAATTTGAATTAATATAAAAATAGTTAACTTAAATATTCTTTAAGACATGATTTTTTGCCAGATTATAATTCTTAAATTCATTACCCTCAAATAAGATATATCTCATAGGAAAAATGCAACTTTATTTCTTTCACCCTTTATTTTGTTTCTATAGGCATGTTAACGTAATAAATCCACCGGGAAATAAATGGTGAGACTAAATGAATATAAGACTTAAAAAAATTGAGAGTTTGTTATCAATAACAAGATTTAAAATACAATTATATCATTACCAAATTATTCGCAGACCAGCACCCCTCTGAAATACACTATTTATTCGGCAATTCCTGCAAGTGGATCTTTCATATCTTTTTCAAATTCAGGCTGCAACTTTCCGATAATGTATATCATGCTTTATCACAAACACTTAAATTGAAAAAATGAACAAAATATTGGTTATAAGTTGGCAAAACAATAGATTTTTTATGGGAATGGCATCAAAATTAGTAAACTTCGATTAAAAAAGATACATTTTTCACATGAGATTCAGCTTACTTGGGGGTATTGATTTTTGAAACTGCCTTTGGGAAAAAGATCCTGAAATGTGGAGATTTAAGGAACATTTTCCCTATTTTAATGAATAAAAAGACTAATTGAGAAAATATGGGGTAGAATTGATTTTAGAGTTATTATATGTTTCACTACTATATTTGTTTATGACTTAATTTTATTTAAATTTTTTTTATATGAAAAAAACTTTGATCTGGTTCTTAGGGGGCGGAATAATTGGGAGTCTTTTTATAATTGGAGGGAACAAAGCACTAGTAATGACTTCAACCAATGATTACTGTATCTCTTGTCATATTCATCCCATGGCTGATGCGTCATGGAAGAAATCTGTTCATTATGACACACGATCGGGATACAGGATTGCCTGTGTGGATTGTCATCTTCCTCCCAAAGGAGAGGGTTACCTTTGGGCAAAAGGTACGACAGGGTTAAGGGATCTTTGGAGCAAATGGACAAAAGATTCTTCATCATTTAAATGGGAAGACCGCAGAAGGCTCGAAGTTGCCCGAGGATATGTTTACGAAAGAAGTTGTATTAAATGTCATGAGAACCTTTTTCCTGCCAAGCTGACAAAAGAAGGGGAGAATGCACATCTTTATTATACTCAAACAAAAAAAACACCTGACCTGAATTGTATAAACTGTCACCTGAATGCAGGTCACAAAATTCAAGGATACACTCACGGGAGCAATACTACTTTTGGAAGTTCATCTGCTATTCCAAAAGAGATATTTTCTGAACCTACACCTGTCAGGGAGTTAAAAAATTTCATGGAAAAAATTCCAAAATCTTCGATCTCATTTAATATGGTAGCAATCCCTGGGGGAACTTTTAAAATGGGAAGCCCGGCTGATGAACCTTTCAGAAAAGATGATGAGGGCTCTTTGAGAACTGTTGAGATAAGTTCGTTCTTTATGGCTGAGGTCGAAGTTAGCTGGGATGAGTACCTGGCGTTTTATGCCCAGACGGCCAACTCTGAACGCACAGCTGATATTAAAAAACCAAAAGACGGTCAGGCATCAGAGGTCGACGCAATCTCCGGAGCAACACCACCTTATGGGCAGCCTGATCAGAACTGGGGAATGGGACAAAGGCCGGCAATAACGATGAGTTATCATGCCGCTGAAACATACTGCAAATGGTTATCTTTTGTTACTGGNAAGACATATCGTCTACCAACTGAAGCAGAATGGGAGTATGCCTGCAGAGCAGGTACCACAAGTCCATATTTTTTCCCGGGCGATCCCAAAAAGTTTGAGAAGAGCGGGTTAAGAGCAAAACTTTCGAAAAACGATACAACAGTCATTAATACCTATGTTATATATAGAGCTAACAGTTCTGCTAAAACACAACTTCCTGATCAGGTAAAACCAAATCCTTTTGGCCTTAAGAATATGTCTGGGAATGTTGCTGAATTTTGCTCTGATTGGTATCAACCTGATGCATTTTCACAAAACTCCAATGAAATTATTAAAGATCCGAAGGGTCCTGAAAGCGGAACTGAACACGTCATTCGGGGTGGCTCATTTCTGGATTTGGCAGGTAGCGTTCGGAGTGCAGCCCGTGATTTTACCAGACAAGAACAATGGCTGAGGACCGATCCACAACTGCCAAAAAGTATATGGTGGTATTCCGACTGTTTTAATGTCGGGTTCAGAGTAGTTTGCGAATTTGATAAAAATACTGGAAAGTAATATACTGAAAAGTTCTAGCATAAATAACATAAACATTATAAACATGAAAAAATCGAGTATTTCAAGACGTATTTTTTTGGGCAAAGCGGCAACTGCCGGAATAGCGGGAGTTGTTCTTCCTTCTTTAATCACTAGTTGTGCCCGTGATTCAAAAAAGAATGTTATAATTCCAACCATGCTCGACCAGGCGCCTGATGGACCGATCCTTAAAGCCGGGCTTGTTGGTTGTGGTGGACGTGGGACAGGCGCTGCTATTCAATTTCTTAGTTCAGGACCAAACCTTCAGATCGTTGCCCTGGGTGATGTTTTCCAGGACCGTATCGATTCCTGTAGGGAAAAAATAAAGACAATGAAAGGACAGGAAGTACCTCTTCAGAATTGCTTTGTAGGTTTCGATGCGTATCAGAAAGTAATTGACGCGGGAGTAGATGTTGTTATTCTTGCAACACCTCCTGTCTTCCGTCCAGATCATCTTGCTGCGGCAGTACAGGCCCGTAAACATATTTTTGCCGAGAAGCCCGCCTGTGTTGATCCTGTGGGAGCCAGATCGGTAATGGCATCTGGAAAAAAGGCAGAAGGTTTAGGACTATGTATAGTTGTTGGCAGTCAACGCCGTCATCAACGTGACTATGTATCAACATGGCAGCAAGTGGCTCAGGGTGCTATTGGTGATATCAGAGGAGCAAATGCCTATTGGAATGGTGGTAAAAGTTGGTGGATCAGCAAACCAGATCCAAAATGGACTGAGTTGGAATATATGCTGCGTACATGGACCAACTGGACCTGGACCGGTGGTGATCATATAGTTGAACAACATGTTCATAATATTGACGTAATAAACTGGTTCACGGGAGCTCATCCAATTTCTGCACTTGGTTTCGGATCAAGAATCAGACGCACATTTGGTAATCAATATGATAATTTCAGCGTTGATTTTAAATTTGAAAACGGGATTCATGAACACAGTATGTGTCGTCAGGTTAACGGATGTGCTAATAATGTTTCCGAATTGATTGTTGGGTCTAAGGGTTCCACAAATTGTCAAAATACGATCTGGGATCTTGCCGGTAATGTGATATGGAAATATGAATACCCGCTTGATAAAGATGGTAAACCTACGCGTACTGTCAGTGTTGATCCTTATGTCCAGGAACATATAGATCTTGTAACTGCAATCCGTACAAATAAGGTTATAAATGAAACTGAAAGCCTTGCTGTATCAAGTCTTATTGCCATAATGGGCCGTATTTCCGCTTATACGGGCAAACTGGTAACATACGAAGAAATGATGAATTCTGATCTTAAGCTCGGCCCGAAAGTTTATGAATTTGGCCCGGTTGATATCGACAAATCTGTACCAGTAGCCGGTGAAGCTTATGTTCCCGGGGCAGAACGTCCAACAAGAGGATTAATTTAAATAGTTAAATATGGATAATTCAAGAAGAAACTTTATAAAAAAGCGACAGTGAGTGGTAAGCTCAGTCATAATATCAGAATTCCGGATATCATTCCGGAGTCCAAAATAAAAAGCGCTAACAGGCATTGCTGCAGGATCACCCGTGACGACCTGTTAGCAGCTTTTTTATACTCAGTGCGGGATAGTTAATCTGATAAATAGTCGGCCAGAATTTACCGGTTACAAATATCCTGTCTTTATTTGAATCATAAGCTATTCCATTTGTTGCCTCTGAACCAGGGTATTTCTTTTTAGCCTCTGTAAATAAAGATGATAAATCGATAATTCCAATTATTTTACCAGTCTGAGGATCAATTTTTGCAATGTTATTTGTTGTCCATATATTAGCATAAAGGTAGCCGTTGATAATTTCCAATTCATTCATATAAAGAGCAGAAGAACCGTTAAAGGTAATGTTAAGTGTTTTAATTACTTTTAAGCTATCAGGCTCAAGATAGGTAATGATATTTGTGCCGTCACTCATGATGATATTTTTCCCATCTGTAGTCAGGCCCCAACCCTCCTTATTTGAATAGGCAAATGATCCTATCTTCTGATAAGTTTTTGAATCATAGATAAACCCTGTCTGGTTTTTATAGGTAAGTTGAAATATTTTGTCTCTAAATAACAAAATTCCCTCTCCGAAGTATTTGTTTCTGTCCAGTTCAGCTTTGATATCGATCTTACCGGTCTTCAGGTCAACAATGCCAAAGACAGATCTTGCTTTGGGAAACTCGTCAGGAGAGCCGCTACTCTCGAAAAGCTGGTTGTCATGAAACAGGAATCCCTCTGTAAATGATCCCGTATCATGTGGGAAAGTCCTGACAACTTTAAATCTGATGGATTGGATTTGATTGTCAGCTTTGTTACTTACTTTTCTATTAGTCTGTGAATTATTTGCACAACCAGATGAAACCCCTGTTATAATTATGAAAATCAGTAACCTATACATGACATATTTTATTCTTGATTAAAACTATATCCGCGCCCGTTATGCTTAGGTTTATTCCTCTTACATACGGTCTAATATAAGTACCCAATCATTTCCATCTTTTTTTTCACCGGGTGGATCAAAGGCTTTTATGGCTCTGGCTTCATAAGTTCCTATTATTGCATAAGTGCCATTTCGTGGATTGAACCATGAGGCTTTAAGCCTGTCACGGTAAATTTTCCAAATCGTTTAATACCCAGTTTATAATAATTTTTTATACCCGAAGGATCTCTGAATTTTATAATACACTCAAGGGCTTTGATAGAGTAGTTGCTATATTTGGTAAGAACAGTGCTGGTATCAATAGATAAAACAGGTACTGCTTCCGGAAAATTTGTTTTTGCGGTAGCCTCCTTAAAGCCAGGAGCTGTTACAATTATTGAGTAAGAATGATTTGATAGTGGTTTGAATCCGTTTAAGGAGTGATAACTACTATATTTCCGAAGCTGATAAGATTCCTGATAAACAAGGTCTTCGACAAAAACATCGTCTTCAAACAACTTTACTGTTGCATCTTTAATTGTCAAGCTCGTATCAAATAACGGGGGATAAGGCTGACTGCTGTTAATCTCCATCTGAATTGGTTCATCCTCATTTAATNTGCAATTTACCGTAATAAGAGGGGAATGCTCCGGGACCTTGATATTAAGAATTTCCTCACAGGATGGAAACAGAAGGATCAATAGTAACCAGAGAAAAATTCGATTCAGTTTATTCAGGCTTTCCATAGAGTGAAGCATTTTGTGTCAGGTCAGGCTTTATTTGTTGTACAAAAATCATTCCGAAAAAGAAAAATCAGGATACTCAATATACAGTCAGTTAGTCTTTTTATTTATTTATTTTTCATTTTTTTACATACCACGAATGTCATTTTTATCGGATCCTGATCTTTCATAAATTTTATAGGTTCTTCTATTTTTTCACAATCAATCATGCCATAAGGTGAAAATTCTCTCAAAACAGATTTTGAATCATAGAAAAACACCTTTAAGCCTTTTGAAATTTCAAACCTGTCTTTACTGAGATATCTGCCTGTCCCGTACATACTCATCTGAGTTGAGGCAACAACAAAAATCATCAGTCCGTTATTTATTAGTTGATTGAAACATGATTTTAAAAAAACCTGTCTTTCCGGCTTATTTAAAAGATGAATCAGGGCATAGCAAAAAATCCCGTCATATTTTGAGTCATCAAATGGCATTGAAGTAACAGAACCATGATGAATCATGCAATTTAATCCATTAGCTTTTGCCAGTTCAATTGCCGATTCAGATATTTCAATTCCAGTTACTTCAAATCCATTTTCAATGAATAATTTAGCATTTCTGCCATATCCAAATCCAGGAATCAGTATATGTTTTAGCTTGTTTGTTTTGAAAATATCTAAAGTCCTGATTGCAGAATCTGATGGTAAGAAATCCCATAACGCACCTTCATCTTTAAATTTTGATTCCCAATATTCTATCATAATTTAATTTGCTTGTATGCAAGACTATCCATTCATATCCTGTTATGGCTTTTGCAAAGTTCCGGTCGAAGCCCTCAATTAACTGTTTATTGATAAAAATATCAGTTGATTTTTTGTTTGATTGAATGACTTTTCGCTCCTGAGTGAACGGTGCTTCGCAAAGTGATGAGTTATTCCTGGTTTGAGCTATAAATAACTGTTTCAACAGATCATGGCATAGTTTATCTATATTTTCACTTTGAGGATGAGAAGTGGATACGTTTGATAATATAACGACTGCACTTTTTGTATTCAAATCCATAAATAATGCTGATCTGTAACCATCCATACCTCCATTGTGGAAATACCAATTGCATGTATTTCCACCAAATTTTATAATATGCCAACCCAGAGCTAAATCCATGTCGTCACTGGTATAAGTTTTCTGTTCTTTGAAAAGACAGGATTGAATCGTTGGAAAAGTTAGCAAAAACATATTTTGATAAGTCTGTAACATTGGATAAAATCCCCCCCGCAGCTTTTAGAATATCTGATTGCCAGTTTGGAATGATATTACCGGAGGAATCCCGACCTTTCACAACCAGGTCTTTGACTTTTTTTAATTCTGAGGTAGAAGAGGTCATGTTATACTTAGAGAATACCTTCTCTTGCAGCAATTCTTCATAAGACAGGCCGGTCTTTATTTCTAATAAGTAACCGAGTATACCAACACCAAGGTTTGAATATTGATATTTTTCACCAGGTACTGAATTCAGGTTTAATTCTTTCTGTAAATAATTCCTTAGCAAAGCAGAGTCGTATCCGGTTATATAATTATCCGGCATCCTTGGAAGTCCGGATGTGTGATTTGCCAGCGTTTTATATGTTACTAACATTCTGTCTTTTACAGATTGTCTTAATTTATATGGCAATAATGTTTCTATAGGGTCATTTAAATTCAAGACGTTCTCTTTTATGAGGTTAGCAAGTATCGTCGAAGTAAATATCTTTGTTATCGATCCTATTTCAAATACAGAATCCCTATTGATTATTGACAATAACTTACTATCAACTTTCTCTATTCCAACGTAGTTAACATTACTATTCGAAATAAATGCAATTGAAAGTTGCGTATTCTCCGGAAATCCGGAGACATATTTTGTAATTAAATCTCTCTGGGATTGTGACAGGTTATTGTTATTGGCAACATCAATCTGGGATAGCAAAATGTTTTCGATATTTAAAAACAATGTCAGGGGAAGAATTAAAGCAATTAGTTTACTTCTCATTGTGTATAATTAGTTACATCTGTTGTACTTTGCTTTAGAAAAGACAGGTTATTATATTTTTTTCTTATATACCTTTTTGATTGTTTTTTCTCCGGTAGGTGTCATAGTGATTGAAATTAGTCGATGTAACTTTTGATTTATGAATCTAAGATAATCATTTTTTAAAAATCTTAATCGGGTAGGGGATCATGATTAACGAACCTGTTGATATGTCTTAGGTCAACTGGATCGTGAAGATTATGTTACCTGAACTCAATGTTTATTTCCATAATCTCCGAAACACTTCCGGTCCTCACAGGAATACTCAAATCCTGTCTGCCAGGCATTATGGCATCCTGTACACCACAGGAGACAAAAAGATGTGTATTATTGGTTTTTTTATAACCCCATGCAATATCATATACTGCATCGGTAATAAAATTAAGAGGCCATATTTGCCCATAATGTGTATGCCCTGATAATTGAACATCTATGTTATTTTTATAAGTGTCATCGAGACAATAAGGAGCATGATCGAGGAGTATCACAGGCAAATGTTTTGTCCTGAACTTTAAGAGAGAATCAATCGGCCTTTTTTCATTATTGCCACGATAATTTAGTCCCATAATGTAAATCTTATTATCTAATTCTATCAATGAATCTGCCAGCATCGTTATTCCTGATCGCTTATTAAAATCAATTTTATCCGCTACATTATATAGTGGTAAATCATGGTTTCCTCTTACTGCATATATG
>JGI24137J36423_1000122_pt1 | contig 17260 bp, 13 predicted proteins | sample BarGraNGADG00311_FD_36423 | JGI IMG/M metagenome (IMG submission 36423) | reverse complement strand
AGCCTGGCCGGGCGACTGATGGCCGCCCAGCTACTGGTGATCGGTGCGGGCGGCATCAGCCTGGTGGTCGCGGCGACCCTGATCGCGCCGCGGCAGTTCCGCACCCACTTGGCGCTCGCCGGCGAGAACGCGCCGGAGGTGACCGCGCACGCGGAGGCTGCCTTCTCGTCGGCCTTCAGTGCGGCGCTGGCCGTGGCGCTCGCGGCTGCGCTCACGACCGCGGCTGTGGTCTCGTGGTTCTTGGTGCGACGGGTGACCCGGCCGGTCGAGGAGCTCGCGCGCGCGGCCGACTCGATCGCTGCTGGGCAGTACCGCGTCGCGCTCCCCGCGGCGGGTTTCAGCTCCGAGATACGCCGGCTCTCCGACGCCTTCGGCCACATGGCCGGCCGTCTCGCCGACACGGACACCGCCCGGAGCCGGCTGCTCGCCGATCTGGCGCACGAGCTCCGCACCCCGCTGGCGACCCTGGAGGCGTACATCGACGGCATGGAGGACGGCGTGGTGCCCGAGGACGCCGCATCGTGGTCCACCATGCGAGGGCAGGTCGCCCGACTGCATCGCCTGGCGACGGACCTCCGTGAAGTCGCGGCCGCGGAGGAGCACACGCTCGTCTCCGCGCTCCGCCCCACGTCGGTCGACGAGCTGTGCGACGTCGCACTCGCCGCGGCGCGGCCGCGCTACCAGTCCAAGGGCGTCGAGCTGACACTCAGACGTTCGACTCCGGTGTCTCGCGTGCTCGCCGACGCTGGCCGCCTCCAGCAGGTCCTCGCGAACCTGCTCGACAACGCGCTCCGCCACACCCCGGCAGGTGGACACGTCGAGCTCGGCGTGGGCGACGTGGCGCGCTACCTCCGCCTCACGCTCCGGGACGACGGCGAGGGCATCCCGCGCGGTCAGCTGGACACGATCTTCGAGCGGTTCCGTCGCGTCGACCCGGCCCGCGTCGTGGCCGACGGCGGCAGCGGACTCGGCCTGACCATCGCGCGCGCGATCGTTGCGGACCACGGCGGCACCCTCGTCGCCGACAGCGACGGCCCTGGTCACGGCGCGACGTTCACGATCGAGCTTCCGGCCGCGCCGGCGGGCTGAGTGCTTCTCGGAATGGCCCTGAGGCGGCGGCGGCCGGTGTGCGTCGCCGGTCCGTGCGGGCATTCGGCGGCGCCCGCCGCCCTAGAAGGGCGGCATGACCCCGATCACCAGCGCCGACGTCGTCGTCACCTCGCCGGGCCGCAATTTCGTCACGTTGCGCATCATCACCGCCGACGGCGTCACCGGCCTGGGTGACGCCACGCTCAACGGGCGGGAGCTCGCCGTCGCGTCCTACCTCCGGGACCACGTCGCGCCGCTGCTCATCGGCCGGGACGCGCACGCGATCGAGGACACCTGGCAGTACCTCTACCGCGGCGCCTACTGGCGACGCGGCCCGGTCACGATGGCGGCGATCGCCGCGGTCGACATGGCGCTCTGGGACATCAAGGCCAAGGTCGCCGGGCTGCCGCTCTACCAGCTGCTCGGCGGTGCCTCGCGAATCGGTGCCCTGGCCTACGGTCACGCCTCGGGTCGCGACATCCCGGAGCTGCTCGACAGCGTCCGCGCCCATCTGGACCTCGGCTACCGCGCGATCCGGGTGCAGACCGGCATCCCCGGCCTGGACAGCGTGTACGGCGTCGCGGCGTCGGCCGCCGGCGGCGGTGAGCGGTACGACTACGAGCCGGCCCGGCGCTCCACCGACGGTGCTGCGGTGCGGCCGGTCGAGGAGGTGTGGGACACCCGCGCCTACCTGCGCCACGTGCCGACCGTGTTCGAGGCGGTGCGCGCCGAGTTCGGCACCGAGCTGCCGCTGCTGCACGACGGCCACCACCGGATGACGCCGCGCGAGGCCGCGCAGCTCGGCAAGTCCCTCGAGCCGTACGACCTGTTCTGGCTCGAGGACTGCACGCCCGCCGAGGACCAGGCGGCCCTGCGTTACGTCCGGTCACAGACCACCACGCCGCTCGCCATCGGCGAGGTCTTCAACTCCGTGTACGACTACCAGACCCTGATCACCGAGCGGCTGATCGACTACGTCCGCTCCGCCGTCACCCACACCGGCGGCGTCACCGCGCTGAAGAAGCTCGCCGACTTTGCCGCGATCTACGGCATCAAGACCGGCTTCCACGGACCCACCGACATCTCACCGGTGGGCCAGGCCGCGGCGTTGCACCTGGACCTCGCTGTACACAACTTCGGCATCCAGGAGTACATGCGGCACTCCGACGCCACGCTCGAGGTCTTCCGGACCTCGTACCGCTTCGCGGATGGGCTGCTGCACCCCGGCGAGGCGCCCGGCCTGGGCGTTGAGCTGGACGACGATGCCGCGGCGCACTTCCCGTACGACCCGGCCTACCTCCCGATCAACCGGTTGCGCGACGGGACCATGCACGACTGGTAGCGGCCGGCCCGGGCCGATCGCTCGTGCTTGAGGCTCAGCGAACCTCGGTGTCGTCTCCGGGAACCAGCTTGGAGTCGGCCTTGATGTGCGCGACGAGCTCGTCGATCTTGGCATACGCCAGCGCGGTGTACGTGTCCGCGGCGCCGTAGTAGACCGCGATGCGGCCGGTCGGAGCGTCGTACAGCGCTGTGCACGGGAATACGACGTTCGGCACGAAGCCGTTCGTCTCGTAGTTCTTCTCCGGGGTGAGCAGGTAGTTGTACGTGCGGTACAGCACGCGGTCCGGCTTCTCGAGGTCGAGCAGCGCGGCGCCGTAGCTGTAGACGTAGCCGTTACAGGTGTTCGTAACACCGTGGTAGAAGAGCAGCCAGCCCTCGTTCGTCTCGATCGGGGGAGCGCCGGCGCCGATCTTGAGCGCCTGCCACCAGGTGTCGCCGGTGCTCATTACGCGGCGGTGGTGACCCCAGTGCACCAGGTCCGGGCTCTCCGAGATGTAGATGTCGCCGAAGGCCGTGTGACCGGCGTCCGACGGACGGGTCAGCAGCACGTACTTGCCGTTGATCTTGCGCGGGAAGAGCACGCCGTTGCGGTTGTACGGGGTGCAGATGTTCTCCATCCGGACGAACGTTGTGAAGTCCGTGGTGCGGCCGAGGCCGAGGGCCGGGCCACCGAAGTCGGTGCACCAGGTCACGTAGTACATGTCCTCGATCTTCACAATGCGCGGGTCGTAGGCGTAGTTCGGCTGGTACTCGGTGCCGGACTCGTCGAGGAAGTGGATCACCTCGTCCTCGAACTCCCAGTCCAGGGCGTTCTTCGACCGACCGACGTGCAGCTGCGGCTTGCCGTCCTTGTGGTCCGCGCGGAAGATGCCGATGTACTCGTCTCCCCACGGCACGACGGCACTGTTGAAGATCCGCGCTGTCTTCGGCGTGGGGTTCCAGCCGATGATCGGGTTGCGGTCGTCGCGCCACAGGGCGCCGACGTAGTCCGCGGGCTTGTCCTGCCACGGCATGTTGGGCAGGGCGTCGCCAATGATCTGTGTCGCCATGGGGCGGTCTTCCCTTCGAATGGACGGTGGTCAGGCACTCTCAAACGGCCGCCGGCGCCCGAGGCTGCAAGTACGATTCGACCCTAGCGGTAGTTCGCCCCAACTGCCGTGGGAAGTTGGTCCCGACGGCGCGTGTCCAGGGTGCGGTTCGCCGTTCGTCCCGTTCGTCCCGCGTCGTAGCCGCAACCGCGCGGTGCGGACAGCAGCGCTATCCGGCCGAGCCGAGCTGCAGGATCAGCGCCTGACCCGGGTGCAGGCTTGGCATCGGGATGCCCGCGCGGGTCAGCACCGAGCCGGGGAATGTGACCGTGGCGTGCTGGGCCGCCGCGAGCCACGCCGGGTCGTGCAGCCGATGCCGTTCCGGCTCGCCGAGCTCGGCGCGCACCCTCAACGCGTACGAGCGCGCGGGGTCCAGGCCGGGGATGACGACGCGGCCGGATTGCGCCGCCCCGCTCGTAGTCGTGCGAACCCACGCGAACACCGCGGTCGCGCGGTCGGGCGAGACCACGCCGTGCAGGATCGTGCCCTCGTCGGGGAGGTCCGCGCGGACCGTCGTGCCGCCGTGCAGCAACGGGCGCAGCTCGCGGTACAGCCCGGCCCAGGCGCGGATCGTGTCGCGCTCGGCGGCGTCGCAGGTGGTGACGTCCCACTCGATGCCGGCGTGCCCGAAGAGCGCGGTGGCCAGCCGGAACGACAGGTCCGTGACCCGGTGGGTGGTGTGGGCGCGCGGCGGTCCGACGTGCGTGCCGACCAGTTCCGGCGGGACCAGGAGCCCGGTCCAGCGCTGGATCAGCTGCCGTTCGACCGGGTCGTTGCAGTCCGAACCCCAGACCCGTTGCGCGCGGGCGAGGACGCCGAGGTCAACCCGGGCGCCGCCGCTCGAGCACGACTCGATCTCGAGCGTCGGGTGGCGCTCGCGGAGTGCGTCGAGCAGGGCGTAGAAGGCGAGCGTCTGCTCGTGCACGCCCGGCCGCTCCGCGCCGTCAGCGTCCCGCCGGACCGCCTCGTGCAGGTCCCGGTTGTGGTCCCACTTGATGAAGGCGAGACCGAGGTCGCCGACCAGGCTGTCGATCCGGTCGAGGATGAACTGCCAGGCCTCCGGGTGCGCGAGGTTCAGGGGCACCTGGGCGCGAGCGGGCACCGGGTGACCGTCGGCCGGCACCAGGAGCCAGTCCGGGTGCTCGCGGGCGAGGCGCGAGTCGGGGTTGACCATCTCTGGCTCGAACCAGAGGCCGAACTCCATGCCCAGCGCGCGCACCCGGTCCGCGAGCGGCCGCAAGCCGTCCGGCCAGACGGCCGGGTCTACCCACCAGTCGCCGAGACCGGCCGTATCGTCTCGTCGGCCAAGGAACCAGCCGTCGTCGAGCACGAACCGTTCGACGCCCAGCTCCGCGGCCGTTTCGGCGAGGGCCTCGAGCCGCGCTGGGTCGTGGTCGAAGTAGACCGCCTCCCAGGTGTTTAGCACGAGCGGGCGCGGTCGTCCCGGGTGGGCGGCAAAGTCCCGCAGATGGCCGTGCAACCGCGCGCTCAGTCCGTCGAGGCCCGCGTCGGACCAGGCGAAGATGAGGTCCGGGGACCGGTAGGTCTCGCCGGGGGCGAGTCTGACCTCGCCCGGGTACAGCAGCTCCCCGCCGCCGAGCACGCCGGCGAACGCGCCGGCACCTTCCGGAAGCCGCTCGACCAGGTACTCGTGGTTGCCGCTCCAGGCCACGTGCATCGCCCAGACCTCACCCGAGCGGAAGGCGAAGGCGGGCGTGCCCACGACGGTGAGCAGCGGGGTGTCGAAACCCGTCCGGCCGCGGCGCAGGGCCCGCCGGTGCGTCCCGTCGACGACGGGGAGGCGTTGCGGGGTGTGCTCGCGGGTCCACCGCCCGGTCAGGTCGAGGATCTCGGTCGCGCGGGACGGCAGCGGGAGCAGGATGCGCAGCTCGGCGAGGTCGTAGGGAGCNTCGTGGCTCGCGTCAGGCCCTTCCGTGCCGCCACCCGGAGGGTCCGAGCGGGGGTTCTCCAGCTCCGCGCTCGCGGTCAGGACTCCGTGGACGTCGAGGCGGTAGGTCAGGTCGAGCCACAGCCCGGTGATCCGGTCGGCAAGCGCGAGCCGGATGCTCCCGCCGTCCTCGCCCGCACCCTCGGCGGCGACGTCGCGAAGCCGGAACCGCGGCGTCGTTCCGGCACCCGCGCGGTGCCCGGCGAGCCCAGGGGCACCGGACCAGCCCTCGGCCTCTGTCGGCAGAACCGAGAGGCGCCGCGGCTCACCCGGACCGGCGAGCGACATCGCGGTGTCCGCGCTACGCAGCAGGGCCGCGAGGTCGTCGGCGCCGAGTGGTCCGAGGTCCGCGCCCCAGTGCAGCACGCGCGGGAGGTGGGGTCCGCCCGGATCCATCACGAACGAGACCCCTGCTGCGCGGAGGTGGAGCACGGCGGAGACGTCGGTGGTCATGTTGCGTTCCCTTCTCCCGGTCCGGGGTTCGGAGTGCCCTCACTATCTCGCAGCGACGTGCTTCTTCGCAGCGGGGTGGTGACAGGGCTCGGCGCTCCGGGAATCCGCACCGCGTCCCGTGGTGTCCCTCCCGGTGAGGACAACCGGAGGGAGAACGTCAGGCGCGCTGGATGGAACAAGCAAGTCATCGCCGAGTCCGACGCGACGATCGTCGTCGAGGGGAACCACTGCTTCGCGCCTGACACCGGGTGGGAAGAGCCGCTAGCCCTTCCCTAGGGCGTCGATAGCGGCGACCTGGTCGGCGGTGAGAGCGAAATCGAGGACGTCGAGGTTGGCGGTGATCCGTGCGTGGTCCGCGGACTTCGGGATCACCGCGATGCCGTGCTCGATGTGCCAGCGCAGCACGACCTGCCGGGTCGTCACGCCGTACTCGTCGGCGATGTCGCGCAAGAGCTCGTTGTCGAGGTCGGTCCGCTTGAACGGGCTGTACCCCGCGACCGCGACGCCGCGTTCGGCGTGGGCGGCGAGCAGGGTGGCGTCGAAGTCCATCGGGCTCCACGGGATCTGGTTGACCGCGGGTGCCACTCCGGTCGCCTCGATCAGCTCGTCGATCTGCGCGGGGGAGTAGTTGCTGACGCCGATCTCGCGGACGAGTCCGTCCTCGCGCGCCCGGATGAACTCACGCCACGTCTCGGGACCGGCGAGGCCAGCCGGTGGCCAGTGCACGAGCCACAGGTCGACAGAGTCTATGCCGAGCTTCTTGAGCGACTGCTCGATCGTCTCGCGCTCGAGCCCGGTGTTCTCCGGCGGACACTTGGTGGTCACGAAGACCAGGGCGCGGGCGACGCCGGACTCCGCGAGTCCGCGGCCCACCTCAGCCTCGTTGCCGTAGCCGGTCGCAGTGTCGANGTGCCGGTAGCCGACGTCCAACGCGTACGCGACGGCGTCGACCGCCTGGGAACCTTCGAGCTGCCAGGTCCCNAGACCCGAGCAGCGGGAGAGCGGCGCCNCCGGGAAGCGTTCGCGTGGGAATCTTCGGTGCGATCATGCGTGTCCCTCCACCCGGGCCTTCAGCCCGACGACGAACTGCTCGAACAAGGGCTGCAGGTCGGGCTCCGACCTGCTCATCAGGCGCACCAGAGGGCCCCTGAAGATCTCTTCGACGACGACGCCGGTGCCGCCCCCCGCGGTCGGCTTGAGGGTAAACGTTCGCACGCCGCGGAACAACGCCAGCGGTAGTCCGCTCGTCCACGCCATCCGCAGGTTCTCGACGAGTTCTGTCACCCGGATGTGGAGGACCCGACCCGGACTCGACGCCGGGTGCACGGAGATGCGCGAACCGTGCGCAATCGCCCCCTCGACCTTCGTCACTCCCGAGTCCCATCGGGGGTAGGCGGCGAGGTCCATCAATGCCTGCCACACGGCGTGCGGTTCTGCGGAGATGTTTGTCTCTGCTCGATAGCTCAACATGTCGACTCCAGTGAGGCTGCGGCCTGGGGTCTCCAGTCCGCTACCCCTCACCTTCCTCGCTGAGATGGCCGTCCGCGAGCCGGATGGTGTGGTCGGCGCGCGCCACCAGGCTGGGGTCGTGGGTGGAGATGATCGCGGTCATGCCTTCGGAGCGAACGAGGGATTCGAGCAGGTCCATGACTTGGTTGCCGGTCTCCGCGTCGAGCTGTCCGGTTGGTTCGTCGGCGATCAAGAGGCGCGGCGAGTTGGCGAGCGATCGGGCGATCGCGACGCGTTGCTGCTGTCCGCCGGAGAGCTCGCCGGGTCGCTGCAGGGCATGGGCGGAGAGGCCGACGAGGTCGAGGAGGTGCTCGACGCGCTTCTCCCGCTCGGCGGACGAGACCTTGCGTAGCCGCATCGGCAGGCCGATGTTCTCGGCGGCGGAGAGCATCGGCACGAGCCCGAAGGTCTGGAAGATGAACGCGACCTTGTCGCGGCGCAACGTGGTGCGGCCCTGCTCGCTCAGCTTCGTCACGGTCGTGCCGTCGATGACGACGGTCCCGGCGTCGGGCTTGTCGAGGCCGCCGATGCAGTTGAGCAGGGTGGTCTTGCCGGAGCCGGAGCGGCCGACGAGGGCGACGAGCTCGCCGCGGCCGATGTGGAAGGAGACGTCGGCGAGAGCGTGCACGGGTGCGGCCTTGGACCCGTAGGTCCGGCTGACGCCGGTCACCTGGACCATCACGTCGTGGGGCAGTGCGGCGAATCGCACCGGACTGGGATTGAGGGCGCTCACGGTGCGCTCCAGCCTCCGTGCTCGGGCACGGAGTCGTCGGTCGTGGGGTCAGGAGCCCGGTGCGCGGGCGGGGACGCAGGTGGCGCCGGCGGGGACACGGGCAGCACCGGTTGCGCTGCCGGTGGCGCTGCCACGGGTCGCGGTGGCGCCGGCGGCCCAGCCGAGGTGGCGGGGGTGGTCGACCGGGCCGCACTGGGCGCGTCGGGCCAGACGCCGACGTGGTCGGGTTCGAGCTCAAGTCGGACCCGGTTCTCCAGGCCGAGCGCCAGCCGGTAGTCGGTGGGCAGCTGCATCCGCCCGGAGCGGTCGAGGACGGCGTACTCGCGCGCGATCACGGAGGACTGCCCGTGCTCGTCGACCTCGGTGCTGCGGACGACCTCGGAGCTGGTCCGGCCGTCGCGGATCGCGACCGTGCGTTGTACCTGGGTGGCGACGGCGGCGTCGTGGGTGACGATCACGACCGTGGCGCCCAGGTCGCGGTTGGCGGAGCGCAGGGCGGCGAAGACGTCCTCACCGGTGACGGAGTCCAGCTCACCGGTGGGTTCGTCGGCGAAGAGGACCTGGGGTCGATTGGCGAGCGCGACGGCGATCGCGACGCGTTGCTGTTCTCCACCGGAGAGCTGGCCGGGGCGGCGCTTGGCCTTGTCGCCCATCTCGAGCGCCTCGAGCAGCTCGGCGGCCCGGCGCTTGCGTCCCCGGGCACGCAACCCGGAGAACGCCATCGGGAGCATGACGTTCTCGGCGGCGGAGAGGTAGGGCAGGAGGTTGCGCGAGGTCTGCTGCCAGACGAAACCGACGACGGCGCGCCGGTAACGCAGCCGGTCCGCGTGCGACATCTTCAGCAGGTCCCAGTCGCCGACGCGCGCCCGTCCGGCCGTGGGCAGGTCCAGGCCGGAGAGGACGTTGAGCAGGGTCGACTTTCCGGACCCGGAGGCGCCGACGATGGCGACCATCTCGCCGTTGGTGACGAGCAGGTCCAGGCCCTGAAGCGCCTGCACCTCGATCTTGTCCGACTGGTAGATGCGCACCAGGTTGTCGCACATGATCAGCGAGTCGTCGCCATACTCGCGCCGCCGGTTGTCCGCGTGCGACTCGACCGGCGGTTCAGTTGCGCGCGTGGAGGTTCTCATCGGGCCCTCCCGTGGGCGTGGGGTGACGGGTCTGGATTGATGGTACGGGCGGGTGTCATGACGTTTCTCCCAACCGCAGGACATTGCTCAGGTTGTCGCGTCGATGCGCGGTGACTTCAACCAGGACGGCGACCAGGACCAGAAGTACGGCACCGGCTCCGACGTACCAGAAGGTGCTCGGGCTCACCGTGATCGCGGGCGCCCCGGACGAGCCCGCGAGGACCTCGAGCCCGAGAGCCGGTCCGGCCTGGGTCAGGATCACGAGAGCTGCCGCGCAACCTGCCAGCAGGGCCGCGAGCACGAGCGGGAGGAGCTGGGCCAGGGCCAGCCACCAGCCGTACCTGGTGCTGAGCCCGAGGGTCCGCAGCGTCGCGAGTGTGCGTCCCCGCTCACGCGCGCCGGCCAGCACGCTCGCACCGAGTGCGACCGCACCTAGCAGCGCCACGATCAGCGTCCCGAACATGAAGAACCTGTCGATGCCGCCCATCAGCGCATTGGCCCGGGTCGCCTGAAGCCACCCGGCTCGCGAGGCGACCGTCACGGCCTTCCCCTTGAACACGGTCGCGACCGCACGGTCGGCGCCCGGGCCGACGACCATGAGCGTCCTGGTCGGGTAGTCCGCGACCTCTGGGGCACGCGCGAGCAGCGTCTCGAGGTCGACCACCAGGTACGGCGCCGGCGCCCAGCGGTAGGCGGTGGGGTGGTTCAGGAGACCGGTATTGGCGAACGGCAGGTAGCTCTGGCCGATGCTCAGCGCGCTCTTCCCCGGGATGGTCTGTCCGGCATAGGCCGGGTCGACGAGCGCTGGCAGCAGCTTCGTCTTGTCCTTCTCGACCAGGGCGGCCAGGTTGCCGTCCGGGTCCAGGGGCGTTCGGGCGATGAGGTCCGGGTAGTGCCGGTCGATCGCGATCAGATTCGCCTTGGCCCAGGTGGCACCGAGCGGCAGGTCGATGTCCTGCCGGTAGGACACGACGGCCGCCGCGTCGACACCCGGTTGGTCGCGGATGGCGCTGACCGCGGCGTCGTCGAAGATGCCGCCGACGCGAGTGTCCGCGCCGATGTGCTCCCAGGACGCCTGCACCTGCCCGGCGTGAACGGTGCTCGAGATGAGCGTGCCCGCGACCCCGATTGCCGTCCCAAGGGTCAGGGCCAGCAGCGGTAGCACCGCGAGGGCCGAGGCGCCATCGGCGGTCGCCAGCACACCGAGCGCGCCACGCTGGCGTCGGCCGAGCGCCGCGAACGGTCGCAACAGGAGTGGGAAGACGCGGATCAGCAGCACGACGGCGGCCAGCGCGAGCAGGATCGGGGCAGCGGACAGGAACGGGTCCGCGCCGGCGGTCTGCTCCTGGAGCACGCCGCGGCCGCGCAGCGACACGATCGCGGCGATGGCGAGCGCGATGGCACCTGCCTCCAGCACCACCCGGCGAAGGTTGCGTCGCTTGCGGAGCACGGCGCGTTGTTGCTTGTTCGCCGGCTCGCGTCGACCGGACCAGGCGCGTCGGGCGAAGGCCACACCCATGAACGGTGAAGCGCACATGGCGACGAGCGCGACGGTGCCGAGAGGCACGACGACGCCACCCCAGCTGCCCGTGAGCCGGATCGCGAGCGCCGTTCCCAGCGCGGCATCCGACGGCCGCGATAATGATCGACTCGACCAGCAACCGGCCGGCGATCGCCATGATGGACGCGCCGCGGGCGCGTTCGAGCGCGAGCGCGGCGGACCGGCGCCGGACGAGGAGTCGGGCGATCAGCGCGATCACTGCGGCGGTCACTCCGATGACACCCGCGATGACCACGGACATCTGTGCGAGCGCGGCGCGAGCCCGGCCGGCGAACGCCGGGACGGCGTCACTCATCGTGATCGTGACCGTCGGTGGGGTCTGCGCGTTCGGGTTCAGCAGGCCCGGCTGGTCGTTGAGGCGGGCGACCGCGTCGGGGATCTGCTGGACCGTCGAGGAATCGAAGGCCTTGACGTCGAGCGGCATCCGGACCGTGCCGACGAACGGGGCTCCGATCCGCAGCGAGATCCCGGTCACCCCGTCGAGATCCGTGAAGATCGTCGCGCGCGCGAAGTCCTTGCGAGCCTGGGCCTTCTCGGCGACCGGCTCGAGCGCTTCCGGGACGTTCGACCAGAACTCTGCGGTCGGATCGCTCGGCTCGACGAGACCCACGACGGTCAACACGACGTCTCCGGCGTTCTCCATCGTGGCATGCAGGTACGAGCCGACCTTGACGTCGAGCACCGCCGCGGCGGCCTTGGTCATGACGACCTCCGCGGCACCGCTCGCGAATCCGAGGCCCGGCGGCTGCTTGGGCAGCCTGCCCTCGACCAGCCGGACGAGCGTCTTGGGATTGTCGAGCAGCGCGATCGAGATCTCGTCCTCGCGAGCGGGCCTCGGGGAGATCGAGGACGCTGCCGGACCGACGCCGTCGACGGTCATCCTTGGGGTTGCCACGAAGAGCTCGGTGGCGGAGACGCGACCTCGCAGCGGGCTGACCAGGCGGTCCGGGAACTCCTTCGCCAGCTGCGCGAACTTCGTCGGGTCGACACCGGCGTTGACGGTCTGGAGTCCCGAGGCAGTATTCCCGACGGGGATCGTCGCGCTGACCGCCGGGGCCGCGACGCCGTCTGTCAGGGCCTGGCGAGCCGCGCGGTTCAGGGTGGCGTCGGTCTCCCGAGGCCCCGCCACCGCGAGGAAGGCACCGACCGTCGTGACGGCGAGCGCGACGACCACGATGCCCCGGTCTCGCCAGACACGTCGCGTCACGAGGCGTCGCGAGTCCGCCGTCAACGACCGCCAGCGAGCACCGACGCCGTGCAGTGTGGCCGAGCGGTGGGTGCGGGCGGTCATCGTTCGTCTCCGAATCGCAGGACAGAGGCGGGATCGGCCGAACGCATCGTCTGAGCGACGACCGTGACAGCGACGGCTAGGAGGGCGACCACCTCGGCCGCGAGCAGGCCCACCTGCCGCCACGGGATGTCGACGAGCACCGCCGGGAAGGGCGCGCGGCCGTCCACCGTGAATCCGACGAGGGGGCCGATGAGCCAGCTCAGCAGCACCCCGAGACCGATCCCGAATACGCAGCCCAGCAACGAGAGCAGGAGGGTCTCGATGGCCACCACGTTGGTGAGTGACCGGCGGGACAGGCCGACAGCCCGCAGCTGGGCGAACTCCGTCTCGCGAGCACGAATCGTCACGGCCGCGTGGATCGCGAAGCCAGCGGCCGCGAGCAGGGCTGCGGCCAGCGTGACGAGCGAGAGGGCACCCTGGGTCCCGACCCGGAGCGCACCGCTCGTTCGCTCGCGAAGCACCGCCTCGTGCGTCGTCACCGTGCCGAGCTTCTTGGCCTCGACCGTCTGAGCGAACTTCTGCACCGAGGTCGCGGGCGGGTTGAGCCACCACGCGTCGACCAGTGACGTACTGCCGACCTGCCGGACCGCCGCCTGGCCCAGTTCGGTCAGATCGACCACGACGCTCTCGCTGTAGGGGTCGGTGCCCGGGACGTGGTCGATCGTGCCGACCACCGTGATCGGAACGATGGTTTCGCCCAACCGGAGCGCGAGGTCCTGACCGACCTCCCCACCCACCGACTGGAGAAGACCCGGAGTCACGAGCGCGCGAACGCTGCTGACCGGCCACGGCACTGCCACCACGCGAGCCTGCCCGAAGCGATCCGCCCGCGGGTCGAGGCCGATCTGGGTGAGCCCGAGTTGTGCGCCGTCAGGGGGTTGCGCAGATCGCGGCGTGAAGCCTTCGGACGCGGCGTACCACCGCGAGGCCCCGGTGCCCACGGTGGGAGACTCGTCGTAGGTGACAGCACCCGAGGAGTCCTTCTGCGTGGCGCTCGGTTGAGCAGAGCGGATATCCCCGATCCCGATCGCGAGGGCGAGATCCGACCCGAAACCGAAGCCCTGGTCACGCTCCAGCACCATCGACGCCTGGAAGCCGACGATCCGGAGTCCTGACACGCCGACGGTTGGTGCCTGGCCGTCCTTTGCCGCGACGAGCACGCCCTCGATCTCATGCTTCGCCCCGTCCAACGGCACGGTTCCGGCAGCGACGATCCGCACCAGGCCGTCCGCGTTCCCGACCATCAAGGACAGCGCCATTGCGGGGGCGGGGCCGGTCCGCTGGATCGCCGGTCCGCCCGGCAGCGGGCCCTGCACGCTGCTCGTCGGCTGGTTCGTCGTCACCCACGCCTGTGCCTTGATCAACGTGGGGGAACCCGGCAGCGGGATCCCGACCTTGAGGTTGGCACCGCTCTGGGCAATGAACTGCTTGATCTGTGCCCCACCCTCGACGTCGACCCGAGTCCCAGTCAGCTGCGCAGCGGCGCCCGGGCTGAGCCCGAGGACCTGCGCGCCCACTTCGTTGTCGACGTTCGGGCCGTCGAACCCCTCAGAGAGATTCCCCAAGCCGCCCACGCGGTCGAGCACCGGGCTCGGCTTGGCGGCAGGGGACACGGCGACAATGGCGGCGCGCTGGTCGAACGGATCGAGCGTCATGTCGGCTACCCGCACGCTGGCCGGGTTGAGGAAGTCGACCTGGTCCGTCTGAGAGGTGCGCCACGTGGTCAGGAACGACTGCGCGAAGGTGCCCACCGCAAGCGCCAGGGTCAGCAGCAGGATCGCCGCGGTCGCACGGGCCGGGCGCCGACCGACCTCCCAGGCCGCGAGCGGCGCGACGAAACCGCGACCCCGGGCGGCAAGCCGCTCCGCGACGCGCGAGGCGGCCGGCACGAGGCGGACGCACAGCAGCGCACCGGCGAGCAGCGCGAGCGCCGGACCGACGGTAAGGATCGGATCGACCCGATAGCTGGTGCCCCCGCCGAGCACGGGCGCCCGGTAGGAGCGCAGCTGCCAGTAGGCGAGACCGGCTAGCACGAAGATCGCGAAGTCGAGCCCGGAACGTTGGATCGCCGACATTCGATCTGGTCGGGCTCGCGCCTGCTCGGCCTCGACGAACGTCGTGGCGCGGCGCAGCAGCGGCGAGATCAGGACGACCGCGAAGACCAGGCCGACGACGCCCGCGACGTACCAGGTCATCGGAGGGACGCCCGGGTCACGGGCCATGCCGGCATCGGCCAGCGCGGAGTGATGGGCGACGAAGAGGAACAGGCGTCGCGACAGCTCGGGGGCCGCCAGGGTGGTGACCGTCGCCAGGACGAGCGCCTCGATCCCGGCGAGGCCGATGAGTTGCCCGGTGGATGCGCCGCGGGCGCGCATCAGGTGTTGCTCGCCGACGCGTCGTTCAGCCAGCAGCCGGGCTGTCTGGAGCAACGCGGCGACTCCGAGGACGAGCAGCAGGAGCCCGGCGACCAGGACGCTGCTGCGCGTGATCGTGAGTGACGCGAGAACACGCCGCAGGAAGTCGGGTAGGGCCGTCTTCGCGTCAACCGTCGTCGCGCCGTTGGGTCCGCCCGACTGAGCCGCCTGCACGACCGTGTCCTGGGCCGTGTCGAGGCGGTTGAGCAGCGGGCCGATGTCGGTGGCGCGAACGGTGCTGAGGTCCGGGGTGTACGAGATGCTGACCGTGTCGGCCTCCGGCAGGGCGCCGGGGGCGGCGGTCGCGAAGGCGGCGGCGTTGATGACGAGTGGCCCGTAGGCCGGGTTGATGATCCGCCCGCCCGAGCCCGGAACGGGGAACGCCGGGTCGTAACCCGCTCCGCCGAGCAGATCGGGCTTCCAGTAGGCATCGGTCGCCGAGTTGACGGCGTAGATGCCGACGACCTCGATCACTGCGCCCGCGTTGTAGTCCGCGAGCGAGGTCAGCGGGATCCGATCACCGATCTTCCAGCCGAGGTTCTCGACCGCCTGGGTGGGGATGGCGACCGGGATGACCCGAACCTGCCCGGCCGCGGCCTCCGTCGTCTCGGTTGGCGCCGCCGGCCAGTGCCCGCTGCTCAGCCGCGCGTGGTCGGCGAACTCGGCGATCGAGCCAAAGTAGGTAAGGGCCTCGCCGTTCTTCGTCGTGGGGAGGCGCTCGAGGTGCGAGGTGATCGAGACCCGCGACGTCGTCTTGATGTCCTTGAAGATCGCCGCCGCGCCGATGTCGGCTCTTGTCACGACCGGCGAACTCTGGCCGCTCGGTGGCACGCCGAAGGTGAGGTCGAGATCGGTCGAGCTTCGCGGTGCGGCGGTGAGGCTAGCGGTCAGCGCGAAGCGCTCCGTCGAGCTGATCAGGAGGCTCAGGCCCGCGAGGAGCGTGGTGCAGGCGAGCGCCACGGCGGCGACGACCGGCAGGATCGCCCATTGCGCCCTGGACCGGCGACCGGTGACCTGAAGCCGCCAAACCCTCATACGGGCTCGCACCGTCCGCCGGCGCGCCAGGACGGTGACATTCGGGCTCCCGTCAACACGGCTGGGTGTGTCGTCCGACTGCACCGGACGCCGATATCATCGCGGCCCAACCTGAGAAATGCGGGGCTTCAGGCCGCGTCATTGTCACTGTGATGCGATTGTGACCCGCCATCGCGAAGCCGGGTCGGGCGAGCGCGAGCAGCCCGCCTGGCAATGAACCCAGCGCGGCGACGGCGGCGCCGAGCATCGAGCCGGCACCGAGCACGACCGCGTCGGTGAGGCCCAGCCGCCGGTGCGGCGCGGGCGCGGTCATTCGATCACCCGGCAGCCAGCCGGTAGCAGACGACCGCCGCGGCCAGGCAGAGCAGCACGCTCAGCGAGGCGTCCAGCAGAGCCGCGCGCCAACGGCCGACACGGGCGGCGACGATCGACAGCAGCCCGATCGCTCTCAGCGCGCTCGGCCGTGGTCCTTCGGTCCGATGTGGGCTCCCCGCCGACGGCGACGCCGGATGCCGTCCATGTGTGCCGCGCTGGGCGACCGCGCTGTGGTGCCGTCCACGAACGGCACCACAGCCGGCGACGTGATGACGCCCGACCCGATCGCGGTGCTCGTCGGCACCCCCCTTGGCGATGTCGCTCGGCTGATGCTGACCCGGCGGGTCAAGAGGATCCCGGTGCTGCAGGCCGGCCGGGTCGTCGGCATCGTCAGCCGCTACGACCTGTTGAGGTCCGTCGCGGGCGTCGTGTCTGATGCGGAGCTCTTGCGGCGCGTCGGACCCGCGGGCCCCCACCTGATCGACCGGCCGCGTGCGCCACGTTCTTCTCGGCGTACTTGACCAGCATGGTCTTGTCGGCCGACCTGGTCAGGGAGTTGAACCGGTAGGTGATCTCGCTCTGATCCCTGGTTCCCACCTCGTGGTGGGAGCGCTCGACCTGCAGATTCCTCCTCGCCGGGTTCGCAGATCGTGCCTGCCGAGACCGCCGAGTCGACCGTTGTGGCCCTGATGCTGCCCGACCACCTGCGCGGCAACGGGTACGGTGTCCTCGGACTGGTCCAGTCGATGGGCGCCCTGGCTGCCCCACTCATCTTGGGGTCACGGTGGGTCGCTTTCACCCCGACACTGGCCTTCGGGTATACCGCCGCATGGATGCTCGCCGCAGCCCTCGCAGCGAAGCTGATCACCGCGACGGGGACGTCGACGCTCGAGAAGGGCAAGCACGCGTGAACGACCAAGTGGCCGAAGCGGAGACCGGTATCGGTGCGGACCTGAGCGTCGCCCCGCGCCGCTTCTCAACTCGTCCGCAGGTATGGGATGTCACGGTCGCCATCGCGCTCGGCGGCGCCCTCGGCGCGATCGCCAGGTACGGGGTGAGCGCCTCGTGGCCGCCCGCGCCGGGCACCTTCCCGTGGTCCACCTTCGCCATCAACGTGACCGGTTGCCTCTTGATCGGTGTGCTCATGGTGGTCCTGACGGAGGTCGCCGGCCACCCGCACCGGTTGGCCCGGCCGTTCCTGGGCATCGGGGTGCTCGGCGGGTTCACGACGTTCTCCACCTACACCGCCGAAGCCAACGCCTGATCGCCGACGGTCATACTCTCTCGGCGCTGGTGTACCTGTTGGGCACCGTCGCCGCGGCCCTGGTCGCCGTCCAGATCGGCGTCGTCGCC
>JGI24137J36423_1000119_pt1 | contig 17470 bp, 17 predicted proteins | sample BarGraNGADG00311_FD_36423 | JGI IMG/M metagenome (IMG submission 36423) | reverse complement strand
TGATGGAGTTGATATCGGCGGTCAGGGACACCCCGGGCGTCTACCAGTTTCAGAGCATCCTCGACAAGGAAGTCTCCGGGGACGAGTTCTCGCGCGACAAGCTCATCATAAGGCTCGCGGTGCAGGACGGCTTCGAGCCGGACAAGCAAGCTCATCATAAGGCTCGCGGTGCAGGACGGCTTCGAGCCGGACAAGGTTGCCGAGGACGTCAGGAAAAACGTAAAGGGGACCACCGAGGTCACCCCGGATCAGGTCATCATCGAGCCGGACAAGGAGAAGCTCGAGCTCGAGCTGTTCGAGAAGACCGGCATCAAGGCGGAATACGTGGTGGAGAACCGCCCGGTCCATCTGTGACTGTAATATAGGGGTCAAACCTTTTTATTGCACAGTCGACAGATAAACTGATGTTCGATTAATAGCTGTGCAAGAAAAAGGTTTGACCCCTATATTACAGGAGGTCGAGATGAAGAAGGTCGCAGTCGTCGGAGTCGGTAACACGCCGTTCAAGGCGCGACATATCGACAAGACGTTCCCCAGGCTCGCGTACGAGTCCGTGAAGATGGCGGTGGAAGACGCCGGTGCGGAGCGCTCGGACATCGACAGCGTGGTCTACGCCATCTACAACGATTTCTTCGAGCACTGCATGATGCCCGACCATCATATCCACTACCAGCTCGGCTTCGCCCGCAAACCCGCGGTGCGTATCACCACCGGGGGGGCTACGGGCGGCTACGCCATCCGGGCCGCGTTCGCCGAGGTCGCAAGCGGGCTCCATGACGTGGTGATGGTGGTGGGCGTGGAGAAAGTCGCCGACCTCGCCAACGTGTTCGAGATGATAAAGTCGATCACTTTCGCCGCGGACCCGTTCTTCGAAGCGCACCTGGGGGCTTCGCCCGCGGGCTCGTACGGCGGCGCGATCATCTGGCACATGGAGAACTACGGCACCACCCAGGAGGACATGGCGCGGGTGGTGGTCAAGAACAAAGGCAATGCCAAGAACAACCCGGACGCCCAGTCCCCGATGGACGTCACGGTCGAAGACGTCATGAAGAGCCCCACCGTCATCTACCCCCTGAAGATACTCGACCACTGCCTCAACAGCGAAGGCGCCGCCACCGTCATCCTCGCCAGCGAGGAAGCCGCCGGCAGGTTCACGCGCGAGCCGGTCTGGATAACGGGCATCGGCGCGAGCCTGGAGTCGGGGAGGCAGGCCGAGCGCGACGACGCGGGCAAGTCGCTCTTCCCGGCGGTCAAGGCCTCGGTCGACACGGCGTACGAGATGGCCGGCGTCACCGACCCGCCGTCCGCGATCCAGGTCGCCGAGGTCTACGACTCGTTCAGCGGGGTCGAGATCTGCCTGTACGAGGAGTTCGGCCTCTGCGGTTGGGGAGAGGGCGCGAAGTTCCTTTCCGACGGGCGCGCGTCCATGGGCGGGACCAACCCGGTGAACCCCTCCGGCGGGCTCATCGGGGGCGAGCACGCGATCGGGGCCACCGGCGTCTACCAGGTCGTCGAGGTGGTCAGGCAGATCAGGGGAGAGGCGGGCGCGAGGCAGGTGCCCGGCGTCAACCGCGGCCTCGCGCAGAGCATGGGCGGCGCGCGCGGCGCCTACTCCGTAAGCATAGTCGTGGAGGGATGAGACGATGGAAGAAAATGACCCGCGTTTCAAGCCCATCAAGGAGCAGGACGGGTTCGCCCTGGTGCCCGACCGGTGGAAGATCGACTACTTCGCCTCGGCGGGCGAGCTCTCGCGCTTCTTCATCGAGCTCAAGGAGAACGCGAAGCTGATGGGCACCAAATGCCCCAAGTGCGGCTCGGTCTACTTCTGGCCGCGCTCGTGGTGCCACGACTGCTGGGTGGACTGCGAGTGGGTGGAGATGAGCGGCAAGGGCAAGGTCGTGGTCTGGAGCCAGGTCGAGATCTCGCTCAACGACCTGCAGACCGCCCAGGTCCCGTTCGTCCAGGGCAGCGTGCTGCTGGAGGGAGCGCGCTATCCGGTGGTGGTCTTCTACAGGGACGTAGCCTACGAGGACATGTACAGGGGCATGCCGGTGCGCGTGGAGTTCCTGCCCCCGGAGGAGCGGACCGGCCGCTCTCGCGATTTCTATTTTGTGCCTGACGTGTAATGTGATAGATATATGTGGGCGATTTTGACCGACTGGTCATTCTCGGTGTTAAGAAAGGGAGGTAGGGATGGATTTTGCTATTACTGAGGAGCAACAACTTTTCAGGCAGTCCGTGGTGGAGTTCGCGCAGAAGGAGATCATGCCCGGCGCCGCCGAACGTGATGAGGAGGCGCGCTTCGACCGCGACCTGTGGAACAAGGCCGCCGAGTTCGGACTGATGGGTCTGCCTTATCCGGAGGAGTACGGCGGCAGCGGCGCCAGTGTGTTCGACACCAGCCTCGCCGGAGAGGCGCTCGGCTACGGCGGGCTCGACGCGGGGTTCTGCCTCTCGTGGGGCGCGCACGTGGTCATCGGGGGCATCCCGATCTGGCAGCTCGGCACCGAAGAGCAGAAGCAGAAGTACCTGCCCAAAATAGCGTCCGGCGAGTGGATCACGGGCCTCGGCCTGACAGAGCCCGAGGCCGGGAGCGACGCGGCCGGCCTGCTCACCAAGGCCGAGAAGAAGGACGGCTTCTACGTCCTCAACGGCACCAAGACCTTCATCACCAACGGACCCATCGGCGAGGTGTTCGTCATCCTCGCCAAGACCGCCCCCGAGCTCGGCTCCGCGGGCATCACGGGCTTCATCGTGGAGAAGAGCTTCCCGGGGTTNTCGGTGGGCAAGGAGATACACAAGACCGGCAACCGCTCCTCACCGACCTCCGAGCTCATATTCGACAACTGCGAGGTCCCGGCCGAGAATATGCTGGGCCAGGAGAACCAGGGCTTCATGGGCGTAGCGCTCGCCACCCTGGAGTGGGAGCGCTCGGTCATGCTCGCGGCGGCCATAGGCGGCCAGGAGGTCCAGCTCGAGCAGTGCATCAAGTACGCGAAGGAGCGCAAGCAGTTCGGGCGCCCCATCGCGAACTTCCAGGCGGTGCAGTTCATGCTCGCCGACATGAAGATGTGGCTCGAGACCTCCAGGTGGATCCTCTACAAGGTCGCCTGGAACAAGGACCAGGGCATCATGGACCCGCTCATGGCTTCGCTCTCCAAGCTCTACATCACCGAGGTCGCGCTGAAGGCCGCGCGCAACGCGATACAGATCCACGGTGGCTACGGCTACACCAAGGAGTACGCGGTCGAGCGCGCCTACCGCGACGCGCAGCTCGGCGTCCTGGGCGGCGGCACCTCCGAGATCCAGCGCTGGATCATCGGGAGGCTGCTGGTCGGACGCTGATAGAGACAGGGTCACTGAACGCATCAGAGCCGGGACTTCGGTCCCGGCTCTTCTCTACTCGCCTTGCTTATCAGTGATGTTTATGCTATCAAGGAATTCCAGTAATGAACGCGAAACGTGCGGATACTCGGACCAGATGGGGGTCTCAAGAGGTGGCACTCAAGATACGTACCGCCGACGCCGGAGGATATCTGGCGAGCTCCAGACAGTTCTATATGCGCCACCGTGTGGCCGTCACCGCCTGCTGCCTCCTTCTCGTGATGCTCATGTCCGCGTCGGCCTGCGCCCTCAAGAACCAGGCAGGGGGCAGCGTGTGCCAGGCGGAAAGCATGACGCAGCCGCAGGCGCCCGGCACTCCGCAGGCGGCCGCTCCGGACGCGAAACCGCTTGCCCCCATCAGTTACGACACGACGCAGACCGACCCTCAGGCGCCCTCGGACGGCCATGAGCCCGTCGCCGGCGGCGGCATTGGCTGGCACCGCAGCCAGCTCCTCGGGCTCTACGTGCTGGAGGCGCAACGATACGTGCCGGACTGGACGCGCAGCCAACTTCTCGGGCTCTACGTTCTGGAGGCACCGCGATACGTGCCCGACTGGACACGCAGCCAGCTCCTCGGGCTCTACGTGCTGGAGGCACCGCGTTACGTCCCCAACTGGACGCGCGACCAGCTCATTGGCATATATACGCTCACCGCTGCTCGCTACGTCCCCAACTGGACGCGCGACCAGTTGATCGGCAAGTACGTTCTTGAAGCGAAGCGCTACGTTCCTACCTGGCGGAGGGACCAGTTGATCGGCGTCTACACGCTCGAGGCGCCCAAGTATTTCGGCGACCCCTGATAACCTGTCGACTGCAGCCCCACCCTTACACTCCCCCCTCAAGGGGGAGTATGTTGTTTACGGGGGTGGACGCTCGTGTCCGCCCCATCTATCATCTGTGTTATGAATCCGCCCCATGACGATCCACCGACTGCAAGCGTGGACAAAATCGAAAGGCTCATAAACCTTACCGCGTGCCTGCTCGAGACCCGCAAGCCCCTCACGTTCGACCAGCTCAAGCAGACGGTCTATCGCGGCCAGTCCAGGAGCGAGAAAGCNTTGAAGCGCATGTTCGAGCGCGANAAGGAAGAGNTGCGNGACATGGACATAGAGGTCGATACGGTCAAGAACGAGTACGAGGAAGAGCCCGGTTACATGATACCNCGCAGGAAATACTACCTCCCTCACCTGGATTTCGAACCCGACGAGCGCGTCGCCCTGACCATGGTGTCCCGNCTCTTCCTCGGCTCGGGAACGCCTTTCAGCATGCCGGCCCACCTGGCGGTGCTCAAGCTCGCGTTCGCGAAGCAGGACGTCGACGAGGAAGTCCTGCACGTGCACTGGGTAGAGTCGCCCCGCGACGGCAAGCTGCTGGGGGACATCCTAGACGCGCTGCTGCGGAGAAAGACCGTGACCTTCAGCTACCGGGCGCTGGCCTCCGACGAGCCCGTGACCCGCGAGGTGGAGCCCTACGGCCTGTTCAACAAGATGGGCGCCTGGTACTTCATCGGGCTCTGCAGGCTTCGCGAAGACGTCCGCTGTTTCAAGCTCGACCGCATAATCGAGGACGTCCACGTCAACGANAANAATCCCCGGACGGCCGACTTCGAGGTCCCGACAGGCTTTGACATCCACACCGNGATCGACTGGGAGAGGCCGCGCAGTTGCTCGCCCCAGACGAAAGCGAAGGTGGTCTTCACNCCNCGGCTGGCGTTCGCAGCCTCCACGGGGGGCGCGCCGGCGGGGCTCCAGAAGCGGCGCGCCGACGGAAGCCTTGAGGTCACCTACCAGGTCGCTGACCCCGAGGAGTTTGTGGACTGGGTGCTGGGGTTCGGAACCGACGCGCGCATCGCGAGCCCGGCGGCGCTGAAGGAGATGGCGCGGGTGCGGCTGCAGGGGGTCCTGAACGGGCTGGGGGCGAGATGAAGGGCAAGGTCAGCGAGAGGCTCAACAGGCTGCTTCTGATGGTGCCGTTCCTGGCGAGCCGCGAAGGCGTCTCGGTGACCGAGCTCTGCAAGGAGTTCGGAATCACGGAAGAGGTCCTCATGCAGGACCTCGAGACGCTCAGGTTGTGCGGCGTCCCGGACTACACACCTGACGCGCTNATGGACTACATAGTCGAAGGCGGCAGGGTGCGGATGTTGATGGCCGACTACTTCAACCGCCCGCTCAACCTCACGGGCGAGGAAGCGCTCTCCCTGTTTGTGGCGGGCAGCGCGCTGATACGGTCGGGCGTCTTCCAGAAAGAAGGCGCCCTGGACTCCGCCCTCTCCAAGATCGAGATGCTCCTCTCCGAGGAGAAGAAAGTCGAGCTCGAAGACGTGGCGAGCAGGATCGACGTGGAGATGCGCGCCTACGAGGGGACCCTTCGCGAGATCATCGACGAGGGGCTGGAGAAGGGCAGGAACCTTCAGCTCGACTACTACACTTTCTCCCGGGACGAGATGACCCACCGGGAGGTCGAGCCCCTGTCGCTCATATGCTCGCAGGGGTTCTGGTACCTGCTCGCGTGGTGCCGCTCGTGCGAGGATTACAGGCTGTTCCGGCTCGACCGCATCTCCTCGGTCAAGCTCACCGACCACCCGGTCGAGGACCGCATACGAGAGTCGTTCGACGTCCCGCGCGCGGTGGGGGAGTACAGCCCGGGCAGGAAAGCGCACAACGTGAAGCTGCGCTTCGCCGGAAGGCGCGGCAGGCGCATCGTCGAGGAATGGCCCGCGGCCCAACTGACCGAGAATCCCGATGGTTCCGTCCTGGTCGAGCTTCGAACGCGAAACCTGGCATGGCTCGCCACCTACCTGCTGCGGTTCGGCGACGGAGTGAAGATAGAAGGGCCGAAGGAGCTGAAGAAGATGGTAGAGCAGAAGGCGAGCGAGCTCCTGGAGGCATACAAGTGAACACGAAATCGACAGCGGGGGACGCGCAGTGGCCGTAAAGATCCTGTCCGACATCCACGGAGAGTACGCCGCCCTCAAAGACCAACTGGCAAAGGCCGACATCGCCGTGATGCTCGGCGATTATCTGAACCTGATCGACTTCCGCACGCTGGACGGGATACTCGCCCAGGTCTACTCGAGGGACGAGGTCGTGCGCGCGCTCGAGCTCATCGCGAAAGGCAACAAGGAAGAGGCCCGGCAACAGATACGCGCCACCTTAGGCGGGACGGCCGAGAAGAACCAGAAGGTGCGCGAGCTCATCGTCGAGAGCTACGAGGAGTTCTTCGCGAGCATCCCGTGCAAGTGCTTCATGATCTACGGGAACACGGATGGGCCCGAGGTCATGCGGCAGTTCGCCGGGGGGAAGAACGAGCTCCTGGAGTCCGGCGTCGTCACCGTCGGAGGCGAGCGGTTCGGGATGGTGTCGGGCGCGCCGCACGGTCCCTGGAGCGTGGGGCTGCCGGGCGAGATGGAGACCGAGCGCTACAACGAGCTCGTGGCTTCGCTCGGGCCGGTAGATGTACTTTGCACTCACTACCCGCCGGCGGTACCGGAGCTGGTCTGGGACATGCTCGGNAACCGCGACGAGGTGGGAAGCACCGCGCTGCTCGCCTATGTAGATGAGTACGCCCCGACGTATCACTACTTCGGCCACGTCCATCATCCCCGCTCGTCGCGCTCGGACAGGGGCAGGACACACCTGATCAACGCGGGATTCTTCAAGGAGCACAGGACCGCCCTCACCCACCCCGCTTAACTTTCCGGGGTCAGGTCCCTTTTTCTTAACATCATGAACCCGTCGGCGGCCACCGCTCACGTCACGCTCACATACATGCTCGCTTCGGGAGAGAACAGGACACAGAGTGTTGCGGTCGCGCCTTCTTCGCGCTCAACAGTGGACGTAAACGGGTTCCTGGGGCCGGGCGAGGACGTCAGCGCGCATGTTACGAGCGACCGGGATATCGTGGTCGAGCGCCCCATGTATTTCTCGTACCACGGCAAGTGGGATGGTGGCCACGACGTCATGGGCCGCCATTGAGGCCATCGCATGCGGGGTACGATCTCAGTCGGTCACCTTATAGACGACGTCGTGCTCGTGGGCATGGCCCTCCACCTTGAGCCCAACGGAGTCGCCCGGGCCGGCTTTCTCAACCATATCGTGCTCGATCTGCATCGAGCCGACGGCCTGTGTCCAATCCGAAGTATGGCCCTTGACGTGGATAGTGTCGCCAACAGACAGGTCGCCAGTCAGCTCGAGCGCCGCGACGCCGATCTTGTTGAAGTAGTGAGCGATCTTGCCGATCTCCTGTTCGGGCATCTTCCCCACCTTCCTTCGCTCGGTTGCCACCGAATACTAATCTATCACATCACTGTCGGTTCTTGAGGCAAGAAAAACGCAACAAGTGGTCTGACCCCTTACTGCGTTCCGGTCCAGCCTAGTTCAGGCTCGGAGACTCGAACGGCGTGAGAGGCTCGCCGGGCTCGGCGAAGTCCTTGATGACGAACTCGAACTCCTGCTTGTTGCCAAGCAGGTAGACGATGTAATAAGACGCGACCAGGAAGACGACGGCGAATATGAGGCCCATCGGGGTCTCTATGTTGTGGCCGACCAGTGGCCCCACGACGAAGAAGCCGAGGAGGAACCCCACGATAAACCCACCGAACGGCACCAGGAAGACGATGGCGGAAGCGCTCATCACTTTCTTCCCGGATACCTCGAGGTGGACAGTGTCCCCTTTCTTTGCGCCTATCTTGTTGAGGGCGTTCACTTCCATGGTCTTCTTGTCCCTCACTGCCCCGAAGCCGCACGCCTGGCAATGGTCGCAGGCCTTGGATTCGATGAACACCTGGGCGATCTCGCCCTCGCTACCCAGAACCGTTCCGGTACACTTCATCAGACACTCTCCCGGATCTCGACAAAAGTCTCACATCTATTTCGAGCATGAAAAGGATAATCCCGCTTGAATCGCTGAACAAGACCTCGACCCCTGGTTATTCCATGAACTGACTTCCCGTGCCTAGAGATAGCCGGGTGCGGTTCTCCCCGCGGCAAACGAGAGTCATTTCCAGAATGTTAATTATCCTCTTGACTTGTTTCATATTGCATTCACGTCTGATAGTATACCTACGGTTTGCCCGCGGTACTTCGTCCCGGGCATTCTTTACTGTAATAACGGCCTTTTGTGCCGGTTTGGGGGTCTACAAATGGGATGGACCCAGCGGATGAGCCATCGGTTCTTCGTGAAAGACGGAGTTCATCCTCCAGCCCGAAAGCAGACCACCTCCATGAAGATCTTCCCCGGCCCTGCCGAGGAATCCGTGGTGATCCCACTGGAACAGAGTGTGGGAGCCACATGCGAGCCCATCGTGGAGGTGGGGGAGCGCGTTCTTCGCGGACAGAAGATAGGCGACTCCTCTGAATACGTCTCCGCTCCGATCCACTCGAGCGTCTCGGGCGAGGTCGAGGCTATCCTCAAGTACCCGCACCCCAAGGGCAGCGGCAGCCGAGCGATAAAGGTCAAGTCCGACAAGCAGGACACTCCCTTCGAGGGACTGATCGCGATGGANGACCCTTTGACGCTCTCCCCCGAAGAGATCCGCGCGCGGGTCAGGGAGGCGGGCATAGTCGGCCTNGGCGGCGGCGCCTTTCCCACTCACGTGAAACTCAACCCTCCGGCCGACGAGCCGGTGTCGACGGTCATCCTCAACGGCTCCGAGTGCGAGCCCTACCTGAGCGGCGACTACCGTTTGATGATCGAGAAACCTCTGGACATCATCAAGGGCGGGCTCATCATCCAGAAGGCCGTGGGCGCCGAGAAGCTGATGGTCGGCGTCGAGCACAACCGGGACGACGCCATCGACGCGCTGCGCGAGGCGGGCAAGCCGTGGGACATACAAGTCGTACCGCTCCCGTGCCGCTACCCCACCGGCGCCGAGAAGACCCTCATCAAGACGATCACGGGCAAGGAAGTGCCGTGCGGCGGCCTGCCGCTGGACGTCGGCATGATGGTGAACAACGTCGGCACCGCGGCCCAGATCCACGAGAGCCTCTCGACCGGCATGCCGATGGTCGACCGGGTGCTGACAGTGGANGGCGACGGCGTCGCGGGACGCGCGAACCTGCGGGTGAAGCTGGGGACCCGGGTCNGGGACGTCATCGAATATTGCGGTGGCTTCGTGGGCGAGAGGGGAAAGGTCATCATCGGGGGCCCGATGATGGGCCTGGCGCAGTACACGATCGATGTCCCGGTCATCAAGAGCACCACGGGCATAATCGTGCTGCGGGGGGAGACTTACTTCAAGAACGAGCCGCCGCANTTCACCTGCATCCGGTGCGGCCGGTGCGTGCGCCGGTGNCCCATGAACCTCATACCTTACCTGATGGGCGCGTACTCGGACGCCGGGATGTGGGAGCAATTGGAGCCGCTCAAGATAGAGGACTGCACCGAGTGCGGGTCGTGCGCGTATATCTGTCCTACTAAGAATTCCCTGGTCCAGCTGATCAAGGTCGGCAAGGGCGGCCTGGCGCACCGGAAGTCCAGGATGGAGAGCCTGGCCTCGGCGAACGGCGCTCCCGGGCCTGAGGAAGATACCGAAGACGAGGAAGACACCGAAGAAGAGCAAGCCAATGCCTGACGTCGAACCAGAGCCGGCTCCCGAGGAAGCCGCCGAAGAGAAGAAGCCGAAGAAGGCGCCGCCTCCGGAGGAGCTCTTCGTCATCGGCGCCTCACCACATATAAGGGCGCACGAGACCACGGCCGGGATAATGGGCTGGGTGATCATCGCGGTCATGCCGCTCACCATCTACGGCATTTACATCGGCGGCTGGGCGGCATTCGTGGTCGTCGCCATGAGCATCATCGGCACTGTCGGGACAGAGGCGATCGTGCAGCGGATTCGACACATGCCGATAACCGTGTTCGACCTGAGCGCCGTCGTGACCGGGCTCCTCCTCGGCCTGACCCTCCCGCCGAGGCTCCCGTTCTGGATGCCACTCATCGGCGGCATCGTCGCGATGCTCCTGGGCAAGCACGTCTTCGGCGGCCTGGGACACAACATCTTCAACCCGGCTCTCGTCGGGCGCGCGGTNCTCTTCGTGTCCTGGGCCAAGTACATGACGACTTCTTACCTGGTCCACCCGCAGGCAGCGGTGGTCAACACCGCGACCATCAAAGCGATCGACACCATCACCAAGGCGACCCCGCTGACAGCCTTATCGCAGGTGCGAAAACATGAACTTGCGATATCGGGGACCAAGTACTTGAAACCCCTGTTCTTCGGCAATCCCTGGGGACAGATAGGCGAAGTCTCGGCGCTCCTGATCCTGGTCGGGCTGGTGATCCTGCTGATACGCGGGCTCGTTGACTGGAGGATTCCCGTGGTCTACGTGGGGACCGTGATGGTGCTCTCCTGGATCCTCGGGATGAACCCGATATTCGCGATGCTCTCGGGCGGCCTCTTGTTCGGGGCGTGTTTCATGGCTACCGATTATGTGACCAACCCGATGACCGCCTGGGGAAAGGTGGTCTTCGCGCTCGGCTGCGGCATTGTCACAACGATCATCCGGTTCTATTCGAGCCTTCCCGAAGGCGTGATGTTCGCGATCCTCCTCATGAACGGGCTCACCCCGCTGATCGACCGCTACCTCAGGCCGCGCCCCTACGGGCACAAGCGTCATGAGAAGAAGACCGAGAAGGAAGCCAACGGCAAGGCGCCTGAGGCGGAAGCGGGGGCGGCGGCATGAGGCAGGAGGTCCTCCGCCTGGGAATAACGCTGCTGGTGGTCGGGCTGATCGCCGCCCTGGGGCTGGGGCTCACGTACGTGGTCACCCAGAAGAAGATCGCAGAGGAGGACAGGCTCTCGGAGGCGAAGGCGGCGGTCGCGGCGCTGCCGGGCGTCAAGGCGGCAGCCGAGTTGAAGGTGGACACCGCCTACCTGGCCAGGGCGAAGAAAGCGGTGCCGGATGTGCAGAAGGTTTACACAAGCGACAAGGGCACGATATTCCTGATAAACATGAAGGGCTACGGCGGGCCCCTCGTCCTTGCGATCGGCATAGGCAGGGACGGCAAGGTCGCGGGAATCGCGACCGTGTCGAACAAAGAGACCATCGGCCTGGGCTCGAAGGCGCTGGAGCCGGGGTTCTTCAATCAATACAAGGGTAAGACGTCCCGGGACCCTGTTGAAGTCGGAAAAGACATCAACGCGGTAACGTCGGCGACGATCACCAGCAAAGCGGTCACGGGTGAGGTCAGAGCCGCGCTGAAGGCTTACTCGAAGTCTCAGCAGTAGGGGGAGGAATTGGAAGAGACCACGACTGGTTGGAAGGAATTCAGTAAAGGTTTCATTCTCGAGAACCCGCTGATGGTGCTCATGGTCGGCCTCTGTTCTTCCCTCGCCATCAGCAACCGTGTGGAGAACGGCATCTTCATGGGTATCGCGGTGACCTTCGTGCTGGTCTGCTCGAACGTGATCATCGCTTCGATCAGGAAGTACACGCCCGACCAGATCCGCATCCCGATATTCATCGTGGTCATCGCCTCTTTCGTCACCATCGTCGACCTGAGCATGAAGGCGTATTTCCCCGTGGCGTACTCCCGGCTCGGGGTCTGGATTCCGCTGATCGTGGTCAACTGCATCATCCTGGCTCGCGCCGAAGGCTACGCCTACCGGCACACGGTCTGGCACTCCTTCCTCGACGGCCTGGGGATGGGCGCCGGGTACACCTGCGTGCTGCTCATCATGGGGATCATCCGTGAGACGCTCGGCACCGGCAAGATAGTCCTGTTCAACAAGACCCTGTTCACGATACCGCACTTCAACCCGCCCACCATATTCATCCTGTTCCCGGGGGCNTTCCTTACTTTCGCCTGCCTGATGGCGCTTTTGAACCGCTACAAGATGAGGAAGAAGGAAGCATGAGCGAGATATACCGGTATTTCCTTATATTCCTGGGCTCTCTGCTCATCTACAACATCCTGCTCATCAGGTTCATCGCACTGTGCCCGCTGATCGGNGTCTCCACCCAGGTCGAGACATCCATCGGGATGGCGATGTCGGTGCTGTTCGTCATGACCATGGCGAGTTCGGCTTCATGGGTGGCCTGGAACTACATCCTGGTGCCGCTGCACGTCGGTGAGTTCCTGTACATCCCCGTCTTCATCCTCATCATCGCGTCGCTCGTGCAGTTCACGGAGATGGTCATCAAGAAGACCAGCCCGCCGCTCTACCGCGCGATGGGCATCTATCTGCCCCTCATCACCACCAACTGCGCGGTGCTCGCCGCGGCCACCGAATCGGTCAAGCCCGGCTTCCTGAAGCTCAATGTCGCATATCATTTCTCACTCCCGGAAACCCTGATATATACAATTGGTGTGGCCCTTGGCTTCGGGCTCGTGCTGATAATCTTCGCGTGCATCCGCGAGAGGCTCGAGACGGCGCCGATACCGCACGCGTTCAAGGGCGCCCCGATCGCGTTCATGATCGCGGCGCTCATGTCGCTGGCGTTCATGGGGTTCGCAAACCTGCTCGGATTGTAGGAGAGTAAAGAATTGGACTGGTCCCTGGTCTGGAAAGCCGCAATAGCTCTCGGGGCGCTCGCGCTCCTGTTCGGGGTGCTTCTGGCCGTCGCCGCCGAGAAGTTCAAGGTCAAGACCGACCCCCGGCTCGACGAGCTGCTGGAGGCTGTGCTCGGTACCAACTGCGGCGCCTGCGGCTACCCCGGCTGCGAGGCCGCCTGCAACGCGGTGCTCAAGGGTGACGCGGCGGTCGACGTCTGCGTGGCCGGCGGCAATAGCGCCGTCGAGGCGGTCGCGCGCGTTATGGGTGTCGAGCCAAAGCAGCGGGAGAGGGGTGTCGCGCTGGTCCACTGCAAGGGCGGCCTCGGCGAATCCTCACCGAAGGCCAAGTACCAGGGCATCTCCTCTTGCGCCGCGGCGGAGCTCATCGCGGGCGGCGGCAAGGCCTGCCGGTACGGGTGCCTTGGCCTGGGCACCTGCAAGGACGTGTGTCCCGTCAACGCGATCGTCATCGACGAGGACCACAGGAGATGGGTCAACCGTGAGAAGTGCACCGGGTGCGGCCTGTGCGTCGATGCCTGCCCGCGGCACCTGATCCAGGTGGTCCCGCGCGACCAGGAGGTCCTGGTCGTCTGCAACAGCAGGGACAAGGGCTCCAAGGCGCGCCGGGTCTGCTCCGTCTGCTGCACGGCATGCCAGAAGTGCGTGAAAGCCTGTGACTTCGACGCCATCTACATGGACCAGAACCGCGCCTGGATCGACTACGAGAAGTGCACGCAGTGTGGCAAATGTATCGATGTGTGCCCGACAAACGTGATCGTCCGGGTGGTGCCCACCCGGCGCAAGCGCGAGAAGGTCGCCGCGTCCGTCTGATGGAGTGATGTCCGGCAGGGGCCCGCATTGCGGCCCGACTCACAGCGCGTTCGACGCCGCGTCAGATTCCGACTTTGTCCTTGATCTCTATGACGTACTTGCTCTTCATCTGCGGTGTATAAGTGATGTTGCCCGAGCCGTCGATGAACAGGCCCTGGTACTCCGGGTGGGTCTTCATGAACTCGATGCCGCGCAGAGGCCCCATGACTATGATCTTCGAGAGCACGTCAACCAGCATCCCCGAGGGCCCGACGACCGTCGTGCTCATGGCGTTGGCAGGGTTGTANCCTGTCGCCGGGTCGAAGATATGGAAGTACCGCTTGCCGTTCTTGATGAAGAACCGCTCGTAGTCGCCGGANGTGGATACGAAACCGTCCGAGACCTTGAGCTCGCCGAGGAGCTCGCCTCCTTGTCCTCGCGGGTCCTTGATCCCGATGATCCAGTCGGAGCCGTCGACGCGCTTCCCGAGGGCGCCGATCGCCCCGCCGAAGTTGATGAGCGCGTGCTGCACCCCACGGCTCTTCATGAGGCTGTAGGCTTCTCCGACCGCGTAGCCCTTGGCGACTCCGCCGAGGTCGAGCTCCATGCCTTTGTCCGCGAGCATNACGGTCTTGTTGTTCTCGTCAAGGAGAACCTTGCGGTAGTCTACCAGGGACCTGGCGGCCGCCACTTCCTCAGGGGAAGGAACGCGGTACTTCTGGTCATAGAAGCCCCAGAGCTTGACCAGGGGGGCCACCGTGATGTCGAAGGCGCCGCCGCTCTGCTTCGAGTAGTCGAGCGAGGTCTTGATGATGTCGAAAGTGGAGTCGTTGACCTTGACGGGAGCGACCCCCGCCTGCGCGTTGATCTTCTCGACGTCGCTGCCCGACTTGAAGCGGGAGGTCTCCGCCTCGATCCGGTGTATCAGGGCCACCGCGGCGTCCACGTCCTGCCTGGCCAGTTTGCCGTCGCGGCCCTGGAGCGTGAAGTCGAGGGTGGTGTCCATCGCGTAGAGAGTGGGGGAATGGAACGTGCCCCTGGGCTCGCTGTATCCACCCTCACGCGAGGCGAGCCAGACTACCAGCACGACCGCGCCGACCGCGAGCAGCGATATCAATATCAGGTTCAGCAGCTTTTTTGACTTCTTCATAACGTTTTAACCTCGCACAGTATACCGCAGAGAAGCAGAGCGCTCGTTGAGTGAGAGCAATGCCTCCGCCTGTTAGATGGTTATTGCGCCTACGAAGTTACAAGGGTCGCATTCTTCGTCTGAAGAAGAATACTGCGTGACCCGTTCAAACAATCAGGTGGCGCAGCGCGCCCGTTCGAAGAATAGAAGAGGCACGCTTGCCGCGCCGGCCGCGGTAGCAATTGCACTCGCCCTCGTCGCGGTGGTGGTTTCCTCGTGCGGCACGACGCGTGCAAGGGCTAAAGAGAAGTCCTACGCCGTCGCGGCGGTAGTCCTCGAGTCGCCAGGCCGTTTCGACATCCGCCCGCAAGGCGCCGACTACTGGCTGCCCGGGGCGCCGGGTTCGGTGGTCTTCTATGGAGACACGGTCAGAAACGGGATGGGCGGCGGTATCATCCTGGGCCTTTCGGCCGGCGGGACGCTCCGCGCCGGCGAGATGTCAGACTTCAGCGTGGTCAAAGGCCCGGCGAGCCTCACAACCGTGGATGTCGAGCGCGGTGAGGTCTGGCTGGACGTTCCGCAGGGCAAGACGGCACGGGTGACGACACCCGCCGTCAAAGCTACCTCGTCAAGGGTAGGGGCCAAGAGCGGCACCTGTTACTTCGGGGTGGCTGTGGCGCCGGCCGGGCCTACTACTGTGACCGCGGAGGCGGGCTCGGTCAAAGTCGAAGGGGGAGGCTCGAGCGTCAGGCTGGACGCCGGCAGCCAGACGGTCTGCGAGCAAAGCAAGAGCCCGTCGAAGCCGGCAAAGGCCGAGGCGTCGGCTCCCGTCGGAGGGCTGGCATTCCTGGTGGGGCTGCAGTCGGGACCATATTTCAGGAACGAGGCGACCCGCGACAAGACCGAGGAAGACGCCCGCGCGAAGATATCCGTGGACCCGGCCGACGCCTGGTCTTACGTGAACCTGGGGCGCGCGCAGATCGACGCCGGCAACACGATCGACGCGGTAACAAACTTCAAGAAAGCGCTGGAGCTGAAGCCGGGATTCGCGCAGGCTCTCGCGGGGCTCGGGACGGCCGCGCTGCGTGATGCAAAGTGGAGCGAGGCTTCCACCTATTACGACCAGGCCAGACTCGCGGACCGATCCTCGCTGGAGGCAGTGCTGGGCGAGGCGAACAGCGCGCTGGGAGCCGGCGCCCTCGACGAAGCCGAGAAATGGTACAAGGGCACACTCGAGCTCGACCCCCAGAGCCACCTCGCGCTCACCGGGCTCGGCACGGTCAAGATGTTGCGCGGCGAGCTCACTGATGCGCGGGACGACCTCGTCAACGCGCTCGACATCGAGCCGTCCCACATCCCGGCGATGCGGGTGCTGTCATACATCTATTCCCTGCAGGGCAACCTGGACCGCTCCATCACNTACCTCAAGAAAGCNGTCGATGCCAACGCTGACGACTACGGGGTGAGGTCGGACATCGCCGGCCGCTATGCCAGGGCCGCGATGAACGACGAGGCAAAGAACGCCTTCAAGAGCCTNGCCGAGAGNGAAGACAAGGCCCAGATGGCGGCGGGTTTNCAGGGCCTGGGAGCCGTCGCCCAGGGGTCCGGGGACCTGAAAGGCGCGATCACGGACTGGTCCAAGGCTCAAGACCTGACACCGGACCGGCCCGCCGTCCTCGAGAACCTCGGGCAGGCGAACATGCTCGCGGGTGAGCCGGCCGCGGCCATCGCGGCGCTCTTCAAGGCGGCCTCCGTCGACATCAACGACTGGCGCGCCCACCAGATGCTGGCGCGGGCATACCTGGAGGCCGGCAGCGCGGCGCAGGCACTGCCCGAGGCCCGGGTCGCCGCGAGCCTGGCGCCTTCCGAGTGGACCGCGCACCTGGTGCTCGGGCTCGCGCTGCAGGCGACCGGCGCTACCGCCGAGGCGACCACCGAGCTGGAAAGGGCGCTCGAGTTGAAACCCACGACGAAGCTGTCGGCCATAGACCACGTGATGCTCGCCGAAGCGTTCGCGAGCGAAGGCAAGAACTCACAGGCCCTTGCGGAGTACAAGGCGGCCGAGGCGCTGAGCCCGACCGAGGGCGCATACCACAGCCTGGCGGGAGACGTGCTGACCGGGATGNAGCGCCTGAAGGAGGCCCTGGACGAGTACCGGAAGGCCGTCGAACTCGATCCGACCGACCCGGCCGCCCGCATCAAGCTGGCGAANGCGCTTTACGCGTCGGGACAGAAGAACGAAGCGATCCAGCTCCTGAAGCAGGCGGTCGAGAAGAACCCCAACGATCCGGCGACCAGNCTGCAGCTCGCCCAGTACCTGCTGGCGGACAACGACATAGAGGGTGCGATGTTCCAGTTGGACGCGGCCGCCGNCGCCCCCGGCATCCAGCCCCAGGTCCTCGCCTCGGTCCTCGTGCTGCAGGGGAACGCGCTCGACCGCAAGGAGGACTTCGCCTCCGCGGTCGCCGATTACAGCCGCGCGGTAGCCACCGACCCGGGCAGGGGAGATGCCTGGTTCTACATGGCGGGCGACCTCGAGCGCACTGGCAAGCCCGCGGACGCCCGCACCGCTTATGCCAATGCTGCGTCCCTCTGCAAGGACCGCCCTGAGTGGAAGAGATTCTACGACGAGTCGGTCTCGAAACTGAGCACCCT
>JGI24137J36423_1000116_pt1 | contig 17620 bp, 20 predicted proteins | sample BarGraNGADG00311_FD_36423 | JGI IMG/M metagenome (IMG submission 36423) | reverse complement strand
CCCCATAGTTTTCCTCAAAAAATTAGTTTTGTCTTCCATAGCAAGTTTAATTCTTGTTTTAGGGGATCCTGCTCAAGAACGATTTTATATAGCGTCAATATTATTTACAGAATATGAAAGGATTTTCTGTTGATATCGAGGAAACAACTCTGGAAAATGGCAATTTCCGCAAGGTACTCTATACTTCAAAGCACAGTCAGCTGGTACTTATGAGCCTCAAGCCCGGAGAAGACATTGGAATGGAAGTGCACGAGGAAAACGACCAGTTTTTCCGTTTCGAGAAAGGGCAGGGAAAGTGCGTAATTGACGGCAACGAATATGAACTCAGTGACGGGGTTGCGGTGGTGGTGCCCGCCGGCGCACAGCACAATATCATCAACACTTCGAAAACAGAAGACCTGAAACTCTATACGATCTATTCCCCGGCTCATCACAAGGATGGAATCGTGCGGGCCACGAAGGAAGAAGCCGAAGCCAATGAAGCGGAATTCGACGGAGTGACTACGGAATAAGATCATAAGAAACTGAATGATAATTCATCCCAACTGAAAACAACTCCAAAGGCTTGCGGGATACGTTGACGATGGAAAAGTAAAAGTGCAGATTGAGAGGGTTTTCCCGTTCTTACAAGTCAAAGAAGCATTTGCCTATTTCGAAACACAACATCCGAAAGGAAAAGTTGTGGTGGACATAAGATAGCCGCATCATCTACTTTAAAAAATTAGAATTTTTTTGACGATTCACCCGAACCGGAAAAACTGGGCAGTTCGCTACGGCGTCGGCACACTACGTAATAACGTAGTTTAAAAGCGCATTATCAAACTTGTTTAATGATTTAGCACGCTGTCTCGAAATTTAGCCGACCATCGGGCGCGACCGATGTCGTCTTCTTTTACAAGGTCAGGGCATGCCGAACGAACCGTTGAGGTACCTAAGCAAGAGCCTGGCCATCACCAAGGCGGGCGACCGAAGGCCCTGGTTCAGAGGTCTGTCCGATACCTATGCGAAAACTGGCATGGAAGACAAGGCCAAGGAGTACGATGCGAAGGCCAACCCGCCGAAGAAATGGGGGGAGGCCTGAGCATCTGAACGTTTTTCTATCTTGAATACCGATAACCGTGCATGGACCTACCTGGGATCCTTTCCTATAGAGTGGAGCGCCTGAAGTTCAAAGCGACCAACCTCGACCTCGGCCTGGCGCTCATCGCCACCTTCCTCCTGCCCATCGCCTGCTGGCTGATGCTGGATTGGAGCGGAGCCTTCGTGCCCCTAATCCTGTACTATGGAGTCTTCTGCGTGGCCATCGTGCTCTGGCGCAAGAAGAGCCTCGACTATGTCAGACCGGTCAGTTGGTCCTTCAAGCTCTTTGTTGGGCTATTGGCCCTCCAGCTCTTCGTCCAGACGATCGCCTACCTGACCATCATACCCGTCAACGATCCCTGGGAGGGGGTCCTGCTCACACTGCTCATCTGGGTCCCCATCAACGCGGCCATGGAACAGCTGCTTTGGGTCTACATATTCGACGCCTTCGAGACACGCTGGACGGAGAGGCGAAAGCGCTTCATAGGAGGGGTGATCGGGATGTTGATGGCGGTAATATTCGTAGGCCTTATACACGTCATGTTCTGGAGCAAGTTCCTGCCTTCCTTCGAATCCATCACGCCCTGGTCTCAGATCTTCCTCATCGCCCAGTTCCTGATCACGCCCGGTTACTTGCTCCTTTACCGCAGGACCGGCTCGATGTGGCCGGTATTCGCTATCCACATCATCGCCGATGCGGTACTTGTATTGGGCGCGATGTATTCTATCTGGCCAGCCCTTTGGACCTTGTGAGCCGATCCGAAGATGGGGCTCTGACGGAGCATGTCCATGTCGATGACGTAGCGGCCTGACTCTCCACGATGAGGTCTTACCTGCCGTTCACTTTTAATAATACCTTTGGACTCGCTTAGTTATCCAACTAAAAAAAAGAGGACACAAGCGAGACCAATGACCGAACATCACGCCGACGGTATAACCACGAAAATATCGACACAAACACGTTTATTTAAGCAAAAAAAGAAGCGCAAAAAACCGAAAAACGTTATCAAGTTTGCCAGCGATACACCTAGCAATGAACGAAGCGCAAGAGAGCGTTATGGATTTAAACGCCTGGGGACTCCACACGGAGGCCGCTCGCGAACTATATGCTGCACTTAACCGAATTAGATACCTATATGGTATTATAACGTGCTCACGCGTGCACACATAACGCAAGCCGTCAAGCGCAGCAATCAAGAAATTGAGCAAGTTCTTAGCGAGCTAGAAAGCGCAGGTTTGATAGTGTATAATAGAGCCGATGATGAGGTTCAAATCATTGTTTAGATTTAGATGCGGGTTCAAAGATGACAACAGTTGAGTGGAATTTGTTTGCAGAGGGCATTTGTGATGAAAAGGACTTACTCACCTTAAAGCTTCCAGGAGTTGAAAACCTTATCATTTACGTCAAAGGCCAGTGTGAAATCTGCAAGCAAACGGCGTGGATCAAACAGATGAAAAACGGGGCAAATGTTTGTAACCAATGCATACCATAAGGAGATGCTCGTGCTGTCCCTGAAATCATCAACATACGCGTGGAAGGTCAAGAGATCTAATAGTGATAAGAAATCACTCTTAAACAGTTTGAATTCTAATTGTATTTAGAACTAACAAGAAATTCGCGGCCAAACGAGAAATGGCTTCTTCTGGTCGCAGATCGCTTCGACACAACAATATCGCTTCATTGTTGCTACTGCTTACGATTGGGGTTCTAAAGCCTACGCATGATTTCCTGTCCTGAATCGTAGGGAATCATTTCGCGCACCTCACTCACGATCCATCGGCAGAACGAGAATTAGTCCCTGAACATATTTTTGGTTTCTCCGGTAGCAATTACTTATCCAAAAGTCCCATCCGGGAAGTAGTCGACTCGAGCAGTTCGCATTTTTAATGCATTATCACGCATTTCAACAGCACCTCAGACAACTTAATCAATTGTGCCAGGGATTATACGTGGGCTTAGATCTTGCATTTTAAGACTTAGGGGAAAAGCGAAAATTTAAGCGTTCGTGAACGCCTCCACTGAGTGTCATGAAAAAAAAGGTCGCAGCTATTATTTCGTTCGCTCCATTAGTTGGCACTATTGCCGGTTCGCAGCTTCAATCACCAAAGAAAAGCCTACCACTTCGCCCAGTACAGTGACAAAGTGCGACGCTTTTTTAGGGAAGTGCCTCGCAACATGCAAAAACGTGTCTTCAATTAATGAAGCCGATGTCAAGGAAAGTTAATGGAACAAGCGAGGCATCTGAGATTACGCATCAAAACGGCCTGAAATCGAACCTAAAGAATAACGTCTTTTAGTGATGCACTGTGTTGTTTTTAGATGTTTGCCTCTGGCAGTGGATTATAAACCCTTGCTCCGAGTTCGTTATCTAACATAAACAAGGCAGCAGGATTATCAGCTACCATCTTTAAGCGCCTAACGATTCCCGAGAAATTAGATTCCTCCTCTATCTGCTCATTCACATACCAATCAAGGAAGCTTGAGGCTGCGTAGTTTTTTTCCTCTTCAGCAATCGTTTTTAAGTCGTAAATCCTACCAGTGACAATTTTTTCGTGGTTTAGCGCTGTCTCACAAGCATTTAACACGGAACTAAACTCTGCTTGTGGATCTTGAAACCCAGAAATCTTCACATTGCCCTCCATTTCAGCGACAAAGTTAAAAAACTTCATCGCGTGATCAACCTCTTCGCGATATTGCACGCGCAANAAATGTGAAAAACCAGGCAGATCGACTGAAGCACAATACGCAGCCATAGACAAATAAATGTGGGCTGAATAGAATTCAAAAGTAATTTGCTCGTTAATAGCTTGATTCAATTTTGTAGATATCATTTTCTTACCTGTTAAGACATTGTTTCACTTATTAGTTTTACTAGTCAAAAAATCTCTCATGGACCTTATCGAATCGTCTTAGACAAATCGCAACCGTTTATACAGATCCTAGAACCCAAACACTATCTTTTTAGTGCCCCTTCCCGACCATTTAAGCCTAGTTACACTTGGCACGACAAAAGACCGTTCCCCATCGCAACGCTAAGCACCAAAAGAAAAACACTAACAACGGCAATGGATATCAAACGCCGCTTCATGCATGAGTGTATCTCCCGCGTTCTTTAACTACTTTTTTGACGCAACATGGCACGCTTGGGATAGGAGCGATAAGACACGGATGCATGGCGAATTGGGGAATAGTCTAGAACTTATTACATTATAGTTGAAAATCGACAGAGGGCCCGAAATCAGGTTAATCTCTAGTAGTTATTGATCTTGCGAAAAAATCGTCAAAATTGCCCTTCCTTTGTTTTGATTCTGTCTTAGTACATTGCTGACGTGTATAAGGAGCTGGGTGGTTTTAGCTGTATACCCATAGTGCCGTGCCGATCGGGTGCATCGGCATTAAAATTTTTGTAAGTGTAAAACTGTCCTTTTACCAGCCTAAACGACGTGCGCTGTGATACGATTTACAATGTAACTAACTATTGTTACAAACGTTTATCCGGGCGGCGTTTTTTGTAAACAAGTCAGAAAAAGAGGCGAATGACAACGCGAAAAACATCGATTGTTATAGCCTTATGCTTTGTCCTCATAGGCACGCTGACGGCCACTAAAGACGTAACAGCAGCGTCAACGGACGACTCAGCTTTTCAGCGATTTGATATCGCGATCGGGGATTACAAATATGGTGAACTCACTATTGACCCAGCGACCGATCAATTCTTCGCCATTGCAAACGTGGGCAAAGGATCGGCAGATGAATGTGTGACTCTAGTTGCACAAAAAGATGGCGCGAGCCCACAGCATATCTCTATTGCACATTCAACCGTTAGCACCGAGGGACGAGTCCACTGGGAAGGCCCCCTCACTACAGCACAATTAGACTGGATTAACTCCTATGGCTACGGTGCGGTCTTTTTCGCTAGAGGTGCTAATTAACTTCATTCACAGACGTAGCACCTGATTGACGCAAATTAGACTGCGACAAACAGGGTTACTATGATAGTAGGCATTGTTATCGGTTAGTCCTCAGAGTTGGATTTGGGATTAATTAACTTAGAGGGCTGACCTCTTCTTTAAAATCTTATTTTCAATCGGCAACTTGTTTGTAGCAGCAGCTATAAGGCTTTTCGAGTTCATGTATATATTGTGAAGAAAGACAAGGCAAAACTAGCATATCTTGAGAAATTGGTTGGCCCACTAGGGCTCGAGATGATTAAACGACTTCCAGATAATGGGTTAACGGATCAACAAATAGCACAAGAAACAGGGTCTGAATTGAACATTGTGAGGCGAACGCTATTCACGCTATACGAGCATCATCTCGCTTCCTATGTACTTGAGCGCGACAAAGAAACCGGGTGGATGCTGTATAGATGGAACGTGGACTTTGCGGATATTGAGCGTCGCCTCGCTGATGATGCGCAAAAGCTTCTCTCTACGCTCGAGAGATGGTTAGATAGCGAGCTGANCACCATCTATTACACGTGTGATAACCATTGCAGTCGCTTCACGTTTGACATGGCGAGTGGTAACACGTGTGGATACGAATTTGTGTGTCCCGTGTGCAAGGAAAACCTCTACTATGACGACACGTCCGAGCTTGTCGGTACTATGCAAGGTAAGATTAACGAATTGAAGACCAACGTTCAATCCATCTTCTATCCAGAGAATTTATCGATGTTTGAACTTGCCCAAACAGAACAAGAATAGACGCCTCGTCGCGAGCTAAATACTCTGTATCAGCCCTTCCCGCAGGACTTTGTGATATACACAGACAACGCCATATAGNACAGTCCCCACGCAGNTGGATTTTCTATGAAGCCCGACATNTAACGTAGCAAGAGCACCCAGGTTCGTGGAAAGTCGGTTCTGCATCTTATGCGGGTTTTGGATTTTACTGACTTAGCGCTGCTAAAACATGAGTTACTGGNGGTTCATAGCAGCAAAAAAACCAACGCCAAGCTAAANCCCTACAACATAATAAATTTGTTATAAAGGCTCAAATAGNTATTAGTTATACTTGTTATAGCCTCGGTCTACAATTGCTAAGGCTGTGTAACCGCTCCAGGTGAATAAAAGGTCAATGCTTGGGCCATAATAAGTTCATGTGACTATTTTAGATTTTGTGGAGCGGTTAACAGCCTTAGTTAGTTCTTATGCTTTTTTCGGCGGCTCAAACTAATCACATTCCGAGTACGTGCCCCGAATAGCTCTCCAAAATACAACTGACGGAGCGTTTAGAAGCTTCAAAAATTGACCAAAAGATTTTGGCGCTCGCTTTGGAACAATTAGGTTTTTCAGTGAGGTGATGGTACACCCTGTGTTTGCGCTCTCTGACATGACCGCGTGGTCGAAGAAGATCGGCATTCAGCGTTAAGCGCTCCGAAATCGTCTATTTCCGGAAGTCTGCAGAACCCACTTCTCATCGTACCTCTCCTTAAAGCAGTTTGCGAAAAGGTTTCAGTCGTTTACAGGCGCTTCAAATAGCAGTTACTTGCAGCCAAAGAAGCAGGAAACAAACTCAGTTTCCCGCCGTGAAGATACCAAGATCTATTGCGTTTCCCATCGCCGAATATCCTGCCGCATTAGGATGTATGCCATCTGACATTACGAGCAAAGGATTTGAATGTCCTGGATTCGCTGGGTTATCTATGACTGCGTAAAAATCGATAAGGCCGTATCCCTTCGAATTAGCGTACTCGGCTATCCACCCGTTTAGGATATCTCGTTGCTCGAGAGAGTAATTGTTGGGTGGTACGGTACACAAGACTGGAACCGCGCCGTGGGATTCGATTCGCGTGCACATCTCGCGGATGTTTGCCTGCGTTGTAGCAAGTGGTACATCACCATTCGCAAGGTCATTGGTGCCCCCCGAGATAATGACAAAATGAGGGTTTGAAGCAAGGGCCTCGTCTATCCGCGCGAACATATCCGCCGTTTTATCCCCGCCAACTCCCTGATTAATGACCTGCCAATCTCCGCCGAGCCTTGTTTTGAGATGGTTCGGCCAGTTGTTGGGGTCAGCCAACCCCTCTGTAATTGAATCCCCAACACAGACTATACTGTGTGCGTGCAGCGCTTGCAATGATGAAGACACCGTAGTTGTGGTGGTATTTCCACCAGTTGGGATATGCAGCGCCCCACCGACAATAACCGCGAGGATGAGAAAGAAAATGAGCAAAACCACTCCCTGGAATACCCGTTTGCTTGTGAGCTGAAATTTAGACGAACGGCGGTTNCCTAGGACCTGCCTTCGGTCTGATTCATTGCGAAGACCGGTATTTTTTGGCTGTCGCTTGGGACGCTGATTAGCCCGTTTTGATGGAGAAAGCAATGAGCTTGAGAGGAACGACCCACAACTTGTACAAAATTTAGCATTGCTTGGAAGAAGTGCGCCACAGAACTTGCAAGGCTTTTTTTCTTCCATTGTCGTCACTTTCACAAAGGAGAACTTTATAAGAGTTCCTATTTCTTAAAGCGATCGTCCAAATTGACGTGGTACTGAAAGCAATGAACTCGATACAACATGTGTAATCGTCAGCAGGGGCAAATTAAACATTCCGCGCCTAATTGGCGGCACAACGCCCCGCCTCACTAAACTTGCGACTCGCTAGAAAAACAAGCGATTATGAATAGAAAACTGATGGAAAAACAACATCCTCGTCAAATACTGAGGGCTAAACCCTCCAACAATTATGCAGTCGATCCATCTTTAAAAAAGGTTCCGTTATGACAAGTGACTACTCAACGTCACTGGAACTTTCCGCTTCCTCAGAAGCTTCGACTACTTCAGCGACTGCACAGTTGCGCTTTATTGATTTGATCTCAATTTTCACTGAATCGTTGACCTTTGTGTTTGGTACAAAGACCACAAGTCCGCTTATGCGCGCGATGCCATCTCCTTGTCTAGCAGTGTCTTCGATTTTTACGTCGTATTGTGAGCCAACTTCCACGGGAGAATCATTAAAAGATCCACTGCCGTATTTGTTAAAACTACCACTACCACTACCACTGCTACTGCCGAAACTACTCTTATTCGATCTGTACACGTTTCACCTCCTTTTCTTTCTAACAAACAATATGTTTTATGACATATAGTCTTATGCCACATAACTGCGATCCTTGCCTCACAACTTGAGCTTAAAATTCAAATTAACAGTCGCATTCAGATTTAAACCAGATCTGCCTACCTTAAAAAAAGAGACATTGAACTACGGTCAACGTTTTAAAAGTCTCCTAATAAGCGGGACAGACACTATAATGGCACCCTCCGGGCATAATTCCTGGCAGCAATAACAGCGTATACATTTGCTATAGTTAATGTCCGGCACACGGGCTTTTTTAAGCACAATGGCGTTTGGTGGGCAAGCCCTAGAACATTCTCCACAGCGTTTGCAGCTGGAAACGTCGATGACAGGTTTTACGGCAATAAACCGCTTCAAGGCGTTAATGAGGAATGGCGGAGCTCTCGAAAGCGATGCAGTTAATGTCTTTTCAAAATTCTCCATTACAAGCGGCTCGACCTGCTCTCCGTATATCGTGACGTCCTCCAAGTGATCTGGACCAACGCCCCTCTCCTTCGCCAGTCTCACAGTTGGCACAGTCATAGGATCAAAGCCCGCTATNGTTACTGCGACGTAGTCGAGCGCCGTGCAACTTTTGCTCGCCATAACAAGCCCGATTTTGCGCGGTTTCCCGTTAGACGGGCCCGCACCTTCCATACCTACAATCGCATCCATGAGCGTGAGGGCGGGGGGATATGTCTCGTGGATGTCAAGCAGTAGGTCAGCAAATAGGTTTATGTCGTTAGCTGTGTGCAGATGGTACTCGGTTTTGAACAACCCAGGTATGTAACCATATAGGAGCTTAACGGCGCCCGTAAAGTACGTGAGATTATGCGTCTTAAGCTTCGGGAGCCCTATGATAACGTCCGCCTCGGTAACCGCTTTGGCCAGCGTAAGCTTCTTAAACGTCTTAGCCTTTATTGAGGCAATTTCTCGTTTAGCCTCATCGAATCGGACAATTTCACATCCTGTGTCATCAGCAACATCCCGAATTCCCGTTTTTTCCAACAGTGCTTTGTAAGACGCGGTGGTGCTTCCACCGCCGGGAGAGTCCCCAAGCACCGGTTTCGCCCCGAGCTCTTGGACCAGTTCGACTATCGCCTTCACTATAGAGGGGTGTGTCGTAACTGCAGCTTCAGGTGACTTGGCGGACAATAAGTTTAGCTTGACTAGGACATGATCACCGTCCGCGACGACCGACTCGAGTCCACCCAGAGGTGATAAACACGCTTTTATAGCCTTTCTAACCTCGCGATCCTCGTAAGAACCACACTTTTCGATTGACACGTGATTTGACATCGCTTGGTTTCATTGTATCCGTCTTGACACTCAAATAGCTTCGCTCAAGTGCCAATCGCTGTTCCAAAGTAGAATATTTTTATCCGAAGACGTCGTCCTTACGCACTTGAGACTGATTATGTGGACCAAGAAAGGAGCTAGGTTTAAGTCTTGCGAGATTGCTGACAACGCCCTTCTGCAAAAAAACGCAACAAGCAGAAACGACATGAAAGCAAGAGATCAGCTCGAAGAAGACGTAGATTATCTCGAAAAGCTCAAAGCAATGAGTGAGCTCCAAAAAGCTATACTTACGCAGTTGATCCCACTTGCTCCGTGTGCTATGCACTCAGCTGTTTTGCGTGAGGCCGTAGCACCTTTCTTCAAAGGTTTGAATAAGAAAGAGCAAAGGCGCGAGTTTGAAGCTGCTGTAGACCCCTTGGTTCAAGACGGACTTGTTAGATATTTCTGCTGTATGATAGATAGTTACGCCATAAACCCGAAGCACCTGATGATTGCTCGATACTTGGCCGGAAAAACACCCAATGATTGAAGAAGAGCGTTATTTTACCATAAAAGAAGCTGCTAAGCTCTTAGGAGTCCCAAAAAGGAGTGTTAAGCGACGTATCGAAAGCAAGAACCTCGGCGCCTGCAAACGTTTAAGCAAACGCGGCTTCGAGCTTGTTATCCCGCAAGGCGAATTGACCCTGGAAATTATGAGCTCCCTTCCTGATTCACGCCAGCTGAGTCTCTACGAGTTTGAAACGCTTGTGATCAAGCGCTTAGAAGCTATAGCCGCTGGACGAGACCGACGAGTTTCATTCACTTTAAAACTACTATATGAAGAGTTTGTGCAGCTTAAAGCTGAAATAGAAAATTTAGACGTCAGTACTACAGAAAATCAATCACCTACAGCGCCACTAGATAGAAACCAGTTATCAACAAGACACGAGACGGAGCTAGTTCGTTCACCGCAGTAAAAACCGTGCTGCCAGGCGCTAAGATTCGCAAAACACGGATGATGCTATCAATTCCGACGATAACACTGCTTAAACTAGGGCGCTTAATAACGTGGATACTTATCAACTAATATGACCCCCAGTCGGATCAGAGCACTAAGCGTAATGGAAGTTACAGGACCTGACGCCAACGGTCATAGTGGGAGCAACGTCGTTGCTCGGTCGATAGTCGGACTAATAGCTGGAGCGATTTTAGGAGCGGTGCTTGGTGCCATTTTTGGAGTGGTGGTGTACTTAATATTTGGCTGGCTGCTTTCTGGAGTAACGACCTTTTTGGGACTTAACATTCTCCAAACGCTAGCGGGGCTTTACGTAGGCAGCATAATCGGCACGCTTGTCGGGGCAATTATAGGTCTCCTCTTTGTAGGCTCAGTCAACATCGCTGAAGAATCACCGTTCTATTCTGTGTTTGGAGCTTTGTTTGCCTGGCTGACCTATACACAGTTCGGCGTATTCTCAAGCGGCGTAGAATCGGCTGTTACCGGAGCCTCCATAGGCGTTATTGCAGGATTAATAACTGGTTTTGCGTCAGGTTTGCTCAACAAGGGCAGTCTTGACAAAGTCTTTCGTGTAAGCAGCGCTGGCGTAGGGAGTGTCGTCGGTACCGCAGTCTTCGGCGTCTTCATTTTACCGCACGCAACATCGACAACAGACACAACGCTTGGTATCGCCATAGGCCTGCTCATAGGCTTCGCAGCCGGGTTAGGGACAATTGTGACCTCACGGAAGAAATCTTCACGCGCAGGTTGATCCCCGATTTGCTTTTTTTACTGGAGTTTATTGTAAAAAGAGTGCAAAGGCTGTCACAACTTATGTCGAAGCGTAGGACATGTTTCGATCTTAAGTTGTGCCAAGATGGGCAATAGTAACGCTCGTGTTAAGATAGTTTAGATATTAAGCGAGCCGTCCTTGATGATGAGCATATGGCGCGTGCAGTCTTGACAGAATACATGAACCTGTCCGTCAGACAGAATACTTCTGCTTGCTGTATCCGTCTTCGACACAGTGCCACATTTTTCGCAGGCTAGCTGAATTCCCTCACTTTTTTCTAATTTCATGATCTCACCGAAAGTCGTCGTATTTTTCGTCTGTATTCCGCGTTGTTCTTAAGCTTTATTGACGTGTGTTTCAAAATTGGGCACTTTAAAATCACTTGAAGTAAACAAGGCTTCAAACTGGTACCCTTTCGACGTAATGCGCTCTTGTGCGCCGCTCTCGCGATCTAAAACGCTAATCACCTTGGCTGTCCTGCAACCTAGCTGCTCAACAGCAGCTATACCTGAGAGAACCGATTCTCCACTCGTCGTCACATCCTCCACGAACGCGACAACGTCCCCTTTCCGCACACATCCCTCTACCCTACGCATTCTCCCGTGCGTTTTCTCAGACTTTCTCACAAAAAATGCGCGGATAACACCTGATTTGAGAGCGATTGCAGTAGCGATCGGTATTGCACCGCTTTCCATTCCTCCGACGGCGTCGATACCCGCCAAGCGCTCAATCATCATTTCGGCTATTAAAGAGGCACCTTGAGGGTGCATCGTCACACGGCGCAAGTCGAAATAGAAATCACTAAGCGCCCCTCCCGACAGTCTATACGGGCCATCAGTAAAGCAGCCGAATTTCTTGATCAGCTGTTTTAAATCTTCATGTGTATCTTGCACGATTGCCACCAGTCAGGTGATTTCGAGAGGACTTTGCTAAACATATTCTCTATTTTTAAGCTGTTAAGGATATAGGTCCTCGGTTAACTTCGTTCCCGAGGGGTGCATTGCGATGCGAGACGAGGATACTTATAATAACGCTTGATTTAACCTAAAAGCGCGAATGCGAGAGCACGTTGACCTTAAACTGATTGTCCCTAATTCTGTCGAGGCCCGAGTGTATCAGGTAGCACTAGCAGAATCGGCTGCGCGCGCCTCAACGATGATTGTACTGCCGACTGGGCTTGGCAAAACAGTTGTCGCGCTGCTCGTGATAGCAAAACGCCTTGAAGAGGGCGGACGGATCATATTTCTCGCACCGACAAAGCCACTTGTTGAACAGCATGCAGAGTTTCTGAGATCACATCTGCTTGCAGAGACAACCATTTTTACTGGAGAAATTCCTCCTGAGAAGCGAATGGAGCTTTGGAAGCAGGAACAGCAGGCGATCGTTTCAACTCCTCAGGTTATCGAAAACGATCTTAAAGCGGGGCGCATCACGCTTGCTGGTGTCAAACTAATAATCTTTGACGAAGCGCATCGAGCAGTGGGCAATTACGCGTACCGATTCATCGCGAGCAGATACATCGAACAAGCGGATGACCCGCTGATCTTGGGCATGACCGCGTCTCCTGGCGGCACTGTGGAGAAAATAAACGAAGTCAGCGAAAGTTTGTTCATCGACAATATCGAGATCCGTACCGAATCAGACCCTGACGTGTACCCATACACGCACGAAAAGAATGTGGAAATGCTGAGGTTTACGTTGCCTCCTGAGATGGAGACAATTCGACAGCATCTCAAACAGAGCGCCGCCGAAAGACTGCGCAAACTGATAAAAATGAAAGTCGTCTTTAGTGAGTGGGTCTCGACGTCAGAATTGATAAAGATCCAAANCAAGGTTGCGACTGATAGGAACTATAGAGCAATGTCGCTCGTTGCTGAGGTCATTAAGTTACGTCACGCGATTGGACTGATCGAAACCCAAGGCGTTGTACCAACGCGCAAGTACTTTGCGCGGCTCCANAAACAAGCACAGTCAAAAAAAGGTAGCAAAGCTGCGAGAAACCTCGTCAGCGATGATCACATCAAGGCCGCTGCAGAGCTGTTAAATCGCCTTGACGAAATCCATCCGAAGCTCGAAGCATTGAAAGGCGTTGTTCAACAACAACTGGCGCTCAAGCCCGATTCGCGTGTTATTGTATTTACCAATTACAGAGATACCGCCGAAATCGTTAGGAATACTCTAAACACGTTGCGAGACGTTAGGGCGGAGAAGTTTGTCGGCCAAGCAAAGAAAGATGGACTGAAGGGACTTTCTCAAAAGGAACAAGTGAAGCTCGTTTTGGACTTCGTGAACGGAACGTACAACGTCCTCGTTGCAACAAGTGTAGCAGAGGAGGGGCTGGATATCCCAGCTACTGACATGGTCGTGTTTTATGAGCCAGTTCCTTCTGAAATTCGCAGCATCCAACGTGAGGGTCGCACAGGGAGAAGGCGCGCGGGTCGCGTCGTCGTTCTGATAACAAAGGGGACACGCGATGAGGCGTACAGTTCATCTAGTTCGCGAAAAAAACGAAGGATGTCTGCCGAAATGAAGCGTTTGAGCACGAGACGCACACTCCCTGCCGAACGTGTAGAAGTTACTGCTGAAAGGGGGCCTGAAGCGTCAACAGAAGCTATGCGCTCACTGAACACCGATCAAGCGACCACTTACGCTCAACTAGAGACCCAATGCAGCTTCCACGCTGCTAAAAATGATCCCATGCCTACACAAATCCACAGCCGCCACAAAACTTCGGAAGGGATCGCCGGTACCATCTCTGAAGAACGCCAAAAAACGCTTTTGGACTTTGATTCGGAGGAAAAAAATGTGGGCGATAGTCTTATCCGCGTCGTCGCTGACGAAGCAGAGGTCAAATCCGGGGATACTAACGCGGAGCACGAACAAACGGGTGAAAAGAGGACGCCCGCAGTGCAAGAAAAGAAGATTTCAAAAACGCTTCGAGAACAACAAGAGTACGTAATTGCTGCAATCCCGTCGGTAGGCCCCGTTACCGCGCGTGCCCTGCTGGAATTTTTCGGCTCACTTGAGGCTATATTTCGCGCGCCAATGCGAGAGCTCACCAAAGTCCGAGGCGTTGGTCCCCAGACCGCGCGGGCAATCCACTCCCTTGCTACGACCTATTGCGAAGCCCCGACGTGACCTTGCTTCCGAACTCAACATGAAACACGCTTTTAAAAAATGATCTTAATGCTAGAGGAGTACGGACTTGCCGCTTGAAACGGGGCGCTAATCTTGTTAGCGCCGTCAGACGAAGTGTGCGGGAGATAGCGTCGTCCCCCTCAAGACAAGGCCCGGTTCTCAACGCCAGATCGATCTAAAATGTGGTTGTCCCCCCAATTGATGGCACGGTGACGTGGTGCCCCGCATTTTCAGCAAGTTGCTTAAAAAGCTGGGGATCAGCTTTGATCTGGCTGAAGGTATCGTAATGCATCGGAATGGCTATATCAGGATTAATGATGTCGAGCGCGTCGAGCGCCTCTTCTATGTTCATAGTGAAAAATCCGCCTATGGGGATAAATAGCACATCTATATTTTCCAGCGATTGAACGCCGTCCAAATAGGTGTCGCCGAGATGGGCAAATCCCCGCCGCCTAGTTCGAAGACATAGCCGGCGGGGTATTTGCTCTGATGATGGCTTGCACCAATCATTGTCACACGAACCCCTTCAACAAGCCTAGTTTCTCCGTGCTCCATTACGATCATTTTCTTGAACTTACCCGTCAGAGTTGGCGGAGCGACCACAATAGCATTGAACTGCTCTGCACCGCTATGATCGAAGTGCTCGTGGGTGACAAGAACGATATCAGGTTTCCCAGCGTACCTGGGTGCGTAGGGGTTCTCTTTGCCAAAAAAAGGGTCAGTCAAGAGCGTATGATCAATGTCTTTGACTTCAAAACACGAATGGCTCTGATACGTAACGCACACCGAGAGATCTTCTTCCATACAAATACATCACATAGCGCGGATATATTGTTTGGTGTAAGGAGACGGGTTTTTGAGTGAACCTGTCCTGCTGCAGCTAAGTGCCAATCTGTGCAGCGTGCGATGACCGAGCTTATCATTGTTGGCGTTGCAGCAATTCGAACGCACAATGCGTTAAAGTTTGTTGAACAGTTTTTCAGAGCGCATCTTTAAAACTTCGCGGGCAGGAATGTTGGGCACTTCCAAGATGTGGTAACCTATAGACTTGGAAGCTGCCGACACGAGAACGCTCTGATCATCAGAAAACGTAAGCCTTGCATTTCCCAATGTGGCTCTTGAGACCCCTATCAGACCGTCAGCCACATGCGGATTTATGTCTTGAGGAAGGCGGAGGTACAAATCTCTCACATTTGCCTTAAGCGTCTGAGCTGCATCATATGCTATTTTTGCAGCAACTCCTATCGCGCCACATTTCTCTCCGTGATAATTGAACCCTTCGCGCAGGAGCTCAGCGAACACGTCATCTCGGACCATATGACGCGTGATAAAAGAGGAGTGGACGTCTCGAGCCCAAAAAATTGCGTCCCATCCTGATGAATACGGCTTGATATCCATGACGGGCGATCCATCGATGAGGTCGAGTGGTTCGACATAAAGGAAGGGCCCTTCTACTTTAATTAAGCGTGTGGCCGAAAGTGAAAGCGGATTCGGGCGTGTAGGTGAGCGAAGAGAGAAGACGCCACGCTCCTCGAGCTCGGGATTGATTTTTCGCGGCCTCACCTTGAGTGGTGCCCTTTCAGCTTTGCTAAACCAACCGATGATGTTTATGTGACTGTCGCCTTCTATACCAGTAAGCCCTTCGACGAACTCATCAAAAACCTTAATAGCCGCCGGAATACCCTGAAGTGGCATATCATGTGAGTCCTTCACAGCGGATTGCACGACGCCAATTGGTGTAAGGTCGTATATCAAATACGTCACCTCGCTTCACTAATGCGGTAAAAATCTGCAGCTAGCAACCGATCTTCCGTATACTAATTTGGAGCGCCTTTCGAAAGGGATCGGTCGACAAGCTTTGCTGTTCTCTGGTAGCGGCGAATGCCTTCGTCTAACTCGCCAACCTTTGATTCATAGCGCGCTTTTTCCATTTTAAGTCGCTTTTCGTGTCGATCGCGAGCGTATGCAATATGTAAGGAGGCGGTTTCTTCGTCGAGCAAATAAGCAGCGCGAAACTCTCGTATGGTCAGATCAGTATTTCCTTGTTTCTCGTAGGCAACCCCCAAGCCGCTATGCGCGATAACGTCATCAGGATTGACTTTTAATGCCTTTTTATAGCAATCTACAGCGTTTTCCAGCTCACCAGCCTCATCGAACGCGGCTCCTAGCCCTGTCAAAGCGGTGGGATCGTCCGGATCAAGTTTGAGCGCTTCTTGATACAGCTGGATTGCTGCCTCGATATCGTGCTTGTTAAGTAAGTCTGTTGCTTGTGATATGTAATCGTCGAGTGAACCCATAGTGAGGAGTGCCTCTCAGACTTATAAAGCACTTTCGACTAATCTAGCGAGTTCAATCCTCACTCTAACGAGCGACTCTTCAATGACTGAACCACGGCGCTGCACGCAGTGCGGGTATTGCTCCTGATATTGCCTTGAAAGCAGCCAGAGCTAAGAATGGAATCGAACATACACCTCTACCTATGGGATAAGGTTTTATTTCTATTTGCTTTCGTTCAACTGAGTGTTATGCACTCGATCAACGCACAAAATCTGATAGCGATTATAAATCTTGAAGCGCTCAGCCACCAGAACCATCTGGCAAGTTAAAAACTGAGCCCTCAAAATGCGGTTTATTTATAGCTGAAACTACCATCACTTTTAAAGTACTCGACATGACCCGCACAATGTGCGTGCTTACTATTCAGAAGCAACTGTCGGAAAAGGAGGGCGTCACGAGTGCGAACGTCAACTTTGCATTAGGGTGCGCAATTTTGACGTGTGATGCAAAAAGGATAGCCCCGCCGGAAGGCCCTCCACGCTACGGAGATAGAAGGGTGTTAAGCCAATGATCGAGGAAGTGGTAGTTCCCGTAAAAGGGATGGTGTGCTCGTCCTGCGCGATGAAGGTCGAGGCGGCGGTAAACGCCCTTCGCGGAGTGAAGTCGGTCAGGGTCGATGCCTCACGAGGAGAGGCAAAGTTGCTTATTGATGTGTCTGTCACATCATTGGACGAAGTGCGGGCAGCGATCAAGGACTGCGGCTACGAGGTGGACACCTGCCCGGTGACCTCTCAGGAAGATCTGGAGAAGCAAGGCATCCTTTCAAGGGTGAGGCACGGAAAGGCTGAGCACGAGGACGTCAAACGGACCGAGGTCCCTATGCCCCCGACGATGCCAGCAGAAGTGACCGCGGAAGAGGTCGATACCAAATTCCTCGCCCGCGACCCGGTCTGCGGCATGACCGTGGACAAACGCTCCTCGATCCACCGGGTTATCAGG
>JGI24137J36423_1000114_pt1 | contig 17648 bp, 15 predicted proteins | sample BarGraNGADG00311_FD_36423 | JGI IMG/M metagenome (IMG submission 36423) | reverse complement strand
GCTGCAGCGCGCTCGTGTAAGAGCCGAGGTTGGTCTGCAGCGTCTGGTCGAGGTTGAAGACGATGCCGACGGCGGCGGCGGCCATGATCGCGCCGAGCGCGGGGCGGAACCAGTGCCTTCCGGCGCGCAGCCGCCGCGTTACTCGTTGCCCCCCGATCGCCACGAGCAGGAGCACGAGGCCCGCACCGAGCGCGTAGAAGAGCGTCACCAAGACGGCGTCGAGGCCAACCCGGTGCTGGGCGGCAAGCACCGTGACAGTGGCCAGCACCGGCCCGGCGCAGGGCACGAAGACGAGCCCGAGGCTGATGCCGAGGAGGAAGCCTCCACCGAGCTCACCGCCGGCATGCCAGCGGCTCAGGCGCGCGAACGGCGCTTCGATCAGAAGTCCGATCCGAGGCACGAGCAGGGAGGCGGCGAGCAGAAAGAGCAGCACAATTGCGGCGTTTCGCAGCGTGTCCTGCGGCAGCCGAAGCGCCGAGAGAAGCGCCGTCGCGGTCAGTGTGAAAACGGTGAAGCTGACTACCAGGCCGGCGATGATCGCGTACGGCCGCCGCCGCTCGCCCGCCGCNCCGCCGGCCAGCACGATCGGCAGCACCGGCANCACGCAGGGCGAGACGGCGGTGATGATGCCGGCCACGAACCCGACTAGGAGAAGTAGCGCCACTGTTTCTCTAACGTTCGGCGCCGCGCAGTCATTTCAGCGGGTCGCGATCGAGACGCGCCGAGCGAGCCTGCCCGCCTTCTAGCGGCGCCGGAGCTTACCGCGGCACTTCGAGCAACAGCCCGCGCGCTTGTGCGCGCGGCGCCTGTGCTTGCGAGCCGGAAGTAGCAGCACCACGACGAGCCCGATTCCTGCGACCGCGCCGACCTGCGCCAGGCGCTTGGCACGATGCAGCCGCCGCGAGACTACCGGCCCGAGCTCGTCGATGTCATCCTCCAAGCGGGCCCGTACGGCCTCTATTTGCGCACGGATCTGAGCCGAGTCTTTAGCCATTCGACGTTCTCCTTGCTGGTCTCGATCGCTTGTTTCGGAACTGGCGGAACGGCCGAGCGCAGGCACCTGACTCCGATCAGCACGCACGCGCCCGTGAGTAGTGCGAGCAAGCCCGCCACGATCAGCGCGGCCGCCCAGCCCGGCACAACCAGCGCCACCGCCAGGATCGCCGCGGTCACGAGCGTCGCGATCAACATCAGCCCGCCCAAGACAGCCGCGATGAGCAGGCCGACTCCGAGCGCGGCATTTCGCCCCTTCGAGGCGAGCTCGCTCTTCGCCAGCTCGACCTCGAGCCGGGCCAGCTCACGCAGGTCCGCGGCGAGCTTCTTCCCGCTCGAGCCGCGCTCTTTCTTCTCGCCGTTCATCTCAACCTTGCCATACCCTCGCCTGCTCCAAGCCAAGCATAGGCGCCCGCGAGGAAGCCGGCGCGACCGTCCCCGCCGACGCGCCAAGTACCGTTTGCTCCGGTTAGATGAACACGCCACGTCGCTACGTCGCTTTCGACATCGAGACGGCCAAGGTGCTGCCCGAGTCGGTGACGGATCTGATGGATCATCGGCCGCTCGGCATCGCCTGCGTGGCCGCCGTCGTGTCCGGGCGAGAGGAGCCCTTCGTCTGGCACGGAGCAAACGGCGACGAGCCGGCGGCGCAGATGTCGCCTGCCGAGGTGCGCTCGATGATCGAGCAGTTCGCCGCCTGGGTGGACGAGGGCTACACGCTTCTCTCCTGGAACGGTCTCGGCTTCGACTTCAACGTTCTGGCCGAGGAATCGGGCCTCGCAGAGGAATGCGCCCGCATCGCCTTGGGCCACGTGGACATGATGTTTCACGTCGTCTGCGAGCTCGGCTATCCGGTGGGTTTGGGGAAGGCGGCAGAGGGGTTCGGCTTGCCCGGAAAGTGCGCCGGCCTCACGGGCTGCGACGCCCCGGTGATGTGGGCTCAGGGCCGCTACGCCGACGTTCTCGAGTACAACCTCCAGGACGCCAGGCTGGCGCTCACGATCGCGCTCGAGGCGGAGCGCCGGGGCGAGCTTCTCTGGGTCACGCGCCGGGGAACCATTGGACGCATGCCCCTGAATAAGGGCTGGCGCTCCGTTCAGGAGGCACTTCAGACGCCGCTGCCAGACACGTCCTGGATGTCCGACCCGCCGACTCGAGACGATTTCACCGCCTGGTTGCCGTCCGACTCGCTTCTGCACTAGCGACCAGCCGGGGAAGTTGTTCGCCGCGGCCGGCGCGGACGAAACGGTAAGGATCCGGGCCGTTCCCGAAGCCGCTCAGAGCGCCTGAGTAGCGTCCTCGCCACCCGCCCGCGGGCCCGCCGGCAATTCCATCCCCCGAACGGGTCACTTCGATCTGCTCACGCCGTAGCGCCGCCGCGCGGAAACGGTGGCCCGGTCGAACGGCTGGTTGCCGCGGGCAAGCACTAACCGAGGATGGACGCCGACAGAGTCTCTCCGATCGCCTGGGTATGGGCAATCGAGGCCTCGGATTGCATTGCTGGAAGCCGGTTCGGCGAGCCGGGCGAGCCGGCGATTTCGGGATAGGGAATCGTCGCTTCGTCCGCTGGTGCGTCGCTTCCACGCTTGTCGCGCTGCTGCTCTCGGGCCCGGTGGTGCAAAAAGCCGCCACGAGCCCGAACCCGGGCGACGCCATCCACGCACAGCCCGCGCTCTGCGTCGTCACGCATCCCGGCGAGTGCAAGGCCAGCGCCGCCGTGAGCCACAAGAAAGCGAAGAAGAAGGCGAAGGGCTGCGCGGCCAAGGCACGTAAGCAGACGAAGAAGTGCATCGCGCTGGCTCGCAAGAAGGCGAAGAAGAAGTCGAAGAGCAGTGCCGGCGCCACCACAAAATCGGCGGGCGCGCTTCCCGACGGCTACGGGCCGGCGCAGTTCCGCGGCGCCTACGATCTGCCCTCCACCGCGGCGCGCTCGCAAACGATCGCGATCGTGACGGCCTACGACAACCCCAACATCGAGAAGGATCTTCGCGTCTATTCCAAGACCTTCTCGCTGCCGGTTTGCAGTAGCTCGAACGGCTGCTTCCGCAACGTGAACGGAGCCGGCGAGAAGGCTCCGCTCCCCGCCCGTAACGCTCTCTGGGCGCTCGAGACCTCGCTCGATGTCGAGGTCGCTCACGCGGTCTGCTCCAACTGCAAGATCCTTCTCGTCGAGGCGGCGTCGAGCTCGGTCAGTGATCTCGTGGCCGGTGTTGACACCGCGGTGAAGCTCGGAGCCGACGTGATCTCGAACTCCTGGGTGGTGAACGAGTTTCGCGGCGAGATCTCCCTCGACCGGCACTTCAATCGTCCCGGGATCGCCATTACCGCCGCTTCGGGTGATACCGGTTATGGGGTGAAATGGCCTGCGGCCTCGCCGTATGTGACCGCTGTCGGCGGTACCACGCTCGATCTCGACAGCTCCAATTCCCGCATCCGCGAGAGCGCCTGGGAGCTGGGCGGCTCCGGTTGCTCGGCCTACGAGGCCAAGCCTGACTGGCAGTCGGACACCGGTTGTGCGCGGCGGACCGTTCCGGATGTCGCGGCCGTCGCCAACCCCGACACCGGTGCCGCGGTCTACGACTCCTACGGCTACTCCGGACGGCGCGGTTGGTTCAAGGTCGGCGGCACGAGCCTGGCCGCACCGATAGTGGCGGCAATCTACGCGCTCGCCGGCAATGCAGGCGACGTTGTCGCGGGCTCATATCCCTACGCCCACTCCTCCGCGCTGTTCGATGTTCAGGAAGGCGCGAACGGGAGCTGCTCTTCGGCTTACCTGTGCACCGCCGCCGCCGGGTACGACGGCCCAACCGGGCTCGGTACTCCGGCAGGCGTCGCCGGCTTCTAGCGCCTCCTCCGAAAGCCATCCTCGCCCCGCGCTCTGGGTGGTGGGATGGACGAAGCGGCGCCCTTACCGCGAGAGAACGCTCCGAGCAACACCGATTGGCCGCGGCGCCTAGCTACGCTTGGCCGCATGCCGGTAGTGGTCGCGTCGAATCTGCGCAAGGAGTTCGCCGGGACGCTCCTCTTCGAAGGCGTCTCCTTCTCGCTCGATCGCGGGGAGAGGATGGCCCTGGCGGGAGCCAACGGGGTCGGGAAGACAACGCTTTTGCAGGCGCTCGCGGCCCGGACGGATCTGCAGGCCGGCGAGCTGGCGCTGGCCAAGGGAACGAAAATCGCCCTGCACGATCAGAGACCGCCGCTCGAGCTCGGGCTCGATCTGCGCTCGTACATGCTCTCCGGCAGCTCCGATCTGCTCGAGGCCGAAAGGGAGCTCGCGGAGCTGGAGGCGGCCATGTCGTCCGGAACTCACGATCCTGCGACGCTGCGGCGCTACGCCGATGCGCAGGCCCGGCTCGAGCACGCCGGCGGCTACGGTTGGCGCACGAGCTACGAGGCGGCGGCACGCGGGCTCGGCTTTTCGCAGTCCGATCTGGAACGCCCGCTCGAAAGCTTCTCGGGCGGTGAGTTGACGCGCGCCTCGCTGGCCCGAGCGCTCGGCGCGAACGCCGATCTGTTACTACTGGACGAGCCGACCAACCACCTCGATGTGGCCAGCATCGAATGGCTCGAGGGCGAGCTCTGCCGGTTGGACGCGGCGCTCATTCTGGTGGCCCACGATCGCTGGTTCCTGGAGGCCTCCACTACCTGCGTGCTCGAGCTCGAGAACTGCCGCGGCGCTTTCTTCTCGGGCCGCTGGCACGCCTGGCGCGAGGAGCGCACCGTCCGCGACCAGCACGCGGCCAGGATGGCCGCCCGCCAGGCCGAGGACATCGCCCGGCTGGAGCGCTTCGTCGCCCGCTTTCGCTACGGCACCAAGTCACGTCAGGCGCAGTCGAAGCTGAAGCAGATCGCGCGCATCGAGGCGGGCAAAGTCGAGGCGCCCGCGCGAGCGCGGCGTTCGCTCGGTTTCGAGTTCCTGAAGCCGGCCCGCTCGGGACGGATAGTGCTGGAGGCCAAGGGGCTTGCGCTCGAGGCCGGCGGCCGAACGCTCCTCGGCGCCGTCGAGCTCGTGCTGGAGCGCGGCGAGCACGTCGCTCTCGTGGGTGCGAACGGCTCGGGCAAGACAACCTTGGTCGAGACTCTGATCGGTCGCCGCGCGCCGGCGGCGGGAAGTGTGCGCCTCGGCCAGAGCGTCGAGAGTGGCTTCTTCTCTCAGCACACCCTCGAGCTGGACGATCGCGGCAGCGTCATCGACTGCGCGCGCTCGGCGACCGGTCTTTCGCGCGCCGACGCCCAGAAGCTGCTCGGGCGTTTCCTCTTCTCCGGCTACGAGACGCAAGAGAAGGCGGTACGCATGCTCTCGGGCGGGGAGAGAAGGCGCCTGGCACTGGCGCTTCTCGTCGCTTCGGGCGCCAACTTCCTGGTTCTCGACGAACCGACCAACCACCTCGATGTCGAGAGTCGCGAGGCGCTGGAGGCGGCGCTGGAGGCCTTCGACGGAACGCTGCTCATCGTCTCGCACGATCGAGCCCTACTAGATGCGGTCGCGGCTCGCACGCTGGCGATCGAAAACGGCGAGCTACGTTCCTACGACGGCCGCTGGGCCGACTACGTGCTCGCGCGCGAGCAGGAACGCGCCCCGGCGAAGCCGCAGACCGCGCCGAAAGCGAGAAAAACGCAACCCGAGCGGGCAAAGACCTCGCCGCGCGAGCGCGAACGTAAGCGCCTGGAGCAGGAGATCGAACGGTTGGAGAGCCAGCTCTCGACCTTCGAGCGCGAACTGGCCGAGGACTGGGCCGATCTGGAGAAGCTGAGCGCCTTTCGCACCACCCGAGCACGAGTCGATCGGTTGCTCGAGCGCTGGGAGGCCCTCGTCGAGGAAGAAGAGCCTGGATCCGGCGACGTTTCCGCATAACCCTCGGGGGTTGAGAGCGCGTACAATCGGTGCGGCGGCCGCTAGATGAAGTAGATGAAGGGACTTAGAGCTGGAGTGATCGTGTTCCGGACTGCGCTCGCCACAACCCTGTTTGCCGCACTGGCGGTGACCATCTCCTTGGGAAGCGCACGCGGCGCGTTTCCAGGGGCCGCCGGCAAGATCGCCTTCGTCAACGATCGCAACGGAACACCCTCGATCTTCGCTGCGAGCCCGGATGGGTCGAACGTCGAGAAGTTGGTCGTCAACAATCCGCAGGGAGGCTTCGCCGTCTCCTCACCAAACGGAAAACAGATCCTCTTCTCGGTGCGGATCGCGACCAAGCTGACGTACACCTACGAGTTCTGGGCGATGGACGCCAAGGGCAATCACGTCGGCCGCTTTCTTGCTCAAACCTCGAATCGACCGTTCGCATCAACCTGGTCGCCGAACGGCAAAAGGGTCGCCTTCTACAGGAACGGCAGGCTTTGGGTGGTGAACGCCAACCGAAGCGGCGCCCGGGAAGTCACCGATGCCGATTTCAGCGGCGCCGCGCCGAGCTGGTCGAAGCGGGGGTCGATCGCCTTCGATCGCAACGGAAGCATCTGGGTTGTTAATCCGAGGAGCGGCAAGGAGCGTCGGGTCGGGCCGGGGAGCCAGCCATCGTGGTCGCCCGACGGCCGCAGGCTCCTTTACGTGGCGGTGCCTCGCAGCGCCGCGGTAAACGACCTCTTCGTAATGCGAGCGAACAGATCGGGCCGCAGGCGGTTAACCGCGACGCCGAATGTCAACGAGATTCAGCCCGCCTGGTCGCCGGGCGGGCGCTGGATCGCCTTCACGGGCCCCAAGGGCGTTTTTGCGATGAGGAGCGACGGTAAGAAGATGCGGCTCGTCGCCGCCAAGGGTCTGCAACCAAGCTGGAAAAAGGGGACAAACGGGATCGTCTACACGCGGCGAACGGCTCGTTGGAACGGTTACGTCCTGCAAGCCAACCTCGACGGGAAGCACACGCGCTGGTTGTTGCGACCCCGGCTCGACGCCAGTCCGGCGTGGTCGCCCGACGGCAGCCAGCTGGCGTTTACGCGCGATGGAGTCGTCTATCTGGTGGGCGGGGACGGGGAGGTTCCGCGCTCGACCGGCCTCAGGGGTGCCGATCCCGCCTGGAGCTCCGACGGCGAGCACCTGGTCGTCGCGTCCGCGCTCGACCTGGTGGTCGCGAACAGCGACGGGACCGGTCCAGTCGCGGTCGGTCTCAAGCTCGACCCGGCGAAGTACGCTCGCGTCTCGCAGCCTGACTGGTCGGCAATCAAGAAGAACAACGAGAGCTCTATCGCCTTTGTCGCCACAGACGGCGACGGTATCCGCAGCATCTTCGTCCTCGGGCTCCAGGCAAAACCGCTCAAGCCGAGGTTGGGCACACTCGAGCAGCTGCCCCTGGGTTGCGGGACAATCGGAGCGAGTTCTCCCAGCTGGGCACCGGATGGAAACTTCATCGCTTTCGCCTGTGACGAGTCCATTGCCATCTCCACCGGCGACGGGAGTAGTCGGAACCCCCTCGGCTCGGCCGAGAACGCCACGCTCGCCTGGTCTCCCGACGGCTCACAGATCGTTTTCTCGAAGCAGTTCGGCGACCACTTGGCGCAGCTCCATGTGATGAACTCCGACGGGACGGCGCCCGTCGAGCTCGGTACCGGCCCGGGCTCGAGCGATCAGCCGGACTGGCAGCCGCTACCCTAGGAGCTCGCGGGGACCTGCTCTGCTGGCTGTTTCGGCGCGCCGAGAAGGGGAGCGCAGTGACCGAGGCGAAACCGTTCCTGGCAAACAACGCTTTCGAAGGGACGTCGGTTTCTTTATGAGGCTCTCGCTAGGCGCCGCCGTAGCGATGGTGGGCATGGTCGTTTTTGTCGGCTCGGCACCCGCCCGCACAACTCTTCCCGATCAGAAAGCGGCTCTCGCCGGCATTCAGCGAGCCGCCTCGAAGGGATGGATCGAGCGGGCGGATGCCGCTCGCTACCGCAACACGGTTAATCGCGCGGCGAAGCTCATNCGCGGGCTCCCGCGATCGCGACGGGCTCCTCTCGCGGCCAACCTGCATCAGGTGGCGCAGGTCGCGGCGAAGCTGACCAAAGCGCGAGCCAGCGCCGTGCTGGGGCAGCTTGCCGTCAACAACAGCTATTTCGCCAGGAACGGCCCGCCCGCGCGCCGAATCGACATCACCGACGCCGACGGCGTTGTTTACCGCTACATGAGCGGCTACGGCTTCGAGTTCCACCCGTTGGCCAACTTCGGGGCGCTGAACGCGAAGGTCGCGGGAGGAACGCTCGAATCGGTGCAGCGTCTGGCGCTCGCCTTGGCCGAGCGTGGCGTGAACGAGCCCGGTGGAGGTCTCGGCTGGGAGTACTACTTCAACTACTCGGGCGGGAGAGCGCCCTGGTTGTCCGGAATGGCGCAGGCCGTCGCGGCTCAGGCGTTTGCGGGCGCCGCGGGCGTCGTCGAAGTCGACTCTACGAAGTTGATGGCGACAGCGCGGGCTGCCTTCCGCGCGATTCCCGGTCGGCTCACGCTTTGGCGCTCCTCGGGCCCCTGGATAAGGCTTTACGGCTTCAACAAGCTCGTCGTGCTCAACGCCCAACTGCAGTCACTGATCTCGCTTCGGGACTACGCCAACGCCAACGCCGACGGTGACGCGGCGACGCTGGCCTCGGCGATGGAGCGCGCGGCGGCCACCGACNTGCGCCGCTTCGACACCGGCTACTGGACGTACTACTCGTTGTCGAGAACACCCTCCACGCTCGACTACCAGAGATACGTCGTGCGGTTGCTGAGAAAGCTCGACTCGACGGACTCCAGGCTCGCCGGTGCCGCGACCAGGCTCGCCGGCTATGCGAAGCAGCCTCCGTCGTTCAAGATCGCCAACGGCGGTCTCGGAACGGTTCGCTTCTGGCTTTCGAAGCCGGCCAGGGTCGAGATGAGATCGGCGGCAGGCCGGACGAAGCGACTCACGCTCTACGGTGGTTGGTACAAACTCGGCTGGAAGTTGCCCCGTCGGGCCGGCGCATATTCCGTCACCGTCAAGGCGCGTGACTGGGCCGGGAACAACTCCTCCTTCACGGGCCTCCCGATCGTGCGCGTCATCCCGGCGGCAAGCTGGTCGGTAGAGGGCTCGAGCGCGTCGCAGACGAAGTCGATCTTGGATGCGGCCGAGGCCGGTGTCGTATCGCGGACGGCCGTGGCGACAACGACGTCTTCAACAGGCCAGGCTTCNTTCAGTGTTGGCGCCGGTCTGGATGGCGCCGCTCAGGCCTCCCTCGCCTCTAGCGCGGGTCTCAACNCCGCTCGCCTGACCGTGAACTGGATCCCCGGTGCCTCGGCTCCCGATGCGGCCACGGTCAGCGATCTCAAGCGTGTTCCCGTTGCGNAGCGCCTGATCGTCGAGNTGGCGACCGGGTCGCCGCCTTCCGACGCTACNGGTCGCGGCGAACTGGCGGCGTTCGCGAGCTCGCTCATCGGGCAGGTTCCATACATCGACGAACTGCAACTGGGCCCGGCTCCGACGGTGGCGAGCGCCTCGGCTTACGTGACCGCGCTGGCCTCGCTTCGCGATGCCGCGAGGGCCAAGGCGCCGACGCTCGTCGTGGCCGGAGAGCTGGATGGCGCCAGTTCCCCGAACGCGACCCTGACGGCGTTGGCGGAAGCCCTCTCCAACTCGGGACGCGGACTGCCGATCATGGATGAGCTGGCGTTCAGGCCGGCGCCCGAAGGCGTCAAGAACTCCTGGACGATAAGAAAAATCGCAGACCTCGTGGCGGCGCTAGACAAGGCCTTTTCCGGCACGGTGCAAAAGGGCTCGACCTTGCCGATACTCGTGGACGGCGTCGCCACGGCGACGACCATACCCGCCGGGAAAGCGAGCGCGTATCCGTCGCCGCCGGGCCCCGTACCGGGTGTGAGCGAGAGTGCCCAGGGAAACGCGTACAAGCAGGCGCTGCAAAGCACCGTCTGCATGCCGAACATCTCGGGAGTCGTGTTCAGCCGGCTGGTTGACAGAGCGGGCAGCGGCGAGCAGGCCGGCGACCAGTCGGGGCTTTATTACGCCGACGGTAGCGCCAAGACCAGCGCAAGTGCTGTCGCCAAGTCGGCCGCTCTGGCCGGACGGGGAACGCTCGAGGTCTGCCCGGGCTTTCGGGCGAGCGTGGCCGCAAAGACCCTCATCTTTCCGCTCAGTATCTCGAGTCGATCTGCGCCCTGGGTCATGCTCGCCTGCAGCCGCGACTGCGCCTACCTGGCCACCGTGGAGCGTGCCGACGGTAAGCCCGTGAGGGCCAAACGGGGAGTCTTGCGGGCTGACGCGACTACCAGGGTGAAGCTTTCAGGCGGCTCGACACTGCGCGCCGGTAGCGGGTACCGCCTGCGCGTACGTCTGGTCGCCAGCACCAGTCCCGGGCCTATCCGCCAGTACGTGAGTCCGCCGCTTTCGGTTGAGTAGAGGGGCCGGCGGTGTGCGAAAGGCCGGCTCTCAGAACGGGGGCGACAGGCGGATCTCGGCCGGCGTTTCCTTCGAATCGCGGCCGAGCAGAGAGCCCTGCACGCGATCGACCTCGGTAGAACCGGGAATGCGATCGAACCCCGGGAATCCCTCGCCCAGGCCCCCCTCGAGGAGCCAGTACTCGATTGCCCGCTGCCCCTTGGCCCCGACCAGCACAAGCACCAGTGAGAAGGGGTGACCCGGGGGGTCCGAAGCGATCTCTAGCGCGAAGCGGCCGCCGCTAGCGTGCAGCTCCGGCTCGACCGGGAAGAGCAGGCCTCGAACCTCGAAGGCGAGCCAGACGTGGTGCCCGTGCGGGACGGGCGAGAGCTCACCCTCGACGCGAAGCGGGTGCGTTGCCTCGTGCTCCTCGTTGGAAGGGAGGATGTGGCCGCCGACGTGGACTTGGCTGTCGAGATAACGCAACCAGATTGCGGACGCGAGGAAGAAGGCCGCAACAGCGGCGACAATCANGAGCGCGCCGACTGTCTCACTCAACTCGCGGACCTCCTCCGAGCCTCGATTCCGCAGGCTACAACGTTCTACCCAAGACCGGAACCGGGCAACCCCCCGAGCCGGCACGATTACGGCCTGAGGGCGTATCCGACCGAGGCGCATTCTGCGAGACCGGAAGGCCGATACCTACCGTAACGCGCGCCTAGATATCGAAAACCACCACAATCCATCTGGGGATCAAGCGACGAGTGGGCGGCGCCGGAGGTGCTGATAGACCGAAAGAGGGGTGAGAAGCGCCTCGCTATTTCGGTTGATTGACGGAGCAGAGACACGCACTTAAGAACAAGTTATGGGGGAGGCTCGCATCTCGAATGCGGAATGGGTTGGAGTCACTCGAAATGACTCCCACGATCGCAAGCGCTCGTATCGGCCTCTGCGCCGGCCGGATCGGCGATCTGGGGCGACTAGGTCAACAGGAGGTTCGGTATGAGTTCCAAAGAAGCCGGCGCCAGGCGACGCGCCTTCACTCTNTTGAGCGCCCTTGTCATCGCTGTCGCGCTCGCCGTGTTGTCGTCCGGCGCGGGTGCAACGAGCGAATGCGAAGCACTCGGCACCACCACCTTCACCGATCCAACCGGTGACGGTTCGGGTACGAACGCCCCTGACATCTCGGACGTCATCGTTACGTCCTACGAAGGTGGCGCGACGAAGCTCCAGATCGCGCTTCCCGGCGTGGACGCGTTGACCACCGACATGCTCGTCAGAACGTATATCGATTCCGACAAGAACAGCGCGACGGGAAACGACAAGGGCTACGAGTACATGATCCAGTCCGTGCCGACCGGCACCCTGACCGCTGTCGGGCCGTTCACGGCCAAGTGCGAGGGGCAGCCGGTCTCGACTCTCTACGCCTGGGATGGGTCTGGCTGGGTCGCTCGGGACACCGAGACGCTCAGCTCGTGGTACGGAGATAACAGCCTCACGTTGTCGCTCAACGCCTCGGAGATCGGAAATGCGCTGACCTTCAACCTGGCGGTCTACGGCGCTACCAACGTCACTTACGACGAGTCTGGAGTGGCCGATCTCTCGAGCGCGTCCTATGACTGGGCGCCCGACACCGGCTCCTGGGTCTATCAGCCGTTCCAGTGGAGCGCGTACAACGATCCCAGTGGGGACGGTAGCGCCGAGGGCGCTCCGGACATCACCGGCGTCGGAGTCACGAAATGGAAGGGCGATCTGCTCAAGTTCGCGGTTTCCATTCCGGGCACCGAGGAGTTCGGTGACGACATGCTGATGCGAATCCTGATCGACTCGGACGCTAACGCCGCCACCGGCGATGTGAGCGGCTACGAATACATGATTCAGGCCCAGCGCGTCTCCTATGGAGCGGCGTCGGTTCCGATGGGCGCGAAGAGCGTCCTACGCGCTCTGTGCTATCAGCCCAGCGTCGTTCTGTTTGAGTGGAACGGCGAGAGCTGGAAGGCCGTTGAAGGCGTCTCGTTCGACTGGTGGTACACGAAGGGGCTCGAGCTCTCGCTCGACTCCTCGGTAATCGGTAGCCCGGCGGCCTTCAACTTCGCCGTCTACGCGGCGACGAACGTCAGCTTCGACGACTCCGGCTGGCCGGATCTCACGAAGGAGCCGGCCTTTGACCGCGCTCCCGACACTGGCTCCTACGGCTTCCCGCTCACCGTCTCGAACGCCGAGTTGGTGGGTCTCTACAAGGTCACGTCGCGCATCACCAAGTCGAGCGGCCATCTGAACCGGAAGAAGACCAGCACGAACGCTTGGAACTTCCAGAAGCGCTGCGCCAAGAAGAAGTGCGCCACCAAGGCGAGCGTGAAGGGGCAAGGGAACNACAAGCTGTCCCGCGCGGGCAAGGTGGCCTACAAGGCCCGCGCCGGTAAGAAGGTCTCGTGCAGTAACTCGGTCAAGACGTCTACGACCGAGAGGTTCAGCATGAAGGTGAAGAAGAGCGGTTGGGTCAAGGGCAAGTGGCGCGTGACCAAGTGGGTGGGAACGCTCAGGGTCGCCAGCGCCAAGAAGAATGCCTCGAAGTGCGGGGCTGGGTCGTACACGGCCTCTCTGACCGGGACGCNCAAGAAGTAGGCGAAGCGATAGTCGCACTGAAGCNAGCGGGGCGGCCTGGCCGCCCCGCTNGCTTTGTTTCCAAGTCGCCGCTCACAAATGGCGAGCGTGAGTCAAGGGCTGCTTGCCCCAGAGCGCTTTTCCAACCGGGACGACTGNTTTCGGCGACATCCCGTTGACCACTCCCGCCGCCGAGGCGTACCAGGCGACAAGCGCGGTGACGATGCCCGACCAGCCGCCGACGTGAAGCATGTAGGCGCTGTTACCGTGAGCGAGGCGGAAGAAGCCGATCACGAGCAAGAGCTCGGTGATCTCGAGCGCCAGGAACACGGCGAAGGTCGCCAGGTTCAACCGTGACGCCCAGAGCAGCATGTAGGTGTTGAAGATCGCAAACGCGAGCAGGAACCAGGCCAGCGCGTTGTAGACGTCAGGCGTAAGACTCGTGAAGCCGCTCGAAGTGCTACGCAGCACTTCGAAAACCCCGAGCGAGAGCCAGAAACCTCCGTAGGTCGAGAAGGCTGTCGCGCCGAAGACGTTGCGATTCCGAAACTCCCACATGCCCGCCAGGAGTTGGATCAGCCCGCCGTAGAAGATCGCCAGTCCCACCCAGATACCGCCCGGGATGAAGGTTGCGTTTGCTCCGCTGAGCATGAATGTCGTGAGCGCGAACGCCGCCAGACCTAGCGGCGCGGGATCGGCAACCGGCGAGAATCCTCGCTCTTCTGTCGCCTCGGCCATAGATTCCTCCTTGTCGTGGATCGCGGCGCCCTCTGGCGCCGTCCGCGCAATCGTAAGAGCCAAGGCGGCTGCCTGCTGACAGAACGGTTCGAGGCTTAACTAGAGAATCTTGGAGAGGAAGGCTTTTGTGCGCTCGTGTGTGGGCGACTCGAAGAAGTGCTCGGGCGGGCCCTCCTCGATGATCACGCCCTCGTCCATCATCACCACGCGGTCGGCGGCGCGCTTGGCGAAGCCCATCTCGTGCGTGACCACGATCATCGTCGTGCCCTCGTGCGCCAGCTCCTCCATCACGTCAAGCACCTCGCCGGTGACCTCCGGATCAAGCGCGCTGGTGGGCTCGTCGAACAGCATCAGCGCCGGCTTCATCGCCAGCGAGCGGGCGATCGCCACGCGCTGCTGCTGTCCGCCGGAGAGCTTTCCCGGATAGACGTCTCTCTTATCGGCGAGTCCGACGCGGGTCAGGAGTGTTTCTGCCTCGGCAATCGCTTGATCCTTGGCGACGCCGCGTACATGCACGGGCGCCTCGATCACGTTCTCGAGCGCCGTCTTGTGCGGGAAGAGATTGAAGCGCTGGAATACGAAGCCGATCTCCGTGCGCTGGCGGGCGATGTTCCTTTCCGAGTCCTCGACCAGCCTGTCCTTCTTCGTCCGGTAACCGATCGGGTGCCCGTTCACTTCGATCGAGCCGGAGTCGATCTTCTCGAGGTGGTTGATGCAGCGCAGGAAGGTCGTCTTGCCCGAGCCGGAGGTGCCGATGATGCAAACGGTTTCCCGCGGTCGGACGTCGAGCGAGACTCCTTTGAGGATGTGCAGCCGGCCGAAGCGCTTGTGCACCTCGGTTGCCTGGAGTACGAAGCTACCCGGACTGGACGTCATGATCGCCCCCGCCAGCGTCCCCCGGTGCCGAACGGCCACTCTCCGAGGCGGGCGACTCCGCCACCCTCCGTCCAGACCGCGACCGCGCGCTCGCGCAGCGAGAGCTCATCGCCGTGCTCACTGACAGCAAGCCTACGTTCGATCACAGCCTGGAACACGCTCCAGATCGAGGTGAGAACGAGATACCAGAAAGCAACCGCCAAGAAGGGTGCGACGTTTGTTGAGCTTGAGAAGATCTGCTCGGAGTCACTGAAGAGCTCGTAGACGCCGATGATGTACACGAGCGAGCTCGTCTTCATCATGTTGTTGAACTCATTACCGAGCGGCGGCACGATCACGCGCGCGGCTTGCGGTAGGACAATCCTCCGCATGATGGCGCCGGAGCGCATTCCAAGCGATTTCCCGGCCTCCATCTGTCCCTTGTCGATGGAGTCGATCCCGGCTCGGATGATCTCGCGCATGTAAGCCCCCTCGTTGATGCCCAGGGCCAGAATGCCCGCGAACACGTCCTGCTGCAGCGTGAATGCTCCGAGATCAATAACCCGCCCGGGGATGATGAGCCAGACGACCATGATCTGCACGAGCACCGGCGTGCCGCGGAAGAGGAGCACATAAAGCCCGGAAAGGAATCGAAGCGGCCGGAAACTGGCCATCCGCATGAGCGCCGCGACAAGGCCAAGAAGGATGCCCAGCACCTGGGCGACGACCGAGATGTAGACCGTCGCCCAGAGTGCGTGAAAAAAAACGTCGTTCGGGTCGGCTATACGCGACCAAACGAGGTGCCAATTAACTAGGCATAGTTGGATCAATACGCTCTATTCCTAGCCCTTGGCGAGTTTCTTGTTCTCCGCGTCGAGCATGGCCTTCTGAGTCGTAGCAGCCTGGACGGCGACGGTCTTTCCGCTCAAAGAAGCCAAATCGGTGATCCCGGAGGTGTTGCCCTTCTTCACCATGATCAGCGTCCCGACGGAGAGGTAGTCAGCGAAGTCGACCTCTTTGGCACGCGACGGTATAACGGAGAAGGCGCTGATGACCGCGTCGCACTTGTTCGACTGGAGCGCGGGAATGAGCACGTCGAAACCGGTCGTACCGAACTCGGCTTTCTTTCCCCAGAGCTTCACGAGGGCGGTGGCGATGTCGATGTCGGCGCCGACGACCTTGCCGTTCTCTATCGACTCCATGGGCGGATAGGTGGTGTCGCTGCAGAACTTGACCGTGNCGCCGCTGATGTTGGGAGCGGTCAGCGAGGCCGGCGCGCTGGGCGGGTTGGGGAGCGCGAACTCGCCGAGACCCCACTTATCCAGGATCTTCTGCATTCCGCCGCTGGCGTAGAGCTTCGCGATCGCCTGCTTGAAACTCGCACCGAGCGGATCTCCCTTGCGAGTGGCAATGCCCTCAGGAGTCGTTGCTAACTGCTTTCCGGCTATCTCGTACGTTCCGGGGTTCTTCTTCATGTAGTAGAGGACCGGGGTTGCGTCGGCCACGTAGGCATCGACTTTGCCGGTCTGAAGGGCGATAGCGGCATTCGTGTCGGCCGGGAAGACCTTGATCGTGATCTGCTTGCTCTTGGAACTGCTGCCGCAGCCGGTCATGGCCCCGACGACGAGCGTGGCGACGAGCACCGCCCCCAGCAGGGCGAAAAACGTGCGTTTACGCATGATTACTCGGATTCCTTTCTTGAGGACGTCGCTTGAAAAGGATCCGGCCGCAGGGGCGGGAGAGCGCTGTCTGCGCCTGCAGTTCTTGCGATTAGCCACGACGTCCGGAGTCTCAACGAGGGGCATTGTCCTACGCGAGTGGGAGGGAAAGCAAACAGCAACCCGTTTCGCATCGCGCAAGCGGTCGACCGAGGCCGGCTATTCGGCGCCGCGCGAAGGTCCGCGAGTGTGCGGATGGGCCCTTAGCAGGGTGCGTAGTACCCGCGTTGATACGTCAGGCGGCGTGCCGTACGCCGGCCAGCACGGGCGATTCGTGCAGCGTGCCGCGGCCACAGGCCTGTGTGCTCACGCGTACGGTCAGCCAACCGCTTGTGCCCGGCGGTCGCAGCCGGAGCGCCTTCCCGATCGGGCAGGAAGTCTCGCTGCCGACCGGTACGTCGCCGAAGGAGACGAGGACGCTGGCGCGACCGAGGTGCTTCAGCGTCACCCGCTTGGGCGTCGAGCTCAAGACCGCCAGACCGCCGTGTACGACGTGGGTCCGGAGTAGTCGGTGCGCTCCCTTGATCCGCAGCGACGGATAACCCCTGAGTGAGCAGGCGCCGCCCGAGTTCTTGAGCGTGATGCTGAAGAGAATCGTGCCGGCAGCTCCTTGCGAGTCGAGCAGCTTTCCCTTCAGCTGGGAGGTAGTGCAATTTGGCGCGCTAGTCGGCGAGCCGGCTGCCGTCTGCGCTACGAACGCCGCGGCGGCAATTGCGACGAGGCCGGCGAGGAGCAAGGAGAGGCGAGCAGGTGATCGCATCGTCATCGCTCTTCCTCTCTCCGGATCGCCGAAAAACGAATCGCGCCGAGCCGGAATTCTTCGCGCGGCGGGGGTTGTAGAGGCCGATCCCTCGATTTGAAACTCACGAGCGTGCCTCGGTTTGCCGATGAGACAAGGGAAACCCCTCCGTCCGACGAGAGCGAGGCAAGCCGTGAACCTCGATTCAAAGTCGATCATCGAAAACACAATCGCCCACGATGCCGAGGCCGAGCGAGAGCTACTAGTAGTTCTGCGCGAGTTGGTCACGCTCGCGGTGGAGCGCCCGGGCGGCGTGGCGATCGACGAGCTCGCGCGCCGGCTGGGGAAGGACCAGGACAGGCGTAGCGTGCGAGAGTTGCTCGAGCGAGGTCGCCTGGCGCAGGAAGACGAGATTGGAGCCGTCGAGCGCTTTGCCGTGGTCGAGCGCGTCTACGACGATCCCTTCGCCTACTGGCGCGCCCGCTACGTTCCGACTTCCTTCGGGTGCATCTACCTGCAAGGACTCAGCGCCGAGAAGGGCGCCGACAGCTAAGCGCCGGCGGCGCGTAAGCGCTGCAAGACCTCGTCTGTCGTAGAAGCCATCGGAATGACGCGGTCGAGGCTGGTGATCTCGAAGGCGCGCACCACGTCGGCGTTCGAGGCAACCACACCGAGCGCGCCGCT
>JGI24137J36423_1000108_pt1 | contig 18257 bp, 15 predicted proteins | sample BarGraNGADG00311_FD_36423 | JGI IMG/M metagenome (IMG submission 36423) | reverse complement strand
AGCAGCCGGCAGACGCTCCACGCCGCGGCGGCGTTCAGGGCGTTGTGCTCGCCCGGGACCGCGAGCTCCAGATGCTGCTCGAGGCGAGTTCCGACACGTTCGGCCAGCACCGGGATATCGGTGCCGAGCCCGAGGACGGTTCTCGGGTCGGGACCTGGCCTCGTCTCGAACCCGTGCAACCGGGTATCCGCGTCGCGCGCGAAACCGTAGGTCAGCACCTGTCGGCCCTCGCGCCGCGCGGTCTCGGCGAGCCGCCGGGCGCCGTCGTCGTCGGCGCAAGCCACCAGCCAACCGGTCGGCGGTACCCGGTGCGCGAAGGCGAGAAATGCGGACTCGAACGCCGCGGCGTCACCGTAGTGGTCCAGGTGGTCGGGCTCGACGTTGGTGACGACCGCGATCTCCGGCGNGTAGTTGAGGAACGAGCCGTCCGACTCGTCCGCCTCGGCCACCAGCACGTCCCCGCGACCCGCCCGTGCGCCGCCNANTGCGCCGGGCACCCCGGGCACCGTCGCGCCGATGGCGAACGACGGATCGAGCCCCGCGTGCGCGAGAGCGACGGCGATCATCGCCGAGGTCGTCGACTTGCCGTGGGCCCCCGCGACGGCGACGGTGCGGCGACCGTGCATCAGGACCGCCAAGGCCTCGGAGCGGTGCAGGATCCGCACGCCGCGCTCACTGGCCCGAGTGAGCTCGACATTCGAGGCGCGGATCGCGCTCGACACGACGACCGTGTCCACCTCGTCGACGTGTTGCGCGTCGTGTCCCTCGACCGCGTCCACGCCGATCGCGCGGAGCGAGTCGAGCACCGGTCCGCCGCGGGCGTCCGAGCCGCTCACCGGGACCCCGTGGGCGACGAGGAGGGTGGCCACCGCCGACATCCCGGCGCCACCGATCCCGATCAGGTGCACGCGTCCCAGTGCGCGCAGCTCCGGCTCGGTCGCGCTCATCGGGCGCCAGCTCCGTCGGCTCCGGCGCGCGAAGCCCCGCCCCGACTGGCGAGGGCACGCTCGATCAGGTCGACGACCCGCGCAGCGCCGTCGACCACACCGGCGCCGCTCGCCGCGCGGGCCATGACGGCGAGGCGCTCGGGATCGTGCAGCAGCGGGATCAGCTGCGCCCGGAGCCAGTCGGGCGTCAATGCCGAGTCGGCCACCAAGAGCGCCCCGCCGGCCGAGACGACAGGCTCCGCGTTGAGCCGCTGCTCGCCGTTCCCGATCGGCAGTGGCACAAAGACCGCTGGCACCCCGAGTGCCGCGAGCTCGCTCACGGTGGCGGCTCCGGAGCGCGCCAGCACGAGGTCGGCCGCGGCGTAGGCCTGGTCCATCTCGGTCAGGTACTCGCGGACCTGGTGGGTGTTCTCCGCCACGGTGCCCGCGATGGCCGCGCGTACCTCGCTCGCCTTGCCGCGACCGGTCAGATGGAGCACCTGCACGCCGGCCTCGGCGAGCTCGCGCGCGACCGCCGTGACGGCGGAGTTGAGCCTGGCAGCGCCGAGCGAACCGCCGGTCACGAGCAGAAGCGGCGCGCGAGGGTCCAGCCCGAGCCGTTGCCGCGCCGCGGTTCGCGCCTCGACGCGGTCGCCGGTCGCGAGCTCGGCAACCTCGCGGCGCAGCGGCATCCCGGTCAGCACGGCGTGCGGCAGCGCGGTCGTCGCGAACGTCACTCCCACGAAACGGGTGAGCCGTGCGCCGAGCCGGTTCGCCAGGCCAGGACGCGAATTCGCCTCGTGCACGACGATCGGGATGCCCCGCCGGCGCGCGGCCAGGTAGGCCGGCGTCGAGACATAGCCGCCGAAGCCCACCACGACGCCAGCCCCGGACGCGTCGATCGCGCGTCCTGCGGCGCGTACCGCCTGTCGGAGCCGCGCGGGCAACCGCAGCCAGTCCGCCGTCGGTCGGCGTGGCAGCGGGACCCGCGGCACCAAGACCAAGGGGTATCCGCGCGCCGGCACCAGATCCGCCTCCAAGCCGGTCGCCGTGCCCAGAACGGTGATCGGTCGATCGGGATCGCGCCGGCGCAACTCGTCCGCCACCGCCAGCAGCGGGTTGACGTGGCCCGCGGTGCCGCCACCGGCGAGCAGGATCGGGTCAGCCACGCCGCGACCGGCCCCGCGAGACAACGGCGAGCGAGCGGCGGACCAGACCGGGCCGCGCGGCCAGCGCCTCGGCGGCCCCTGGTTCGGTCCGCGCGAAAGAGATCAGGATCCCGAGCGCGACCATCGTCGTGATCAGGGCGGAGCCGCCCGCCGAGACCAGCGGGAGCGGAACGCCGACCACCGGGAAGATCCCGATCACGACACCGATGTTGATCAGCGCCTGGCCGAGCAGCCAGCAACCAATCGCCCCGGTCGCGATCTTCACGAACGGGTCCTTGTGCCGGTGGACGATGCGGGTGATCACCAAGGCCATCACCCCGAACAGCACGAGGACGAGGAGGGTGCCGAGCAGGCCGAGCTCCTCACCGATGATCGCGAAGATGAAGTCGTTGTGCGCCTCCGGCAGGTACGACCATTTTCCCGGCTCGCGCCCAGACCAAGCCCCCACCAGCCGCCCGAGGCGAGACCCCAGATCCCATGCTGGGTCTGGTAGCACGCGGAGGCGATATCGCAGTTGCTGCTCAACCACGAGGTGATCCGGCCGGAATGGTTCTTGCTGGTATCTATCAGCCACCATACGAACAGCCCCGCACCCCCACCCATGACAACGAGCATCCGGATCGGGGCCCCGGCAACGAACAGCGCCCCGGCAATGATCAACAACAGGATCAGCGCGGTGCCGAGGTCGTGCCCCAGCAGCACCAGGCCGACGACGAGCACCGCGACCGGTGCCATCGGGAGCGCGACGTGACGCCACGACGAGAGCAGCGGTCGTTTGCGGGCGAGCACCGCGGCGAGCCAGAGCGCGAGGGCGATCTTGGCCGCCTCCGCAGGCTGGAACGACTGCCCGGCGAGCACGATCCAGTTGCGGTTGCCGTTGCGGGTCACGCCCAGCGGGCTGAACACGAGGAGCTGCGCGAAGACCGCCGCGGCGAGCAGCGGCCAGGCCACCCGCTTGAGCACGCTCGGCGGCGTGCGACTCGTGATCCAGAGCAACGGCAGGCCGACGAGCGCGAACAATGCCTGGTTGAGTGCGATGGCGTACGGCGAGTGCCCGGCGACGAGCGAGTCGACCGTGGAGCTGGAGAGCACCATGACGAGGCCGAGCGCGATGAGCAGAGCCGTCGACCCAGTGAGCAGGTAGTAGCTGGTGACGGCACTGTTCCAGTACCCGAGCATCGCACCGCGTTCTGCCGGCTCGGTGCTCGGCGCTCGGCCAGCACCGGCGCGGACGCCTGTTCCGGCCGCCATCGATGCCTACCCTCAGTCGGCCGTTCCGGTGACGCGGCGGACGGCCGCGGTGAACTGCTCGCCGCGATCGGCGTATGAGACGAACTGGTCCATCGAGGCGCACGCGGGGGCGAGCAGCACCGTGTCGCCCGGGACGGCGAGTCGGCGGGCCGCTTCGACGGCGCGGGTCATCACGCTCTCAGTGTCGCCGGGGTCGACCTCGAAGACCGGGATTGCGGTCGCGTGTCGCTCCAGTGCACGGCGCAGCGGGTCGCGGTCCTCGCCGATCAGGACGACCGCGCGAAGTCGGTCCGCGCATCGCGCGACCAGGTCGTGGAACTCGGCACCCTTCGCGAGCCCGCCCGCGATCCAGACCACGCTGTGCGGGGCGAAGGACCGCAATGCGGCCTCGGCAGCGTGCGCATTCGTCGCCTTGGAGTCGTCCACGAACGCGACCCCGTCGTGGCCGCCGAGTACCGTCAGCCGATGTGCCCTGGGTCGGTACGCACGCAGACCGTCGCGAACGAAGGCCGGTTCGACCCCGTGTGCTAGCGCCAGCGCCGCAGCGGCCAGAGCGTTCGCGACGACATGTCGCGGCACCTGCCCGTCCGGCCCGGTGAGGTGCTCGAGATCGGCGATCGTCGCGAGCTCCACGGCATGGGTGTGCCGCTCGGGCGCGAAGCCCCGGTCGACCAGGACGTCGTCGACGACGCCGAGCTGCCCGACGCCCGGCGAGCCGGTGGTGAAGCCGACCGCGCGACAGCCCTCCCCGACGTCGGCCGCACGGACGAGCCGCGCCGTGACCGGGTCCGCGACGTTGTAGACGCAAGCGCGCTGGGTCCGCTCGAAGATCCGACCCTTGTCGGCGACGTAGCCCGCGAACGAGCCGTGCCAGTCGAGGTGGTCGGCGGCCACGTTCAGGCACGCGCTCGCCTGCGCCGCGAGGGAATGGGTGAAATGCAGCTGGAAGCTCGAGAGCTCGACCGCGAGCACGTCGACGGACGGATCGCCGACCGCCTCGACGACCGGCGGGCCGACATTCCCCACGGCGCGAGCCCGCAGCCCGGCCGCGGAGAGGATCGACTCGAGCATTCCCACCGTCGTCGTCTTGCCGTTAGTGCCGGTGATCGCGAGCCAGGGCGCCGGGCCATCCTCGCCCTGAGCGCGCACCCTCCACGCGAGTTCGACCTCGCTCCACACCGGCACCCCGTCACCCACCGCGCGGGCAAGCAGGGTCGTGGTCGGCGCCCAGCCCGGCGAGGCCAGCAGCAGGTCGAAGGCGGTCGGGTCGATCGCGTCCGGGTTGGCGTGGTCGGCGTCCGCCACGTGCTCGTCGACCGTCGTCACGGTCGCGCCACGATCGACGAGCACCTTGGCCGCGGCCCGACCGGACACGCCAGAGCCGACGACCAGGACCTGGCGACCGCCGAGGTCGAGTTCGACCCCCGCCGGCGGCAGTGGACGCACGGGCACTAGCCGACGACCCACTCGGCGTAGAACACGCCGAGCCCGAGCGCGACGAACAGGCCCGCGATGATCCAGAACCGGATCACGATCGTGACCTCGCCCCAGCCGCCAAGCTCGAAGTGGTGGTGCAACGGTGCCATCCGGAACACCCGCTTGCCGGTCATCTTGAACCAGCCGATCTGGATCACGTCGGAGAGCACGATCACGACGAACAGCCCACCGATGATCGCGGCCAGGATCTCGGTCCGGCTGATGATCGACAGACCCGCGAGCGCACCTCCGAGCGCGAGCGCGCCGGTGTCACCCATGAAGATCCTGGCCGGCGAGGCATTCCACCACAGGAAGCCGAAGCACGCGCCCATGATCGCCGCGGCGAGGATGGCGATGTCTCGCGGGTCCCGCACCTCGTAGCAGCCGGGACCGGCGCGATCGACGAACTGGCAGCTCTGGTTCAGCTGCCAGATCCCGACCAGCACGTACGCGGCGAACACCATCACCGAGGCGCCCGTTGCCAGGCCGTCGAGGCCGTCGGTGAGGTTCACTGCGTTCGACCAGGCCGTGATGAGGAAGTTCGCCCACAGCACGAACAGCACGAGACCGACCGTGGCGCCGGCGAAAGCGAGGTTGACCGAGGTGTCGCGGATGAACGAGACCCGAGTCGACGCGGGCGTCAGTCCCGATCCGTTCGCGAAGTGGAGCGCGAGGACGCTGAACGTGACCCCGACCACGCCCTGTCCGATGATCTTCCAGCGTGGACTCAGACCGAGGCTGCGCTGCCGGGAGATCTTGATGTAGTCGTCGAGGAACCCGATGAACCCGAGGCCCAGCATGAGGAACAGCACGAGGATCGCCGAGACGCCCGGTTCCCGGCCGGTGACGACATGCGCGGCCAACCAGCCCACCACGGTCGCGCCGATGATGACGACGCCGCCCATGGTCGGCGTTCCGCGCTTGGTGTAATGGGCCGTCGGGCCGTCTTGCCGGATGAATTGGCCGTACTCGTGCCGGACCAGGTAGCGGATGAACAGCGGCGTCCCGAGCAGGGACAGCACGAGCGAGAAGAAGCCGGCGAAGACAACTGCCCTCATGCGGGGTCCTCCGTCGCGGTCAGGTCGTCGCCCAGGCGCCACAGGCCCGCATCGTGCGAGGACTTCACGAGCACCACGTCGCCGGGAGCGATTTCGCGGTCGAGGAACGCCTTGGCCGCAGCTACATCCTGCACCAGAATCGACTCTTCACCCCACGAACCTTCGTGCGCGGCGCCGTCGTGAATTGCCCGCGCGCCATCGCCGACGACGACGAGCAGAGAGATGTTCAGCCGCACCGCCAGCCGGCCCAGCTCGTCGTGCGCCACCCGGGCATCCTCGCCGAGTTCGAGCATCTCCCCGAGAACTGCCACCGACCGCCGGTCCCGACCAGCCATCACGGCGAGCGCCTTGAGCGCGGCCCGCATCGAGTCCGGGTTCGCGTTGTACGAGTCGTCGATCACGGTGACGCCGTCCGGCCGCTCGGTGACGGCCATCCGGTGCGGGCTGATCGCGCGGGCCTCGGACAGCCGGGCCGCGACCACCTCGATCGCGAGGCCCGCCGCGATCGCCGCCGCCGCCGCCGCGAGCGCATTGTGCACCTGGTGCTCGCCGACCAGGAGCAGCGCGACCTCGGCCGCACCGTCGGGCCCGCGCAGCGTGAACCGGGCTCGACCGCTCGCGTCCACCGCCACGTCCTCGGCCCGAACCTGGGCGCCCTCGCCCTCGCCGAACCAGAGCACCTCACCCGGCGCAACCGTGGCCATCGCGGCCACCCGCTCGTCGTCGGAGTTGAGCACCGCCAGGCCACCAGGGGCGAGACCGGCCACGATCTCCGCCTTGGCCGATGCCACGGCTTCGATGCCGCCGAAGCCACCCAGGTGGGCGCGCCCGACGACGAGCACGACGGCCACGTCCGGCGGCGCGATGTCGGTCAGGTAGTCGAGGTGCCCGGGACCGCTCGCGCCCATCTCGAGCACGAGGTAGCGCGTGCTCGCGTCGGCGCGAAGCACCGTGAGCGGCAGGCCGATCTCATTGTTGAAGGATGCCACCGGCGCGACGGTCGGTCCGGACGGTTCGAGCAGCTGAGCGAGCACGTCCTTGGTGGTGGTCTTGCCGACCGAGCCGGTGATCCCGATCACGGTGATCTCGCCGGCGGTGCGAAGTCGGCGCAGCACCTCGCGGGCGATTGCGCCGAGCGCCCTCTCGCCGTCGTCGACAACCACGCACGGCCCGTCGACCTCGCGCTCCGCGAGGACGAGCGCCGCGCCCCCGGCCAGGGCGGCAGCGGCGAAGTCATGCCCGTCGACGTGCTCGCCCGGCAGCGCGACGAAGAGCCCGCCGGTTTCCACCAGGCGCGAGTCGACCACCGCGGGCGCGGTGACCCGGATGTCCGCGGACGCATGACAACGGCCGCCGGTCAGCGCCGCGATCTCCGCAGCGGTCAGCGAGATCACTCGGCGGCCTCGCGCTCGGCCCGCGCGGCAAGGAAGACCGTCCGGTCGTTGTACCGGTGGAACACACCAGCGATCTCCTGCGTCGGCTCATGCCCCTTGCCGGTGACGACGATCGTGTCCCGCTCGGTCGCGAGGTCCAGCGCGTCGCGGATCGCCTGGGCGCGACTCACCGTTGCCTCGTGGACGTCCCGACCGTCCGGGCGGGCGGCGCGGACGCCGGCGAGGATCTCGGCCCGGATCTGCTCGGGCGGTTCCGAGCGCGGGTTCTCGTCCGTCACGACGAGGACGTCGGCGTAGCGGGCCGCGATCTCGCCCATCATCGGGCGCTTGCCGCGGTCCCGGTCGCCGTCCGAGCCGAAGACGATCACGAGCCGCTCCGGGGTGATCGGACGCACCGCCTCCAGTGCGAGGACGAGGGCGTCGGGGGTGTGCGCGTAGTCGACGATGCACAGCGGGAAGCCGCCACCGCGCTCGATGACGCGCTCCATCCGGCCGGGGATCTCGTGCGCGACCGCGACCGCGGCGATGACCGTGTCCAGCGGCACGCCGGCCTCGACGGCCATCACGATCGCGAGCGCCGCGTTCGACACGTTCACGACGCCGGGCAGCGGGCTGTGCGCGGCAACCTCGATATCAGGTCCGCGGAGGGTGAACGCCGAGCCGACACTGTCGAGCCCTACGGCCGCGTCCGCGACGACCCAGTCTGCGTCCGCTCGGCCGACCGCATCGTCCCGCGTCGCGACAGTGACGACGGGAATCGCCGCCTCGGTCGCCAGCCGGACGCCCCACTGGTCGTCGACGCACACGACGCCGCGCCTCGCCTGGCCGGCGGCGAACAACCGGGCCTTGTCGCGGTAGTAGCCGTCCATGTCGCCATGGAAGTCCAGGTGGTCGCGGGACAGGTTGTGAAGCCGACGACGTCGAAGACGAGCCCATCCACTCGGTGCAGAGCGAGCGCGTGCGAGGAGACCTCCATCGAGCACGCCGTCGCTCCACGCTCGTGCATCAGCGCGAGCAGGCCGTGCAGCACCGGCGCCTCCACCGTGGTGCGTGGGCTCTCCACCGCCAGGTCGCCGATCCGTAGCTCGACCGTGCCGAGCACCGCCGTGGTTCGGTGTACCGCGGCGAGCGCGGCCTGGACGAAGTAGCTCGTGGTGGTCTTGCCGTTCGTCCCGGTCACGCCGACGACCATGATTCCCTCGGCCGGGTTGCCGTAGACCCAGGCGGAGACCGCCCCGAGGATCGCCCGCGGGTCCGGGGCGACAAGCACCGGGACCCCGAGGCCCGCGCACAGGTCGACACCTGCCGCATCGGTCAGGATCGCCACGGCGCCGGCGTCGACGGCGTCCCGGGCGTGCGCCGCGCCGTGCACCTTGAGGCCGTGCAGAGCGGCGAACAGATCGCCCGCCAGGACCTCGCGGCTACTCAGGCTGACGCCGGAGATGGTGACGTCCCGGCTCGGCGCGGCGAGACCGAAGGCTGACGCGAGGTCGCGGAGCCGACGCTCCGGCGCACGTTCGGGACGCATCGGGAGCTGCTCGGAAGTCACGGGCAAGAACCTTACGCGGGCCGAGCGGCTGTCAGTTCCATGTCACCGGGAACAACGGGGGTGCGGGTGCGCTCGGCGGCACGCCTAGGTACTGGAGGGCGTAGCTGGCGACGTCCTTGAAGACGGGGGCAGCGACGTCACCACCCCAGATGGAGCTTCTCGGGTTGGACAGGATCACGCTGACGACGATCCGCGGGTTGTCCGCCGGCGCGATGCCGATGAACGACGCGACGATGCCGGTCATGCCGCCGTGCCCGTCCGAGGCCTGCGCGGTGCCGGTCTTGCCTGCGACCCGGTAGCCCGGGATCGCGGCGAGGGTGCCCGTCCCCTCGTCGACCGCGCTCTCCATCATCAGCAACAGCTGCTTGGCGGTCTTCTCGCTCACGACCCGGGTGGGCGCGGCCAGCTTGGGCGGGGTGACGATGCCGTTCGGGTCGCGGTAGTCCTTGATGACGTGGGGCTGGAGCCGCACGCCACCGTTGGCCAAGGTCGCGAAGACCTGGGTGGCCTGGATCGCGTTGACCGCGAGGCCCTGGCCGAAGAGCACGGTGTACTTGGTGCGGCCGTCCCACTTGTCGGCCGGTCGTAGGATGCCCTTCGCCTCGCCGGGCAGCCCGAGATCGGTTGTCGTCCCGAAACCGAACTTGCTCAGGTAGTCGTAGCGGACCTGCTGCGGGATGTCCTGGCCGATCATCACCGTGCCCGTGTTCGAGGACTTCGCTAGCACGCCGGCGAGGGTGAGCTTGAGGTCCACGTGCGGGTGCGAGTCGTGGAAGGTCTGGTTGTTCGCCGTCGTGAACGCGTACGGCACGGTGTAGCGATTGGTGGGCGTCGCGAGGCCGGTCTCGAGGGCGGCGGCCATCGTGACGACCTTGGCCGTCGAACCGGGCTCGAACACGTTCGAGACCGCACGGCTGCCGCGCGCGACGCCTTTCGACGCGCCCGGAGCATTCGGGTCCACCGTGCCGGAGTCGGCGAGCGCGAGGATCGCGCCGGTCTTCACGTCCATCGCGACGACGACGCCCCAGTCGGCGCCGGTGGCGCGGACCTGCGTGTCGAGCGCCTCTTGCGCCTTCCACTGCAGGTCCCGGTCGATCGTCAGCTGCACCGAGCTGCCCGGAACCGCCGGCGTCTCGCCGCCGGCACCGCTCGGGATCTGCTGCCCCGTGCGGCCGCGTTCGTAGGTCCACTCCCCCGCCTCGCCCGTCAGCACCTTCTCGTTCGTGAGCTCGATGCCGGCCAGGCCGGTGCCCTCCGCGCCGGTGAAGCCGATCACGTTGCCCGCGACGTTCCCGGCCGGGTACACCCGTTCGCTGGTTTGTTCGGCCGCGATTCCGGCGATCCGCAGAGCGGCGATCTGCTGCCAGACCTGTGCCGTCACACCCTTGGCGACGACGGCGTATACGCGGTCGCCCAGCAACCGGGCGCCGAGCTCCGGTGCCGACATCCCAAGGACCGGCGCGAGCTTCGCGGCCGCGCCCTCGGGTCCGCTCGCGAGGACCTGGCCCTGCGCGGTCGTCGGCTTCCACGCGGCGATCGCCCGCTGGTCCGCGATGATGTTGAACCGCTCGACCGAGGTCGCGAGCACCACGCCCTTGCTGTCAAGGATCTGGCCTCGGTTCGCCGGGAGCACGGTGGTCACCAGGCGCCGGTTCAGTGCCTCGTCGGCGAGTGCCGAGCCCTCGAAGCCCTGGACGTACACCAATCGGAGGGCGAAGACACCGAGGACGAACACCGTGGCCAGCGCCAAGAGCCGCTGCCGCCNCTCGGGTCGCCCGAGCCGCGGACCGCGCGTGGCCGAGGGACCGGCNGGGGGTATCCGGCGGGCAGGCTGCCGCTCGCCGGAGCGTGCGCGCNTNGGCTGCGCGGNCCGCGNGGCCGGCGCCGCCCGACCACGGCTCGGTGTGACGCCACCCTGCGCGGGAAGGCGGCCGCCGGTCCCGGACGCCGCGGTGCCGGCCCGGCGCGCGCCGGGCGCACCGGCACCGCCGGCCGTCGTTCGCCGGGGCGTCATCGGCCGCCGGTCGCGGGAGTCGGGTTGCCGATGACGGTGCCGTCGGAGAGCCGCAGGAACGCCTCCGGCGGCGCCGGGACCATGCCGAGGTGGAGGGCGGCATCGGCGAGCTGCTTCGGCGATGCGGCGTGCTCGAGCTGGGAGTTCAGCGTCTGCTCGGACTCCGAGAGCTTCGCCAGCTGGCTTCGCAGATCGCTCTGCTCGAAAGAACCGCGAGCGAGGCTGGTGTTGAGCACGAGAACCCCGAGCAAGGCCGCCCCGACGATCGCGATGCAGAACAGTACGAACGGAACCCGGGCGCGGGCCTGTTCCGGCGCGGCGACGACGCGCAGCCGGGGCGCCGGTGCGGTACCGGGACGACGCGCGGGGGCGCGCTGGACGCCCGGCCGCCCGGCCGGGGTCGGAGCGTGGGCGGGAAGCGCGCTCATGCCGCACGCCCCCGTCGGTCGAGGAACCGCAAGTGGCCGGGCGTCGGCCGAAGCCGCTCCGCGGCGCGCAGCCGCACCGACGCGGACCGCGGGTTCGCCAGACGCTCCTCGGCGGACGCCTCCTCGGCGCCACGGGTGAGCAGCTGGAGGTACGGCCGATGGGTCTCGGGCTCGACCGGCAGTCCGGCGGGCGCGCTCGACGTCGCACCTCGGGCAAAGGTGCGCTTCACCAGGCGGTCCTCGAGCGAGTGGTACGCCAGAACCGCGATCCGACCACCGACGGCGAGCGCCTCGACCGCCGCGGGGACCGCACGCTCGAGCACCTCGATCTCCGCATTGACCTCGATCCGGAGCGCCTGGAACGTCCGCTTCGCCGGGTTGCCGCCGGCCCAGCGCGCGGCCGCCGGGATGTTGCCGAGGACCAGCTCCACGAGTTCGGCGCTTCGCTCGATCGGACGCACCTGGCGGGCGGACACGATCGCCCGCGCGATCCGAGTCGCGAACCGTTCCTCGCCATACCTGCGCAGCACCCGGGCGAGGTCCCGCTCCGAGTAGCTCGCGAGGACCTCCGCGGCCGTCGTCCCGGTGGTGGGGTCCATCCGCATGTCCAGCGGGGCGTCCTGCGCGTACGAGAAGCCGCGCTCCGGCTCGTCGATCTGGAGGGAGGACACGCCCAGATCCATCAGGACCGCCTGGACCTGGTCGTGGCCGCTCGCCGCGATCACGGTGAGGATCGCGTCGTAAACGGCGTGCACCGCCTCGAACCGCGAACCGAACTCCTCGAGCCGCCGACCGGCCAGCGCGAGCGCGTGCGGATCGCGGTCGAGGCCGATCACGGTCGCGTTCGGGCACCGACGCAGCACGGCCTCGGTGTGGCCGCCCATGCCCAAGGTCGCGTCGACCATCACCGAGCCGGGCTCGGTGAGCGCCGGCGCGAGGAGCTCGACGCAACGGCCGAGCATCACGGGGGTGTGGCGGCGGGCCGCGTCGTCGATCTCGACGTCGGTCATCTCGCCTCCCGTCCCGGCGCCTCGGCCCGGGCTGTCTCGTGCTTCCCTGCGTCACGTTGATGGTCAAGCGGCCCTCCGCCGCCTGACCAGGTCTCCCTCCGCGTCCGTCTGGCGCCGGGGAAGTGCGCCAGGATGGGCGGGAGGAGACCTCGTCCTACGGGGTCGTGCCAATCGCTCAGAACATCGCCTCGGGGAACACCTCCTCCGCGGTGTCGGCGTAGCCGACCTCCTGCTCGGCCAGGTAGGTGTCCCACGCCGTCACGTCCCAGATCTCGACCCGGGTGCCGGCGCCGATGACGGCGACGTCGCGGTCCAGACCGGCATAGGCGCGCAGGTTCGCGGGGATCGACACCCGGCCCTGCTTGTCCGGCAGCTCGTCGCTCGCTCCGCTGAGGAAGACGCGCAGGTAGTCACGCGCCTGCTTGCTCGTCAGTGGCGCCCGGCGGAGCTGGTCGTGCATGCGGCGGAACTCGTCCATCGGGAACACGAAGAGGCAGCGCTCCTGGCCCCGTGTCATCACGAGTCCGGGCGCAAGCTGGGCGCGGAATCTTGCCGGCAGGATCAGCCGACCCTTGTCGTCGAGGCGCGGCGTGTAGGTGCCGAGGAACGGCTGGTAAGCGCTGACGTCGCTCAGCGTTGCCGAGTTCGTCACGTCGCCGACCTCCCCTCAGCCGCTTCCGTGCCCGTCAACGACCCCACCGGTCGCCAGGTGGCCCCACATTACTCCACATTTCCCCACCGTCAATGCAACCCGGTCGAATTCTTGCGCGCGCCGAAGACAACGCTCCAGGTCAGAGATGTGGGAGCGCGGTGGAGGGAAATTCACCCGATCGGCGGCGCACTGCGGTGCCGATCGCACCCGACGTGCGCGGTCGTGGGCCACTCGAGCGGTGCCCAGGACTCAGCACGGGCTCGGCGAGCCTCCAGTGGAGCAAAGTGGCGAGATCGTGACCTGAGCGGGGTTCCCCGGTTTGGATAGGTCACTTAGGCTCGGGGAACGTTCCGACAAGGGAGTCGACCGTGATCCACGCCATTCCCCAGCAAGCCGAGCTCGAGAAACTTGCCGAGGTCACCGACAGCATCCGCGCCGCCATCGAGACCGTCATGTCCGGCCGACCCGATGCCGTCCACCAGACCGTCGCCTGTCTCCTCGCCGAGGGACACATCTTGCTCGAGGACGTCCCTGGCGTCGGCAAGACCACCCTCGCGAAGTCGCTGGGCCGGACGATCGACTGCACCGTCGGTCGGATCCAGTTCACGCCCGACCTGCTCCCGAGCGACTTGACCGGCGTGAACATCTTCCGGGCCGCACAGCATGAGTTCGAGTTCCGGCCGGGCCCGGTCTTCGCGAACATCGTGATCGGCGACGAGATCAACCGCGCTTCGCCGAAGACCCAGTCGGCGCTGCTCGAATGTATGCAGGAAGCCCAGACCACGATCGACGGCAAGACCTACCACCTGCCACGGCCGTTCCTTGTCATCGCGACCCAGAACCCCGTCGAGATGGAGGGCACGTACCCACTGCCTGAGGCACAGCGCGACCGGTTCATGGCGCGGCTCGCGATCGGCTACCCGTCGGAGAGCGCCGAGATCGAGATGCTCGATCGCCAGGAAGTGGCGGATCCCGAAGCCGCACTCACCACCGTCACGGACGCCGCGACCGTCAACTCGCTGATCTCGCTCACCCGCCGGCTGTACGCGGCTCCGGCGGTCAAGCAGTACATCGTCGATCTGGTCGGCGCGACGCGGATCGATCCCGGCCTCCGCCTGGGCGCCTCGCCGCGCGCCGCGATCCAGCTGCTGCGCGCCGCTAAGGCCTGGGCGGCGATGGACGGGCGCGACCACGTTCTCCCCGACGACGTCCAGTCCCTCGCCGAAGCCGTGCTCGCGCACCGCCTCCTTCCGAGTACCGAAGCTCGACTCTCGGGCCGGGACGTCATGACCACCCTCAAGGCGATCGTCGCCAGCACGCCGGTGCCGGCTGCGTCGCACGCGACGGCACACAGCGAGCGCCGCGCGTTCGGCTGATCGTCATGTTCAGCTCGCTCAGGCGCCGCACGGTCGGGACGTTGGCCTCCATCCGCCGAGCCCGACTGACCCTTCGCGGCCACACGCTGCTCGCCGTCGGCGCCGCGCTCGTCCTGCTCGGCACCGGCTTCGCCGCCGCACCGCTGGTGAGCGCAGGCTGGCTGCTGATCTTCGCCGTCGGCGCCGGTGTCCTCTGGCTGTCCCTCACGGACCCCGCGCGAGCCGGCGGTCGGATCCGGGTCACCAGGACCGCGTACCCGAACCCGCTCACGGCAGGGTCTCGCGCCCGTGTCTCGCTCGTCGTCGAGGCGATCGACGAGCGCGAGCGGTCGATCGTCGAGGCACTCCAGGTCAGCGAGCAGGTGGCCGGCGAGCTGTCGGCAATCCGCTCTCTCCGCGCGGACGTGACCCGCCGCCCGGGGCGGCTCGGGCTCTCGTACCAGATCGAACCGAGCCGGCGCGGCCGGTGGGATCTCGGTCCGCTGCTCAGCCGCCGGATCGATGCCTTCGGTCTCGCCCGCACCCAGAGTCCGATGGGGCCGGTCGAGAGCGTCGCCGTCTGGCCCGCCACGGCCAACTTGGTGATCCCGATGAGCGGTCTGGCCGCGGAGGCGAACCGTGCCGTCCTCGGAACCCGTTCGCCGTCGGCCGACGACGCCGCCCTGCGTGACTACCGTGACGGCGACGACCTCCGCCGCGTGCACTGGCGATCGACGGCGCGTCGCGGCGAGCTCATGGTGCGAACGGACGAACGTGCCGGGCGCCGACTCGCCACCGTGTTGTCGGACCTCCCGGTCGACGAAGCCGAGACCGAGTGGACGATCTCGATGACGACGTCGATCGCGCTCGCCCTGCTCAAGGCGGGTCACCCGGTGCGCATGATGACCGCCCGGTCGAGCACCACTGGGGTCACCGGCAGCGAGGGCGACCACCATGTACGCGAGGACTCCTCCGGGGCCGCCCGGTCCGCCCTGCTCAACCTGACGGTCGACCTCCAGCCGTCGGAGACCATCGAGGATGCCGAGCGGGATGTCGTGTCCGCGGCGCGCGCCCTCGTCGCGGACACCTACGGCGGCGAGCTGATCTTCGCCGTGATCGGACCGCTGTCCGCGGAGGCACGCACGGCGGTCGCGCAGATCGAGCGGGCCGGCCATTGCTGGGCGCTGGTGCGTACGCCGCACGGCGACGTGGTCGAGGCGGTCGAGGCTCGGCAGACCGCGACCGCCCTGGTCCGCGCCGGCTGGCACGTCTGCCAGGTGCACCCCGATGAGGCCCTCGAGCGCGCCTGGTCACGCCTGATCGGACTCACCGAGGGAGAACCGGGCTCCGAGTTCGCCGGTCTGCTCGAGCCGGACGTGGCGGTCGCGCCGTGAGCGAACTCCGTGGACCCCGCTGCTGGCTCACCGCCGCGTTCGCGGGAGCAGCCACCGCGGCGAGCGTCGCCGGACTGACCTCGGTCCTCGATCCCGGCCGCTGGATCGTCGTCGCCGTCGGGATGATCGCCGTGCTGTGCCTCCTCACATCAGCACTACGCACCGTGAGCCGCTCGGTCCAGCTGCCGACGATCGTCGGCGTGGTCGTGACCGGATGGACCCTGGTGGTGCTGTATGCCGGGACCGCCGCCGGCTCCACCCTCGTCCCGACACCGAGCGCATTTCGCGACCTTCGCGGACTGGTGCACGACGCCATCACCTTCGCGAGTGAGACGAGCGCACCGGCGCCGGCGATCCGGCCGATCGAGATGCTCGTCGTGGCCGGCGGGTGCCTCGTCTACCTCGCGATGGAGGCGCTCGCCGTCGGCTGGACGATGGGCGCGCTGGCCGGGCTGCCGCTCCTCGCGATGTGGGCACCGATCATGGTCGTCGGGTTCCCGGTTCCGTGGTGGGCGTTCCTCACGGCTGGTGTGTGCTGGCTGCTCATCCTCGCGATAGCCCGCGAGCGCGGTCCGACCGAGCCGCGCTTCGAGCGCCGCGGCCTCACCCGGCTTGTCGTGCCGGCCGCCGCGGTCGCCGCCGCAGCGCTCGCCATCGGCCCGATCGCATCCGCCGCGCCGGGCTGGGGCGCGCTGCCGCGTCCGGGCGGCGTCGGCGCGGGGTCGAACGGGACCCTGCGGTTGGCACTCGGGCTCGATCTGCGCGACAACCTCAGGGACCGCTCGAACGTTCCGCTGATCACATACCACACCCGGTTGCTCTCGATCGGGACGCTTCGGCTCTACACCCTGACAACCTTCGACGGTCTGGTCTGGCAGCGCGAGAGCAGCGCGGGGCAGGGCTCGGTCCCGCTCACGAACACCACTCTGTGGCCCGAGGCACTGCCGTACATCGTCCCCGGGGAGGTTCGGGAGAACAACCTGATCGACATCACGATCGGCGCCCTCGACGAGTCCCGGCTGCCGATCCCCGGCGAACCCAGGGTCGTGAGCGCGCCCGGAAGCTGGTCGTACGACCCGGCTCGAGACGAGGTCATCGGCCTGGACCGGGGCACCAAGGGGCTCACGTATCAGGTCGAGTTCCAGGCGCGTTTCATGACTGCCGCCGGGCTACGGGCTGCTGACGGCGCCGGCCCGGCGAACCCCGACCAGTACCTCGCGATGCCGATCACGACCAACCGCGGGCACATCGTGGATCTCGCCCGCAAGCTGACGGAGGGTGCGACGACCCGATATGACCAGGCGATGGCGCTGCAGACCTATCTGCGCAACTCCAACCTGTTCACCTATGACACCCAGGTCCAGCGGACCACCTCCGACGATGCGGTCTGGGACTTCCTGCAGAACCGCCACGGGTACTGCGTCCAGTTCTCGAGCGCGATGGTGATGATGGCGCGCGCGCTGCAGATCCCGGCGCGGCTCGGCGTCGGCTTCCTGCAGGGTGCACCCGGTCGGGAGCACGACAGCTTCGTCATCACCGGGCGGCAGGCCCACTCGTGGCCCGAGCTGTACTTCCCCGGCTACGGCTGGGTCCGGTTCGAGCCCACCCCGGCCGAGCAGACCGGGGCGCCACCAAGCTGGGCGAGCCCCTTCGGGGAGAACCTTCCGGTGCCGGACTCCCAGAAGTCAGCGAGCGCCATCGCACGCCGCTCGGCACCGGCGTCACTCCCGACCTCCGTGCCGGGAGCCGTGACCCAGGGCTTCAGCACCGGCGGAACCCGGGTTCCTCTTGGCGCGGTGCTGGGCGCCGGGTTGGCCCTCCTCGTGCTCGCCGGGCTCCTCGCGCGCCGGCTGTTCCGGGCCGCACACACCCGCCGCGTGATCCGCACCTTGACGCCCGAGATGGCCTGGAGCCGGCTCAGGGATCGACTCAGGGAACACGGCATTGCCTGGCGCGACTCGACCACCCCGCGACAGGCCGCCGCGTTCGTCGAGCGGACCATCACGGCGCGCGAGGGCGTGACCTGGGGCTCACCGGCGTCCGGGGCGCTGCACGAACTCGCGCGTGCGGTCGAGGACGCGCGATACTCACCGCGCCAAGAGGAGTGGCCGGCCGGGGAGCTCGAGACGAGGATCGTGACCGTGCTGCGCGTGCTCGAGGTCAGGGACCGCGTTCCTGCCGGCGCTGGTCCCAGCGCTCCTCGAGCCGACGCATGAGGCGAGGGCCACGCCGGCGCGCCCGACCCGCTCCGATCGAGCCGTCCGGCCGGACGACGCCCTTCGGTCCGGGTGCGCGCGGCCGCGCCAGCGCGAAGGCGACCGCGGCGAACATCGTTACGAATCCGACGACGCCGAGCCACGGCTGGCTGGCCGAGACGCCCGCCACCAGGAGCAGCAAACCGACGACCAGTCCGGCGCCCGCAATCAACCACCGGACACCCGGGCGAACCGTGCGCGACTCGAGCGAGGTCGCGAACTTCGGGTCGTCAGACGTGAGCTGACGCTCCATCTGCTCCAGTACGCGTTGCTCGTACTCGGACAGAGGCATGGCAACCTCCGTACGTCTCGTCGCTAGTAACTGA
>JGI24137J36423_1000107_pt1 | contig 18279 bp, 19 predicted proteins | sample BarGraNGADG00311_FD_36423 | JGI IMG/M metagenome (IMG submission 36423) | reverse complement strand
AGTCTTCGCGGTCCTACCGAGCCAGCGCATCGGCCACTTGCGTAATATAATCTGGGAACGCCAGCAATGCTCTCGATGCAGCGGGGAATGGAGGAAGCGCAATGAAAAGACTTCTGGCCATCGTGACGGCTCTCGCCATCACTGCACTCGTCCTCGGCGTCGTCGGCTGCGGCAGCTCTTCGACAACCACTACTACTCAGCCTGGGGGGACTTCGACTACTCCCGGACGATCGTCAGAGGTGGACGTACTGGGCAGCTGGCAGGTGCCGGGCCAGTCGGCGGCGCAATACTCGTTGACCTTCTATCCTGACAACACGTACAAGATGACCTTCCAGGGCGAAACGTCCGAAGGTACTTACTCAACCGGAAGTACCGGTATTACTCTGACCCCCAGCGGGGGGGCCAAATTGCAGCTCAAGGGGCTGAAGGGCTCGGGTGGGATGAAAGACCAGCTTGTGCAGCCGGGCGTGGTCACCTGGACGCGCGTCTAGGGGCCACCCTGGTCTGAGGCTGGAGGCGCGCTGTCTGTCTCTCGAGAGTAGTTGACGCCGTCCCCGTGGAGGGACATCACGACCAGGTAGAGGATTATCGTCGGGACGACGAAATAGAGCGCGAGGGCGCCGGCGGTCTCTATGCCCGTATCGTTAAAAGCGATGCCCGCGACAACGGTCNCGATGAGACCCCACCAGGCGACGCGCATCATCGGGTATCTCTTCGACACCGCCTTATAGACCGGTGGCTTTCGGAACCATAGCAGCCCGAAAGCGATCGATGCGAAGAACAGCAGGCGCCACGTCGAGGTCCAGAACAGCTTCCAGTCCACCTGAAGCTTGCGCGAGACGACCGCCCAGAGGTCGCTTGCTCCCCGTGCCTGTACCCGGGAGACCATCTTGCCTGCATGGGAGGCAGGCCCCGGCAGGAGCATTTCAGCGGCAAAGAAGACCACAAGGAACACAAGCACCACTGCCGCGGAAAATGCCCAACGCTTCCAGCCACGGCGGTCCCTTGAGAACAAGGCCAGGGTAACTGTCGCGCCGGCCACGCCCGCGAGCAACCCGCCCACGTTGGCCCCGAGCCGCGAAGAACCGATGACGACGATCGTCACGAACAGGATGACGGCTGCCACCGCAAACTGTTTCCAGAAGGCGAGACGGGGCATGAGGACGGGCACAAGGCAGGCTAGGACCACCGCCGCACCCAGGGCAATCCCCATGTAGACGTTGCCGATGCCGTAGTAGCGCCCGCCGCCGGCAATGGCCGCACCGAATGGCGAGAACGATATCATGGACGACCCCAGCAGCGGATCGGCGGCTATTACACCCAGAGTCACTAGCATCACGGCAGCGATGGCGCCCGGAACGGCGACCTGGATGGCGTCTCCGGCCTCCTTCGCGGGGGAGGCCGACCGCCTGGCGAACAGGGCAGTCACCGCAACTGTCAGGATGGCAAGCGCAATATCCATGAAGCCGGCCAGGGCCGCCGTCACTGCGGGAAGGCGGATGGTGAACAGCGGCAGCACCTGGTAGACGACGGGGAGCCACAGGAGGCAGAAGAGAAGGGTGAGCCAGATAAACAGGTGGCCCCTCAAAAGAGAAGGATCGACCCAGATGAGGACCATCAGCAGGACGAGGATCCCGATCGCCGCATAGACGAAGACACTGATGTAAGGACCATGAGCGTTGGGCAGGTAACCGGCCTTGTCGCGCAGGGCCTGAAGCGACGCGATGCTGGTACCTTTTGCAACCGTTGAGATCGGCGCGCCTTCCATCTCCGCCGGGACGGCCGTGTTCAGGAAACCGAGGACGGTCGGGGCGATGTCATAGTTGGACACAAGGGCCGTACGACGAGTGGTGGTCGAGTTCAGGGAACCGCCTTTCGCGAATCCAGGCCCCGCGATGACGAGAGGCGTGAAGAGGTCGTTGTTGGCGACCATGGCCTTGGTCGGGGTAGGGGTGCACACGATGACGAGGTCACGTGAGAGGTCGACGCTTGCCATCATTCGCCCCAGCGCGGCATCGCAGCGAGCGAGGGCGGCAATGCGCTCGACGGCAAGCCGGCTATCCGGCACAAGGCCGGACTTCTGATCGACTCGGGAAGTCTCGCCCATGTCTACCGCCACGAAGTCGGACTGTTTCAGCGCCGCGTCCGTTGCCGAGGTGAGCCTGGCGAAGTCGGTCTTGAGATCGGTGGAACCCGGACGCAAAGTCCAGAAGGTGTTTGAGACGTCGCCTGCCGCGATCCCGCTTTCGTCCATGGATATGCAGGAGATCTGTCGCTGAGGAACGATTCCGCCCGGCGCCACGTCCGGGGAAGGGAAGGGGTCCTTCTTCTTGGTTGCCGGTAGAAGCTCCGTGATGAGAGAAGGCGTGCCGATGTAGTCGGCGTTTCCCAGGACGCGCGCCTTTTTCCCCGCGTCAGCGAGGCAGGTCCCCAGGAGGCCCGCCGTGCTCGTGGACTGGGCGGTCTTCGACGCTTCGATGATAGACTCGATCCCGAGGTTGACGATCGAACCGCCAGGCGGGGAAATGCCGGTCAGCTCTTTGTAGACGGTTCCGGCGAACACGGGGCCGGACGGGGGTACCGTCACGTTTTCGCTCGTGTTGAATGCCAGGGCTGCATGCTCGGCGCCCTGCACCCGACCGCCCGCGCCGATGACAGCGTAGTTCTCCAGGCTGTAGGGTCCGAACCGCGCCCTCGCATTCATCAGGCCAGCGCCGCCAGCCGCCATCAGCCGACGGATGTTGGGGATGCTGTTGCCCGCCGCCACGATATCGTCGATGCCGATCCGGTCGATGACGACGAGCAGGACCCTGCCGTTCGTCGGAGCGGCGGCCCCCGGCTGTGCAGCCGCGGCAAACGGGGACGCCAGGACCAGCGCCACCAGCACGCAAGCGAGCGTCGCTCCCAGGAACTTCATCGAGCGGGTACCTCCGTCAGTTATTGACACCCGCGCTCCCTTCCACCGTGACAGGACTCTCCCGCCCGGGGATGATGAACGCGGCCGAATTATCACAGCATACCACGAGGTCCATATGGTCCCCGGTCGAGGCGGGAAGATGGGCCCACTTGACCGTCTTATCGAGCGGCGAGCCGTCCAGGTCGTCCACCACGATGAACGAGCGCCCTGTCACGGTGCGGTCTCTCGGGCCGTACGCGTCCGTCCCGTAGAAGTAGGAGAGCGGGAGGCCTTCCCTCATGAAGTAGTACTCGAGGTTCTTCCTGGTCACGGGCTCCATATAGACGACGTCTCCGGGCTTGAGCTTTCGACTGAGCAGCGCCGTCATCACGGGGGCATCGCGCATTGTGCACAGGTCCCGTGGCTGCCATGGCACCTGCGCAAGCACCAGCACGGCAGCGATGATGAGGGCGAGACCGACCGCCAGCCCGTAGGCTACGGACCTGCGCGCCGGCAACGTGTACCTGCTCCGAAAGCGCGACCAGGCGAAATAGAGTCCGGCGGACGCGTAACCGAAATACAGCGGGATGAATGGGATGAAAACCCGCTCCGGCGGGAAATATCCCTGCGCCAGCACGACGACTGCTGACCATACCAGCAGGACGAGGGCGAGGTTGCTCCGGTGCTTGCTCAGTCTCCTGTTCCTGAAGACGGACACCACAAAACCGTAGGCCAGGAATACGGTCAGCGCGGCTGTCGCTGTCAGCATGAGGATCATGAGCAACCCCGAGCGGTTGAACGAGAGCATCACGGAGAGCGTGAAAAAAGCCACGGCTCCGATCATCCTGATCGGAATCTGGGTGTAAAAAGAGACCCCGTGCAGGTGGTAGGTGACCGGCTCAGTGACTTGTCTGGTGATGCCCGAGTGGATCAGAGCGGGAGTGTACAGCAGCAGCACCAGTATTGCTACGGCCACGCATGACAGCGCCAGCCTGAACACAAGCTTCGACGGCAGTGCCGGCGTGTCGCCACGTAGCGCCGATATCAAGAGCCAGATAGCGACCGCGCCGAAGAAATACATCATCGTCGGGACCGTGAAGAAGCCGAGGGCGCCGAGGCAGACGAACCCTGCCCAGGACGCCAGGTCGTTCTTTCTCTTGATCCTCTGGGCGACTATGAGCAGCAGCAGGAAGATGAGCGTCTGGATCGTGTATCCGCGCGCGTTGACGGAGTAACTCACCAGTGGCCAGCTCACCGCGGCCAGGCCGGCAGCCAGCAGGGCCGGTTTCCGTCCAAAGAAGCCTCTCACCGCGAAGAACGTGGCTGGCACCACCAGGATGCCCGCCAGCAGTGCGGGCAAACGGATGGCCCAGGGGGCGTTTCCGAACAGCGAGGTGCTCTCGTGGACCAGGAGCGTGTGGAAGATGTGGTTGTTCGGGAAAGGGTAGTTCGAAAGGCCGACGCGCAGGGATCTCGACGCGAACAACACGAAAGTCTCGGCCTCGTCATGGCCCATGGTCCCGAAGAGGAAGATCATCCTCAGTCCGAGGCCGAGCACGATGAAGAAAGAGAGCAGCCACCACTGCTTGCGCGCGACGCGCCTTTCGTCGGAAGTGTGCGCGCCGTCCGGCTTCCCCCCCGGAGGCGGGCCTTCGACTCCGGCCTTTCTTCCGGGGCTCAAATCGCGAGCGTCGACGACCGACTTCTCGTCATCAACACGGAGTTTCTTCGACATTCATTGCCGCCCTGTGAGTAGACACACGTGAACGATATCGCAATCGGTCCCGCGAGGCTATCCGTACCTCAGTCCAGAACGGCGCCGTGCGCGGCGGAGCCTACATACTTCACGTAGCGGCGCATGTACCCCTCGGGGATGTCGCGCTCAAGCGGCGTCCAGTTGCTGAGGCGCTCTTCGATCTCGTCGTCGGTCAGCTTCGCCTCGAGCGTGCGGGCTGCGATATCGATGGTTATCTCGTCCCCGTCCCGCAGGGCCGCGATCGGCCCCCCGACGTACGCCTCCGGCGAGACATGCCCCACGCATGGGCCCGCCGACGCGCCCGAGAAACGGCCGTCGGTGATGAGCGCCACCCTCGCGTAGCCGTGCAGCTCGAGAGCCATGGTCACCGCCAGTGCCTCCGGCATCCCCGGGCCGCCTTTGGGGCCCTCGTTGCGGATGATGACCACCTCGCCTTCGGTGAGGCCTTTTTCTCGTATTGCGGCAAGGCAATCCGACTCGGATTCGAAGACCCTCGCGGGGCCTGTGAACAGGCGCTGCTCCTCCTTCACCGCGGACTGCTTCACCACCGCGCCGTCGGGAGCGAGGTTCCCGAAGAGGACCGCGGTGCCGCCCTCAGGCTCGAAGGGCTTGTCCCTCGGGGGGATGACCTCCTCGTCGAGCACCTGGGCTGACTCCACGACGTCCGCCAGGGTGCCGCCTGTCACGTTGATGGCCTCGAGGTTGAGGTCACCGGCCATGACCTTCATCACCGCTGGGACTCCTCCGGCCCTGTAAAGGTCGATCATTCCGTGCGGGCCGCTCGGGGACATCCCGATAAGCGTCGGGACCTTCCGGTTCAATTCGTTGAAGCGCGCGAGCGGGAGGTCGATACCCAGCTCGCGGGCGATGGCCGGCAGGTGCAGCGCGCTGTTGGTCGAGCCGCCGATGGCGAGGTCGACGATGAGTGCGTTCTCGAGGGCGGACGGTGTCAGCACCTTGCGGGCGGTGAGGCCTTCACCGACCATGTCCACTATCCGCTTGCCGGCCTTGCGCGCGAAAAGGAGCTTCTCGGAGAGGAAAGCGGGCACGGCGGACGAACCGGGCAGGGTCAGCCCCAGGGCCTCAGCCATGCACTGGAACGTGTTGGCGGTCCCCATCAACTCGCAGGAGCCGCAGGTGGCGCAGGTCGCGCACTCGAGCTTGGAGAGGATGTCGTCGTAGTCCTTGTGGTCGACGCTGCCTTCCATTCTCGAGGAGAACCGGATCTGCCAGGCGCCGGGGCCGCCGGTGAGGAAGATGGTGGGCCGGTCGAGGCGCGCGGCTGCCATGATCATCCCGGGGATGATCTTGTCGCATGAAGCGATCATCACCAAGCCGTCGAAAAGCATGCTGCGCACGTGTGTCTCGATGATGTCAGCGATGAGCTCGCGCTGCGGCAGCACGAAGCGCATCCCTTCGTTTCCNTCCGTGAGCCCGTCGCAGGGAGCGGGCACCCCGAACTCGAAGGGAATACCGCCTGCCGCGTGCACCCCTTCCTTTGCGCGCTCGGCCAGGGCGCGCAGGTGCATGTGCCCGGGGTTCATCTCTGTGTGGGAGTTGACGATGCCGATGATCGGCTTCTCCTTGAGCTCGTCGATATCGACGCCGGTGCCCTTGAGGATGGAAAGGCGAACCAGGCTTACCGGGAAATCCTGATCGTTGAAGATCGGAGCGCTCTTCGGCTTATCCATGTCAGCCTCCCGGCGTCTCTCATGACGGCTGCCAGCTGTTACAGCCGCACAGGTGGACAAAAAAGTGGACGGTGCCTGACCCCTAAGATGAAACCGGAGGGCGGCGGTCGGCCCAGGGCCTCGCGGCCTCGAGCTGAGCTGCCAGCCGGAACAACGTCGCCTCATCCCCGTATTTCCCCGTGAACTGGGTACCGATCGGAAGGCCCGCGCCGTTCCAGAACAGCGGGACAGACATCGCAGGCAAACCGGTGAAGTTCGCGATCGCGGTGAATGGTACAGCAGTCGAGGCCCGCATCAGGCTCATCATGGGATTGTCCGTCGGCGCGTCGAAGGTGCCCAGCGGGTACGGGGGCTCGGTCAGGGTCGGGCTCAGGATGACGTCGTATGGCGAGTACACCTCAGCGATGGCACGCGACATCTGCTGTAGAGCCGTGACCGCGAGCAGGTAGTCCGATGCCGGCAGTGTGCGCCCCATCTCGCTCATGGCCCAGGTCAAGGGCTCGAAGAGTTCCTGCTCGGGCGTCTTGCCCGACATCCTCGCGGTCGCCGCCACCGTCCATGCCGCCCCGGCAACATAGACCCCGATGAACGCCTGGACCACAATGCCGGCATCCAGCTCGATCAGCACCTCTTCCACTTCGTGCCCCAACTCTTCGCACAGGCTGCACGCGTCGAGGACCGCAGCCNCGCAGTCCTCATGTACCGGCGCCGGGGTCGGCGACTTTGTGGTGAAGCCAATCTTCAGGCGCCCCACGTCACTGCCCACCTCATGGAGGAAAGGGCGCGCCGGCGGCGGGGGATAATACGGGTCGCCGAGTGCGGGCCCGCAGGTGGCGTCGAGCAGCGCGGCGCTGTCGCGCACCGACCGCGTGACGGCGTGCTCGACCACGAGGCCGCTCATGACGTCGCCAATGTCCGGGCCGAACGAGTTGCGGGCGCGCGTAGGCCTGAGCCCGAACAGCCCGCAGAATGAAGCCGGTATCCTGATCGAGCCACCCGCGTCGTTCGCGTGCGCCATCGGTACGATGCCGGCGGCGACCGCGGCGCCCGAGCCGCCGCTCGACCCACCGGTGCTGAGAGAAAGGTCCCAGGGGTTGTGGCACGCGCCGAACAGGACCGGCTCGCTGGCCGGCAGGATGCCGAACTCGCTTGCGTTGGCCTTGCCGATGGTTATCAGGCCGGCCTTCTTCTGGCGGATGACGAGTTCGCAGTCGCGGTCCGGGACGTAGTCGGAGAGAAAGCGCGATGCGAAGGTCAGCGGAACTCCGGCATACGCCGCAATGAGGTCCTTGAGAAGGAACGGCACTCCCTTGAACGGTCCGTCGGGGAGGTCGCCGCCCGCCCGCTCGCGCGCGATATCGTACATGGGCGTGACAACGGCGTTCAGCGCGGGGTTAACTTTCTCGACGCGCTCAATGGCAGCATCCACCAGCTCGAGCGGCTTGACTTCGCCCTTCCTCACAAGCTCCGCTTGCGCGGTGGCATCCATGAAGGCGGTCTCATCGGCAAGTGTCACGGCAGTCTCCCTTCGCGATTTGAACAGCGCCGGCTGCCACTGTCGGCACTGATGATTATATGTAAAAAAGCACCACCGGTGCCTGACCCCGTCGGCGCATCGGCGCTTTGATATAATGACCCCACTTCAGGAATCACCTGCAAATCGAGTGGGAGGGCACCGATGGAGAAGTCGGAACAGACGAAGAACATCATGAGAAGCCTCGTGGTAATGCACTTTATTGAGGCGACCATCGCCTACCGGGCAGCCAGGAAGCGGGGCAAGAACCCCATGCTGTACTTCCTCCTGACGCAGTTCTTCGGAGTGTTCGTCCTGGTGCCGCTCCTGCGCAAGCCAAAGCTCGCAAAGGAATAGCTCCGGGGCGGGTCACTTCAGCCCGGCCTGCTTCAGCAATTCGTCCCGCCTCTTGATCCCTTTGTAATGCACGCGGCTGTCGATGACGGTCGTGATGCAATCCTCGGGGCAGGTGTTGATGCACCGCCAGCAGGCTATGCACTCCCGCGAGAACCGCGGGTACGGGCCGAGCGTGATCGCGCCTACGGGGCAGTTCTTCTCACAGACCCGGCACTCGGTGCAGGCGGCGGTATCCACTTTCTTCCTGCCCATCTTGAACCGCGCGCCCGGGGCAAGCCTCGAGAGCCTGGAGGCCAGGTAGAGTCCCGTCGGCATCACACGATAGGGAGGCGTCTCCACAGGCTTGCCGTCAAGGAACATCTCGATTGCCGAAAGCATCTTCTCGACAAAAGCGGCTAACTCACGCACCGATTCCACGGTGGGAACCGTCTCGTCAGCAGAGTGCGACCAACGCCGGGTCCCGCCCCACGAGTCCGGACAGATGAGGTTGTGGTCTCCCAGAGCCGTGAGCCCCTTCTTCTTGAGCGCCGTCGCGAAGAGCCGGGTAGCCTGTCCTCTGGCGCCGGCGGAGCTGGTCAGGAGGAAGGCGCACTTGCCTTCAAGGCGCGGCATCGCATCCACGAAGCGCTCGACGTTCTTCGCGGGCGCCCACTCGTAAACAGGCGCCGCGAAACAGAACGCGTCGAAGTCGTCATACTGGACGGCACCTGCTTTCTGGTAGGTGCGCATGGTCACCTCGTGCCCTGCCTTTTCCATCACGGCCCTTGCCACGTCACAGGCGAACCTGGTGTTGCCGGTACCGGAGTAGTAGAGGACCAGGATCTTCATCTTGCGGCTCATGGTTCAATTTCCTTCTTCATCTCGCCCTTGCCCGATTCTTTGACAGCGCTCCCTTTGCAGCAGCAACGCATCTTACACTGGGCGCAGGTCCTCTTGCGGCTGATCGTCCCGCTGTAGAAACCCACCAGGAGCAGCGCAACCAGCACGATCACTTTCAGGACCGAGAAGTGCTGTATCGTGGCGATCGTGCCGAGCACCAGCGGCACGACCGTCAGTGACCCGTAGATGACCGGCGCCAGCTTGATGCCGATGCTGTCGTTGAACTTCTCGATGTCGCCCTGCTTGAACATCAGCGCCGAGAGCTTTCCCCAGCCCGCGGCGCAGCGCTTCCCGTAGTAATAGCAGTTGGTGCAGACGAGCCGGCGGAGAACGACAAAGACCAGGAGCAACGCGACCCCGAGAAACACCCACGCCACGACGTGGTTGAAGAAATAACAGGCGTCGGTCCCGAGCGCGATCCACAGCAGGACCGCCAGGTTAGCATCGATGACCGCCGCCCGGGAGTACTCCTCCCGGCCCTCGCAGGCGACCACTTTTGATTTGTTGTCAGTCTCGCTCATCAGGCTCATCTTTCCCGGGCCGAGGGGCTGCCGGGCGCCTGGCCGTGTGCCTCAAGACCCGCATCATCAAGTCTGGTCTGCGGCCTCTGACTGCCCCTCCAGCACCTTCCTGGTGTTGTCCATCTCCTCCTGGATATGGTTCACCATGAGGTCGATCATCCCGGCGGTCCTGGAGGAATGGTCAGCCAGCCAGGACACGAGCCTGCCGATCGTCAGGTTGGTCGTATAGACGGTGACATCTCCCTTCTGCTCGAGGGTATTCTCCACCCTCGGCAGCACAAAAGAATATGGGAAGAGGAACTTGTAGTAGATACGCTTGTTCGGCTCCACCCTCAGCAGCCTGGCTCTCAGCTTCTGCACCTTGCCCGTTACAGGCGAGATCTGCTTGAAGTACCAGTAGATGCGGGGGTTGTCTATATAGCCGTCCTTTATCCGGATGCTCTTTATCACGATCACGCGCTCGAGGTGGTCGGGGCTGACCTCCTTGAAGTGGCCCGAGTAATCCCCTATGTAGTCATACACGGTCTCGGGCTTCGCTTTGATTTCGACTGAGAGCGTCTTGATCATGGCGCAATTCTATATCGATACCACGTTTCAATCACTGTTCGGCCGGCCACCCCGGTTATCTGGAGAACGGTTCGCGCAGCCAGTCCCTGTCAACGGTGACGACATCCCTGCAAAACAATTAGACTGAACCAAGACAGAAAGCTCCCGATCGAGCCGAGGTGCACAGACGGTGAGACAACTGAAATCCCTGGTCCTCCCGTTCTCCGCCATTGTCATCATACCCGGCCTGATACTTATTTTCGCGAGGTCGACGCGCTTCGGGATCAACGCGTACCTCGCGGCCGTCCAGGTCCCGGTCGGCGTGGCGTTCTGCCTGCTGGGCCTCGGACTGATGGCGGTGACTGTTCGCATGCTCGTGATCACAGGCCGCGGCACCCTCGCGCCGTGGGACCCTACGTCAAAACTCGTCACCGAGGGCATCTACGGACGCGTGCGGAACCCCATGATCGCGGGCGTACTGGCGGTCCTGCTCGGTGAGGCCGTCCTCTGCGGCTCGCTCGGCGTCCTCATCTGGGCCGTCCTCTTCTTTCTGACCAACACTATCTATTTCCATTACTCAGAAGAAAAGGGCCTGGAGAAGAGGTTCGGCCGGGAGTACCTGGAGTACAAGCGGCATGTCCCCATGTGGCTGCCCAGGCTGGAGCGGTGGGAGAGAACGGAGGGGCACGCGTGATAGAGATATCGGACTTCGAGGATGTCACGCGCTTCAAGCTGAGCCTCGAGGCCGACGGCAAGCCGGTTTACTGGGTCGCCGCCTACCTCGTGGACGGATTGCTTATCGACACCGGGTGCAGCCACACCGCCGGGGAGCTCGTCCGGGCGCTCGAGGGGCGNGAGCTGCGCATGGTGGTNAATACCCACTACCATGAGGACCACGTAGGCGCCGACCGGCTGCTCAAGGAGCGGCGCGGGGTGCCGATATTCGCCCACCACGATTCCGTGCCCCTGATCAACAGGGTTCCCGAACTGCGCCCGTACCAGGAGTTCGTCTGGGGGTACCCCGAGCCGACGGTGGCCGAGACCCTGGGAGAATCGATCGAGACCGGGCGGTACCGGTTCGACGTGGTCGAGACGCCGGGCCACAGCGAGGGGCACGTGGCCCTGGTCGAGCGGGCGCAGGGGTGGTGTTTCTCGGGCGACATCTTCATCACCGAGAGGCCGAAGGTCATCCGCGCGGACGAGGACGCGAAGGTGTTGATCACTACGATGCGGATGCTCGCCGAACTGCCGATGGAGCGTCTTGTCCTGTTCACTTCGATGGGCGAGATAATCCCTGAGGGGAGGCGGGCACTGCTGGCGTGCGCCGGCTACCTCGACGGCCTTCGCGCGGAGTTGAAGCGGCTGGAGGCCGCGGGGCTCTCACCGGTTGAGATGCGGAAACAGGTCTTCGGGGAAGGAAGCACGCTTGCCGCGCTGACGGGGGGTCACTTCTCTTCGGATAACCTGGTGTCTTCGCTGCTCGCGGGCCCGGCCGGCGGTTGAGTCGGAGGCTGCTTTACCAGTCCATGTCGACCAGGCTCACCGGGTCCCTGATGTAGTCGTTCGCGGGCTCTTCGTGAACGGTCTCCCCGGGGCCGAGNACTGCATCGCAGTGCAGGCACCTCGAGACGGTGCCGGGGGTCTCATTGCCACAGGCGAAGCAGGTGACCTNGTCTNCCNTGTCCTTCCGCCGCCTGAAGGTGATCTCCTTGCTGAGGAAATTACCTACGGGTATCTCGCGCTTGAGGACTTCCGGAATAGTGATGTCCCGCTTGAGCACGTCGGGGATGGTGATATCGCGCTTCAGAACCTCGGGGATGTGCAGCTCCTTACGCAGCAGATCGCCCGCGTTGATCTCCCTGTTAAGGAGCTCACCCACGGGCTGGTACAGGATGCTATCTTCTTTTCTGGCCGACATGACACAGACCCCCCATTTGTCCCACCCAGCCATCATACTTATCGGTTATTTCTCACGAATTGTTTAGCCCCAAATCCCCAGAATCCGGATTTATTTCAAGAAGGGTTGACCGCGGGAAACATTAAGAAGGCAGAACAGGCCGTCATCGACAGCCCTTGCACTGGTAAAGAGAGGTCCGGACCGGGGGGAACCATGGCTGAGAAACCTCTGCCGACCCTGTTCGTGTCACACGGGGCACCGACTCTGCCCCTCGAGAAGATTCCTGCCAGGGAGTTCCTTGCCGAACTGGGCCCTCTGTATGAGCAGGCTGATGCCGTCCTGTGCATATCGGCGCACTGGGAGACTCGCGCCCCGCGCGTCAGCGCGACCGAATCCCCCGAGACTATACACGACTTCTACGGTTTTCCTGAAGAGTTGTACGAGATCGAGTACCCTGCCCGCGGTTCGGCGCAGCTCGCCGGCCGGGTGGACGACTTGCTTCGGGACGCGGGGATCCCCTGCGAGATCGAGCCCCGGCGCGGGCTTGACCACGGAGCGTGGGTGCCGATGCTGATCATGTTCCCCGGGGCCGACGTGCCGGTTGCGCAGCTATCGATCCAGGGCGACCTGGACCCCGCCGGCCATCTCGCGGTGGGCAGGGCGCTGGCGGAACTGAGGCACGAGGGCGTCCTGGTCATGGGGAGCGGCGGGGCCGTGCATCCTCTTGGATATGCGGTCCTCGGCCCGGGCATGCCCACCGACCAGTGGGCGCTGGATTTTGACAGGTGGCTGTCGAAGACGGTAGAGCAAGGCGACACTGACGCAGCGGTGGGCTATCGAACGCTCGCCCCTTACCCCGAGCGGGCACACCCGTACCCGGACCATTTCATGCCCTTGCTTGGGGCCATGGGTGCGGCCGGGCAAGGAGCGATCGGCGAAGTCATCCACCACAGCTGGTTCTGGGGCGACCTGGGAATGGCGGCCTACAGCTTCAGCCAGTGATGCGCGGTATCTCTACCTGATGCGAGAAGGCCGCCCGGTTACTGGGTCGGGGGGCCGGATGTCGACAGAGAGACCTTCCAGGTGCCGCTTTCTTTGGTGAGTGAGAAAGTGACGTTCTCGGACTGCGCTCCCTGGGTCAGTTTGACGTTTATGGATGCCGTGTTTCCGGTGACCTTCGAGCCGGTGATGCTCCAGGTCAGCTTCGTGTTCCCCTCGGCAACGCTGGCCGGGGTCGAAGAATTCGCCGCGACCCATTCCTGACGGGTGACCTGCTTCTTGTCTTTGGCAGTGAGCATATCGTAGATGGCGTTGTAATCGTTCTTCTTGACGGCGGACAACAAGTTCTCCACCGCCTGCTTGGGACTGCTCGCAGTCGATGTCGAGGTGCCGCAAGCTTCAATGAGCAGAACGCACGCGATTAAGACCAATAACAGTACAAAGGGCAGCGATTTCTTCAAGGACGCACCTCTTTTCGGTTGCTCTGGGACGGACTACAGTCATTATACTAGTTCTCGTGTCTCTAACCTTCAGAAAGGCGGAACCGGATTCAAATGCAAGGCGATGCCCGCGAACGTGTCGGGCGTTCTACAGGCTGGTATCGGGTACCAGGGCCGTTAGGGAGGCACGATTGATAATCGACGGGCACGCGCATTCCTCGGGAGTCTTTTACGACTCCGACCATATTGTGGAGAAGCTCGACGAGCTCGGGGTCGACAAGGTCGTCCTCTGCCCGGGCCTGGTAAACGACGACAAGAACGTTCACGTGCCTGGCTTCGCGCGAGTCGCCGGGAACAGAGACGTCATGATCCCGGTGAACAGNTTCCTGCGGTCCGCGGCCGTCCTCAAGAAGGAGAAGCAAGACCTCACCACCCGGAATGAGCTCGTCCACGCCTTTCACGAGAAGCACCCGGACAGGATCGAGCAGTTCTACTGGGCGGACCCGGCAGCCGACGATTTCCTGGAAGACCTGGCGGCGAGGTACGCGGAGTGGGGGTTCAAAGGCATCAAGCTCCACCAGTGCATCGAGCGGTTCGGGATGGACGCGCCGGTGCTGGGCGATATGGCGGTGTTCGCCGGGGACAACGGGCTCCCCGTCTTCGTCCACATCTATTCAAAGGCCGGGGCGCTCAGGACGATGGACCTCATCACCTCGCACCGCGGCACCAACTTCATAATCGCCCATCTGATCGGGCTGGAACTGTTCGAGAGCCTTCCGCGAAATGTGGAGAACGTCTACTTCGATATATCTCCCCCGGCGCTCATCTCGGAGCGGAGGGTGATGAAGGCGATCGAGAGGTTCCGGGCGGCGCGCATAGTCTTCGGCTCCGACACGCCCCACGGAAAAGACGCCCTTGCACGGAACCTTCAGAAGCTCAAAGGCATGGACATCCCGCCCAAGCAACTGGAACTGATCCTGGGCAGGAACATGGAAAGGCTGCTGGAGGAGTAGAGGCCCCGCCTCTTATTCGTAACCCAGAGGGTAGACGAAGTCGGCCATTTCCGGGCGCTCTATCCAGCCGAGCCTGCGGTAGTACTCCCGCTCGTAGGAAGGTCGGTTGCGGCTGTTCAACAGCGCGAGGCGGATGCAGCCCTTCTCGATCGCGATGTTCTTTACAGCCTCTATGAGGGACCGCCCGTATCCTTTGCGCCTCTCTTTCTGGAGGACGAACATCTCCGAGACGAAACCCTCGGACCCGGGCAGTATCAGGTAAGGGAGCCAGTGGACCGCGATGTAACCGCAGACCTTGCTGTGCGGGTTCGCAGCGACCAGGATCGTGTGGCTCTCGTCGGCGTTGCACATCTGCAGGTGGCGCCTGATGTGGTCCTCGTTCGCGCTCTTGAACCACCCGAGCTCGCGCACGATCGCCGCGATGTCGGGAACGTCCTCGTCCGTGGCAGGCCTGATGTCCGGCGGTTGCTCTTTCACCTTGTGTCCTCTTTCACGTTGCGTGTCGGGGGAGAATGCAAAAGCGCGCTGCGGTCGCGGCGTGAGTTATTCATGAATAGTAAATTCTTTAATAGTCTTCGNGTCATGAGATGTTTGCCCCGAAACGTCTGCCGTCCGACCTGGCGATCAATCCTACCACCTGGCGGCCCATGGCCGCTACCGCTGGACAATCCCATTACTGCCCGAATACAGATATAATTTGGCGGGTCACAAAACGCAACCCCCGACAGGTGGTGCCCGGCAGGTCCGGGCTTGAAGAAGGGAAGGTCCGATGAAGACACGTGTGACGGAACTCCTCGGGATCGAGCACCCTATCATCCTATCGGGCATGAGCTGGATCAGCGTGCCCAAGATGGTGGCCGCGGTATCGAATGCCGGCGGGCTGGGACTGCTTGCGACAGGCGCGCTGAACGCGGACGACACGCGGAAGTCGGTGCGTGAGATCCGCGAGCTGACGGACAAGCCGTTCGGCGCCAACGTGTCGCTGCTGTTCCCGGGCGCCGCGGAAAACGCCATGGTTTTGCTGGAGGAGAAGGTCCCCGTCATCAACTTCTCACTGGGTAAAGGTGACTGGATCGTGAACGCCGCCAACGAGTACGGCGGCAAAGTGCTTGCCACGGTGACCAACGTCCGACACGCCAAGAGGGCCCAGGATTACGGTTCGCACGGCGTGATCGTGACCGGCAACGAGGCGGCCGCCCACGGGGAACCGCCGACGACTTTCTGCCTGGTCCCGAGCATCGCTGAAGCGCTCGAGATACCGGTCATCGCGGCGGGAGGCGTCGCGGACGGCCGCGGGCTGGCCGCGGTCCTGGCGCTCGGTGGCGAGGGCGTGGCGATGGGCACTCGTCTCATGGCGACCCAGGAGAGCCCGCTGCATGAGAACTTCAAGCAGCTCTCCATACAGAAGGACGTGTACGACACCATCTACTCGAAGAAGTTCGACGGCCTGTGGTGCCGCGTTCAGGACACGCCTGCCGCTCGCAAGGCGACCAAGAGAGGGCTCTTCCCGTTCGGATACCTGCAGGCCATCCCGAACTCCCGCGCCATAGCGCAGCAGATTGGGCTGCCATACTGGAAGCTCTTCGTCGGCGTGCTGGCCTCCGGCTGGGACAACGCAAAGCAGCTTGCCTACATGGCGAACGCATTCAAGCAGATCCGGGTGGCGACCGAGCTCGGAGACGTGGACAAGGGCGTACTTCCCGTCGGGCAGGTGCAGGGCCTGATGCACGACATACCGACTGTCCAGGAGTGCATAGACCGCACCGTCAAAGAGGCGGAGGAAGTCATCACCAACCTTCAGAAGAAGATCGTTTGAGGGTGCTGCAGCAGACTCTTGAAGGCCCCGGCCGAACACCGGGGCCTTTTCCTTCAACGAGATGCTGGCAGGTCCGCAGGGGTCGCGATGTCAGTAACCCAGGGGAACGCTGATGAAACTGCTGGAACCAGGAAATATCGGGCGCCTCACCCTTAAGAACAGGGTCGTAATGACGCCAATGGGCATGTTCGGGGTGCCGAACCCGGACGGGAGCCTGAGCCCGCGCGGCATGGAGTTCTACCTGGCGAGGGCAAGAGGCGGCACCGCACTGGTGATGCCCGCCGCGGCGCTCGTCACTACCGAGTTCGAGGCGCCGTGCACCGCGCTCAACGCGTTCGACTCGATGGACAAGGTCCTCCCCTGGAGCATGCTGGCGGAGCGGGTCCATCACTACGGCGCGAAGCTGGGCATCCAGCTCAGCGCTGGCCTCGGCCGGGCGAGCGTCAATTACTTCTTCGACAGCAGCAACGTGCCGGTGTCGGCATCCCCCGTCCAGGCCCATTGGACGCCCTGGATAACCTGCCGGCCGCTCGAGGTCGAAGAGATCGAGCGGATAACGGCGGCCTTCGGGGTCGCGGCGATGCTCGCCCGCACCTGCGGGATCGACATCGTCGAGATACACGGCTATGGGGGCTACCTGCTCGACCAGTTCGCTTCAGAGCTGTGGAACAAGAGGACGGACGATTACGGCGGCAGCCTCTCCAACCGGATGCGCTTCCCGCTGCAGGTCGTGGGAGCGGTGAAGGCCGCATGCGGCGACGAGGTACCGGTGGTCTTCAAGATGACCCCGGTGCACTTCACCGAAGGCGGACGCGAGCTCGAAGAAGGCCTGGAGATAGCGAGGATGCTCGAGTCGGCCGGCGTGGACGCGCTCCATGTGGACGCCGGCTGTTACGAGGCGTGGCACAAGGCGATACCGCCGGTCTACGAGCCGTTCGCCGTGCAGAGCGACATGGCGGCTGCGGTGAAGGGTGTGGTCGGGGTCCCGGTCATCGCCAACGGGAAACTAGGGGACCCGGCCGTCGCGGAGTCCGTCCTGCTGGAAGGGAAAGCGGACTTCATCGGGCTCGGGCGCTCGCAGCTCGCCGACCCCGAGTGGGTCCGGAAGGTCGCCGAGGGACGGCCCGAGGACATCGTGCCGTGCATAGGCTGTTGCGAGGGGTGCATGGCGAGAGGCTTCAGCGGGAAGTTCGCTTCCTGCGCCGTCAACCCGGCCTGCACCATGGAGAGCGCTTACCGGCTCGAGCCCGCGACGGCGCCGAGGCGCGTATTGGTGGTCGGCGGAGGGCCGGCGGGCATGATGGCTGCCGTCACAGCCGCCCGAAGAGGTCACGACGTGACAGTCTGGGAGAGGTCGTCCCGCCTGGGAGGCTACCTGGTCCCCGCAGGGGCTCCCGATTTCAAGCGCGATGTCCGCAGGCTCCTGGACCACATGGTCGGTCAGGTGGACAAGCTCGATATCGAGGTCCTGCTGGGCCGGGAAGCGAGGGGGCCGAGCTGCTCGAGGTCGTCGAAGGAGGAGCCCGGGTGAGGGAAGATTCCACGGAGAGGACGATCGAGTGCGACGCGGTGGTGCTCGCTCTCGGCTTGAAGCCGGACAGTGAGCTTGCCTGCCGGATCTCAGGATTGGATGGCATTGAGGTCCGCGTGGTCGGCGATACCGTGCGGCCCCGCAAGGTCCTCGATGCAAGGCTTCCACGCAGGCAGGCTGCTCTAGGCGCCGGTCTCTTCCATCCCACGCGAGACCACCACGGCACGACCGATTGCCCGCGGGTTCAAGGCGCGCAATCGATAATGTCGATAGACGACTGTATGAGAACGGCGCCAGACTGCGCGCCCGGCGCCCTGGCCGGGTCTGACGGGGAGACCTCTTGAGCCTTCTGAACAAGAAACTCCTGCGCGACATGCGCGCTCACAAAGCACAGGTCGTGGCCGTGCTTGTCATCGTCATGCTG
>JGI24137J36423_1000105_pt1 | contig 18346 bp, 15 predicted proteins | sample BarGraNGADG00311_FD_36423 | JGI IMG/M metagenome (IMG submission 36423) | reverse complement strand
TGCTCGCGTGCGCGGGGGCGGCCATGGCGAGGACCGCGAACGGGGTGACGATACCGACGCGCAAGAGCCGCCGCCACGCCATCGGAGAGCGAATGAGCATGGGTATGGACCCCTTCGGTAAGCCTTGGCAGTTTGGGTACCCGACAGACGCCAGCGTCTGGGGACAGGCGAAATATACCCAAACCATGCCAGACCGGTCAAATCAGCAGTCAGCTATCTGGATCACGCGCGACGATCGCTGGAACCCCGCGCGCTGCCCGGGTGCGATTTGTGGCGGACCCCGGGGGCGCCGGAACGGTACCCTGGGTCGATATCGATCCCTACGAGAGTCCAGAGGTTGCTGTGCCTACCGGCAAGGTCAAGTGGTTCGACGCCGAGCGCGGGTTCGGGTTCATCGCGGACGAAGCTGGCGCTGAGGTGTTCCTGCACGCGTCAGCGCTCCCCGCAGGGGCCGCTGCGCCCAAGCCAGGGACGCGGGTCGAATTCGGTGTTGCCGACGGGCGGCGCGGTCCCCAGGCGCTCTCGGTGACGATCCTCGAGCCGGTGCCGTCGATCGCGAAGGCCCACCGCAAACCCGCCGAGGACATGGTCGTCATCGTGGAAGACGTCATCAAGCTGCTCGACGGGGTCTCGAATGACCTCCGTCGCGGCCGCTACCCGGAGAAGGGCGCCGCGACGAAGGTCGCGAGCGTGCTTCGGGCCATCGCCGACGATCTCGAGGTCTGAACGGTGCCCACGATCACCGGTGACGCCGTGCTCGACGCGGCGGTCGAACTGGCTCGCGAGGCCGCCCGAGACATCGCTCAGAGCCCGGGCGAGGTCGGCGAACACCTCGGTGTCGTGGCCGTGGCCGAGCGTGTCGTCTCGCACCGTTTCGCTTGCCTCTCGCGCGGATACCGAGGGTGGGCGTGGACCGTCACGCTCGCCCGCGTCCCTCGAGGGCGCACCGCGACGGTCTGCGAGGCCGAGCTGTTGCCTGGCGAGGACTCCGTGCTCGCGCCGGGGTGGCTGCCGTGGTCGGAGCGGCTGCAGCCGGGCGACCTCGGCTCCGGTGACGTGCTGCCCTTCGTGCCGGACGACGACCGCCTCGAGCAGGGCTATGAGGCCGCCGAGGACGAGGATGCGGACGAGCTCGCGATCGTCGAGCTGGGTCTCGGCCGAGAGCGCGTGCTCTCGGCGCGCGGGCGGGCCGAGGCGGCCGAGCGTTGGTACACCGGATCGCAAGGTCCCACCACCCCGGGTGCCGTCGCTGCGGCCGCACCCTGTTCGACCTGCGGCTTCCTGCTCCGGCTCGACGGTTCGCTGCGAACGGTCTTCGGNGTGTGCGCGAACGAATGGTCGCCGGATGACGGCTGCGTGGTGAGCATGGATCACGGCTGCGGCGCCCACTCACAGACGGATTTGGAGCCGGGAACGAGCGATTGGCCCGATTCCGCGCCGGTCATCGACGAGAACCGTCTTGAGGTGGTCGACCTGGCTGCTTTCGCGCCCGTGGGGACGTCGGACGCGTCAACGACGGAGACGGTTGAGCCGACCGCTGACGCGACTCCGGACGAGTCGATCCAGGCGACGGAGACGGTCGGAGCGGAACCGGGCACCGACGTCGAGCCATGACCCACGACGTCTTCGGGACGGCGGCTCTCCGCAACGCTGTCCTGCAGGCGTGGGCCGGCTCGTCCACCCGACTGCGTGAGGACGCCAACACCGAGGAAGACCACGCCCGCGGCCACTACCGCGATCGCGTTGTCGTAGAGCTTGCGCAGAACGCGGCGGATGCCGCGGCACGCGCGGGCGTTCCGGGCAAGCTGCTGCTCCGCCTTCACCGAGTGGAGCGCTCTGACACAGACACGCCGGGTGCGCGTGCCACATCACTCCAGTTGGTGGCGGGGAATGTGGGGGCGGCGCTGGACGCTGCGGGGGTCGCCTCGCTTGCGTCGATGCGCGCCTCGGCCAAGCAGGACGGCCACGGAGCGGTCGGACGGTTCGGCGTCGGCTTCGCCGCGGTGCGCTCCGTCTCGGACGAGATCACCGTCGCGTCCAGCTCGGGTGCCGTCTCTTTCTCGCTCGGGAGAAGCCAAGGACTGCTGGCCGATCTGGCCGAGCGGAACCCCGCCGTGCACGAGCAGCTCGCCACCCGGGGCGACGAGCTGCCGATCCTGCGGCTGCCCTTCGCGGCCGTCGCCGCGCCCCCCGACGGCTACGACACCGTCGTCACGCTCGCGTTGCGCGACGCCACCGCCGGTGCGGAGATCCGGGCCCAGCTCGCTGCGGTCTCGGACACGCTGCTCCTTGCCCTGCCCCAGCTCGCTGAGATCGTGATCGAGCTCGACGAGGCCGAGCCCCGACGGCTGACCGACGTCGGCGAGCGCTGGCGGACCGTCACCCGTACCGGTGAGCTCGACGCCGCTCTGCTGGCCAAGCGACCGGTGGAGGAGCGGGCCCGGAGTGGCTGGCAGGTCACCTGGGCGGCTCCGCGCTCGGCCGCAACCTGGCAGCGGGTGGTCCACGCACCGACCCCGACCGACGAACCGTGCACCCTGCCCGCGCTGCTCATCGCCACCTTCCCGCTCGACCCCTCACGGCGGCACGTCGCTGCCGGCGGGGCGACCGACGCGATCATCGCCGCGGCGGCGGACGCCTACCGCGAGCTGGTCGAGGGGATCGCCCTCCAGGAGGACGGCGACGCACTGTCCCTCGTCCCGGTCGGGCTGCCCGAGGGACGGCTCGACGGACAGCTGCACGGCGCGGCCGTCGAGCGACTGCAGACCGCAGCCATCCTGGTCCCGGCCGGTGGCCACGAGCCGATCGCGGCGCGGGACGCGACCGTGATCGCCGGTGGTGCCGGGCGGGACGCTCGTCTTCTCGCGGCCCTCGGTCGGTGGTACGCCGGCCTGGTGCGCGTCCNGGAACAGGACACCGCGGCCGTCCGCGTCCTCGGCATCGCGACCACCGAGCTCAGTGACCTGATCGACGCCCTGCCGACGGTGGGCGAGCCGGCGGACTGGCACCGCCTGTACGCCGCGCTCGAGCCCTACGCGCTCGGCTCGGCCGAGCGCGAGTCCCTCGCCTCGCTCCCGGTCCAGCTGCTTGACGGCCGGGTGGTGCGCGGAGCGCGCGGCCTCGTACTGCCCGGCGCGCCGGACGGCGTCGACCCGCACCACCTCGAGGCGCTCGCGCCTTGGGGCGTGCGCGCGGTCCACCCCGATGCCGCACACGACATGCTGCTCCGCCTCGGCGCTGTGGAGGGCACCGCCACCGAGGTGCTCGGCCTGCCGGCGGTGCAACGCGCGGTCGAGGCGGGCCTTGACGCCGACGACGACGCCCGGGTTGCCGAGGCGGTGCTCCACCTCGTCGAGGCGGAGCTGGCGGCGGGCTCTGGACCCGTCGCGGAGCGCCCGTGGCTCGGCCGGCTCGTCTTGACCGACGAGGATGATGTCGCCACGCCGGCGACCGAGCTCGCCCTGCCCGGCTCGCTCGCCGCCGCCGTCCTCGATNCGGAGATCGTCGGCGTGGTCGCATCGGGCCTCGCGGAGCGTTGGGGCGCCGAGGTGCTGCAGGCCGTCGGCGTCCGGGCGGCACTTGCCGTGGTGACGGTGCGCGACGTCGTCGCCGGCGAACAGGCGCCCGACGATGCCGCTCTGGACGCGATCGATGGCTGGCCGGAGTACCTCGAGGCGCTGGGCGCATCCTGTGGTTCGGGGGCGTTCATTGCCGAGATCGCCGCGGTCGCGGATCTGGACGCGGTCCGGCCGGACGCGTGGCCGCGGGTGCTCGGTGCGCTCGCGACCGACTCGGCGTTGCGTCGCGCCCTGCTCGAGCCGGTGCGTGCGGACACGGGTGCGTTGCCGGCGCCGTCGTACGCCGAGTGGTGGTTGCGGCACCTTTCCCCGGAGGACCTCGGGCTCGGCCCGGCGTTCGCCGCGCCCGGCGCTGACCGGGCGGTCGTGGCGCTGCTTCCGCCAGTACCGGCGGTTGTCGCCGGACTCGACGCCGAGGTCCTGCGGGCGCTCGGTGCGGTCAGCGACCTCGCCGAGCTGGACGACGCCGACTGGCTCGACGTGTGCGACGACCTGCCGTCCGTCGGGACCGATGTCGAGCCGGCACTCGCCCTGGCCATCTGGCGCGCACTCGCTCGTCGTGCCGCGGTCGGCGGCGAGCTCGACCCGCCGCCGGAGCGGCTCCCGGCGGTCGGCGCCGGGAACCGGATCTCGATCGTCGCGGCCGAGGATGCAGCGGTTGCGCCGGAGCCGATGTGGCTTCAGCGGACCGACCTCGCGGCCATGGTGCCGGCCGTCGACGTCGACGCCGAGGACCTCGCCCATCTCCTGGACATCACGATGGCCGAGGAGCTCGACCCCGCCGTCGAGGTCCGCGGCGACGGCGACGCCCGGGGTCCGCGCACGGTGCCGCCCGCGGTGCTGTCGCTCGCACCGGAAGCACCCGGGACCTGGATCGAGCACGCGGAGCTCACCGCGTCCGGGACACCGGTCGAATGGTGGGTCACCGGCGGGGGGCCGGCGGCCATCGTGCACGCGACGACGGTTGCCGGGCTCGCCCGCGGACTCGCCCAGGCGGGCGGGTGCTGGGAGTCGCGCGCGGTCCTGGAGCTCGCCCTCGCCGACCCGGAACGGCTCGGCCGGCTCGCCGTCGAGGCGGGCTTCGAGCGGGATCCCGAAGGCGCGTCGTCGTGACGCGCCGTGCCCCGGGGCGGCACGCGCGATGAGTCCGCCGTCCGCCGTCGGTGCGCGTTCTCCCGCACGGTCCGCCGCCGCCGGCGTCTACCTCCCGGCGCTCGTCTTCGAGATCGGCATCGGCGCGATCCTGCCGGTGGTGGCGCTGAGCGCGCGTGACCTCGGGTCGAGCATCGCGGTCGCGGGCATCATGGTTGCGCTGCTCGGCCTCGGCCAGATCCTCGGCGACGTGCCCGCCGGTGCCCTCGCCGCCCGGCTCGGCGACCGTCACGCGATGCTCGTCGCCGCGGGAGTGGCCGCCGCGACGCTCGCCACCTGCGCGCTCGCGCCCTCCCTCTGGCTGCTCGCCCTCGGAGTTCTGGCGACTGGCGCCGCGAACGCCGTCTTCATCCTGGCCCGGCAGTCCTACCTGACCGAGGTCACGCCGGTGCTGACCCGAGCCCGGGCGATGTCGACCCTGGGCGGGGTGCAGCGCTTCGGCACGTTCGCCGGACCGTTCCTCGGCGCCGCGCTGATGCAGGTGGCCGGACTTCGCTCGGTGTACTGGCTCGCGGTGGTCACCACCGCGCTCGCCGCGGTCGTGGTCGCCGTGGTCCCGGATGCGGCCGGGGCGCATGTCGTGCGCGCGAGGCAGGCCGCGAAGCAGTCGTCGTGGTCCGTGCTCCGGGACCATCGACAACTCTTCGCCACCCTCGGTCTCGCCGCGCTCGCGGTCAGCGCGGCGCGGGCCGGTCGGCAGGTCGTTCTGCCGCTCTGGTCGGAGCACCTGGGCCTCGCGAACTCGACGACCAGTCTGGTCTTCGGCATCTCCGGAGCGGCCGACCTGCTGCTGTTCTACCCGGGCGGCAAGTTGATGGACCGGCGCGGTCGGCTCTGGGTGGGAGTGCCGGCCATGCTGGTGCTCAGCTGCGCACTTCTGGCGCTTCCGCTCACGCACTCGCTCGCCGGACTGCTCGCCGTGGCGATCGTGATGGGTCTGGGGAACGGTATCGGCTCGGGCATCCTGATGACCCTCGGGGCGGACGCCGCGCCGCCGGCGATCCGGGCCCAGTTCCTCGCGGTGTGGCGGCTGCTCCAGGACTCCGGCTACGCGGCGGGGCCGTTCGTGGTCGCGGCAGGAGCGGCGCTCGGCAGTCTGGCCGCGGGGATCCTCGGGATCGGAGCGGTCGGTCTGGCCGGAGCCGCCGCCCTCGCGCGGTGGGTGCCGCGGTGGACGGTGCACGCCAACAGGACCACGCGTCGCCGTGCCGGGCTGCGCGACGACGGTCGCGAGCGGGTCGGGGGACCGGGCCCCGACGAAGCCGCCCCGGGCTGACCCGCCCGCAGGCGCGATGACTCGCTGCAGAGGGCGCGCCGCGGTCCGCAGCGCTGGCGCGCGTCCGCTAGACCTCGGTGCTGTGGCTCGCCTCGGGGTGCCGCCGATCCCAGCGCAACCCGACGAAGCCGAGCGCGAGGCCGACCACACAGATCGCGGCGCCACGCACCGCACCGTCGGCACCACCCGCCCACCGGATGCACTCGGCCGTGAGAGCGAGCAGCCACACCGCGATACCGACGAGGAAGACCCGCCGGAGGTCGATCCGCGCAGGCTCGGGGTCGGCCCTACGTCGCTCGGGGTGCAAGAGGAGCTCGATCAGGCGCGACACATCGGACAGGCTACTGGCCGGCCGCGACACTCTCGGTGGATTGCACACGAATCCTTCACAATCCGGGGCGGTCCTCTGGCAAGATTCGCGCCATGGCGACTTCTACCCCTGTGAAGCACATCGCGCCCGTGGGCGCGATCGACGGATACTTCAAGATCACCGCCCGCGGCTCGACCATCGGTCAGGAGATCCGTGGTGGCCTGGTGACCTTCTTCGCGATGGCCTACATCGTGGTGCTCAACCCACTCATCATCGGCACCGTTGCGGACAGCAAGGGTGGCTTCATCGGCGGCGACGCGAACCTGTCCATCCCGCGCGTTGCGGCAGCCACCGCGCTCGTCGCGGGCGTCATGACGATCCTGATGGGCGTGGTCGCGAGGTTCCCGATCGCGCTCGCCGCCGGCCTCGGCTTGAACGCTGTGGTCGCGTTCTCGATCGCGTCCCTCAAGGGCATGACCTGGCCGGACGCGATGGGCCTCGTGGTGCTCGAGGGTCTCGTCATCCTGGTCCTCGTACTCGTCGGACTCCGGAAGGCCGTCTTCCGGGCCGTCCCGCAAGAGCTGAAGACGGCGATCGGCGTCGGCATCGGTCTGTTCATCGCGTTCATCGGCCTGGTGGACTCCGGGTTCGTCCGGATCCCGTTCAGCAAGGCCACTCCGGTCGAGCTCGGCATCGGCGGGTCGCTCAATGGTTGGCCGGTCGTCGTGTTCGTCCTCGGTCTGCTACTCATCATCGTCCTCGTGGTGCGCAAGGTGCGCGGCGCGATCCTGATCGGCATCCTGGCTGCCACCGTCCTGGCGATCATCATCGAGGCGATCGCGAAGATCGGCTCGCAGGCACCGGACGGTTCCAACCCGACCGGATGGAAGCTCAACAGCCCGGCCATCCCGAAGAGCGCCGTGGACACGCCCGACTTCTCGATCCTCGGGCACTTCAGCCTGTTCGGCGCCGTCGGCAAGATCGGCATCCTCGCGGTCGTCCTGTTGGTCTTCTCGCTCATGCTCGCCGACTTCTTCGACACGATGGGCACGATGGTCGCCATCGGCGCCGAGGCCGAGCTGCTCGACAAGGAAGGCAGCCCGCCGAACGCGCAGCAGATCCTGATCGTGGACTCGATCGCGGCGGCCGCTGGTGGTGCGGCCTCGGTCTCGTCCAACACGAGCTACATCGAGTCCGCCGCGGGCGTCGGTGACGGCGCGCGCACCGGTCTCGCCTCGGTCGTCACGGGCATCGCGTTCCTGCTCGCGACGTTCCTCGCGCCGCTCGTCGGGATGGTCCCGTACGAGGCCGCGACACCGGCCCTGGTCGTGGTCGGCTTCCTGATGATGACGCAGATCGCGGGCATCTCGTGGAAGAAGCTCGAGATCGCCATCCCGGCGTTCCTGACCATCATCCTGATGCCGTTCACCTACTCGATCACGGTGGGCATGGGTGCCGGCTTCGTCTCGTACGTCGTGCTCAAGACAGCCATCGGCAAGGCCAAGGAGGTTCACATCTTGATGTGGATCGTCTCCGCGCTGTTCGTGGTCTACTTCGCGCTCGGCCCGATCAAGAGCGCCCTCGGCATCTGATCGGCGCAGTCAAAGAGGTGTGGCCAGGGACCCTAACGGGTTCCCGGCCACACCTCTGTCTCCCGTCGGCCGTGGGCGGTCAGCCGACCACGTTCAGCCGTCGCTGGTCAGCCGAGCGCCGGTTGCAGAGCGGCGTTCAGCCGCGCGCCGGTTGGCGGTCTCAGGCCAGGTGCTCGACGACGTAGTCGATGCACGCGGTGAGCGCCTGCACGTCTGAAGGGTCGATCGCCGGGAACATCCCGACGCGGAGCTGGTTGCGACCGAGCTTGCGGTACGGCTCGACGTCGACGACGCCGTGCCGGCGAAGTACCGCGGCGACCTGTGCCGCATCCACCTGCGCGTCGAAGTCGATCGTCCCGACGACGTTCGACCGGTACTGCGGGTCGGTGACGAACGGCGTGGTGTAGGCCGTCGACTCCGCCCACCCGTACAGGTGCGCCGCCGAGCTCGCGCTGCGCCCGGCCGTCCAGGCCAGGCCGCCGTTCTCGAGCATCCAGTCGATCTGCTCGGCCAGCATGACGAGCGTCGCGATCGCCGGGGTGTTCAGGGTCTGGTCGAGCCGCGAGTTCTCCACCGCGGCGGCGACCGAGAGGAACTGCGGGATCCAGCGCCCGCTCGACGCGATCTCCTCGACCCGGCCCAGTGCGGCCGGCGAGAGCAGTGCGAGCCACAGGCCGCCGTCGGAGGCGAAGCTCTTCTGCGGCGCGAAGTAGTACACGTCCGTCTCGGACACGTCCACGTCCAGCCCGCCCGCCGCCGAGGTCGCGTCGACCAGCACCAGGGCCTGGTCCGCACCGATACCCAGAGGCCGCGCGACCGGCGCGCGCGCCCCGGTCGAGGTCTCGTTCTGCGGCCAGGCGAACACGTCGACGTCGTCCACCGGGACTGGGAGCGCGACCGAACCGGGCGCCGCCTCGATCACCTGCGGCGCCGCCAGGAACGGTGCGTCCCGGGTGACGGCCGCGAACTTGGCGCCGAACTCGCCGAAGGCGCAGTGCTGGGCGCGCTCGCGCACCAGCGAGAACGCGGCGGCATCCCAGAACGCGGTCGAGCCGCCGTTGCCGAGCACCACCTCGTACCCCGCCGGGGCGCCGAACAGCTCCGCGAGCCCAGCACGCACCCGCCGGACCACCGCGCGAACGGGCGCCTGCCGGTGCGAGGTGCCGAGCAGGCTCGTCGTGACCGCGGAGACGGCCGCGACCTGTGCCGGGCGCACCTTGCTCGGCCCCGAGCCGAATCGACCGTCGGCGGGGAGCAGGCTGGGCGGGATCGCGAGGTCCGCACGGGGCACGGTCGAAGGCTGCGTCACGGATTCACTCTAGAGGTCGTGGCAACGCGAAATCCGCGAGCTGCGGTGGCTTCCGTCCGCCCTCGCGTCCTCGAGGACCACGGGTGGCTAGGCTGAGATGCCGAATCGAGAGGAACGCGATGTACCGCCTGGTCAACACCGCCCAGCGCTACGCGTGGGGCTCACTCACCGCAATCCCGGAGTTCCTCGGCGTCGCGCCCGACGGGGCGCCGGTCGCCGAGCTGTGGATGGGCGCGCACCCGATGGCGCCCTCGGTCGTCGCCGATCCGTCATCGGGCCGCGAGGCGTCTCTGCGCGAGCTGATCGACGCGGATCCGGACGGCGTCCTCGGCTCTCGCGTGCGGGCGCGGTTCGGTGCGCGACTCCCGTACCTGCTCAAGGTTCTCGCGGCCGCCCAGCCGCTCTCGCTCCAGGTGCACCCGCACCGCGAGCAGGCACGCCGCGGCTTCGCGCGCGAGGAGGCCGCCGGCATCGCGCGCGACGCGGCTGAGCGCAGCTACCGGGACGACGAGCACAAGCCCGAGATGATCGTCGCGCTCACGCGGTTCGAGGCCTTGAGCGGGTTCCGCGACGTCGCACGGGTCCTCGAGCTGCTGGCCGGCTTGACCGGGGATCTCGCGGAGCGGCTGCGGACCGCGCTCGCGGTCGAGCCGGAGGAGCTCGCCGTACGGGCCGCCTTCGAGCTGTTGCTCAACCTCACGCCGGCGGAGCGCTCGGCGCTGGTGCCGGAGTTCGTCGCGACCTGCCAGCACCGCATCATGGCGGGCTCGCCGTCGCCGCGCGCGGACGCGACCGTCGTCCGGCTGGCGACCTGGTACCCCGGCGATCCCGGTGCGGTCGCGTCGATGCTGCTCAACCGCGTCACGCTCGAGCCCGGCGAGGCGATGTTCGTGCCGGCCGGTGCGGTGCACGCGTACCTGGACGGACTCGGAGTCGAGGTGATGGCCGGTTCGGACAACGTGCTGCGTGCCGGGTTGACGACGAAGCACATCGACCGCGCCGAGCTGCTGGCCTGCACCGGGTACATCCCCGCGCCACCGGCGCGGACCGCGGCCGAGGCTGTCGACGAGATGTTGTCGGTGTACCGGGCGCCGGTCGACGAGTTCGCGCTTGCCGTCGCCCGGCTCGGCCCGGGCGCTCCTGGCGCAGTGCTCCTGGGCGACGGTCCGCGGGTCGTCCTGTGCCTCGACGGCTCGGTCGAGGTCTCGACCGGCGCCGCGAGCGAGACGCTCGGACGCGGCCAGTCCGTGTTCGTCCGTGACGACGAGGGTGGCGTCCGGGTGACGGGCACCGGCACGGTGCTGGAAGCCTTCGTCCCGTAGTCGCGACGGCTCGAGACGTGGGACTTCAGACCTCGNNGTGAACCCGGTCGAAACCACTACGGTTGACACCATGACTGAACGCNTGACGGTCCTCGGCACCGGCTATCTTGGCGCGACCCACGCGGCCGGCATGGCTGAACTCGGGCACGAAGTGCTCGGCGTCGACGTCGATGTCGAGAAGATCGCCCGGCTCGCCGCCGGCGACATCCCGTTCTTCGAGCCCGGTCTCGAGGAGCTCGTCAAACGGCACCTCGCGTCCGGTCGGCTCCGGTTCACGACCGACATGGCCGAGGCCGCGGAGTTCGCGACCACGCATTTCGTCGGCGTCGGCACACCGCAGAAGAAGGACTCCTTCGCGGCCGATATGCGCTACCTGGACCAGGTCATCGAGACCCTCGGGCCACTGCTGACCCGACCGAGCGTGATCTTCGGCAAGTCGACCGTGCCGGTGGGGACCGCCGCGCGGCTGACGGCGCGGCTTCGCGTGATCGCGCCCGCGGGCGACCAGGTCGACCTCGCCTGGAACCCGGAGTTCCTGCGCGAAGGGCTCGCGCTCCAGGACACGCTGCACCCGGATCGCATCGTGCTCGGCATCGACGCCGCTGGCCCCCGGCTCGCCGAGGATGTCGCTCGACGCGTCTACCGGACGATGCTCGACGACGACACCCCCTTCCTCGTCACGGACCTCCAGACGGCGGAACTCGTCAAGGTCGCGGCGAACGCGTTCCTGGCGACGAAGATCTCATTCATCAATGCCATGGCCGAGGTCTGCGAGGCGGCCGGCGCGGACGTCTCCGTCCTCGCGGACGCCATCGGGCACGACGTGCGGATCGGCCGTCGCTTCCTCAATGCCGGCCTCGGGTTCGGCGGCGGGTGCCTGCCGAAGGACATCCGGGCGTTCATGGCGCGGGCGGGCGAGCTCGGGGTCGACCAGGCGCTCACGTTCCTGCGCGAGGTCGACGCGGTCAACGAGCGCCGCCGCGGCCACGCCGTCAACTTGGCGCGCGAGGCGAGCGGCGGTTCGCTGCTCGGCGCCCGGGTTGCGGTGCTCGGCGCGGCGTTCAAGCCGGAGTCGGACGACATCCGTGACTCGCCGTCGCTCGCCGTCGCGGGTCAGCTCCACCTGGAGGGTGCGGACGTCGCGGTCTACGACCCGCGCGCCATGGCCAATGCCCGTCGCGTCTTCCCGACACTCACCTATGCCGACTCCACCCAGGCTGCGTGTACTGGGGCCGACGTGGTCATGATCGCGACCGAGTGGGCCGAGTTCAGTCGCCTGGTCCCGGCGGATCTCGACTCGGTCGTCGCGCGACGGTCGATCGTCGATGCACGCAACTGCCTCGAGCCGCGCCAGTGGAGTGAGGCCGGCTGGTGGTACCGGGGGATGGGACGCTCCTGACCCGCCGAGGTCGACCGCTGGCTCTGCTGCGGTCGAGGTACTCATCGTGGACACGGGCCGCGCAAGCCGGCCGCAACGCCGTAGCCTGGGGCCGTAGTCAAGTCAGAGGGGACGGGGAGCAGCCGGCGTGAGTGATCTCATCGACACCACCGAGATGTACCTGCGGACCATCTACGAGCTCGACGAGGAGGGCATCGTCCCGCTGCGCGCCCGCATCGCCGAGCGCCTCGGCCACTCCGGGCCGACCGTCTCGCAGACTGTCGCGCGAATGGAGCGCGATGGTCTCGTCATCGTCAGTGGCGACCGTCACCTCGAGCTCACCGCGGACGGTCGGGCCAGGGCGATGCGGGTGATGCGCAAGCATCGACTCGCCGAGCGCCTGTTGACGGACGTCATCGGCCTCGACTGGGAGTACCTGCACGACGAGGCGTGCCGGTGGGAGCACGTGATGAGTGATCGGGTCGAGCGTCGGCTCCTCGAGCTGCTCGACCACCCGCAGCGCTCGCCCTACGGCAATCCCATCCCCGGCCTGCGCGAGCTCGGTGGGGACGGCCCGGACGAGGGCTTCCTGGACGGGGTGGTCGCGCTGACCGAGCTCCTGCCCGAGGGCTCGTCGACCACCGCGGGTCCGGTCGAGGTGACGCTGCGGCGCTTCGGAGAACCGATCCAGACCGACGTCGCGCTCCTCGCGGGGCTCTTCAAGGCGGGCGTGATCCCGGAGGCCCGGGTCGCGGTGCACCGGGACGGAGACGTGGTGGTCTCCGTGCCGGGGTCATCCTTCGTCCTCGCGCTGCCCGACGACGTCGCGCGCCACCTGTTCGTCGTCGCCTAGTCAACGGTGCACCGCCGTCGTGGCGGTCGCGATGCCGCCCCGCGCGAAGGGTCGAGCGGTCCGGCTGGGCCTCGGTCGGGAGGTGCGCATCCGGTGAGAACGAGGCGGACCAGGTGTCCACGATCGGGCGAATTTGCGGCTCGCCGCGCTCCCGGTGTGACATTTGGGTGGGGCGTCGGGTACCTTCAAGGTGCTCCTGAGGAACCCTCCTCCCCGGGAGTCCATGGTCGGACGCCGAGCCCTGCCGCCGCCCGTGGTCCGCAATCACTCGCCGGCAGGGGCGGGGGACCCAATGTGGGCACTGGTGACAGTGTCCTTGGGGTGAAGCTGCTGGAGCACTGGGAACGGTGCCACAGCGGCCGGGTGAACTCCCATCCGAACCCGACAGCTGACCTCGTAGGCGCGATGGAGAGGTTCTAGTGGCTGATCGTCCGAATCGCGCGCGTCATCGCACTGCGCGCCGACCGAGCACACCCCTGCACATCCTTGCCGCTGCCGCGGCCGAAAACATTGGCGCCGTAAGTCGTCGAGGCGCCGTCGTCGCTGCCTCGTCCGGTTTCCTGGTGTCGATGCTGGCATCACCGGCTGGTGCCGACCAGGGTGTCGCGGGCACGCAAGGGTCCGTCCCGTCCGTCGACGTCCAGGCGTTGACCGCCCAGGCTCGCGCCGTTCTCGGCTCCGCCCCGGCGGTCTCGGTTCCGGCCGATGCCGAGTGGAAGTTCGACGTTCCCCAGATCACCATCGTCAAGGCGGAGAAGGCGCCGGTCAGGACTGCGCCCTCGCGTTCGGTCAGGACCGCGCCCTCGCGTTCGGTGGCTCGCGCCGCGGCACCAGCCTTCGCGTCGGGCAACGTGCCGCAGGCCGTAGCCGGTAACGCGGTACTCGAGATCGCGGCTCGCTACGTCGGCATCCCGTACCGGTCCGGCGGCAAGACCCCGGCAGGGTTCGACTGCTCGGGCTTCACCTCGTACGTGTACGGGCAGCTCGGCATCCATCTGCCGTCCATCTCTAGCGCCCAGCGCTACGCCGGTGTCGAGGTCTCTCGCGCCGACGCCAAGCCCGGGGACATCATCTGGACGCCGGGTCACGTGGGCATCTACGCCGGCGGCAACATGCAGATCGACTCGCCGAGGCCGGGCTTGACGATCCAGTTCCGCGGGATCTGGCAGACCAACCCGCACTTCATCCGGGTGACCGGCTAGTCGCACCAGTGTCGAGTCGGAGGGGCGGTGGCCATCGGTCACCGCCCCTCCGTTCGTCTGCCCGGGTTGCGACGGTCGGCGTCCGGCTGGCGCGCGTCGCTTGGCGCCCCCGAGCTCGGGCGAGTCCGAAGTCCGAGCTCCTCCCGCGCGACCCTGCCGCCCTCGCGTAGTCTGGTCCCGCTTGAACGTCCCCCAGTCGGGCCCGGCCATGCCAGTCGGGCTTGCACTCCGGTCAAGGAGTCGGCCGTGTTGATGCCTGCAGTCACCCCGCGTCGGGCCCTGCTGCTCAACGCCAGCCTCGAACCTCTGTGCGTCGTGAGCACGCACCGCGCCGTCGTCCTCGTCCTGACCGGCAAGGCGGCAATCCTCGAGACGGACGGCCGCTTGCTCCGGTCGGAGCGCGCCAGCGTCCCGCTCCCGCTCGTGCTGTGCCTGACCCGATATGTCCGGGTGCCGCACCGCCGCGTCGTCCCGCCGTCCCGGCGGACCGTCCTTCAGCGCGACGGGCACTCGTGCGCCTATTGCGGAGCGACCGCGGACACCGTCGACCACGTGCACCCGCGGTCGCGCGGTGGTCGGCACGAGTGGTCGAACGTCGTGGCCGCTTGCGCGCGGTGCAACCGACGCAAGGCGGACCGCCTGTTGGCCGAGATCGGCTGGTCCCTGCCATTCCAACCCACGGCGCCGCGCGGCGCGGCAGCATTCATGGCGAGCGTCGCGACCTACGAACCGTCGTGGAGCGCGTACCTCGCCGCCTAGCTGTACTCGGCCATGAGGTTGGTGACAGGCGGGTGATCGGGTCGGCGAGTCCCCAGGCACCGGCCGCACCCCGCCCGACCGAGCGCCGCGACGCGGCGAGGCGAAGGGCCTGCCCCCGGACCTGATTCGGGGCACACTGGGAACGTACCGTCGGGAACCCGGGCGAGAGGACGAGCGATGAGCCACGATCAGGTTGTCGTCGCGGGAGTCGACGGTTCCGCACCCTCGCTGCACGCACTCGACTGGGCGGCCCTCGAAGCCCACGCGCGCGGCTGGGGCCTCGAGGTGCTGTGCTCCTACAGCCTGCCTTCCTTCGCGGCGGCCACCCTCGACGGCGGCTACGCGGCGGTGGACGAGGATGCGATCCACGCCGGTGCTCAGGCGGTCGTCGACGAGGCGCTCGCGCGCGTCGCCGACTTCGGCGTGCCGGTGAAGGGGCAGCTCGTCACCGGGGACGCGGCCGCCGCGCTGGTGGAGCGCTCGAAGACCGCCGGATTGATGGTGGTCGGCACCCGCGGCCACGGTGGCTTCGCGGACCGGCTGCTCGGCTCGGTCTCGGCGACGCTGCCGGCGCACGCGCACTGCCCGACGGTGGTGGTTCCGCTCCGGACCGCGGTCCACGCGAGCGAGTCCGCGGACGCGCCCGCCGATCTTGTCCCGGTGAGCGAGGTCCGACGCATCGTGGTCGGAGTGGACGGCTCGCCCGCCTCCGAGGTCGCGCTCGCCCGCGCCGTGTCCGAGGCGGTGGCGTGGGATGCCCAGCTGACTGTCGTCGCGGGCGTCCCGGTAGCGGCCGGCGCGGGGATCCTCGCGTGGTTGCCGGCCGACGCCGACCACGACTCGATCCTGGCCGATGTCTCGGCCGGGCTCGATGTCGTCGTGGACCAGGCCGTAGCCGGGCACCCCGGGCTCGCGGTCTCCAAGGTCGTGCTGGACGGCACCGGAGCGGAGCTGCTCACCGAGTTCTCCTCGGCGGTCGACCTCGTCGTCGTCGGCTCACGGGGCCGGGGCGGGTTCGCCGGTCTGCTGCTCGGGTCAACCAGTCAAGCGGTGCTCCACCACGCGGCGTGCCCGGTGATGGTGGTCACCGTCCGTACCGGCGACAAGCCGCCGACCCGGGGCATCAAGTTCGGCTGACCCTGGCCGGGTCGCCGGACGGGCGACCGCTCGGCTAGGGGCGGGGCTCGTCGGCCTGGCAGCGGGGGTCGTAGTTCGGGGTCAGGTGCGGGGTGGTCATCGCGCGCTACCGATCTCGAGGGTGCAGCACTTGGCGCCGCCGCCGCCCTTGAGGAGCTCCGAGGTGTCCACCGGAATGGGCTGGTAGCCACGCTCGCGCAGGGCCTCGGCGAGACCGATCGCGCCTGGTGCGACGACGACATGGAGACCATCGCTCACCGCGTTGAGGCCCAGCGCGGTGGCATCACGCTCGGTGGCGAGAACCGCATCCGGGTAGCGGCGCTCGAGCTCGACCCGCGAGGCAGCGGAGAAAGCCGGCGGGAAGTAGGCGATCTGCGGGTCGGCCGGGTCCGAGGAGAGCACGGCCAGCGCGGTGTCGAGGTGGTAGTAGTGCGCGTCGACGAGCTCGAGGCTGACCACGTCGCGACCCGTGAACAGCGCGAGCTCTTCGTGCGCGGAGCGCTCGGTGCGGAAGCCGGTGCCGGCGAGGATCACGTCCCCGACCACGAGCAGATCGCCCTGGCCCTCGTTCGTCTGCTCGGCGGTGTGCGTGACGAAGCCGTGATCCGCGAACCACTTCTGGTAGGCCGGACCCTCGGGCCGGCGTTGCGGGTAGCGGAACCGCGCAGAGTAGACGAGGCCGTCGACGACGGTCGCACCGTTGGCGGCATAGACCATGTCCGGCAGGTCCTCGAGGGGGTCGATCAGCTCGACCGTGTGACCGAGCGACAGGTAGGTGTCACGCAGCACGTGCCACTGGGCGACAGCACGCACGGTGTCGGTCTCCCGGGTGACGTCCATCCAGGGGTTGATCTCGTACGAGACGGTGTACGACGTCGGCTCGCACATCAGGTAGCGACGCGGGGTCGCGCCGGGCGCGGTCCGCGGCGCACGGTCGCTGATCATCTGACCTCCCGGTGGGGTGCTCGGCGGCGTCGGCCCCGCCCTCAGGGCGGTCGTCATCTAGCGTAAACGGCCCGGGTGCCTTCGGATGTGACGTGTCGTTGTGTCGAAGGGGGCTGATCGTTGCGTGCGCACGCCGTCCGGCGGCGAATCGTTGTCGCCACCTGCGCGCCGGCAGCCTGCGCCGCTGTCCACGTCCGGCGCTGCGGCGCCACCAGGTTCGCGGGGAGCCGCCCGGGCGGCTCGCGACCTGCCCGGTCCGCGATAGCGTCGTGCCCATGGAGACTCGAGTGCTCGGCCGCGCGCAGCGGCCCGTCAGCGTGATCGGACTCGGCTGCTGGCAGCTGGGCTCGGACTGGGGCGACATCACCGAGGACGGCGCGATGGCGATCCTCGACGCGGCGGTCGACTCCGGCGTGACCTTCCTCGACACGGCGGACGTGTACGGCGACGGGCGGAGCGAGCGCCTGGTCGGCCGGCTGCTCGCCCAGCGCGGTCCGGACGCCGGGATCACCGTCGCGACCAAGATGGGCCGACGGGCCCAGCCGCACGTCAGCGCGGCGTACCACCTGGACGCGTTCCGCGGGTGGACCGATCGCTCGCGGGAGAACCTCGGCGTGGACCGGCTCGACCTGGTCCAGCTGCACTGCCCGCCGCCGGAGGTCATCTCGGCGGACGCGACGTATGACGCTCTCGACACGCTCGTCGCCGAAGGGCGGATCGGCGCCTACGGTGTCTCGGTCGAGACCTGCGCCCAGGCACTCGCGGCGATCCAACGGCCGGGGGTCGCGAGCATCCAGATCATCCTCAACGTATTCCGGCGCAAACCGCTCGAGGAGGTCCTGCCCGCGGCTGCCGCGGCCGGTGTCGGGATCATCGCTCGGGTGCCGCTCGCGAGCGGCCTGCTCTCCGGGAAGTACGACGAGCTCACCACGTTCGCCTCGAACGACCACCGCACCTATAACCGGCACGGCGAAGCGTTCGACATCGGCGAGACCTTCGCCGGGGTGCCGTTCGAGGTCGGGGTGNGNGCNGCGCGCCAGGTTGCCGCGATCACGCCGCAGGGCGCGACGACCGCTCAGCTGGCCTTGCGCTGGATCGTGGACCAGCCGGGCGTGACCACCGTCATCCCGGGGGCACGGACTCCGGATCAGGCGCGCGCCAACGCCGCCGCGGCCGGCCTTGCCCCGCTCGACGCCGGGACGCTCGACGCGCTGCGCGCGGTGTACGACGAGTCGGTCCGCGCGCACGTGCACGACCGCTGGTAAGCCCAGCGGCGCGTCAGGACGAGCTGCCCTCGATCACCCGGTGCGTGATCGACTCGATGGCCGGCCCCGCCGGGAGGAACGCCAGCGGGGGCGGGCCGAACGCGCGGGCCGCGCCGGCGACCACGGTCTTGCCCATCGCCCGCCCGCCGACCGCACCGATCACGGCGCCGATGCCGAACGGTGCGAGCCGGCCGACCGCAAGGGCGCCCTCCTTCGTCGCTTGTCGCCTGGCCAGACGCCGCGCGAGGATGCCGTTGACCCGCTTGAT
>JGI24137J36423_1000103_pt1 | contig 18384 bp, 17 predicted proteins | sample BarGraNGADG00311_FD_36423 | JGI IMG/M metagenome (IMG submission 36423) | reverse complement strand
GAGCATACCGCTACCAGTATCTCCGCGCCATGACCACCGGCGATCGCGAACGCTACCCGGCTCTGCCTCGCATGTTGCCGCGCGATCCGCGCACCTGCTTGTAAGAGGGGATGCGAAACGCCCGCGTGGAGTCCTGAACTGTCACGGGTTCGTTGCCGCTTCCTTGTGATGAAGGATGGCGACATGCCCAAGAAGTACGAACCGGAGGACAAGGCTCGCGCGGTGCGCCTGGTCCGGGACCACATGAGCGACTACGGGTCAGTGACCGCGGCGAGTGTCGCGGGCGGCGGGTAGGAACATCCACTACAACTACCATTGAGCCCATACCGCCGCCGGCGACCAACCCCCGGCCTCACGCCTCCACGCAAGCGTCACCAACGTCATGAACCAGAACATCTAGTTGAACTCGTCCGGATGAGGTCCGAACCGGGTCCCGTCGTCCATCGATGCGAGGGCTTCGAGCTCCGAGCTGCTCAGCTGCAGCTGCACGGACGCGATGTTCTCGATGACACGCGCTGGTGTCACCGTCTTGGGGATCACCACGTTCCCGAGCGCCAGGTGCCAGGCCAACGCCACCTGCGCCGGTGTTGCACCGTGGTCCCGCGCGATGCCGACCAACGTGCGGTGCGCGAGAATCCCGCCCTGGCCGGAGCCGAGTGGCGACCACGCCTCGGTCACGATCCCGAGGCCGGCGTGGAACTCGCGGTTCGCCTTCTGCTGCAGAAGCGGGTGCAGCTCTATCTGGTTGATCACCGGAACGACTCCCGTCGCCTCGATGATCCGGTTCAGGTGGTGGGGCTCGAAGTTCGACACCCCGATCGAGGTCACCCTGCCCTCGTCCCTGAGACGGATCAGGGCGCGCCACGTGTCGACGTACCTGTCCCTCGCGGGGCTCGGCCAATGGATCAGGTAGAGATCGAGCGTGTCCATGCCGAGCTTCGCCATGGAGGTGTCGAAGGCCGACAGCGCCGCGTCATACCCGTGGTCGTCGTTCTTGAGCTTGGTGGTGACGTAGAAGTCGCTTCGGTCGTATCGAGCGATCGCCCGTCCGACGGCGCCCTCGTTCTCGTAGCCGGCTGCCGTGTCGATGAGACGGTACCCGGCGCCGTGCGCGGCCACGACAGCCGCTTCGGCCTCCTCCTCGCTCATCTGAAAGACACCAAGGCCGAGCTGCGGGATGCTCGTGCCGTCGTTCAGCTGGACTTCCTTCACGTTCACCGTCATCAGATCAGTCCTCAGTCTCTTCGGGGATGCCGTGCACGGGATGCGACTCGTGGCCACCTCACGAGGCGTGGGGTCGGTCGCCGTCAGCTCGCGTCGCCAGCAGTGCCACCGAGGAACCTGGCGAACCACTTCCCGCTGCGCTTGATCGTCCGCTTCTGGGTCGCGTAGTCGACGTGCACCAGCCCGAACCTGCGAGAGTACCCCCATGCCCACTCGAAGTTGTCCGCGAGGGTCCAGACGAAGTAGCCCTTGAGCGGAAGGCCCTTGTCGAGCGCCGCCGAGCAGGCCATGACGTGCTGCTCGAGGTACCGACGACGGTTCTCGTCCTCGACCTCGCCGTCCACCACGGCATCCGGGTAAGCGGAGCCGTTCTCCGTGATGTAGAGCGGGAGGTCCGGCTGGTAGGAGTTGGCCAGCTCGAGAACGTCGACCATGCCCTCGGGGTGGATCGGCCAGCCCATGTGCGTGCGGGCCACCCCGGTGTCGATGAGCTGCACAGCTTCACTGCCCGGGTAGGTCAGGCCGCACGCCTCACCCATCACGGGCGAGCCGAGCGGCGGCGCAGCGACCGTGTGCCGGCTGTAGTAGTTGATGCCGAGGAAGTCGATGGGGGCTGCGATGTCGGCCGCGTCCGAGGCGGGGTTCTGCCCGAACCACTGGCCCTCGCCGAGATCGGCGATGACGTCCTCGGGGTAGTGGCCGGCCAGGATCGGCTCCAGGAAGAACCGGTTGGTCAGGCCGTCGATGCGCCGCTTGGCGTCGAGGTCTGCTGCGCTCTCGCTCGCCGCCCGCATCGAGTACAGGTTGAGCGTCACGCCGACGATCGCGTCCGACTGGGCTGCGCGGATCGCCGGGACGGCCCGTCCGTGACCCAGCAGCAGGTGATGGGCCGCGCGCGCCGACCGCGAGCCCAGCTGCTTCCCCGGCGCGTGGATGCCGGAGGCGTACCCGAGGAAGGCCGAGCACCATGGCTCGTTGAGCGTGATCCAGTGCTTGACGACGTCGCCGAGCTCGCCGGTCACCAGGCCCGCGTACTCCCCGTAGCGCTCCGCCGTGTCGCGTTCGAGCCAGCCTCCACGCTCCTCGAGAGCGAGGGGCAGGTCCCAGTGGTAGAGGGTCACGTACGGCGTGATGCCGCGCTCGAGGAGCGCCTCAGAGAGCTCCCGGTAGAATCCGATGCCGAGCGGGTTCGCCGGGCCCGTGCCGTCCGCCTGGATCCTCGACCAGGCGATCGAGAATCGATACGCATTCACGCCGAGGTCCGCCATGATCGAGACGTCCTCGCGGAAACGGCGGTAGTGGTCGTCGGCGAGGTCGCCGGTCTTGCCATCGGCGATCGCCCCGGGCACCCGTGTGAAAGCGTCCCAGATGCTCTGGCCGCGACCGTCCACGTCCGTCGCGCCCTCGATCTGGTACGAAGCTGTTGCCGTGCCCCACGCGAAGTCGGCTGGGAAGTCTCTGCGGTCGGCGGTCATGGAGTCACGCCTCCCGCTCGGTTGCGAAGCGACCACGGGCTGCGGCACGACGTCGCCCCCGCGCGGGAGCGGGTGCGACGCGAGCGTCGGCTTGGACAGACGGCATGACTCGGTTCCTTTCGTCGACAGGCAGAGACCATCGGGCGGCGTCGGGCCTAGCTGAAGTCCAGCCAGTGCTCCGCTGATGGCGTGAGTGATTCCAGCTCGTCCCAGAAGGCGTCGGGGAGATCGACGGCCGCGGCCCGCAGCAGCCCGTCGAGGCGGCTCTTCTTGCTGATCCCGACGATGGTGGAGGCGATCCGCGGATCCCGCAGCGAGAACTGCAGGGCAGCGGTCGCCAGGTCGGTGTCCCAGCGAGCACACAGCTCGCTCATCCGGGCGATCGCGTCAAGCGTCGCTCGGGACGCCGGCCGGTAGCCGTACTGGGTGGCCCCACCCGCCGGGTTGGCGAGGATGCCGCCACCGTAGATCGCGGCGTTCACGATGGCCGTCCCGCTCGCCTGGGCAGCGGCGATGAGCTCGCCAGCACTCCGGTCGACGATCGTCCATCGGTTGTGGACCAGCGCGACCTCGAAGACACCGAGCGCCAGGTAGCGTGCCATCACGTGCACGTCGCCGCCCGCGACACCGATGTGACCGATCTCGCCCTCGTCCCGGAGGCGCACGAGCGTCTCGACGGCACCGCCCGGTGAGGTCAGGTCGTCGAAGTCGTGATACTCCGGATCGTGCAGGTGCACCATCGGCAGCGTGTCCAGACCCAGCCGCTCCTTGCTCTCGCGGACCGACTCGCGCACCCGCACACCCGAGTAGTCACCGCCACGCGCGTCGACCTTGGTGATGACCAGGAAGTCCTCGGGGAGTCCGCCGGCACGAGCGATGCCCGCTCCGATGCGTCGCTCGCTGTCTCCGCCGGAGTACCCGTTCGCGGTGTCGATGACCCTGATGGGACTCGCGAGCACGGCCTGGACGAGGTCGACGGCGTCCTCCTCCTGGACGGCGTAGCCGAATGCCTCCGGCATGCTGCCGAGCGGTCCCCCGCCGACGCACAGCGCCGTGACATCGAGGCCGGTCGCCCCGAGCGGTCGTGACCAGGCCGCACCAGCTGAGCTCATCCGACTACCGCCCTACCGTGAAGGTGAAGGTGTCCGCGTCCGCGAAGACCGTCCGCTCGCCGACGGTCCCGACCGCCGAGAGCTCCGTCAGCCTTGCCGTGCCGCTCGAGAGCTCCGCGGCAACGAAGCCGAGCGCGTCGGTCCGCGTCGGGCTCGCGAACACCTCGACGTCGAAGGTGAAGACCTCGAGCACCGAGTCGCCGCCCTTCAGGTAGTCGGCCCTGAAGCCGCGCGGGTCGCCCTCGAAGAGCAGCGTGCCGATCCTGGCGAAGCCGAACGGCCGGTAGAACTCCTCGGTCGTCGCGAGGTCGCGGATGGTGACGCCGACGTGGTCGAACCTGGGGCGGGCGGGTGTCCCCAGCGCGCGCTCGGCCGCGACGCCGGCCGGGTCGGCGACGTCGTGGTACTGCAGCTGGCCCTCGACGATCTCCAGGATGGTTCCGTCGGGATCGAAGAAGAACGCGATCCGCACCCCGCCGACGGCGTCGAGCGGGTCCAGCCGGAAGGGCACGGCGGCGGCCTTGAGCTCCGCGACGAGCGGGTCCACCTCGGCGACCTTGAAGCCGATGTGCCGGAAGCCGAGGTTCTGGTCGTCGTCCTGCCAGGTGGGTGCTACCGCGTCGTCAACGCGGGTGAGCTCGATGGTCGCCGTGACAAGGTCGAGGACAGCCCTGTCGTCGGTCGCCTCCCCGACGAGCTCGCCCCCGAGGAAACGCGAGTAGAACTCGACGGAACGGGCGATCTCCGTGACATTGACGAGGGCGCTGCGGATTGCCATGGCTCAGTTCGCTCTCTTGGATCGTGTCGTGCCCGTGCATTCTTGGGGGTGCCTCGTCGATTCACGGGCACAGGCAAGCGCGTGCCTTCACGACGGCATTGTCGCGATGCCCATCCAGCGCGTCAGGTCTAGGTAGTGAAACTACCTCCCGGCATCCGGCTCCGTCAAAATGCGGTTGGGCNCGNNCNCGAGCGCCTCGANCGAANGGCGTCACGGAGTGCTCCGAGCGTCAGGCGGTGCCGGCCATCCAGTCGCCGCCGCCGTTCTCGGTCACGGCGATGAAGATGTCCTCCCGGCGCACGCCGACGGCCGAGAGGTCCTCGGCGACCGCGGTGTACATCGCCGCCTTTGTCGGGTCGTCGTACCCGCGAGTCATGAGCATCTCGATGTACAGGACCTGCTCGCGCCGGATGGTCCCGGGCCACGTCGGGTCTGCCTTGAGCTCGCCTGCGGCGTGCTTGTGCACGATCTGGAAGAGGTCGTTCTGCGGAACCCCGAGGGAACGGACGAGGGCGGCCTGGGTCGCCTCGCAGATCGCGTCGCGGGTCTCGTCGGAGATCGTGTCCGACATGTGGAACTGGACGAAGGGCATCGGTCGTCTGCTTTCGGTTGTGGGTGATCAGGTCGGGTACAACAGCTCAGGAGGCCCACAGCTGACGCGTCGTGCGCACCGTTGCTCCGGCGGCGAGGGACTCGTCCATCGCGAGCGCGAGCATGTAGTCCTGGCATCCGTCCGCGAGCGGGTACGGCGCGGGGCCGCCGTCGTGCACCCACGCGCCCATCTGCTCCAGCACCGACGCGACGGCGATCTCGTCGTCGGCCAGCCGGCCGCCCTGCCAGGCGTTGCGGTACACCACGTCGCCCTCGAAGGTGATGTGGTCCAGGTCGAAGCCCTCGAAGTTCATGTCGACGCCCATCTGGCGCCGCACGAGGTCGGACTCCAGCACGGTGAGCTCGTCCCGCACGTGCACGACGTGGTCGGTGACCAGCTCGCCGAGGCTGCCGCGGACCAGGATGCGGTTGCTGCGCAGCTCGTTGTGCCACTGGTTGTCGGTGAAGTCGTACAGACCCGTCCGACCGTCGCCGAAGTCGAAGTGCGACAGGAGGTTCCACGCCGGCAGCGGCGTGAGGTCCATGGTCCAGCCGTCCCGGGCGATGGGGTTGGCCAGCGTGAACTCGCTGTGGTGTGCCGTCACCGCGGCGTCCTCGAACCCGACGCCCAGCATCGTGCGCATCAGCGCCATCGCGTGGTACTGGTGCGTCGAGGCGACCTGCACGTTGCTGACCGTGCCGAGGACGCCGTTCTTGATGAGCTGGAGACGTGCCGCGTGCCCCGGGTACAGCGGGTACTGCTCGGCGACCTGGACGAGTCCCGACGCGCCCACCTGGGACCACAGCTCCACCATGCCCGGGACGTCGGGAGCCGGGGGCGTCTCGCTCAGCACGGGCATGTCGGCAGCAACGGCCTCGCGGATCATCTGCGGCGTCACCGACCACGGCACCGCCGCCACGACGAAGTCGGGACGGTCGCCGCTGATCGCGTCCTTGACGGTGCGCGCCGTCGGCACGCCCCACTGCTCCTCGGCCGCCGCGCCCAGCTCGGCCGTCGGGGTCACGATGGCCGTCACCTGCAGCCTCTCCGGGAAGAAACGTGCGAGCCGCAGGTAGAACCCCGCCCTCCAGCCGTTCCCGGCCACGACGTACCGCACCGGCCCTGCGTTCTCCACTGCACTCGTCACGATGAGCCTCTCTGTGTCTTCGTCGCCATTGCTGTGTCCGCCCTCGCCGGGGAGCTCACTGCCACTCGCCCAGGGTTTGGAGCCTGATGTTGCGCCACCTGACGACGGCGCCGGGCGCCCACCGGTCCGCGCCCATGGGCTCGTCGTTGTTGTGGACCTCGAGCGCCACGTGCCCGCTCCTGCCGAGCAGCGCGGCGACGGCCTCACGGTCGTAGTCCGGGTGCGCGATCGTCCCCGTGTCGAGCTCGTAGACCTTGATCCCGTTGACCCACGTCGACAGCACGGGGTAGGTGCCGACGCACCGTACGGTCATCTCGTTCCAGTCGGCCCAGTGCCACGCGGCCAGGAACTCCTCGGCCGAGGCGGCGTAGGACAGCAGCGCCTTCTTCGCCTCGGTGACGGGCTCGAGCGTGGTCGCCGGGTCGTCCTCGACGAGGGCGACCGGAGTGCCCGACGCGTCCCGAGCGACGTCGACGCCGTAGGCCAGGGCGTGGAAGCCACCGATCCCGTTGCCGTAGAAACCGCCGATGCCACCCGACCTGCGGTGGTCGATCAGCACCTGGAACCCCTGCGCCCCGAGGTCGGTCGTCCGCACGAGCACGCCGGTGTCGGCCGGCCAGTCCGGGCGCACCTCGTAGCTGAGCTCGAAGTCGCCGAACGTGGCCTCGGTGATCAGGTACCCACCCAGTCCCGAGCCCGGAGGGTCCTGAGCTCCCACGATGGCACCGTCCTGCACGGACCACCCGCCGACGCTTCCTGCCGCCGCGGCGTACTCGGCGGAGTCGACGTCCGGAGCGGGCGCCCCGGGCCACGCGGGCACGGACAGGCGCGGAACGGCACGCCACCCGTCGAGCGTCTTCCCGTCGAACAGCGTCAGGACCGGACCCGGCTCCCGCTGGATCTCAGACAACTGTGTCCCTCCCACTCTCGCCGGCGCGCCCTGCGGCCTGGACGGCACTGCCTTACCCGCGGGCGCCGACGCGGCCCGGGGTGTCCCCACGACCTCTGCTCCCGGCGCTTCGCCGCCATGTCGTCAGATGGTCAGCACGTCCAGCCCGAGGACGCTCGACATCACCTCGAGGCGACGCACGAGGTCGCCCGTGGCGAGGATAGCGTGATGCGACGGCAGCTTCTCGACGAAGCGGTAGCCGTCCTCGACGCGGAGCACCGCGCCGTTGAGGCAGTCGGAGTTCTGGTACTGGTGGTAACCCGTCAGGACTGCGGGCGCGACGGTGAGGGTCTGCATGTCGCTGGCGATCTTGACGATCGTCGTGGCGCCCTCGGCGAACCGTGCGTCAATGACATTGGCGTTCGGGTCGACGATCTCCAGCACGCGCGGTCGCAGCGTCCATTCGGTCGCGAAGGACTGCGGCACGACGCCGAAGAACCCGCAGTGCGCCACGAGGACATGGTTCTCCGGCTCCTCGTCGACGTGGGGGAAGAACGGGATGCGCTCGTGCTTGAGAGCGGCCTGACCCATGAGGAACGGATAGAGGTTGGTCATCATCACCGGGACGCCGAGCGACTTGTGCACCAGAGTCTTGGTGATCATCGACGTGAGGTCCGCCTCGCAGCCCCACAACAGACCGCGCTCCTCGAAGAGCAGGTTTCAGGCCAGGCACGGCGTCGTGGGGGACGTCGCCGTCCGCGAAGACCTCATCGCGATCACCCGCACACTGCAGACCCTCGCCCCGATCACCACGACAGCCCTCGCCGGCGGCAGCGCGGCTGGCCTCGACCAACCCCTGGCGGAGACCCTCAACGGCGCCATCGACTGCACGACCACCCGCCGACCACCCTCGGCCAAGTCGTGCGCGTCGAGAACGCGGTAGTCCGGCAGGTTGAAGATCGTGCTCGCAGCGTCACGCCGCGACCCCGTAGGCTCAAACACGGCTCGTGGTCTCCTGGCTCGTGGATGTCTCGACAACACCCATCCCAGCAGGCCACGAGCCACCTACGTCTCACCGACGCGACCCCATCACCACGAACCTTGAAGAGCCAGTAAGGCCGCCATCTCGGGCCAGTCGAAGCGCTTGACTTACTTAATTTAGTCAGGTAATGATGTGATGGGCGTATGGTGCCCGCCAACACCAAGTCAGCGCTGACCACGGGCCGTGGACGGTGCACGGTGCACAGGAAGGATTAACGATGTTCCTTGACGCTTCGGCGGGCCACAGATCCCGACGCCGCGCACTGGTCACGGGAGCAGCAGCCATCACCGCTGCCGCCCTCGTGCTTGCCGGTTGCAGCAACAGCCCGAGCAAGGCCGGGTCCACCGCCGGATCAGCCCGGACCACTGCCAACACCCTGATCTCCTACACGGGTCAGTCTGGTGACTACCAGATCAACTTCAACCCGTACTCCCCCTCGTCGATCGGTGGCATCGGCACCATCTATGAGCCCCTGTTCTTCGTCACCAACGTCAACAGCGACCCGCCCGTTCCGCTGCTCGGTACCAAGAGCACCTGGAACAAGGAGGGCACCCAGCTCGACATCACTCTCCGCGACGGCGTGAAGTGGTCGGACGGCACGCCCTTCACGGCCAAGGACGTGAAGTTCACGTTCGACATGATCCTCGCAAACCAGTCGCTGAACACGAGCGGCTTTGACGGCAAGGTCAAGGCCACCGACGACTCACACATCGTCATCACCTGGGCCCACGCGGCCTTCGTGGCGGGACCGAACGTACTGGGGCGGATCTTCATTGTCCCGGAGCACATCTGGAAGAGCGTCAACCCGAAGACTGACGTCATGCAGAAGCCAGTCGGCACCGGCGCCTTCTTGATGAGCAACTTCAAGCCCCAGGCGTACACCCTCTCCGCCAACCCCAACTACTGGGGCGGCGCGCCGGCAGTCAAGGCGATCCGCTACCTGTCGCTCTCCGGAAACACGGCCGGCGCCGACGCCCTCAAGGCCGGCACGATCGACTGGCAAACCGGCCCGGTCCCCGACCTTGCCCACGTGTCGAAGACCTACCCCGGCTACCAGGCCATCACGGTCCCGCAGAACCAGGCCGTTCTCGTCACCTGCTCGAGCGTCAATCTTGGTTGCACCGGTCCTCAGACCGATGTGAACGTGCGCAAGGCTATCTACTACGCACTCGACCGTAAGCAGATCAACTCGCTCGCCTTCCAGAACACCGCGAGCGACATCTCACCGACCTTCGCACTGCTACACAACCAGTCCAACACGATCTCGAGCGCCATCACCGAACGCACCGCACCCGACTCGCCCAACGTCGCCAAGTCCGCAGCCCTCCTCGAAGGTGCGGGCTGGGCCAAGGGATCCGACGGCTACTACGCCAAGGACGGCAAGACGCTCTCGCTCACGGTCGAGGTCGTCACCGGCTGGACCGACTACATCACCGCGATCGACCTCATGTCCCAGCAGCTCAAGGCCGCCGGCATCAAGGTAACCGCCTCGCAGTCCTCGTGGAACGAGTGGACTGACAAGAAGGGTAAGGGCAACTTCCAGCTGGCCATCGACGCTCTGGGCCAGGGCCCGTCCAACGACCCGTACTACTGCTACAACAACTACTTCAGCACCTCAAACACCGCAAAGGTGGGTACTTCGGTCTCGCTCAACATCGGTCGCTTCAGCGACGCCGATGTCGACAAGGCACTCAAGGAGCTCGAGCAGGCCAACCCGAGCGACACCACGACCCGGAACGCTCAGTTCGAGATCATCCAGAAGAGGATCGCCGAGAACATGCCATACATCCCCATCCTCACCGGTGGCACCACGAGCGAGTTCCACGCCGCGAAGTTCACGGGATGGCCGACGCTGGAAAGCATGTACGCCTTCCCTGCCGTCTGGGCGTCTCCCGACAACGCCCAGGTCTACAAGAAGCTCGTCCCGACCGGTAAGTAACGGACAGATCGTGCGCGAGGAGAAGTTCGTCGTGCGAAGGTTGGGTGGAGAATCGTGAACTACTTCATCCGAAAGCTGGGGTTCTACCTGGTTGCGCTGTGGGCGGCGCTGACACTGAATTTTCTTATTCCGCGTCTGTTGCCCGGCAACCCGGTGGACATCCTGCTCGCCAAGCTGCAGCAGCGCGGAGGCATGATTACTCCCAGCACCCGCCGGTCGTACGAACTTCTCCTCGGGGGCGACTCCTCGCAGTCCTTGCCCGTGCAGTACTGGAACTACCTGATCAACATCTTGCACGGGGACCTCGGCGTGTCGGTGACGTACTTCCCCACAAAAGTCACCGCCGTCATCGGGTCGTCGCTGCCGTGGACGATCATGCTGGTGGGTATCGCCACCATCCTCGCGACCGTCATCGGCGTCTCCCTGGGTGCGATCGTCGGATGGAAGCGAGGGACGTGGCTCGACTCGCTCGTCCCGGCCACCACGGTGCTCTCCGCGGTGCCGTACTTCTGGCTCGCGCTCATCCTGGTCTACGTCTTCGCCTCGACCTGGAACATCTTCCCGGGCCAAGGAGGCTATGACGTCGTCCTGGATCCTGGCTGGAACAGGGAATTCATCATGTCAGCCCTCAAATACGGGTTCCTTCCCGCAGCGACGATCGTCATCGCCTCGCTCGGCGGCTGGCTGCTCGGGATGCGCAACATGATGGTGTCGACCCTCTCGGAGGACTACATCCTCACGGCGCAGGCCAAGGGCCTGAGCGAGGGCACAATCCTGCGCCACTACGCGGCCCGCAACGCCGTGCTCCCCTCGGTCGCCGGGTTCGCGATCTCCCTCGGGTTCGTCGTCTCGGGGTCAATCGTTACCGAACAGGTCTTCTCCTACCCGGGGATCGGTTCCAAGCTGCTCGCCGCCGTGACGAACAACGACTACGCGCTGATGCAAGGGATCTTCCTGTTCATCACGCTGGCCGTGCTCCTCGCCAACTTGATCGTCGACCTCTTCTACGGAGTCATCGACCCCCGCACGCGAGCCCGTAGCTGACCGGAGAGCAGACGACCATGACGAATATCACTCCCTCAATCGAGCCATCGGTGGCAGAGTCCATCGAGCAGACCACAGCCATCACCGCCGAGCAGGGCAAGAAGCCCCCCCGGTCTGCTTGGCGCATCATGCTCCCGAGCATGACCCCGTGGCTCGCCATCGGGCTCTTCCTGGTCATTGCCATCGTCCTGTTCGGGATCCTCGGGCCCCTGTTGGTGCAGGACCCGACGATCATCCGGAACGCCGGCCTGAAGGCGCCGTCCTCCGGACACATCCTCGGGACGACGCAGACGGGCCAGGACGTGTTCGCTCAGCTCGCCTACGCGACGCGCGGCTCCCTCGAGATCGGTCTGATCGTCGGCGTGCTCGCCACGATCCTGTCGGCGTTCTTCGGGATCTTTGGGGCCTACATCGGCGGGTTCGCAGACGAGTCCTTCTCGCTGATCTCCAACGTCTTCCTCGTGATCCCGAGCCTCCCGCTCGTCATCGTCATCGCGGGCTTCGTCCCGCAGGCCCAGCGCGGACTGTGGACGATCGCCGTCGTGCTGGCCCTCACAGGATGGGCAGCCTCCTCCCGGGTGCTACGAGCCCAGACACTCTCGATCCGTAACCGCGACTATGTCGCCGCGTCTCGCGTCGCCGGCGAGAAGCCATGGCGCGTGATCTCCGTGGAGATCCTGCCCAACCTGCTTCCCGTACTCGCCTCGCAGTTCGTGTTCGCCGTGATTTTCGCCATTCTCAGCGAAGCTGGCCTGTCCTTCCTCGGCCTCGGCGCCTCGAACTCCTCAACGCTCGGCACGATGCTCTTCTACGCACAGAACGGCTTCGCCCTTCCGCTCGGTGCATGGTGGTGGTTCGGACCTCCCGGACTCATCATCGCGATGTTCGGCATGGGGCTCTCACTGATCAACTTCTCGATCGACGAGATCATCAATCCGAAGCTCAAGAGCGCGCGCCTGCACCGCAAGCGCGCGAGGCTCGCGCGAAGGAGCGCATGATGTCGAACCCCGCCCCCACGACGCCCACGGTGCCCCCGGGCTCGAGGCGTCCCGCTGTCCTGACCGTCGAGAACCTCACGGTCGTCTACGAGGTCGAGCGCCCCGTGACCGCAGTCAAGAACGCGAGCATCTCCCTCGCGCCCGATGAGATCCTGGGCCTGGCCGGGGAGTCCGGTTGCGGCAAGACGACGCTCGCCTACGCGATCAACCGGCTGCACAAGCCGCCGGCTCACATCACCTCGGGCAAGGTCACGTTCCACGACCGCGACGGGAGCGACATCGACCTCCTCGCGATCGAGGCAGAGGAACTGCGAGCCTTCCGCTGGTCCAAGCTCTCGATGGTGTTCCAGGGTGCGATGAACGCGCTCAACCCCGTCACGAGCATCAAGGCCCAGCTCGACGACGTCCTCGTGGCGCACGATGTCGGCCTCAACAGGAAGCAGCGCCGCGCGCGGTGCGTCGACGTTCTGCGGCGTGTCGGGGTCGACCTCCTGTGGCTGAACTCGTTCCCGCACGAGCTCTCTGGCGGTATGCGCCAGCGCGTCATGATAGCCATGGCCATGCTCCTCGAGCCCCAGGTCATGATCATGGACGAACCCACGACGGCGCTCGACGTCGTCGTGCAGCGCGACATCCTGCGGGAGATCGTGCGGCTGCGGGACGAGCTCAACTTCGCGGTCATCTTCATCACCCACGATCTCCCCCTCCTGCTCGAGATCAGTGACCGGATCGCCATCATGCTCGAGGGCGAGATCGTCGAGCTCGACACGGCGGACAAGATCTACCTGTCGCCGCAGCACCCCTACACGAAGAAGCTACTGGCGTCCTTTCCCAGCCTGAGCGGAAGCCGTGGCAGCTTCATCCGCACCGGCGTCGAGACCAAGAAAGAGGAGGAGGAGTCGGCATGACGAGCGTCGAGGTCAAGAATCTGACCAAGGACTTCACGGTTCGCGAGAAGTTCAAGCGGAAGAACTTCCGCGCCGTCGACAACGTGTCGTTCGACCTCTTCCCCGGGCGCACCGTCGCTCTGGTGGGTGAGTCCGGCTCGGGCAAGTCGACGATCGCCCGGATGCTCGCCAAGCTCGAGAAGCCCACCTCGGGCGAGATCAATGTGACGCTCGAAGACCACACGCCTGTCATGGGCTCGATCTACCGTCGGCACGTCCAGATGGTCTTCCAGGACCCGTTCGCGTCGCTCAACCCGTTCCACTCGATCGAGCACCACATCGCTCGGCCGCTGCGGATCCACCACCGCGTCAAGGGGGCCGCACAAACCCACGAGCGCGTGCTCGAGATGCTCGAGCGAGTCAACCTGCTCCCTGCAGANGACATAGCAGCCCGGCGTCCGCACGAGCTCTCCGGTGGTCAGCGTCAGCGCGTCGCGATCGCCCGCGCCCTCGCCCCCGGCGCGCAGGTGCTCATCGCCGACGAGCCGGTCTCGATGCTCGATGTGTCGATCCGCCTCGGCGTGCTCAACCTGATGGGACAGCTCCAGCGCGAAGACAACCTCGCGGTGCTGTACATCACGCACGACCTCGCGACCGCACGGCACTTCTCGGACGAGATCCTCGTGCTGTANCGCGGCCGNGTGGTCGAGCGAGGAAAGGCCGACGANGTGATCCTCAACCCCCANCACGACTACACCCGCCTCCTTGCCCTCGCGGCACCGGATCCCGAGAAGCTCGGCAAGGTCGTCTCGAGCGAGGCTGCTCCTGATCGCGANAGCCTCGACAACAGCATCTGCTACAACCACTTCACGAAGTCGTGGACGTCGGCGGACGGCTCCGAGTACGTCCCGGCTGTAGCACGCTGAATAGCTGACGCGTCGTCCGGCTTCTGGCTGAGCCGGCGCTGTCCCGGCAGTTCTGAGTCGGCGACGTGAGGGACCCGAGGAGTGCGTCCCGGGCAGGTTGTTCCCCAATCAGCTCCGCATCGAACATGCGCCCTCCCTGTGCGTCCTCGACATCAGCTTGGCGCGAGCCAGCCGGGCGCCGAGGACCGTACTACTCGCGGATCACCGCGACCGAGCCCGCCTCGAGCTCGACGCGACCGACGTGCGCCAAGCCCGTGAGGAGGTCGACGCCGGAAGCCTGTGCCCAGCCGTCGTCGTCGGAGTGGTTGATCAGGAACAGGTACGACGACGACTCGGACGAGCGCCGCACCGCCTCGACACCGCGGGAGACGAGCGCCGCCGGCGTCACGGCCGAATCGGCAAGAATCAAGTCCGCGAGCTCACCGAGGCTCGCCTCGTCGAGATCGGCCGAGAGGTACCAGGCGCTGCCGGCGCCGACGGCACGGCGGGTAATGGCCGGGTGCCCCGCGACGTCGCCGGAGGCGTAGCCCGCCACGACGTCGGCCCCGTCGGAGCGCATGAGCTCAGTCCAGCGCGTCGCGCGCCACCCGTTGTCGAGCTCGACGCTTTCGTCGACGTCGAGCGGGTAGAACTCCTCGCTCGTGACTCCGAGCAGCTCGCGGAAGGCGCCAGGAAAGCCACCTATACGCACGGTGTTCACGGGGTCGACGATCCCCGAGAACCACGTCACGAGGACGGTCCCGCCGGCCTCGGCGAACTCCGCGACCGCCCGGGCGTTCTCGTCCGAAACGAGGAACAAGCCGGGCACGACGACGAGCTTGTAGCCGCCGAGGGGCGACCAGGCAGGCAGGACGTCGACGGTCACCGCTCGCTCGAAGAGGCAGTTGTGCAGGGCGCGCGCCGAGTCCGCGTAGCTCGGGCTGTTGATCGGCTTGAGACCGCTGCGCAGGGCCCAGCCGGCCTCGTTGTCGTGCAGCATCGCGACCTGCACGCCAGCCACCCGGGTTCCCTTGACCTCGGAGATCCGCTCGAGATGTCCACCGAGGGCACAGATGTCCGAGAAGATCCGGGAGCTCGCCCCGGCGTGCGGGAGCATCGCCGAGTGGAACTGCTCGGTGCCAGAGCGCGACGCCCGCCACTGGAAGTACATGACGGAATCCGAGCCGCGGGCCACGTGGCCCAGTGCGTGACGGATCCGCTCACCGGGCTTCTTGGACAGGTTGATCTGGTGCCAGCTCGCCGAGCCCGCGGCGTGCTCCAAGAGCATCCACGGGGCGCCGTCGCTCATCCCGCGCATGCGGTCACCGGCGAACGCGAGGTCCTGGTGACGCAGTGGATCGGGGCCGTAGGTGTAGTGGTCGTTCGCGACGATGTCCATCTCGGGCGCCCAGCGGGCGTAGTCCACGACGTCGGGACCGAGACCCACCATGAAGTTGGTGGTCACCGGCAGGTCAGGGGTGTGACGGGCGATGATCTCCTTCTCTGCGCGGTACTGGCCGAGCAGCGCGTCGGAGGAGAACCGCTCGAAGTCGAGCAGCTGACCGGGGTTGTGAGCCGTCCTGCCCGAGGGAGTCGTGATCTCCTCGAATGAGGAGTACGTGTTGCCCCAGAACGCCATGCCCCACGCAGCGTTCACCGCCTCGATGCTTCCGTAGCGGTCGGTGACCCACGCTCTGAAGCAGTCGTTCGAAACCCGGCAGTGGCACCGCGCGTTGCCACCGCCGAGCTCGTTGCTCACGTGCCACATCGCTACCGCAGGGTGACCCGGTGCGGCCAGCTTGTCGACGATACGCGCCGAGTACTCGCGGAAGACAGGCGACGACGGGCACCAGCCCAGGCGTCCACCGGGCGCAAGCGGGTGACCAAACTCGTCCTGCGGGAGGATCTCGGGGTGCAGACGGTGCAACCACATGGGCACAGCAGCCGTGGGAGTCGCGAGATCCACCCGGATGCCGTTCTCGTGGAGCAGGTCGAGCATCCCGTCGAGCCACGTGAAGTCGAACTGACCTTCGCGCGGCTCGTGGACGATCCAGGAGAAGACCCCGAGGGTGATCAGGTTGACCCCGGCCTCGCGCATGAGGGCCATGTCCTCGATCACCACCTCCCGGGGCCACTGCTCCGGGCTGTAGTCCCCGCCAAAGGAAAGACCGGACGTCGGCCATACGCCCGTGGTCATCTGGCGACCTCGAGCTTCAGCACACGTGCTGAGGGCGCCTCGATGGACACCGTCACGGTCAGCTCGCCAGCGGCGGCGTCCCACGACCAGTCCCAGCCCGCTTGCCTGCTCGGGAAGAACGAAGCCACGGAGAGCTCCGTGCCGCGCAGTGTCGGGAGCGGGAGAACGACCTGCTCCCCCGCCCCCGGACGGCGCCAGACAGTCAGGTACGCGCCGTGGTCCGCGACATCGAGCCCGAGGCAGACCCAGGAATCCTCCCAGCCGGGAAGGCCGAGCGGCCAGAACGCGTGACTGCGCTCGATGTCCGCGACCACCACCTTCTGCGCGGCGACGCCCTCGCGCACCATCTCGACCTCGTCCGGGCTCATCCGGTTGAGGTACCCCGAGAGATACATACGACCCAGGATCGCGTTGACGAGAGACAGGGTCAGGAGCTCGGGCTCCATGCCCGCCTGCGGGTAGGCCCAGTTGCCGGCCTGCTCAGGCAAGAGCGATGCGGGCGCCGCGGCGGCGATCGACGCGTATATGACCGGGTCCTGCTGGTCCGAGGTCGACTGCATGTGCAGCCGCGACATCATCGCGTAGTCCATGCGCATCGCACCGGACGCACAGTTCTCGATCAGGAGGTTCGGGTGACGCGACTGGACGGCGTCGAGCCACCTGAGGAGGGCACGGTTGTGCTCGAGCAGACCGTGGCCGGGGGCCTCACCATTCAGGTCAGAACCGGCCCCGGTCATCGTGTTGTAATCCATTTTGAAGAACTCGACGCCGTAGTCCGCGACGAGCCGGTCGACCACCGAGTCGAGGTGTGCACGGGCCGCCGGGCTGCGCAGGTCGAGGAGGTGACGGCCATGCTCGGCGACGCGGATCCCGCGACGGGAGAAGAAAGCGTCATCGGGCAGAGTCGCGGCAAGCGGAGAGTTCACGCCGATGACCTCGGGTTCAAGCCACAAGCCGGCAACCATGCCGCGCTCGCGGATGTGATCGATAACCTCGGTGATACCGCCCGGGAAGCGGCCGGGTGCGGGCAGCCACTCGCCGACTGTGTCCCACCAGTGACCCTCCGCGTACCAGCCCGCGTCGATGCAGAAGTACTCGGCGCCAACCTCGGCGGCGGCGTCGATGAGCGGGAGCAGCTTCTCCGTCGTCGGGTTTCCCATGAGGGTGTTCATATAGTCATTGAACCACGGGAAGACGACGGTCGGCCGCGCGGACGGCGCGGATCGCGCGGCGCTGGTCCGTGAGCACGGCGAATGCCTCGTCGAGGCCACCGCGGGCGACCACCATCGAGGCGGGCACAGAGATGAACACCGTGCCTTCGGCGACCTCGGTGCTCCACTGATGCTCCTGGTCCGTGGGGCCGGACAACAACAGGTAGGCGCCTGTGCGCGTCTCACCCAGCTCGTAGAGCCACGGCCCGTTGTGCTCGATCTGCCACGCGAGGGCGTAGGGGAACGTGCGGGACAGCAGGACGCCGGTCGGAAGCTTCTCGCCCGTGGACCACGACCCACGGTTGGTCACGACGCAGCGGCTACGTGGAGGGTGGTGCTGGATTTCGCGGTCTATCCGGGCCAGACCCATCTCGCGCAGGGGGCGGGTCAGCCAGCGGCTCTCAGCGACCCAGTCGCTGTCGCCGTAGACGAGGTCGAACCCATCAACGTCGGTCGCGGAGTCGACGAGGTAGGCACCCGTGGCAAGCGTCGAGACGAAATCGAGCATGTACGAGCCCGAGCCGGCGACGGTGACCTCGGTCCACGTGCGGAACCCCGAGATCCCGTCGCGTGCCACGAAGACGCTCGTGACCTGCAAGCCCGTGGCCTCATCGGCCTGGATGATGCGTAGCTCGGCGACGTCCTCGCCCCGCGTCTCCTCGTGACCGATGTAGCGCAGCGACCTGCTGAGCACGGTGTCGACGTGGCGGAAGCTCCCGGGGAAGCGACCGTGGCCCATCGCCGAGAGCTCCACGAGCGGCTGATCGACGGTGGGGCCTCTGGTCGACGGGTCCGATTCGACGGGGAAGCCCGCCGCCGTGCTGATTGAACCCAGCGAGACTGACGCGTCAGTGCCGTAGGAGAACTGGAGACGGAGCGACGAGGCGCCCCAGATGAGAGTCGACATTGAACACTAGCCTCTGCGTTCGGCGGTGAAAACTGAC
>JGI24137J36423_1000093_pt1 | contig 18812 bp, 16 predicted proteins | sample BarGraNGADG00311_FD_36423 | JGI IMG/M metagenome (IMG submission 36423) | reverse complement strand
CCCCCAAGGGGGCGATAAAACTCTGACATTTAGATAGATTTTACTAAACCAGTGAGTATTTTTACCCCCTTGGGGAGGGCTGAGCATTAATAAACAGCCCAATGGTCTGTTTTAGCGAGGAGCCTGACTGCAGGGTTGGTATAAAGGGGGTATCTGTCGCTGAAATTAAGCCAACTTCCGGGGATTTTAGGGTGTAAGTCTACAAAAAATATTATCTTCGTATTTCAAAATTTTAGCAGGAGATGAGAGTGATACAAATGGTTGACCTTGGCGCCCAGTATGAGAAAATCGGATTGGAAATTGACAATGCAATAAAAGCTGTTCTTGTATCAACAGCATTTATTAAAGGTCCTGATGTTAATTTATTTGAAGAAGAGCTTCAGGAATATATGGGTGTAAAACATGTTGTGTCGTGTGCAAACGGAACCGATGCACTTTATCTGGCTATGATGGTTCTCGGACTGAAACCGGGAGATGAGGTAATTACAACAAATTTCACTTTTATTGCAACNGTTGAGGTTATAGCTTTGCTTNGTCTCAAATTGGTTATCGTAGATCCTGAACCAGGAAGTTTTAATATCTCTGTTGAAGCTGTCCGAAAATCTATCACTCCTCAAACAAAAGCCATTGTCCCGGTCCATTTATTTGGACAATGTGCTGACATGGAGAGCATTATGGAGCTTGCTAAAAAACATGATCTTTTTGTTATTGAAGATGCCGCACAGTCAACCGGTGCTGATTATCTCTTTAAAAACGGAACCACAAAAAAAGCAGGGACAATCGGGCATATTGGAACAACATCTTTTTTCCCATCCAAAAACCTGGGATGTTACGGGGATGGAGGNGCACTCTATACAAACNATGATACCTATGCCAGGAAGCTGAGAAGTATCGCCAACCATGGAATGAGGGTCAGGTATCATTATGATGATATTGGTGTTAATTCCAGATTGGATACAATTCAGGCTGCTATCCTCAGAGTCAAGCTAAAACATCTTTCGAAATTCAATGCTGCACGAAAAGCTGTTGCTGAAAGGTACGATGAAGCGTTTGCAGGATGTAATTCAATAATCATTCCGGAAAGAGTAAATTATTCTACTCATATTTTTCATCAATACACTCTCAGGGTAAGAAACGGGAAAAGAGATGAACTGAAGAAATTTCTTGAGTCAAAGAAGATCCCGTCAATGGTATATTACCCTGGTCCTCTTCATATGCAGCAAGCTTATGGATATCTGGGTTATAAAGAGAACGATTTCCCGGTTTCAACAACTCTGTGCAAAGAGGTTTTGTCTTTGCCGATGCATCCGGAGATGGAACCTGATCAGCTTGATTATATTGTACATAACGTATTAGAATTCTTCAATAAATAATTATTATGGAGAAGGAATATTTTGCCCACGAAACAGCTGTCATAGATGTCGGCTGCAAGATTGGAAAAGGAACAAAAATATGGCATTTCAGCCATATAATGACAGGTTCGGAAATCGGTGAAAACTGCAATATAGGCCAGAATGTTGTCATATCACCGGGTGTAAAACTAGGAAAGAATGTAAAAGTTCAGAATAATGTATCAATCTATACCGGAGTCATTTGTGAAGATGATGTCTTCCTGGGGCCATCTATGGTGTTTACCAATGTCATCAATCCCCGAAGTGCAATTGTGCGAAAAGACAGCTACTTCACCACAATAGTTGAAAAGGGCGCCTCAATAGGAGCCAACTCTACGATTGTCTGTGGAAATAAAATCGGGACTTATTCATTTATTGGAGCAGGAGCAGTTGTTACAAAAGATGTTAAACCTTATGCCCTGGTTGTTGGTAACCCTGCCAGACAGACCGGNTGGATGAGTGAATACGGGCATAAACTTATTTTTGACAATACCGGATTTGCCTCCTGCCATGAAAGCGGAGAGAGATACAAGATTGAGAATGGTAAAGTTTCTAAAATAATTTAGTATTTTTATGCAGCTTTATAAAATGATTGAATGACAGAGTCTCCAAAAAATTTCGGGATAATAGGTGTTGCAGGGTATATAGCTGTCAGACATCTTCATGCAATAAAGGAAACGGGCAACAACCTCCTTGCCAGCCTTGACAAGTTTGATAGCGTCGGACGAATCGATAATTATTTTCCTGAAAGTGATTTTTTTGTGGAGTTTGAACGGTTTGACAGACATTTTGATAAACTTAAACGAACAGGAACTAAAATTGATTATGTAAGTATCTGTTCTCCGAATTACCTTCATGATTCTCATATACGGTTTGCACTGCGCCATCAGGCTGANGCAATCTGTGAAAAACCAATTGTCCTCAATCCATGGAATATAGATGCATTGCANGAAATTGAAAATGAGACTGGTCGTAAAATCTATACTGTCCTTCAACTTCGTCTTCATCCAAAAATATTGGAACTGAGGGAGAAGATCAGGAATGGACCGAAAGGTAAGATTTATGATATTGACATGACATATGTAACCAGCCGGGGAAACTGGTATTCAATTTCATGGAAAGGAGATATTCAGAAATCAGGTGGAGTGGCAACCAATATTGGTATTCACTTTTTCGATATGCTTAGTTGGATCTTTGGCAATACAAAGAAAAATATTGTTCATCACTTGGAACCACATAAAGCTGCCGGATATCTCGATCTTGAACATGCACGGGTAAGATGGTTCCTCAGCCTCGATTATAATGATATTCCTGATTCAGCTAAGGAGTCCGGAAGGAGGATCTACAGGTCTATCACTGTAGATGGTGAGGAGATAGAATTTAGTGAAGGNTTTGCCGACTTGCATACATTGACATACAAAGAAATACTAACTGGCAAGGGATTCGGCCTAAAAGAAGCGCGTCAGTCAGTAGAGATTGCTTACACAATCAGAAATTCTAAACCTATAGGACTTAAAGGAGACTATCATCCAATTTTAAAAACAAAATAATATTATGTACAGTAAACTTATTAATAAAGAGACAAAACTATCTGTCATCGGCCTTGGGTATGTTGGTTTACCAATCGCTCTTGAATTTGCAAAACAGATCAGTGTCGTAGGCTTTGATATCAAACCCGAAAGAGTTGCCTTGATGAAAAAGGGTATTGATCCCAGTAATGAACTCACCTCTGATGCATTTAAGAATACTGATATTGTTCTTACAAGCGATCCTTCAGAGCTAAAAACTGCTTCATTTCATATTATTGCAGTTCCTACCCCTACCACCAAGACCCATCTTCCGGATCTGACACCTGTTCTTAAAGCATCCGAAACTGTTGGCAAAATTTTAAAAAAGGGTGATTATGTAGTATATGAATCAACAGTATACCCGGGATGTACTGAAGACGATTGTATTCCTGTACTGGAAAGGTATTCTGAATTAAAATGCGGTACTGACTTTAAGGTTGGTTTCTCACCTGAGAGGATAAATCCGGGCGATAATAATCACACTCTTACCAAAATTGTAAAAGTGACAAGCGGCTGTGATNCCGAATCTGCTGAAAATATAGCAAAAACTTATGAACTGATAATTAAAGCAGGTGTTCACCGGGCAAGCTCAATTAAGGTTGCAGAGTCAGCTAAGATCATAGAAAATACCCAGCGTGATATTAATATCGCATTTATGAATGAACTGTCAATTATCTTCAATAGGCTGGGGGTCAACACATTTGAAGTACTAGAAGCAGCTGGAACAAAATGGAACTTCCTTAAATTTTATCCGGGTCTGGTCGGCGGACATTGTATCGGCGTAGATCCCTATTATCTCTCATTTAAAGCAAAGGCCCTGGGATATCACCCCCAGATGATTGATTCGGGAAGGTTCATCAATGATAGTATGGGTGGATATATAGGAAAACAGACCGTCAAAAAAATAATAGCNGCAGGAAAGAATCTTAAGGGTTCCCGTGTTCTGATAATGGGCATTACCTTTAAAGAAGATGTTACTGACATTCGTAATTCAAAGGTCATGGATATTATCAATGAACTTGATGATTTCGGAATATCTGTTGATGTTATCGACCCTNGAGCCGGAACACATGAAGTTAAAGAAGAGTATCAGATTGACCTGAAAGAAAAACCTTCGGGAAAATACGATGCTGTAATACTGGCTGTATGTCATAAAGAATATTTAAAATTGGATGAATCATTTTTTGCTCCTTTATTAAATAATGATGGAATAGTCGTTGATGTTAAAGGGATCCTTCGGGGAAAAATTAAAAATCATACCTACTGGAGCCTGTAAATGAAAAAGAAAATCCTGGTAACCGGAGGAACCGGATATATCGGTTCGCATACATCTGTTGAACTTATTAAAGAGGGATTCGATGTCATAATAGTCGACAACCTGTACAACTCTGAAGCAAATGTGGTCGATAAGATTCAAATGATAACTGGAGTAAAACCTTATCTGGAAGTACTCGACCTGTGCGACCAGGTTAAACTTGACAGTTTCATTCAGAGAAACAGAGACATCTCGGCTATCATCCACTTTGCCGCATATAAAGCTGTGGGTGAGTCAGTTAATAAGCCATTGGAGTATTACCGGAATAATCTTTTCTCCCTGGTTAATCTCCTTGATATAATGAAACGGTATGGAATCCCCGATCTGGTATTCTCATCCTCCTGTACTGTATACGGACAACCTGAAAAGCTTCCCGTAACAGAGGATGCTCCACTCCAACCGGCCACTTCGCCTTACGGTAATACAAAACAAATAGGCGAATCCATAATAAGGGATACAACTTTTTCCGATAAAAAAATTAGAGCTATCTCATTAAGGTACTTTAATCCCATCGGGGCACATCCATCGGCGCTTATCGGAGAATTGCCAAGAGGGGTTCCGGAAAATCTGGTACCCTATATTACCCAGACAGGTTACGGTTTAAGAGAAGAGCTTAAAGTTTTCGGAGATGATTATGACACACCCGACGGATCATGCTTAAGGGATTACCTTCATGTTGTCGATCTTGCAAAAGCTCACGTCGTTGCTATCAAGAGACTTACTGAAGATAGAATCAAGACAAATTATGAGGTCTTTAACCTTGGTACCGGTAATGGAGTTTCAGTTCTTGAGGCAATAAAATCATTCGAGCGTGTTTCGGGAATTAAATTGAATTATAGGGTTGTAGGCAGAAGAGCAGGAGATATTGAAAAGATATGGGCCGATCCATCGTATGCAAATAAAGAACTGGGCTGGAAAACTTTAAGTTCTCTGGATGAGGCAATGAAAACTGCGTGGGACTGGGAAAAAACCATAAGGAATAATAAGTTATGATTATGAAACGAACAATTCTCATAACCGGAGGTGCGGGTTTTATTGGTTCTCACGTAGTCAGAAGATTCGTTGGCAAATATCCTGATTACCTTATTGTTAATGCCGATAAGCTAACCTATGCAGGCAATCTGGAAAATCTTTCTGACGTTGAAAAAGAAAAGAATTACAGGTTTGAAAAAACTGATATTGTTGAAAAACAATCTGTGCTGGATCTGTTCAAAAAGTACAATTTTGACGGGGTAATCCATCTTGCAGCCGAATCGCATGTCGACCGTTCAATAACTGGTCCGGATGAATTTGTTTTTACTAATATTATCGGAACTCTTAATCTGCTTAATGCGGCTCTCAACAGCTGGAAAAATGCATTCGAAGGAAAACTTTTCTATCATATTTCAACTGATGAGGTTTATGGTTCGCTTGGAAAAGAAGGTCTCTTCACAGAAGAGACTGCATACGATCCCAAGAGTCCGTATTCCGCGTCAAAGGCAAGCTCCGACCACCTGGTAAGAGCCTATAACCATACATTCGGAGTACCAGTTGTGATCTCCAATTGCTCAAATAACTACGGGCCAAACCAGTTCCCCGAAAAGCTCATACCTCTTGCAATAAACAATATTAAAAATAACAAGCCGATCCCGGTTTACGGGAAAGGAGAGAATATCCGTGACTGGTTATATGTTGNGGATCATGCTTCTGCAATTGATCTTATNTATCATAGAGGAAAGGTTGGGGAAACCTATAATATCGGGGGAAATAATGAATGGAAAAACCTTGATCTGATACTTCTTCTCTGCAGGATAATGGATAAGAAACTTAACCGTGCACCGGGAACTTCAGAAAAACTTATAGCTTATGTAAAAGACAGACCCGGTCATGATCTGAGGTATGCAATTGATTCTTCAAAATTACAGAAAAAACTCGGGTGGTCCCCAATACCGGAATTTGCTTACGGCCTTGAAAAAACAGTTGAATGGTATCTCTCAAATACCAAATGGCTCGAAAGGGTATTATCAGGAGATTACAGCAAATATTACGACTCAATGTATTCTGGCAGATAACCTCTTAAATTACAGGATATTTTTCATCCGATTTATTAACTCGTCTCCAAGAGTTGCTTTTTGACTGATATGATCCTGTATTGCTGCCACTACACTATTTGATTCAAACTCCCCTCTTACTTGCTCAAAATCGAGTTTTTTTTCTTCAGCTCCTCCATCAATACCAAAGCCGGTCATAGATGAAAGGGTAAATTCCTTCCTGGCGTCCTCATAAAGAAGGTTATCCAGGTCTATAACACTCTTTTTCCATTTTTCAACAATACTTACTATATCTCCAGCGATAAGTTTATTAACAGATATTCCAACTTCTTCTTCTATCCTTTCGCAGGCCCATGTCCATTCCCAGTCGTAATATGAATCGTGTAATCCAATAAATGATTTTGCAAGTATTTCTAATGAATCAACCTTTCCTGATTCAACATCATCCAAAAGCTTTTCAATCTCTTTTTTGGGGGCTATCAATCCTGCCAGATCAATCCATTCTCCTCTTCCCTGAGGCTTGTTGGGTGCAAGCCTGAGCTGAAGCTCCTTATTGGTTTTGAATTTCCTGTTTTCAAGCCGTTTTATTAATGAGTTTCCCAGGAATTTATTGATGCCGGTCTGATAGAGTTCTATTCCGCGATCAAGAGATGTTCCCGATATCTTCATGTTTTTGTAAATAAATGACGAAGTTCCCGGAGGGGACCCTGCCCTCAGGTTTCTCAAAATTTCCCTTCCTTCAAACATTTTACGGATTGTATAAGGACTCAGAAGATTAAAGTTTACCTGATCTATCATCGAAGCATCTTTCCTCCTGTCACGGAGAGGCCATTTCTGAGCATCTCTTATCGTACCAACGCTTCTGAGATTAATTCCGGGAACAAGTATACTCTCATCGTTACTCTCAATAAGATATGAAAAAGGGAGAGAGGAGGTATCAAGATTCTTATAATGACGACCCATTATAAGTGTATAAGGACCGATACGGGCAGGCCATAGAAGATATGAGTCACTTGTTGTTTTGGAGCCACGTTCCATTATTCCCTGATGAATGGGGCCCAGTTTATACATATGGTTACTCTGGTTTGAGCCGCTACCTGCGTTCATAAATGAAAAGATCCCTGCTATAAGCAGTGTTGATTTGTGGTGTGTAACCGTATAAGGCCCGGCAAATATTGAACATGCCTCTCCATGATATCCACCACAGTTGGCGAAAAATAAAGAGTTTTCTGCCGAATAGTGTTTTGCGAGTGTACAGCTCTGCCCTATAAAACACTTATCAACCAGGGTCGATTCCGTGACTATTGATCCTGAACAGACAATGAAATGTTCCATAATCACTCCCGGTCCTATAAATACAGGATCTGCCGCAGAACTGTTTACCGATCCCTCATTAAGTGTCATTGAGCCCTCAATATGACTGAAGGGGCCAAATTTTACATTACGGATATTACTGCAATTGAAGATTCTGGAGCTGTGTCCTATAGTTCCTGTTCCGGATGAATTAGTCAGAGAATAATCATCAACCATCTTCTCAATTATTCTTACAGCATCGCTGCGGTACCGGTAGAGCGCAATAATGTATGCCTCATGCGCAGAAAGCCTGTCCCACATTTTAACTGACCTTCCTCCGGTTTCATTCAGGACATTAACCGGGGTTCCGTTGCCAAAAGTCGAAATGCCTTCGGTACGTATTTTACCACAGTTCTTTATAACAACCTTATCTTCAATATTATAATTTGCTATATAATCGCCAATATTATTAATTATAACATTTGATCCGATAGTGCAGTTATGCAGTCTGGCATTCAGTATTCCGCTTGGAATGCTGATACCGGATTCATCAATAAAGGGTTCTTTGAAAACACCCAGGGTAATGTCACCTGAAAAAATAACATTAAAGCAGGATGAGGGATCAAAACCTTCTTTGACTGTGATTCTACTCCAGTCATCACAACTGCAACCGTTACGTTTTAAGGCTTTAACTTCGTGGATAGCCAGATTCCGATATAAATCAGTCAGGGCCATAGTTCTTCCGGGGATTTTTGACCCCCTTTCCTATCCCGCCTTGCGGGAGGATTTGATTTGCTCCTTCCCCTCCTGGGGGAAGTCCCGATAGCTATCGGGAGGTAAGGGGGTAAATATGCGGAAATAATAATCAAGTGCTTTTTATTCGACAGTTACCGATTTGGCCAGGTTCCTGGGCTGATCAACATTGCATCCTCTTAATACAGCAATATGATATGATAAGAGCTGAAGAGGGATTACTGCAAGTAAACAGGAAAAGACCGGAAGAGTTTCAGGAACTTCAAGAACATAGTCAGCCATTTGACTGATTATCTGATCACCTTCAGTGACAATAGCAACCACTTTCCCTTTTCTTGCTTTAATTTCCTGAATGTTACTGACAATCTTTTCATATGTATCATCCTTTGTTGCAACAACAACAACAGGCATATTCTCATCTATAAGAGCAATCGGACCATGCTTCATTTCAGCAGCAGGATAACCTTCGGCGTGGATATAAGAAATCTCCTTCAGTTTAAGAGCTCCTTCCAGAGCGACCGGGAAGAGATAACCTCTTCCGAGGTAAAGTGCATTATGAGTATTCTGAAAAACTTTTGCAAGTTCAAAGGTCTGGTCGTTTATCTTAAGAGCTCTTTCAATCTTTGCAGGTATTGAAGCCAGTTCTGTTATCAATTCTTTGTAAAAGGAGTCGGAGAGAATTCCCTTCTTATGCCCGATTTCAAATGCCATCATTGCCAGAACTGTAACCTGTGTAGTAAATGCTTTTGTTGATGCTACACCGATCTCAGGACCAGCATGTGTATAAACACCTGCATCTGTTTCGCGCGGAATACTGCTGCCGACAACATTACAGATACCAATGACTTTTGCCCCTTTCTCCCTTGCAAGTTTTATTGCCGCCAGGGTATCGGCTGTTTCACCACTCTGGCTTATGGCAATTACAATATCGCTTTTCTTTATAATCGGATTTCTATACCGGAATTCAGATGCATATTCAACCTCTACGGGAATCCTGGTATACTCTTCAAAAATATATTCTCCAACCAGTCCGGCATGCCACGATGTACCGCAGGCGATTATTATAATTCTTTCCGACTGGGCCAGTGTTTCAAGTACATCATGAAGACCTCCGAGCATTACTCCTGAATAATCGGGCAATACCCTTCCCCTGAAAGTATCATGAATTGCACGGGGCTGTTCAAAAATTTCCTTAAGCATAAAATGATCAAAACCCTCTTTATCAATCTCCCCTATTTTAAGATCAATCTCTTTTACTTCAGGCTGGATCTTTTCATTTCTGATTGATTTGAGGATCAGTTCATCTTTTTTAATAATTGCAATATCGTCATCATTCAGATAAATAACCCTCTGTGTAAACTCAACAATAGGTGTTGCATCTGATGCAATAAAGTTTTCACCTTCTCCCACTCCTATAACAAGAGGGCTTCCCTTCTTGGCAGCAAATAATTTATCGAGCTCCTTTGTGCAGATTATCACCAATCCATATGTTCCTTCAACCCTGTTAAGAGCCAGTGTAATAGCCTGTTCAGCAGTGAGATCACCCTCAAGATACATATGCTCAATAAGATTGGCAAGGACTTCCGTATCTGTCTGGCTTGAAAATTTCACTCCCCTGCTCTCAAGGTGTTTTTTCAAACGGGCATAATTTTCAATTATTCCATTATGAACCACTATGAAGTTACCTTTATATGAAACCTGGGGATGTGCATTCAATTCGTTAGGTTCGCCGTGGGTGGCCCACCTTGTATGACCCATCCCTGTTGTACCATTAAAGCTGGATTTATTTGCGATCTCCTCAAGATCTTTTACTCTGCCAGCGCATTTAAAGATCCTGGCCTCCCCGTTTACCAGGGCCATCCCGGCAGAATCATATCCACGATACTCAAGCCTTTTGAGACCATTAATTATTATTTCCCGGGCTGGTTTTGATCCAATATAACCAACAATTCCACACATATGATAATGTTTTAGTATTTAGTACGAAAGTAATGATTTTGGTTCACAAAATCTAGAACTTGGTGTAGGTAAATTCAAATTTAATAGGAGTTTTGCTTTTATTCGCCTTCAGGATGACATTATTAGTTCCTGACAATTCAAAAATATCCAACTCCGGTTCAACTGTATTAGTAGCATCTTTCAGATATGATTGAACAAAAGCCGGTATGTTGAAATTATATACCCTGGCTGTTGTATCAAGCTTCCCGTCAAAGAAAGTTTGGTTAGTCGATTCTATATTCCAGTCGGGAACAACAAATTTGGATCCNNTTGANGTTTTGTATTTGAGTATCAGTTGAGGCGGTACGGTGGTGGTCTTGTATTGATTACCGTTTAAATAGACCGGAACAACCAATCTGGCCTTATTGATTGCAATTTTATCAAATAAAGGATTGTTTTTAATATTTTTGAGGCCGGGTAAGGCTAATCTGGTGAATACTCCGTTAATAGACTGGATGTAGGTGAGAGTGTCCTTATATCCATCATTTATATGTTTAATCCTTTTATCCGGATCAGCTGTTAAATAATTATGTGAGAATCTGCTAAATGCCGCATTTCTGACCGCCGCATCCAGAACAAAGACGAATTCTTTCTGAACACCAAGATCGTCATGCATGAATATTACTAATGCATTCTCAGAAGCAGAATGAATTGTATTGGTGCTGACCGGTGGCTCAAGATATATAGAAGTGAGGAGAGGATCTGAACTGGGCTTTATCTGGAAATAAAGACCTTTGAACCATGATCTGAAATCAGGATGATCCGGTGAGTAGTGAACATAATCCTCATAATATAATTTGGCAGTGTCACGTGTAAGATAATTCCCGAATTCAACAGGTAAAGTTAAAGTAACGTCATTTATAGTATCGGCTTTAAGTAATGGCAGCTCAATCTCAGGAATATTATACAGTGTGACAGGCACCGGCCTGTTTGAATAATATACCGAATCGGGATAAATCATCTCCGATAATTCAGAGAGTTTTAATGTATGGGTTGATTTTGAACCTCCCCGGGATGTTAGCAGATGCAGATATAGCCTTACAGAATCTATCGCAAATGGCTTGCCGTCCCATCTGGATTTAAGTCTGATCTGAGTTACAAATTCTGCAGTGGTAGTTCCGAAATATGGGTCAGAGATTTGCCCCAGGAAAGAAATTGAAGGATTGTCACTCCGTACCGAATCATCATACATTGTATAAGAGAACACACTTAACGTATCAATGNCTTTCAGAGAGATAAAATCACCTTCAGGAAGAAGATCGGCTCCCATATTTAATATCTTTTTCTCACACGAACTGATAAGAAAAGCTATTAGCGCGATGAGTGTCAGCCGGAATATTTTAATGAGATGTTGAGAGACAGAAACAAATCTGTGAGTATGTTGGGAACTATTANAATATCTTATCATAAAAATCATTATAGGCATCAATATATTCCGACTCATCCTTAAATTCGAGAACCGGTTTNTTAACAGTAAGAATGTATTTTTTCAATTCCTCGTTTATATCCTCACTTCCGATAATGATCCCGTCAGAATANTTGATTGCCAATTTCGATACATTAACAAAATCAGGGTTCTTAACCAACTTAAGGTTTTCCCCGTCTATTCCATCGAAACGCAGTTTATCGGCGAATGTTGATCTAAACGGAGTTTTAAAATCATTATTGTAAATGGAATAGATTATTTTGTAATTATGGAAAAGGGGGTCATCACTGTAAATACTCCTCAGATATACAGGTACCAGGGCTGACATCCATCCATGGCAATGCACAATATCCGGTGCCCACCGAAGTTTCTTTACGGTTTCAATGACGCCGCGGGCAAAAAACAATGCCCGTTCATCATTATCATCAAATTCCCGCCCTGCAGCGTCGCTNATTATATGTTTTCTCTGGAAATAATCGTCATTATCAATAAAATAGACCTGCATACGGGCCGATTGTATCGAAGCGACTTTAATTATAAGAGGATGATCAGTGTCATCGATAATCAGATTCATCCCCGAAAGCCGGATGACTTCATGAAGCTGATTTCTTCTTTCATTTATACAACCATATCTGGGCATGAAAGTACGGATCTCTTTTCCCCTTTCCTGAATGCCCTGTGGGAGAAATCTTCCGATCTTCGACAGTTTTGTCTCACCTAAGTATGGAGTGATCTCTTGTGAAATGAATAATACCTTCCTGCTTTCCATTTACCTCGCGGATATACCATTTCGATTTAAGGTGCAAAGATAGTAAAAATTAATAACATAATATAAATGCGGATATTCAGATATATCCTTTTAAATCATATCAGACATCGCTTTAAAATCAATTAATTAGTACTTCAATTCATAAAGCGACAGTTTAAAATATTTAATTTAAGTTTGTAAAAAAAATTACTATGAAAGTAATAAGTTCTGTAATTGAACTGCATAACTATTTGAAAAAAATGCATCTTGCTCCGGTAGGTTTTGTACCAACAATGGGAGCTCTTCATAAAGGGCATCTGTCATTGGTAGAATGCGCTGTAAAGCAATGTCCTGTCGTTGTTGTAAGCATTTTTGTAAACCCAACACAATTCAATGATAAAAATGATCTGAAGAATTATCCGAGGACACTTGACAGCGATCTTGAACTCCTTCAGAAAGCCATGCGGAAAACTGATCTTGTATTTACACCAACTGTTAAAGAAATATACCCTGAAGAAGATAAACGGGAATTCCATTTTGGAAACCTCGATAATGTTATGGAAGCCCTTCACCGTCCGGGCCATTTTAACGGAGTTGCTCAGGTTGTGAGCAGACTTTTTGAAATAGTAGAACCCGATATAGCTATTTTTGGCATGAAGGACTTTCAGCAGCTAGCCATTATCAGGGCCCTGGTAAAACAGACGGGTAATAAAGTGAGAATTATTGGCAGTCCAATCATACGAGAAAATGACGGATTGGCCATGAGCAGCCGGAACCGGCTCCTTTCTCCGGAAATCAGAAAAAATGCACCTGTTATCTATAAAACTATCTCTGCTGTAAATTCAATGATAAAAATAGATAATATCCCCGAAATCAAATCTTTCGTTGATAACAGTATAAACAATATTCCGGGATTCAATATTGAATATTTTGAGATTGTGGATGATACGGAATTGATCCCCGTAATTAAAAAAGAAGAAATGGTAAAAAATACCAGATATTTTGGATGCATTGCAGTAAAAACAGGAAATATTCGACTCATAGATAATATTGAAATTGGGTTGGTCTGAATCAAAAGGTTAATTACCTTTGCACCTTAAAATTAAGATCAACAAGATATCAAATCATGTTAATAGAAGTAATAAAATCGAAAATCCACAAGGTTACAATTACCGGGGCAAACCTGAATTATATCGGTAGTATTACAATTGATGAGGATCTGATAGATGCTGCAAACCTCATAGAAAATGAAAAGGTGTATGTACTGGATTTGAATAATGGCGAACGCCTGGAGACATATGTAATAAAAGGAATCCGCGGGTCGGGAGATATCTGTCTTAATGGTGCTGCCGCCAGAAAGGTTATTGTCGGTGATATAATCATAATTATGTCATTCGCCTTGCTCGATTTTGAGGAAGCAAAATCATTCAAACCCGTGATTATTTTCCCCGATACAAAAACCAATAAACTTATCTGAAGTTGAGAAAAGGTATTCTACAGACTCTGAAGTTTATAGCATTCCTCGCTGTCGGAATACTCCTGCTATGGTTCGCATTCCGCAAAGTTGATTTTTCAAAACTTGGGGCTGAATTGAAGCAAGCAAACTATTCCTGGCTATTGCTTTCTGTGCTCTTCGGATTGTTTGCCTTCGTTAGCCGGGCGCGAAGATGGGTACTACTGGTAAATCCTCTCGGCTTCAAGCCTTCAACAAGAAATGCTTTTTATTCCCTGATGACCGGTTACCTGGCAAATCTTGCTTTACCCAGAATCGGAGAAATTACGCGTTGTGTAGCATTGGGTAAAAAGGAAAAAATCCCTGTCGATCAGCTGATCGGNACTGTAGTGATTGAGCGTACCATAGATTTTCTTTCCCTGCTTGTAATAATGATTATCCTGATATTCACAAGTGGAAATCAGATAGGTCTGTTTCTCAAAGAAAGTATTCTTGTTCCAATACAGCAGAAAGTGTTTTCAATTTTTGGAAACACATGGATTCTTTGGGTAACTCTTTTTTTACTGGGAGCGCTGACTCTGTTTCTGATGATCCGGTACAAAAAAAGGCTGCGTAAGATCCGGTTTTTTTCAAAGATGTTCGACGTGGCAAGAGGTATTATAAACGGACTCAAGACAATTACCAATCTCAAAAGAAAATGGGAATTCATTTTCCATACTGTCTTCATCTGGATCAATTANGCCCTTATGACCTGGGTTGTGGTATTTTCCATTGAGAGCACATCGCATCTGACTTTCGGTAACAGTATTTTCATTCTCGTGATTGGAGGCCTGGCAATGTCGGCTCCGGTTCCGAGCGGACTCGGAGCGTTTCATTATTTCGTTTCACAAGGGCTCCTAATTGTTAACGGGATACCTGTAGAAGATGGACTGGCATATGCATTACTTGCTCATGAATCGCAACTGATCTTTATAGCAATTATCGGAGCAATATCTTTCTTCATCATATTCAGGAAAGAGAAAAAACCGGAGAATATTTAATCTGTAGAGACGCCCAAATTGGGCGTCTCTACTTGTCCTACCATGCAGGTGAGTTTTACAGAGTAAAACCGATAAGTTATTAAGTAAATTTCCCTAATTTTATGCCACCGTGTCAAAAAGGGTGTAACTAAATGGCAAAAAACAAAACAATATTCGTCTGTCAGAACTGCGGTGTAGAATCGGCTAAGTGGATCGGAAGATGCCCCTCCTGTAAAGAGTGGAACACCTACCATGAAGAGATCATTGCTCCTGTCTCTTCACGCGAAGTCTCATTCGTTATGAGTCAGGAAAAAAGAAAGCCCGAACTGCTGGATAGCATCCAGGCTGATGAACATGATCGGCAAAAGACGGGTATCTCAGAACTTGACAGGATATTAGGTGGTGGTATTGTAGGAGGATCACTGATACTTCTGGGTGGAGAGCCGGGTGTTGGAAAGTCAACTCTTGCCCTCCAACTTGCACTTGCACTTAAAGGGAAAAACATCCTCTATGTTTCCGGCGAAGAGAGCGAAGAACAGATAAGTCTCAGGGCNCGAAGGATGAAGAACTCCAACCCACAGTGTTATATTCTGAGTGAGACTGACCTTGAAAGTATTCTTGCACATGCTGAGAATATCAAGCCCGGATTAATAATAATTGACTCAATCCAGACAATAAATAATGCTATGCTTGAGTCTTCAGCAGGCTCTGTAACTCAGGTGAGAGAATGTGCTGCACAACTACTTAAATATTCAAAGATAACCGGGATCCCGATTTTTCTGATCGGCCATATTACCAAAGACGGNACACTGGCCGGGCCGAAAGTTCTTGAACATATTGTCGACGTGGTTCTGTATTTTGAAGGTGACAATAATTATGTATACAGGATTCTCCGGTCGGTTAAAAACAGGTTTGGCTCAACAGCTGAATTAGGTATCTTCGAGATGGTTGAGACGGGCTTAAGGGAAGTTGACAACCCTTCTGAAATGTTTATCAATCAGCACGATGAAGCCCTAAGCGGTATCTCAATTGCAGCCACTGTTGACGGACAGAGACCATTTCTCATTGAAACACAGGCGCTAGTAAGCAGTGCTGTGTATGGAACGCCTCAGCGAAGCTCCACAGGTTTCGATATCAGGAGGCTTAATATGCTTTTGGCTGTCCTCGAAAAAAGAGCCGGTTTTAAACTGGGAGTAAAAGATGTTTTCCTGAATATTGCAGGAGGCATTAAAGTAAATGACCCGGCAATAGATCTGGCAATTATAAGTTCTGTCCTCTCTTCAAATCTTGATATTCCGATAGGCCGGGAAATATGTTTTTCCGGTGAAACAGGTTTATCAGGAGAGATAAGACCCGTATCGCGTATTGAACAGCGAATCCGCGAAGCTTCAAAAATGGGATTTAATAAGATATATATATCAAAGTTTCACAGGAATATCNCCCTNAAAGGTTTGAATATAGAGGTGATACATGTCGGAAAGATTGAGAACCTGATAAGATCNCTGTTCAGCTAAAGGCACAGAGCCCTTTAGTATCTTGCCCTTCTTGAATTAGATCCCCGTGAATTAGTCCTGTTGACTTTATCGCAATCAAGTTCCATATTAAAACTCGACGGGACCTCAAATTCGTCAGCCTCCATAATTCCGAACTGAGGATCGGCATATAACTTTTTCAGAAAGATGGCCATGATAGGAAGAGCCATTTCAGCTCCCTGCCCCTCCCTCAGTGTTTCAAAATGGATAGCCTGGTCTTCCCATCCGCTCCATACACCACCGACAAGATTAGGTGTGACACCCATAAACCATCCGTTTGAATGGTTCTGGGTTGTTCCTGTTTTACCTCCGATCTGGTTCAAAAGATTATATGGTTCTCTTCTCATCCTGTTTCCTGATCCTGTTTTTATAACGCCCTGGAGAAGATGAAGCATCAGATAAGCCTGCTCATCACTTAACACCTCTTCAACTTTTGGTGTAAATCTAGAAATTATATTTCCATTCTTATCATCAATACGTGTAACATACATTGGCCGGGTATATACACCATGATTGGCAAAAGTACCATAAGCTCCAACCATCTCCTCAAGCTTAATATCTGAGGTACCTAAAAATATTGACGGTACGGGATCAATAAAACTTCTGATTCCCATCTTGTGCATAAGATCGGTAACCGCTGATGGTTTGAACTGTTTCATTAACCATGCAGATATGTAGTTTTCCGATTGAGCAAGCCCCCAGGCAAGAGTGACACTTTTGCCCCAGAATTCCCTGGGTCCCGAGCTTCTGGGAGTCCAGGGAACTGAATCACCCGGGAGATCAAAGGAACTTGGAATATCCTCTACCTCCTGACAGGGAGAATATCCGTTTTGCATTGCCACCGTATAAAGAAAAGGTTTAATAGTACTACCTACCTGTTTCTTCTGGGTGGTTGCAGCATCATATTTGAAATATCTGAAATCCACTCCTCCCACATAAGCCTGCACATTACCATTATGCGGATTTTCTACCATAAATGCCGACCGTACAAAATATTTATAATACCTGATAGAATCGAGAGGTGTCATAGTAGTATCCCTGTCACCCTTCCACGAAAAAACCCTCATTTTAACAGGGGTGTTAAACGCCAGCATGATGGAATCTTCAGGAATTCCTCTTGCACGCATTATATAATACCTGTCGCTTTGTTTTAACGAAACCATTATCAAATCCTCAACTTCCTCCTTTTTAAGATCGTCGGAATAGGGAGGGTTTTTAAATCCTTTTGCCCGCTTATAGAAACCAGGCTGTACATCTTTTGATAAATGCTCGGTAAGTGCTTCTTCAGCATATTTCTGCATGCGGGAATTAATCGTTGTGTATATCTTCAGACCATCTTTATATACGTCGTAACTGGTCCCATCCGGCTTTTTATTTTTTTTACACCATCCGTAAAGCGGATTGTTTTGCCATTCCCACAGCGCATCATCGTAGGATGACTGCTTTTCATATTTATTCCTGTCAGGTTCGGGCTTTCTCATTGTATTTGTCAGGTATTGCCTGAGATAAGTTGCCATGCCCGAATTATGATCTTCTACTCTGAAATCGGTCACGATAGGCAATTTCATTACCGAATCTGCAAGAGACAGTTTTATATAACCATATTTTGCCATCTGGGAGATTACACATTTCGCCTCTGCATCATAAGATCATAGTTTCTTAAAGGGTTATACCTTGTTGAAGCTTTAAGCATTCCGATGAGAACTGCTGCCTGCTGAAGGTTAAGTGAGTCGGGTGTTGTATTAAAATATACTTTCGCAGCCGACCTTATCCCAATTGCATTGTAACTGAAGTCAAACTTGTTCAGGTACATGGTTATAATCTCTTCTTTGGTATAGCTTCTTTCAAGTTTAACTGCTGTCTGCCATTCTTTGAACTTTGAAACACCGAGCTTTATCCTTCTCATAAGGGCGGAATTTCTGGCTGTATCTCTTGGATAAAGTTGCTTCGCCAGCTGCTGCGTGATTGTACTTCCGCCGCCGGTACTCTGCCCGAGAAGTACAGTACGGATAGCTGCCCTGCCAAGACCGCGGATATCAATACCGGAATGATTGTGATATCGGATATCTTCCGTAGCTATAAGTGCATCGGTCAGATAATGTGATAAATCTTTATACTCTGTCCATGTCCGGTTCTCAATGCTGATCTTGCCCAGCAGTATTCCATCTTCGGAAATAACCTCTGCAGCCAGATAATATTCAGGGTTTTCAAGTTCTCCGAAAGAAGGCATTGGACCAAGTTTTTCCTTTGAAATAAGTATGAATAATACTATTACAAATACGAATG
>JGI24137J36423_1000091_pt1 | contig 18945 bp, 17 predicted proteins | sample BarGraNGADG00311_FD_36423 | JGI IMG/M metagenome (IMG submission 36423) | reverse complement strand
AGCAGCTCACGCAGCCCACCGCCCTGCAACGGCGCGCCTTCGAGCTCCTCGGCGTCGCCGTCCCGCTGCGCTTCAAGTAGACAGCAACGCCACCCGCTCTAGTTCATCTTTCCCCTGCACAGGGGCTGGATCAGCTGGATCAGTGGGGGCCGGCGGGGGTAACTTCAGACTAGCTGTTCTGCATCACGAGTTGTTTACGCTCTGAGCCTGCCGAGCGGTGTGTCGCCGTCCAGGCCGTCGTGTCGTCGGTAGCCATCGAAGTAGGTGAGAAATTACGCGAGGGCGTCGATCCGTGCGGCGGTCGAGTCGTAGGGTCGCCGGTAAGCCCAGCCGTGCTGTGGCGTACTCACGAAGGCCTCCCCCTTGCCGTTGATCTGGGGCCGGTAGCGCGGGCAGCAGGATAAGGCGGCCGTGCGCGGTCAGTCTCGCGTTACGATGCGACATGAGGGCCTTCCTTCCGGTCTTGGCTTGGACACCAACAACCGAAAAGTACAGGCCCTCACCTGTCAACAACGTTGTGAACTAGAACAGCTAGCTAGCCGAGCCGCGAGCGATTCTTCAATTCGTAGTAGTCCCTGTGTTCGATTCGTTCTCCCACCACCACAACGCCGACTTTTCGGCACGGCAACGTATTCAGCAGATCGCGCCCATTCAGCAGCATGGGGCGGCGAGCTTTCTCGACGCTGGCGACCAGGAGAAGCCCGTCAACAGATGATGACAGCGCTCCGGCATCGCCCACGGCGAGGATAGGCGGAGCATCGACTAGGACGTAGTCGACGTTCAAGTCGGCCACTTGCTTGAGAACGGTCGAAAGCCGCCTTGACGCGATGAACTCTCCTGGATCAGGCGGGAGAGGTCCCGAGGTAAGAATCAGCAGACTGCCGTCTTCGAAGCCCACTGTCGAGGATTCGTGTTCGGTCCACACACGAACGAGCGCCCTGTCGGTTGTCGGAGCTTCGCGCGAGGGAGGCCGAAAGACCTGCAGTGCATCCTCGAGTTGCGCCTTGCCAAGAACGACCGAGGTGAGGCCCAGAGCATTGGGCAAGTTGAACACGATATGCACCTGCGGGCCACGCAAGTCCCCTTCTACGACAATGACCCTGTTTCCGGCGCGAGCGAGTGTCACGGCGAGGTTGCAGACAGTCATGGTCTTGCCCTCTCCCTTAACGCAACTGGTGATTAGCAGTGACCGGAGATTGCCGTCGACGCCAACCCATTCTAGGCTGCTGCGGAGCATGCGCAGGGCCTCGCTCACTTGCCCGTCCGGCTCGGTGAGTACGACCAGGTCTCTTGCCGGCGCTGTGTGAGGCTGAATGCGGGGGACGCGCCCAATGACGGGCAGAGCGAGTATCTCAGCCACCTCTCTGTGCGTGCGAACTCGAGTATCAAACCGACTAGTCACAAACGCCAGAGAGATGCCCGCGATGAGGCCGACACCAAGGCCGAGCGCAGCGGACTTCATCGGCTTCGGAGAGATGGGAGAAGTCGGCGGTGTCGCCGGCACGATCACCGTGAAGTCTCCAGTGGCCGTCGCCTGTGCGATCTGAAGGTTGCGGAGTTGCTGTGTCAGAATCGCATAGTCTGCGGTCAGTTTGGATTGCGGCGTCGTGTAGAGTTTCAGCTGATCTGAGACGACTGTCTGCGCAGCAACGAAGCGCTGCTGAGTGCCCTCCTTGCGGAGCGCGATGACCGCAGCCGCGTAGGCGTTCGCCAGGCGGGCTGCACTTGTTGGCGACGTTGTTACGGCCGAGACGTCAATCGAATTGGGAAACACGGCGCTGGTGGAATTGTTGAGCGGCTCCACAGGGGTCGCGGTGACTGTGTACTTTGGTTGCGCGCCTGCGCCGCCGAGGAGTGCGCTGGCCCGGGCGCGAACCGCCGGACTGTCGATGGTGCTGCTCACACTCTGGAGTTGAATGCTCATGCTGTCAGTATTGATGGACGAGCGACTGGCTGTGGGATCAGAGACGTCGGTGGGTGGCTGGTACAGTAGACGTGCGGCGGCCTCATACATGCGGGTCTTGGTGTTCGCGAAGAGAAACGCAGTCCCAGCGCACACGGCGACAACGAGGACCACCAGCCACAGTCTCCTCCAAACCATGCCAAGGTAGTCGCGGAGGTTCAGCCCGCGAAGCTCATTGGATTGTGGCACGAACGCCCTCCAAAGGTTGTGGCCTCTTGAACCGCCCGGAATCCCAAGTCGCCTCATCGTCGCGGGTACCACATGAGTTCCTGCAGCTCGACAATTGTACCCCACCAGCACCTCGGTCGGTCACCGCCCCCCGATAGAGCTGTGAAGTCAAGCGGCGCATGCGCCGTCGGTCGCCAAAGCCGAGATGGACGGTTCGAGAGCTCTCAAGTCCGCAGACGGACGCCGGAGCGGGCCAAGTGGCTCGAGCGAGGCGAGCGGCGCGAAGGCAGCAACACGTTCAGGCTTGCCAGCGCCCGCGCCACCAGCTCCTCTGCTACACTCCTTTCAAGGGCCCACTAACTGTAGAGGCATGGGGGTATGTGAGACCGTGAACAATACTCGCGCACCGGCTCGGGTCGGTGCGTTGTGCGCCGCGATGCGGCGTCAGGCAGGCACTTTCGTGTGAAGGGTTCTGCGGAAGACAGCAGAGAAAGCCTTCTCAGGCGCGCCACCAGGAAGTTCTCGTTCGAGTTCCCTGAGCGTTTCTTGCGAGACCTGACACTTCAGACTACCGGCAATTACCTATCGACGGCCCTGCTGCTAGCCCGCGGCATTCTCCTTGCCCGACTTCTGGGTCCTGCCAACCTCGGTGTCTACGCCACGGTCGGCATCGTCATCGCGTACGCGTCGTACGCTGATCTGGGCTCGGGACGCGTCCCGAGCCGCGAGATTCCCCTCGCTCTGGGCGGTGGGCAGGCTCAAGAGGCTGAGGAATGGCGCTGGTACGGCCTCGCTGCAAGCACCGCCACCGCGCTGTTGGCCGCCATCTGCCTGGCAGGGTATGTCGTGGTGCGGTGGAGCTCGCTCCAGGCGGACCTGCGCTTCGGTCTTCTGACCGCTTGTGTCGTGTTGGTATCGTCCGCGCTCAACTCCGAACAACAGGTAATCCTTCGCGCCCAGCAGCACTTCGGCCGCCTCAATGCGTTACTCGTCTTGACCGCGACCGTAAGTCTCGTTGCCGGCCTGGTAGGGGCAGTTGCTGCCGGAGTACGCGGAGTGTTTGTGAGCCAAGTGGTCGCATTCTCGCTTGCCGCCGCTGCCAGTCTCGTCTTGGGCGGACTGCCACGACCGCGCCCGATTCGCGCAGCGTTCCTATCTCGTTTGCTCAAGGCTGGCATACCCTTTGCGCTCATCAGTCTTGTGGGCTACAACCTGATCAACATCGACCAGGTGATGGTAGTCGCGCTGCTCGGCGGCAACGCGCTTGGTACCTATATGCCTGTACTCTACGCCGGAAGCGCGGTCGCCCTGTTTCCGAACGCGCTCCTGATTGCGATGAGCAGCAGGCTTCTTCAACGCTATGGCCGGGACTCGACAATCGAGGCCATTGCTGGCTTGACCTGGCGCCCCGTTCAAGGCTTGGCCGCCGTCATGCCGTTGTTGTGTGGCCTTGCGTGGGTCCTAGGACCTTGGGGGATTGAGTGGTTTCTGCCAGACTATGCCTCGGCCATCGGCCCACTTCGAGTGTACGTCGTCGGCGTGTTCTTCCTGGGTCTGAACATGGGGACGAGTTCCGTGCTGTACGCCATCAACAAACACAAGTACGACATTCCGATCGTGGCCGGCTCCATCGTGCTTAACGTCCTTCTCGATCTTGCGTTTGTCGGCTGGGCGCACTGGGGCCTCATGGGGATTGCCTTGGGATCGATGTCGGCGTACTTTGCCTACTGGATGGTGCACACGATGCTGGTACGCCACTACTTCGGCTATCGGATTCGTCCCTCCCTGATTCTCAATCTGGCCAGCGGTTGGCCCGGCTTCGCGCTGGCGGCCGCCAACGTCGCTGCATGGGCGACCGGGAATCTATGGGGCTCCGCACGCTGGTTCGGGATCGTTCTCCTCGGCGGGTGTGTCGCTCTCGCCGTTGTGCGCTGGAGAGGGGCAGGTCTGTGGACGATCGGCCGACGCGATAGCGAGAGTCCATCTACGTGAGGGCCTCGGCCGTGACAGCAGCAAGAGCCATCTCAATCGTCACCCGCTTGAGGCGCAGCCGTGGGACATTATCCTCTAGCGTGCAGAGTGCACGATCGGGTGAACGAGAGTCAAGCCGCGCAGTCGCGACAGTGCGTATGGGTACGCAACAATGCTTCGCTCCGCGCGAACGGGGCCCACGAGCCGGCGAACGGCTCAGACCTCGTCCATGCGGCATGAGGTCCGCGCGAATGAGGCCATTCAGATGGGCGCAGGAGCGCCGTCTGGAGCGTGGGACTCAGGCAATGCCGAATCGTCCGATGCGCTGATGAAGACGCTGCTGCTTGGCGTCGCGATCGCCATTGCTGCTGGCGTCGTCCTGGCCGCTGGAGGAGCTCTCTGGCTGGCTGCAGCTTTCCTCTGCGTCATCGTGGTGGTCCTCACCGCCGGTCGCCCCGAATATGCCGTCAGCACGATGATATTCGCGCTGCCCCTGTTCGGTGGGACTACGGTCCTTTCGGCCCCGGGCATTCCGGACGTGACAGTAAGCCGGATGCTCGTGCTGTGGTCGGTCGTAGTCGTCGGCAGCGCCATCGAATCTCAGAGACGCCAGCTCGGCCCACCGTCAGGAGAGGCGCCGGGGCATGATCCGATGCTAGGTTCGCTGCCCGTTTGGGTGGGCGTCTTCCTGGGATTTATGCTGCTGGCGGGGTTTCGAAGCCCCAGCTTGCGCACGGGACTACAGGGATGGCTGGACGACTACTGTCTGCCCTTCGTCTTGCTTCTCGTCTTCTCCCGATACCGCTGGTCTCGGCGACAGATCGACCTGGTTGTCGCAGTGTATCTTGCCTGCTGTTGCCTCTGGTCCGCGCTCGCGCTGGCCGAGTTTGTGACGAAGCGCAGCCTGTTCACCGCGGACGGGACTCTGCCGTGGGCATCGGGAGGAGCCGCATTCGGCCGGACAGGGGGACCATTCATCAATCCGGCCTTCCTAGGAACCGCAGTGGGGATCGGGCTGGTGCTGGCGTGGGTGTGGGCAGGCCGGAGCGGCATCCCCCGTCGCGTGGCGCTCGTGTGCGGCCCCATGAGCGCCGCCGGCCTTACCGTTTCTCTCACGCGGGCTAGCTGGCTGGGAGCGGCAGCCGGCGTCCTCTTGCTGCTCGCATTGACCAGGCGTCATCGCGTGGCGACTACTGTGATAACACTGTCCGCTCTGGCCATTGGAGTCGTTCTAGTCGCCTCCCTGCTCGGCGCCGGCTTCCTGGAGACACGGACGGCCTCCAAGAGCGAAGTATTCAACCGACTGGTCGCTCAACGCGCGGCCGTGCGAATCGTCGCCGACAATCCTCTGTTCGGCGTTGGTAGCAACCGATTCAGCATGCTGTCACGGCAGAACCTCAGCAACGTCGGAACGATCTCCGCTGCGTATGGACTGGGCGTCAGCGTGCCCCACAACAGCATTCTAGGTGCCATGGTCGATGGCGGACTCGGTGCCGGTGCGTGCCTCGTCGTCGTGTTCGGTCTCCTACTGGCGAGCGGTAGGAGACGCGTCGCGAACCCTTCGATGCGCTACCTTGGTGTCGCGGCCCTTGCCTGCACAGTGGTACTTGCCGTCAATGCGATGTTTGTGGACATGTCGCTGGCCTTCGCTGTGACGACGTTGGCCCTGAGCGTCATCGGCATCTTTCTGTCGACCCCGAACGAGCAACGATTGGCCGTTCAATGAGAATCTGCGTCGTTCTCGCTACGCGACCCAGTCGCTTGCCCTCAGGTGGCGTTGAGAAGGCCACGCATGCGCTCTGCCAGGGCTTGTTGCGAGCTCAGCATGACCTCACGCTGATCACAGCTGGGATGAGTGCCGACGAACCTTGGGCACGAGTGTCTACCGTGAGACTAGCGCCATCGCGTCGACGCATGCTCATGGGGGGCGCACGCGACTGGGACGCAGCCGTCCGCCAAGTGCTGGACGAGCTGCGACCAGAGGTGGCTCTCGCAGAAGGGCTCGGGTTCGCCGGCAGCGCTGTAGTCAAGTGGCGCGGCGGAGTGCGCGTTGTCGTGGCCCACGGCAACACTGTCGCGGACATTCGGCACGCCTACTCCTGGGTCGGCTGGGCGATGAGAGCACCCCTCGTCCGCGCCTCGTGTGCGGCCGCGGTCCGCAAGGCCGACGCTCTCGTGAACGTGACCGAGGACTGGAGGATCAACTGTCCAGTCGCCCCCACGCACCAAGTGCATATACCCAACCCGGTCGACGACGACTTCTTCACCTCCGTGCCTGCACCCGAACCTGGCGTGGTAGCGTGCTTTGGCGGCTCGAAACGGATCAAGGGCGTCGATCTGCTGCTGGCCGCATGGCCTTTCGTACTGCGCGACGCGCCTCATGCGTCACTTGAACTGTACGGGTACACCGCTGACGGCAAACCGGCCCTGCCGCCGAACTGCAGCACAAGGGAAGCTCTTGACACGAGCAGCCAGACGGCGGCGGCGATGGCTCGTGCGAGCGCGGTCGTTGTACCCTCGCGTTTCGAGGTGTCGCCCCTCGTGGCAGCAGAGGCGATGGCCGTGGGCGTCCCAATCGTGGCCACAGATGTAGGGGGGGTCCGGGCCATGACGGAGGGAGTGGCCGCTCTCTGCCGAATCGACCCACAGGACATGGCGGCCAACATCGTCTCAGCGCTCCGGGAGCCCTCTGTCTGGGGGGCGAGGCTTCTTGAGGGCCAGCGGAGGAGTGCCTCCTACAGGGTCGATGAGGTGGTGGCGTCATTCGTCTCTTTGTTCGAATCGCTAGCCTAGCTGAGCGTGACGATGAGGAAACGGCGCAAAGCCCTCATTCTCTTGCGATTGTCGGCGACGCCGTCGTTCATCCCGCGCCCGTCGTTCGCCTTGAGCGCTCCTTGATCATGACAATCGAGGCTCCCTGCGCGTGGCACCCCCAACAGTGAGCGGCGGGCTTTGAGAATCGCTTTCGACATCGCATCGCTGGCGGCCTGCGGTGGAGCCGAGCGCCAGGCGCTCGAGGTGGCTTCGGGGCTGTGCGAGCGGCGGCACGACGTGTTGCTGATCGTGAACAAGGCTGCAGGGCAGTACGCCGAGTATCTTGACCGACTGCCAGTCAAGGAACTACATCGGTCGAGCCGATTCGACGTGCGTGTGGTGTCGGATATCCGGCACACTCTCCGAGAGTTCCGGGCCGATGTATGCGTCTGCGAGAGGTTCAATGCCTCGCTGTGGGGACGATTGGCGGCGGCTTCGCTCGGGTGCAGAGTGGTGGTTGCTGAGCACGCCACAAGAGCCCAGACGCCTCTCGCCATCCGGATAACCAACAGATCCCTGGGCGCCGTCACTGAGTCGGTGATCGCGTGCGCCGAGGCGCAAGTCGATTCTTTGGTTCGGGGTGGGCACCAGCTTGGTAAGATAACCGTGGTTCGGAACGGAGTGGATGTTGAGCGGTTCGCTCGTGATGATCAAGGTGCGGCGAACGTGCGCGCGGAGCTCGGGGTGCCACTCGGAGCCCCCGTGGTTGGGCTTGTGGCCGCGCACCGTCCGGAGAAGCGCCATGACCGGTTCATCTCGCTCATCGAGCGCCTGAACGATGCCGGCATTGAGGTTTGGGGTCTGATGGTGGGCGCCGGGCCGCTTGAGGCACGCAACTCGTCGATGGCTCGGGCCAGCCGAGCTGCCGGGAGGTTGGTGGTGACCGGCGCTCGCAGCGACATGCCTGCCGTGTACTCCGCGACTGACGCTGTGGTGCTCGTCTCCGATGACATCGAGACCTTCCCACTCTGCTTCCTCGAGGCGCAGGCGTGCGGGGTGCCTGTGGTTGGGCTCGACACGGGAGGAGTACGCGAAACGATGCTCGAAGGACAAACGGGGTACCTTGTGGACCGCGATGATCTCGACGGCATGTGCTCTGTCGTTGCTGAGCTGCTGGTGGATCGTGACCGGCGTGTGAGCATGGGCCGGGCCGGACGCGAGTTCGTGGCACGCGAGCTATCCCGCGACGCGATGATCGACGGATATGCTCGGGTTCTCGAGCGCGAGACCGCTGCGGGACGCAGACGCAGCTAGACTGTGCGGCCCACGCGGCACCTATCGAGGCTCCACCGTCGCCTGTGGCGTGGCGGTACGGCCGATATGGGCTACGTGAAGCGCTGCCGCTGCTGACTCTCAATCGCGGATCACGCCCCTCGAGAATCGCGTACCGGCACAGTCCGGCACTGCTTGCTCAAGTATGCTGGCTCCAGTCGGGTGGAGCGCGTCTTCCCGGACCCACCCAAGAAGAGGTCTTCAGGCAGTTACGCGGCCCGACCCACGCAACGAACAGCGACCGGACGGCCTTGGCCCATGGCCAACGATTGGGCGCCATTGGGGGTCGGGTTAGAATCGATATGTCAGACTGGCGTTAACTGTTGTCTCTCAGCCTCAGGGCACGGCTGAGCCCGCGGGGCCTGAGATGTCACGATTCCTGGAGGGCGTGCGTGTCCCAACATGGTGACTCTCGTGGGCTGGCCATCGGCGACGTCCTCCGCGTCATCTTGGCGAGATTGTGGCTGATTGTGCTGGTCGCTGCTGTCGTCTGCACCGCAACCGCGTTGGTCTTGATAGCAGGGGACACTGCCACCCCAACTGGCCCGACGAGCATGAGCGTCTCCGCCTACGGCGCCCACGGGGACGGAATCATGGACGATACGGGTGCGATCCAGGCCGCCGTAGACGCTTGCGGCACCGGCGGTGGGACGGTCAACTTCCCTGCGGGGACCTACGTCGTCAGCCGTCCGATCAAGCTGCCGGCCGGAAACACCGATCTGCTGACCCTGTCCGGGCACGGTGCGACGATCAGACTCAAGAACACCACCCCACGATTCCTGGTCTGGAACCGAAGGGCGATGCACCTCACGTTCCGCAAGTTCTGCGTCGAGGGCTTCACGGTCGATGCACAAAACCTGCACCCCGCTTCGTCGAGCGGCTACTCGGTCCTCGGATTCGACTCCTGGACGCGAAGTGCATACCGCTGGTCGAGCTACCTCAACATCGAGGATGTGACGGTCAAGGATTGCACCGTGCTCAACGTCGCAACCGACCCGGCTCAGGCGTGGAACGCTCGCTGCATCAACATCTACACGGGGCAGGCGGGTGGCGGCGAGGTGACATGGAACCACATTCAGGACGTACTCGTGCAGAACTGCCGTTGTGAAGGCGGGGCTGCCGGAGTGATGATCTGGGGCAGCGGCGTCGCGAACCTCTCGGTGACCATAGACCGCGTCTATATCCGCGACTGCTGGCATGACGCGATGACCACCATCACCAACTCGGTGAACAGCTCCAACTACCACATCGGCCAGTACGCGCAGGTCGGCAGAGCCGAGATCACCAACTGCTACGGCAACCGCTCCGGCGATGTCGGCGTCGAGATCGACCAAGCCTCCGAAGGCCTCGTCGAGAACTGCCGCATGGACAACTCCAACTGGAACGCCTACTACTACACGGACTTTAGCGTACCTCTGCGCCAGAGCGCTCCGCAGACCACCTTCCGCAACTGCGACTCGCACATGTACCTTCCGCAGAACAACTCCGGCGGCCAGTGTGGCTGGGGCGTGAGCGACGAGGGCTACACCATCGGCGTACTCAACATCGAGAACTGCACCCACGAGGTCGATGCCTCGACCGGCGGCTCCTCCCACCGCGCCATATACGTGAACAGTTCGGTCAACATGGACACGCTCAACATCGACGGCCTCGCCATCACCAACGGCACCAGCCAGGCCGACAGCACCATGGTACTGATCGAACCAACCACGGGCACCGTCAACCTCTCGAAGGTGACCATCGACGGCAATCCCTATCCGTGAGGCGAGGGGCACGGGCGACGAGGCGCCCGATCGGGCCAATTGGGGTCTCGCGGTGGCCGACTGCCAGCAGAACCCGACAGGTGGCTACGGCCCCCACAGACACCTGAGGGCAGTATGACCTGATTCCCGGGCTTTCTGCGGGACGTGCCGGACGGCTGCGGGAGCATGCGCAGGCTGGGCGCGAACTTGGGCACCGTTTGCGCCGGCGGACTGGCTTGGTCAAGTCCGAATCGAGAGCGGCATCGTCAGTGTGCGGGGCAACAATTCACAGCGCTCGCGCTTCCAGGGGGCGGGATGAAGTGAGCTCTCGCGCCGCGCTCGTCAGGGTCGCCGCACGGGCCCCGGAGCCGCGAGCGTAGCGGAAGAACGCGTCGAGTTCGGCCAGCATCTCATCGACAGACGACTCAGTACATCTATACGGGCTACGGTTCGGCATGAGCTCACTGGAATGGAGCATCATCACAGCGACTCCTCCACCCATCCGCTGACACTCGTCCCATGCTGCAGCCAAGTCTGAAATCGAGAACGCCGGGGTCGGACTCAGCCAAATGGGCTGCGGGCGCAGCCAGCGCTTAAGAACGCGATTCCTCGCCGGCCTGATTGGGAACGAGCGATAGAGGCGGTACAGAAGCGGGAACCTACGGAGCAGCGCGTAGGTTGTGACGATCGTCACCGGCAGCTCCAACAGTCCAGGCTGTGGCGTTCCGTCAATCAGAAAAGGCATCGCCACATGCGACGTGAAGTCAGGCCCGCCATCGCGGTGAGGCAAGCCTTGGTGCGCGCTCCACTCCGTGAGTGGCGTGACCGATGAGTCAACGATGTACCCCAGTTCAGACAACGCCACGGCGCATCGCGCGTCGAACCCGAAGCGGCCGGCGCGGAACGACGTGGGACGAATCCCAAGATCGCGCTCGATCTCGGCAGTCAGCGTCTCAAGCTTCTGATGCACCAACTCAGTTGGCAGCTCACTCAAGAAGGAATGTGCTGGGTCATTGTATCGAAATCCAGGTTCGTCGATGAAGGGGGGGGTGGTCCAAGGGTGAAGATGGGCACCTACCTCTGCTCTTCCTGAGGCGACCCATCTCGCTAGCAGGCTCTGGGCTGATGGATCGGCAGCCATCTCAGACGTGACAAGGTATGTCGGCGTGACGCCGTGCTCGTCACAGACGGACTGGAAAGGTTGCCAGTATTGAACATTCTCCGTCGTGAGGGGCGCCCCTTGATCCCATTGATTGTCAGCCTCAGTATCGACGGTCACCGCGAAAATCACTTTGCCCTCCCGCGCGCTAGTCGCAAGACCCAGGTCCCCCTGAGTGCGGATTCCGCTCACCCTGGACACCCATTCCGCCCGCAAGCCGATCACCTGTTCCGCCGCAAGGCGATCACTGTCTGAGCGAAGCGACGCGTGTTGTCTTACCAGTACCAAGCCCCAATCCACCGACTGACCCCGCGAGAATCAGGTGGCAAAGAGAAGACAAGTGCCCGCTGTACTGGGTTAATGTGAGTTGTGAGACGCCACAGAACCCCATCGAGAAAGGCACTCGTCCGATGCGATCTTCTCACAGTCTCCAGCGTTTGTCAGTAGACGGCAGCGACGGCAAGGAGCTCTCCAGCTCAGTGGGGTCGGTTTTCACTCGTCGCGGGAGGGTCAGTGTCGCGTCGTCGGTGCCATCAGAATGCCAACCATTCGTTGAGCAGCTCGTACTCCACCCCGCGCATACCCTGTTTGAAACGCCCGAATCTGTCGCTGGAACTGTACCCGCCGAGGTCGAACCACCGGCACCCACGACGCTGCAATTCGAGCGCGATCTGCCAGAACATGAAGTTGCCGACGTTAGCCTTTCGGCCCTCGCGCCCGAACCAGCCGACATAGTACTCGGCCGTATGACTGAAGCGATTGACCATCATTCCGCCCACAGTCTCTTCCCCAAGTCGTGCCTGGAAGATGAGGAAATCATCGGGTGCTGCTCGATAGAGGGCCCTCAGAAGAGCCGGCGACGGTCCGGAGAAGCCTTTCTCCCTCATGTTCTCGACATGGCGGTCGATGATCCACTCAACGTCCTCCGGGGACTGGGAAACCCTGAGCACGAGGCCAGTGCGTTCAGCCGCCCTCAGTCGATTTCGCCAGGTGGAAGCCAGGTTCTTGCGGAGCTGCTCTTCATCCAGCCGCAGATCCACGCGGTCAGAGCACCATCCACGAACATGGTGGTCCCGAAAGCCGATCTCGGTCATCATGCGGTAGTTCTCGGCGTCAGCTGTCAGCGCCGGCGCCAGGACGAGAACACCACGAAGATGCTTCCAGCGACTTCTCAGAGCACGATAAACGTCTCTGACGACATCATCCCCCGGATCGGCGTCCAGAAAGAGCGGCCCTCGATTGAGCCGCGACGCCCACCGAAAGCCCGCAAGCGACTTGTCGAGCAGCTCACAAATCGCCACGGGCTCACCCTCACGCTCAAAGACGAGTCGTCGCGCCCGCCAACCCCCCGCGTCAACGACGCGTCGTCGCGTCCGCCAACCCCCCGCGGCTTGCTTCGCCTCGCCGTAGGCCCAGGATTGCACCATGTGAGGGTGTTCGACCCTCGAGAAGAGCGCATCCCACTCTGCCGCATCAGTCACGAGGCTCACGCTGCACCGATTCGCCATCTGCTCCTCCTAAGCCCCAATCCACCGACTGACGCCGCGAGAATCTCAGACCTCCCTAGTGACGCGTCACTTTTCCGGCGCTGCCCCCGGCGACGGAAACGGGCACACCGCTTGCGGAGAGGCTGATACTCGGGGCTGTCACGGTCGCGTCGATTACCTGTCAGGCATTGTTTCGGAAGAGGATTCCGTGCGACGATCCGGCGCCGATTGCTGCGCTGATTGTCGGGTTGACGACCGTATTATAGACGGCCGAGCCAGCCAGCGTCATGCCGACATAGTCGCCGCTTGTTCGCGTTCCGCTGATGTTGCAGGACACGTTGGAGAGGCTAATCGTAGCGTTCCTTGGCTCAGTCCACATGAGAGATGCCCAAGAGCCGGGCCCGGCCGTCCAGCCAACATCCGTGGCCGCAAAGCCATCCACGTTGTACACCTTGATGTCGGTGTCGGGCACAACGAAGAGTGCGCGCGGATCGTTGAGCGTGGCCGTCATGCCCCCGCCGTCGCTTGCGACGTTGTAGATGTGGCAGTCCTTGACTGTCACATCCTCGACGTTCATCAGGTAGGCCGCGTCGTAGTAGTAGGCGCCACGGCCGTCTGGCTGCGGCCTTCTGGCCGCTCGTGTCCGGGTATATCCACGTCTCGTAGCTGTACGCGGAACCCTCAGCCATCGACATGTCGCCCGTATCGCAGAGGTCAGTGAGGAAGTTGTAGTCGCAGTGCAGGGCCTGGGGTGTCGCTGTCGCTGCCAGCGCCGATCCAGCCCCTGGTCGTCGCCCACGTGTAGCCGCTCAGGGCACCGTCGTGGCCCCCGGTGAGGTCGTCCCATGTTGAGGTCGGGTCGGAGTTGTTGCCGGGGGGGCGGTGCCGAGCTTGGCCTTGGCCCCCCGGTAGTGGGCAACGAGGCCGTCGGTGACGATGCCCACGTCAGTACACTCTCGTCCCGTTGATAGCGATATTCTGCAAGCTCACGGCGCCTGACGCCACCGCCACGTGGACCAAATAGTTGGTGGGAAGATGGAGGGCATCGGCGATGGTGAGGCCGTCGATGGTCAGCGACCGCAGTACGGTAGTGGTGATGTTGTTGTCAAATGCCGCGTGGTTCGTGCCGGAGGCGGTGCCGCCTATTCCGTAAGTGCAGCCGAGGATGCGTATGTCGCCGAGAGGGATGTTGTTGACCCAGTAGTTGACGTAGCCGAAACTTCCGGGGCCGGTGCGGTTGAGTATCGCGTGGTCGTTCTGGAAGGTGCAGTAGTCGGAGCCGACCGACAGCGGCGTGCTGTAGTTCGTGTAGAAGAATCCCTCGTAGAAGCTATCCGTCATCGTAGATCCGCTAACGAGACACGCGGTCGTGTTGTTGATTTCGACACCGACATCGCCGGAGTTGTAGCCGACGCAGTTGGTGACCTCAGCCGTGCCGACATGAGCGTACTGGCCGATGTGGTAGTTCTCGGACGGGCCACCCTGCGTGAATGTCATCAGCGTATCGTGCCAGCAGTCGCGGATGTAGACGCGGTCGATGGTCACATTCGATGTAGAAACCGAGCCCCAGATGGAGACACCAGCGGTGCCACCCGCCAGATGGCACTTCTGCACGAGCACATCAGTGATGTGTGCGGTGCCGCTGGTGTAGACGTTGACGTTGAATGCTTTGTAAGACTGCGGGTTGTTCATGGTCGGCACGTTGATGGTGCTGACATCCTTAACGGTCACGTCTTCGATGTTGGTAGAGGACGTGGAGCCCCACGTGCAGTCGAATCCAACCACCGAGAAACTCCCCGAGGCGGGATGGTGGCCCTGGGCATCGACGGTGAAGCCCTGCACCGTGAAGTGGCGGAAGGTGAGACCGGACGCCGTCGTGTTCCAAATGAGGAAGCGCGGCGTAACGGCCTGCAACTTGATGGTAGCGCCGAAGCCGGAGAGGACCAGTGGGGCAGTATTACCGGCGGGCAGCTTGACCGCCGCGTTCGTGAGATATGTCTTACCGGACGTGAAGGACACAGTACCGCCAGCGGTGCCCAGCGAGTTGACCGCCGCCTGAATGGCGGGCGTGTCGTCCGTGACCCCGTCGCCCCTTGCGCCGAAAGCGTCCACGCTGATGCCCGCAAGGGCGGTCGGCGTAGGGGTCGGCGTGGGAGTGGGGGAGAGCGAGGGGGTGGGCGTCGGCGTGGGAGTGGGGGAGGGCGACGGGGTGGGCGTCGGCGAGGGGACAATGGTGACCAAGCCATCTGAGGCGTCGGATGAGATCGCCACACCATAGCCCGAGAAGGATTGCATCTGCAGCCTGTACGTGCCGCAACTCTGGTTGACGTACCACGGCGTGCTGTAGCGAGACGTGCCCCGGACCGCGGATACCTCGCTCGTCGTCACTTGGCTCGGCGCACCGCCCGCGATGTTCTGCAGTGAGACGGAGAAATAGCCGTCCATGACATAGGTCGGCGCCGTCCACCTGATCGTCGAAGTCGTGCCCGACGTGACGCTGCCACTGTTAGGCGAGGTCAGGGTCAGCCCAGTTCTTGAGTTCTTGCTCACTGCGCGAAGCACTACGTACCTGTGCGTCCGCCTCACGACAAGGCACTGCCGATGACGATAGTGCCGATGACCATGCAGCGTCACCCTGTGCTGGTTTTTCCCAACCCGGAAGCGGCTGTAATGGCCCTTCACCACGACGTAGTGAGGGGTCCTCTTCACCACGTTGAAGCGCAACCCATGCGAGGAGGACGTGGCCGCGGCGGCCGAGGTCAAGAAGAGCCCCAAGACCACGGCTAAAGTGATGAGCGCCGACACTGAGATGTTCCTCTTGCTGATCACCGTGACTCCCGTGTCTCTTGGAACACGCGAGCGGCGCCATCGGGTGCTTCAGCCCATGTCGCACCGACGCGACTCGCTTGAGTTCCAGTTGCAGATCCGGCAACGGTGGCCGTTGTCACTGAATGGAGTCGGACGTCGGACGGCGAAACTTGAGCTTCATGCCGCCCCCGGCGTATCCCATCCAGGCGACATGGAGGCAGGCTCGACGCGTAGAACATCCGTCTACGTCGACGCCCGGACTCGCGGCGGCGGCGAGCTCGCCTTGGCTGCATGGAAGGCCGGACGGCTCAGAGCCAATTCGTCGCGTCGAGGACGGGTCATACCCTGTGGCGGTGCGGCCTCGTAGTGAACGACAGAACATTCCGTGCCATCGTGGGGGAATTCACCCGCGTGCCTCGCCGGTCTTCCCGATCTCGACACGCTGCTGCCTGCAACACGTCCACGATTCAAAGCCACGGGCATGGCCCGAGCCAGCAGAGGCCAAGCGCGACGCGCAGACCAGGCAAGAGCCACAGCCACTAGCTCCGGCGTGAGTTCCTCGTCAGCTGAGTCGTCGTCTACCGTCGTGAGCTCCTGCGGTGGGCGTCGTCAGTGCCGCCACGTGGCCTCAGCATGAGCACTTCGATTACCCGCGTGAGGCGGCGGTGGTCGACGCCGTTGATCTCGCAATTGCGCTCGGCGTTCACCGACGTGGGCACGGCGACCGCGCCGCCCACGATTCGCCGCCTTTGCACGCCTTCACGGCCAGGGCGGCGGGCCACAGACAGGGGTATGGAGCGTCGTCCGGGGCTGAGCGCGGAGGGCCGCGACTTCTGTGTCCCGTCTCTTGGCCACCTCCGAGACCTGGCTCACGAAGGCACCCTCCATGCCGAGCGTCTTCAGCAGGTCGTCGACGCGGCGCGTGAAGACGCCGCGCACGAAGAACCCGCTGACCACCATGGTGAGGGCCCGCTCGGCGTGGCGACCTCGTTCGAGGAGTCACTCGGAAAAGTAGCTGCGCTTCTGAGCTTGGTCACAGGGACTGCGATCGTGCTGGCACGCGCATCCATCCTGTACAGACTCCGAGGAGTGTCGCCACATCTCGGAGTCTGTGCTGCTTAGGACCTTGGGGGGAGATGCGAAACACGTCGCCCTCGCTATTGTGGGTGTACTCGCGTTCTTCACTGCGGTGTCCATGGCCTGGGCCCCGCTCGTTCTGACGACCGTTCTCTACCTGGGCTTCGTCTCCGTCTACCCGTTCGACCTGGCGTTTGCGGCTGCCATCCTCCTCATGCTCGCGGCCAACAGCCTCCATCTCAGGCCAGATCCTGTGCCGTTGAACCGCGCCGTCATCTGGATCTGCGTCGCGTGCGTGCCCTACCAGCTCGTAGTCGTCCTGCCTGTGGCAGTGCTCCTTCACGCGCTGCGGCCTATCGACGTCGTGCGCATGCAGGAGGTTCGGCTCGCCCTCATGCTCGTCCCCTTCCTCTACTCGATCGTGCTCAGATACTGGACGCAGCTTGACGAGGGGGGAGCCGCCTGCGACTTGGCCATGGACCGCAGCACGTGACCCCGTCCGGCGCGTGAGACACCCGCGATGCTAGGCTGCGCGTCAGCCGCGCGATGCGCTTCCGGGAGGTGGGCCCGCCGGCCGTCGCCGCGTCAGCGTGCAGGCGCGGCATGAAGCCCAGCCGACCCCGCTGTCCGGTGTCCGAAGAACGAGTGCCGGCCTCGGAAGCGATCCCGCCGCTGAGGGTCGGCCCCGATGCCATGTCGCCGGAGAAACCCGGGTTCGTTCTCGCCCGGAGCGGAGAGATCGCGCGCTACGCACGCAGACCCCGGTCAGATATGGTACCGGGACAGGGTGCGTGGCCCAATTCGCCCGAGGTGCGCAAGCAGTTACGGTGGAATGCCAATGGAGCTGACCCCCGGACGGCCTACGACGAGCCGGCGTCAGTACGCCCGCGTTTCTCGAGCACGGCTGGCACCGTCTGCAGCAGCAGCTTGATGTCCCTGGCTCATGCTCCATCCGGTGACGTACATGTAGTCGGGCTTCACCATCTCGTCGAAGGGGATGTCGCTGCGCCCCAGCACCTGCCAGAGGCCGGTGATGCCGGGGGTGATGTCGAGGCGTTTCTCCGTCCAGCCCGGCACTGATTGGCCTCCTCCACCCACAACGGGCGCGGGCCCACGAGGCTCACATGTCGCCCTTCATGCCGTTGAGGATCTGCGGCAGCTCGTCGAAGCTCCAGCGACGCAGCCAGTCGCCGAAGCGCGTCAAGCGAGGATCGTAGTGCATCCTCGGCACTCAGAGTCCCTCAGAGAGCAGGTGCCGACGGCAGCACTCATCCACCACATCGTCTGCGTCCCAGAGGCCCTCTGCCGACAGGCCCAAGTCAGCGAAAGCCCGTAGGACGGCCCTCGTGCCGGACGCCATCGGGCCCGGGTGACCCACGCTTCGCAGCCAGTTCACGACCTCATCCAGCTCGGCTACCCTGCGCAAAGAATTCCGCGGATAGGTGGGCAGAAGGCGTTCGACCGTCTCGACGGTACCCGGGTAGAACAGCCGCAATAACGCCAGCAGCTCCTCCCGCTGCCCCAGACTCTCGGCGGCCGTCACCATCTCGAGGAACAGCGCGACCAGCCCTTTGTTGAAGCCGGACCAGCAGAGTTTGAACGCCGAGGCGGTACCCGCCTCGGAGTCGAGCACCCGTACCCGAAGCGCACCGCTGAGAGCGGCCGCTGCGCGCTCGGCGTGATCCCCGCTGAGATACAGCGTCGTTCTGCCCTCGAGCTGAGATGCGTTGCCCACAAACGCCCCATCGACGCAGGCGGCGCCCGCCGTCGTAACTTCCGCACACACCTTCCGTAGGGTGGCCGGCGCCACCGAATTCGCGTCGAGGTAGAGCGGACGGTGCGAGGTACGACGGACGGCGCCGGCGAAGGCCGCCGCCGTGTCCATGACGGCCTGCTGGGGGACCACTGAGACGACGAGGTCGGCGCACGTCACCATCGCGTCAAGCGTGGGCACGAGCGTGATGCCCGCGGCCTCGGCGGCCGTCTGAGTCGCCCGGGAACGTCCCTGGACGCAGGCGACGACCGTGCTCCCGTGGGCCACGAGCAGTCGAGCCACGGCGCTCCCCATCTCGCCGGGAGACAGAATGCCGACCACGGTCACGAGGCGCCACCTTCGTCTGGCCGGCCGATGACCTGCGACCGCCGGCCTCGTCGCAGCCGCGCTCCCACCGCGCGGGGGGCGCGGCGCGCGAAGCGCCACGTCGACACCACCGAGGGGGCGGGATCGTCCCAGCGGAAATAGGGCAGCACCTGCCGGTGCGCCAGGCTCGCGAGCCAGCCGGCCAGGCTCAGCCGCCCCTCTTCACGAAGCTCGAGGAACGCGCGGAGGTCCTTGCCGGGGAACCAGTAGTGGAGCCCTTCGGTGTACGTGCGGCCTTTGAGCTGCGCCTGCGGCCGGCCCGCGAGACGGTTGTAGACGAACAGCGCCAGGTCGTAGCCACTGGCCACGAGCAGGGCGTTGCCGGCAGTGAACCGCGCGTTACA
>JGI24137J36423_1000089_pt1 | contig 18991 bp, 14 predicted proteins | sample BarGraNGADG00311_FD_36423 | JGI IMG/M metagenome (IMG submission 36423) | reverse complement strand
GGTAAATAAGCCGCTTCGGAAGCTATCGCTCAGGAATAAAATGTAATAGCATTATTCGCCTAACGGCGATTAGGGTTAGAATATTCATTGGTATGGAAATCTGAATAATATAAATACAAATGAACATTAGTTAAACCTGACAGATTATCAATAACCACTTAAGTCATCATAAAAAAAAATTGACTTTGGTATTATCATTGTTTAAATTTGGTTTTACAAAAACAAAAACTATGAAAAAAAACAAACTGCTTCTGATTTCGTTAACTGCTTTATTATTTATTTCAGGATGTACTTCATCTTCCAAAGAGAGGGAAACTCCAGCTCCTTTAGTTGACATGAAATTGTTTTTTAAAAATGGAGAAAAAACCAATTTCCAGATTTCCCCTGATGGTTATTACTACTCCTATCTTTCCAATTTTAAAGATATATTAAATGTATTTGTCCAGAAAGTCGGAGATAAAAATGCTGTTCGTGTTACAAGCGATACTTTACGGAGTATTGGAAATTACTTTTGGAAGGGAGACCGGATAGTTTATTTGCAGGATATTGGTGGTGATGAAAACTTTCAGTTGTTTTCAGTAACCGTCACAGGTGAAAATAAAAAAGCTCTCACTCCCTTTCCCGGGTACCGCACTGATGTTTTGGATATCATGCGTTTTATCCCTGGTAAAGAAAAAGAAATGCTGGTACTGATAAATAAAAGAGATAAACAATATTTCGATCCTTATCTGATCAATATAGAAACAGGTCAACTTACTTTAATGTACGAAAACAGACAGAATTACGATTCCTGGTATACCGATAATAATGGTGTTATAAGGATGGCAACAAAGACCGATGGCGTTAACATTTCGTACCTCTACCGGAGTACTGATAAGGATACTTTTAATCTGTTAGTCACAACTACATTCAAGGAAACATTTTATCCACAATCGTTTGATGCCGATAACCGGAATATTTATGTTCTGTCGAATTCCGGAAGAGATAAAGTTGTCCTGACAGAATATGATCCGATATCTAAAAAAGAAGTTAAAGAACTATATGCCAACCCTGATTATGATTTAGCAGGTGCATTTTATGATAAACAGAAAAAAGTACTGGCCAGGGTCAGCTGGGAAGGCGAAAAGGAAGAAGAACATTTTTTTGATAAAGAATGGGGAGACATAAATGAGGGATTGAAAAAACAATTCAATGGGTATGAGGTAGGTTTTAACGGATGGGATGATGGGAGGAAGAAAGGGATTGTATCTGTTTACAGTGACAGACTTCGCGTTAAATATTATGTTTATGATTTTGGCTCGAAAGAAACTTTGGAAATTGCTGATCCCTATCCCTGGATTAATGAAAAAGATATGGCTTACATGAAGCCTGTTTCTTATACTTCCCGCGATGGAATAACCATTCATGGGTATCTTACCTTGCCAAAAGGTATTGAAGCAAAAAAAATACCGGTTGTGGTTAATCCGCATGGAGGTCCATGGGCAAGAGATGGGTGGTATTTTAATCCTGAAGTACAGTTCTTAGCCAACAGAGGCTATGCTGTATTACAAATGAATTTCAGGGGAAGCACCGGTTATGGTAAAAAGTTCTGGGAAGCATCTTTCAAAGAATGGGGTAAAAAAATGCAGGATGACATTACTGACGGGGTAGAATATCTTAAGAAAGAAGGAATTGCTGATCCAAAACGTATTGCTATTTATGGGGGAAGTTATGGCGGGTATGCTACTCTGGCAGGTGTTGCCTTTACGCCGGATTTATATTGTTGTGCAATAGATTATGTTGGAGTGGCTAATCTATTTACTTTTATGAATACTATTCCTCCTTACTGGAAACCTTACCTGGATCAATTTTATGAAATGGTAGGNGATCCTGTAAAAGATAGTTTGTTAATGGCAGAAGCCTCACCCGTACTCCATGCAGCTAATATTAAAGTGCCAATGCTAGTTGCCCAGGGTGCAAACGATCCGAGAGTGAATAAAGCAGAAAGCGACCAGATGGTAGGAGCATTGAAACAACGTGGTGTTGAAGTGGAGTATATTGTAAAAGATAATGAAGGTCATGGTTTTCGTAATCAGAATAACCGGTACGATTTTTATAGTGCTATGGAAAAGTTTCTTGATAAACATCTGAAGTCAGGCAAGTAATAATTCCCTCTCAACTCACCAATCTGAAATCACGAGTTAGAAATTAAGGATTAAAAATATTTTTCAACAACCTGCGAGCCATGAGTTAGATCCTTATGCTATTATAAATTTTGATGCCATTTAAGTATGATTGCCTGACAACCCATATCGCACACCTCATAACGCCTTGCAGTTGCCGTTCTCCTGCACGAAATGCAAACAAACAAAGCGTAGCGATTGGGTTTAGCTATGAATAGATGTAAAATATTATGATTAATTGAGGTATTTATTTTAATTTTAAATCATAACTCTATGCGATGAATCAAACTCTGGGATTTTTGGCACCGGTTATGATTACCATATTGATATTTGCTCTGAATGCATTATTACCGGGCAGATGAGTAACCGGATATNTATCTAAAATAAATTCTGAAGAAAAAATGAGATACCATCTNAATGGTATCTTTGTTTTCTTTACCGTAGTTTTAATCTGGTTTTTATTGGGATATTTTAATTTGGTCCCTTTTGACTGGCTATATAATTACAGATGGTATGCGCTGGCTGGTGCGTTTTTGTCTGGTGTCATTTTTTCCCTGGTGGTTGTATTAAATTATCCCCCTGTACGTAAGCTCTTTCTGGCAGATCTATTTTTTGGCAGAATAGAAAACCTCCAACTCTGGGGTGGAATAGCCGATGCAAAAATGTGGTTGTATCTGACAGGGGCAACTATGTTAGAGCTAAATGCATTGAGCTTTACAGCTCACCATTGGATGCTGTATAGAGATCACGCTTCAACCGGCATCTTACTTTCGANGGCATTACTTACTTNCTTTATTATTGATTATTTCATCTTCGAAGAAGTTCATCTCTATACTTATGATTTATTTGCAGAAAGAGTTGGATTCAAGTTAGGCTGGGGATGTTTGGTGTTTTATCCATACTTTTATTCTGTCTTTTTATGGTCTACCGTAGATTTACCTGATCCTCATACTCCCGGCTGGGTATTACTGATATATGTCNTTATTTTCTTTTGCGGATGGGTTCTGTCACGAGGNGCTAATATGCAGAAGTATTTTTTCAAAAAAAATCCCGGAAGAACAGTTCTCGGAATAGTNCCCGAAGCAATTACGGATGGTAATAATTCCCTGCTGGTAAATGGATTCTGGGGCTTCAGCAGGCATATAAATTATCTGGGTGAAATATTAATGGCGTCGGGTATAATTCTTTGTACAGGATATCCCGCTTTAATCTGGCCCTGGTTATATCCTTTATACTATGTTCTTCTGTTGATTACACGTCAGAGAGACGACGATAAACGATGTGCGCTCAAGTACGGAGAACTTTGGAAAACCTACGTGAAGAAAGTTCCATACCGGATCATTCCATTTATTAATTAAAAGGCGTGAGGCCTCACACCTCACACCTCACACCTCTGAATTAAAGCCTGTACATTTTCCGGGTAGTATCTCCCATAATGTTAATTGCCATTTTCCGGGGCAGGATTTTTTGCATGATAAATGATGCCAGCCTGTTTGCTCTGCCTGTAATGTAAGAGGGTTGTTTGCCCAGCTTTTTAAAACATTCATGTACCACTTCTTCCGGATCGAGCACCCGTGGAGTAAGAAAACCGGTCTTCTCAGGGTATGTATTCTTAAAACCTGGTGTTGCCGTAGCGCCTGCGCAGCAGGCAATTACATCAACACAGCTGTTTTTCCACTCATACCAAAGACTCTCTGCCAGGATCCTGTTAAACGCTTTAGTTGCTGCGTAAACTGATAAATAACCACTACCCTGAAAGCCTGCCAATGAAGCAATAAATCAGCTAATTGCTGTAACGGTTGAAGACGTCTGGCAATAAGTATAAGATCCATTCCTTCTCCTGCCAGAAAGGTTGCAAATGCAGCTCCGATTCCTTCTGAGGCGCCTGCTACCAAAGCTGTACTGCCATATTTTTGTTTTAAGTTCATTTCCAATAAAGATAAAAGATAAAAGTAAAAAGACAAAAGTGGATTCAAGTAAAAAGTAAAAAGTAAATAGGAGAATACCAGGTATTGTCTTTTGTCTTGAATTGTAAATCATCTGGTGCATAAAGTAGATAATACATGTTATTACTTTTATCTTTTTACATTTGTCTTTTGTCTTGTNCCGTAATAATGAAGAAAAACTGGAAGATCATACTTATTGTTGCGCTCGNTATACTGGCATTACCANTTGTTTTTATAGCTTCCGTATATTCNGGAGTATTCGGCCATCTGCAAAATAAAAAGGAACTACTGAGTTTTAAGAATGCAACAGCAACAGTAGTATTATCTTCAGAGGGTAAACTAATAGGTAATATCTTTTCTGAAAACAGAACAAATATTTCCTACAGTCAAATTCCNGTGAATCTTATTAATGCCCTGATTGCAACGGAAGATTCCCGTTTCTATGAACATAAAGGGATTGACGCAAGAAGTCTCTTCAGAGTACTCTTCAAATCNCTACTGCTTAACAACCGCCAATCTGGAGGGGGCAGCACTATCTCCCAGCAGCTGGCAAAGAATATGTTTGGCAGGAAAAGTTCTGGTCGGCTGTCTCTGTTGATCATCAAAACAAAAGAAGCAATACTGGGTCATCGTCTCGAAAAAACTTTCAGCAAAGAAGAAATACTGACACTATACCTGAATACCGTTTCTTTCGGAGAAAATATTTTTGGCATCGGAACGGCATCACGACGATATTTCAATAAAAAAGTTGAACTTCTGAGCTACCAGGAATCAGCTGTTCTGGTTGGTATGCTCAAGGCAAACACCTGGTATAATCCCCGTCTTCATCCGGAAAATGCAGTAACAAGAAGGAATGTGGTTTTGAAGCAGATGGGAAAGTATAACTACCTTACTGCATCGCAGACAGATTCGCTTTGTAAATTGCCATTGATACAGAATTACAAAGACATTGAATCCGATGGTCCGGCAGACTATTTTCTGATAAGGGTAAAAAATGAGGCTGAACAGATGCTGAAAAATGTGGAGTCTCTTACCGGGGAAAAGTGGAATATTGAAGAAGACGGATTGATTATTACAACCACATTGAATCTTACTCTTCAAGGATATGCCCTGGAGGCTTTTCGCGAACATCTCTCAACTATGCAGAAAAGACTCTGGGCTCAATATCAGACTCCCTCAGGTAAAAAAGTGATCAGCCAGATTGCAGAACAGGAATTAAAAAACCTGAACCTGTCAGGACGTGCAGGAGAAATCAATATAAGGCAAATTTTTGATTGGAATGGTTCCCGTAATGATTCAATTTCTGTTGCTGACAGCCTGAAACAGGCTTTATTAATATTACATGCAGGCCTGATAGCCATGGACCCCTTAACAGGTTCTGTCAAAGCCTGGGTTGGTGGTATTGATTTTAAATCGCAGCCTTACGATCAGATCCACGCCCGGAGACAAATGGCTTCAGTGTTCAAGCCGATTCTGTATGCTGAGGCATTTGAACAGGGAATGGAACCCTGTCAGTATCTTGATAATGATTCNATTGCTCCTTCAGGGATCGATGAGTGGAGTCCTGAAAATTATGATCACACATATGGTGGAAAATATTCACTTGCAGGTGCTCTTGCCCTGTCAATGAATATCCCGACCTTTAACCTGTTCCTGAAAGTTGGCTTTGAAAAGCTTGATTCGCTGTGGAAGAAAATGGGATTTTCATTTACCCTTGATAACAATCCGTCTCTTGCGCTGGGAACTGCTGAAGGAAGCATCATGGAAACAGCCGTGGCATATTCAACTTTTGCCAATGGAGGGTACAGGATCACTCCCCAGAGCATAATTTCAATCAAAGCCCCGGATGGAGAAATTTTATATCAGAATGAATTCATTGATATAAAAGAAAGGGTACTGACCAAAAAATCAACCATTCTGATCAGTGCCATTTTGCAGAAGGCAGTCAGCGAGGGAACCGGTTCTTCAATGAGGAGTGTGTTTGGTGTTAATCTCCCGATGGCAGGAAAAACCGGTACTTCACAGGATTATTCTGATGCCTGGTTTACCGCTTTTAATCCGAAGTTGGTTGTTGTTACCAGGGTAGGAGCCTCATCGCGGGCCATACATTTCAATAATGGATCAGATGGTTCCGGAAGCACCCTTGCCTTACCTATTGTGGCCTTGACATTGAAAAAAATTCAGGCGAATGACACTTTGACTGCACAATTAATCACCACATTTCCCGATCTTCCTCCGGAATTAGCCGGAGCCTTTGATTGCCCCGATTTCAGAGAAAAGAACATATTTGGTAAATTCATGGATCTTTTTCAAAAAAAGAAAATCGCTCCTGATAAAAGTACTGATAAACCTAAACATAAGAAAAAAGGTTTCTTTAAAAGGTTATTCGGTAAGTAAGGGAAAGATGGGGGAAATTGGCGATCAGGAGACTAAGTTACACATGGTGAGAATGATGTAACTTTTTTGTATAATTATATAACAGATCGTGGAACGAATGGACTTATCTTTATTCCATGAGAAGCAGTACTTTATTAAAAGCAACATCGTCTAAGTGCAGACGGATGATCGTCATCGCGGAGATCAACATACTTCGCAAGTTTGAGGACAAACAGCCTATAAACGATAAGATAGTCCGTCAGATGACTAAATTACACTCATTGTGGTTCAAAGGATCTCAATTGTAATTTTTTTGACTCCTGGACTTCAGAACGGCGGGCAAGACTATCTATGTCTGTCTGTTTAGCTTATTCCCAGTTTCTTTGCTATAGCAACCGTTTAGAAGATCGCCATATTCACCACTTTCCTTAAATTAATTAAGTTATGATCATCTCATCACAGCTCCCATCCAAATGAATTCATATCGCTAAATTTGTTTATAATTCATTAAATACATTTTTCATGAAATCTCAATACAGGTTAATCATCACTTTTGTTTTAATACTGTTTGAAGTTTGGAGTTTTAACTGTAGTGCACAATTGGCTCAGGAGCAGCCACTATGGCCTAACGGGATCCCCAATAATCCTGTTAAATACAAAGAAGAGAAACTTCGCACAGAAGATTTCCGCAAGAGTTCGCTTTCTCAGCTTAACAGGGTTTTCAGTTGTGTATCGGAGCCGACCTATATCATACACAAACCGGAAAAAGGCAAATCCAAAGGAGTTGCCATGGTTATTTGTCCAGGTGGTGGATTTCGTGATGTATGGTTCGATCGTGAAGGTAACGATCTTGGAATATGGCTGGCTCAGCATGGGATTACCTCCCTCGTTCTGAAATACCGGACATTTAATGCTGATGCTGAGGGATTTAAGCTTACATGGGATGAGTATATGCCACAGGTATATGCCGATGCCAAACAAGCTATCTACACGTTGCGCAGTAAGGCAAAGGGGGTCATGGTTTCGATTCGGGTTTGGAGAGAGGATATGCTATAAGCACATGGCGCGATAGTTTTATTGCCTGGCTGAAAGATGCAGGGTTTATTAAAGAATAAATTGACTGTGCTAAACTAAACTCTGAGTCATGCTTTGCCCTTGCTCTGGTTTTTTATTCAAATGACTAATGCTCATATAAGCGATTTGAAATGAAGGAATTCAGAAAGAAATATTTATACATATTTTTTATTTTATACTTATTTTCGGCGAATCTGGATTCTTTTTCTCAGAATTCTGACAAGACAGTAATTAATGGTACTGTTATAGATGCTAAAACAGGCGTTCCGCTTACTGGTACATCAGTTATTCTGGCTAAGACAACCGTTGGAACTATAACTGATAAGGACGGGAAGTATAGTATTGAGACATCAGTTAAAGCAGACACAATTCTCTTTTCATTTATAGGTTATGAAACCGAATCCCGAAGTATTTCGAGGGGTGTAAATCAGACAATCAATGTAAGATTAAAATTATCGGCAATTGCTCTTAATGAAGTGATAGTAAACCGGGGAAAAACAAGCTACAAAAACAAAAATAATCCTGCAGTCGGTCTTATTGAAAAAGTAATCGATCATAAGGATGCAAACAGAGAAGAAAAATACGATTTCCTGCAATACAAAAAGTATGAAAAATTACAGTTTGCTTTAAGCAACATAAGTGAAAAGTTCAAAAAGGGTAAACTGTTTGGAAAATTCAGGTTTGTCTTTGAAAACATAGATACAACAAAACGAATAGGCAATAATGTTCTTCCTCTTTACATAAAAGAAGCAATATCTGATCATTATTATAGAAAAGATCCTGAAGCTATAAAAGATATAGTACGTGATGAGAAAACAACGAATATTGACGAATATCTTGACAATAAAGGTATTTCTGCACATCTTGATTATTTATATCAGAACATAAATATTTATGACAATGAAATTTTGTTTCTGACAAACAAGTTCGTAAGTCCGATTGCAAAAAGTGCCCCTGTTTTTTACAAGTATTACATTATAGATACATTATCAGTAAGTGATATTAAATGTATCAGGTTGTTTTTTGAACCGCGGAACAAATCTGATTATCTTTTCCATGGTTATCTCTACATAACCCTTGATAGTAGTTTTGCTGTTAGAAAGATCGACATGGGGTTAAATAAGAATATAAATGTCGATTGGGTACAGGATATCACTATCACGCAGGATTTTGAACAGTTCGGACATAAGACCTGGTTGCTTGCAAAAGACGAAATCTCAATTGATTTTGGTTTAGCTAAAAACTCAATGGGTTTGTATGGACAGCGTACTATCACTTATAAGGACTATAAAATCAATGAGCCTATTGATAATAAAGTCTTTAAGGGCCCTGAGAAAGTTGAGAAGCTTGACCCATTTGCAAGTGGAGCAGAATTTTGGGAATCAAACAGATATGTACCTCTGACCAAATCAGAAAGCAAAATCTATTCAACGATTGACAGCATAAAAAAGATTCCCGCATTTCAAAGAAGGATGAAGACACTGCTGTTAATAACTACCGATTTTCTGAATCTGAATAAAGTAGAATTAGGACCCTTCGATAGTTTTTACAGCTATAATCCAGTGGAAGGATCCAGGTTCAGGCCCGGAGGTAGAACTACACCTGAATTCAGTAAAAAATTTAATATTGATGGCTACCTCGCATATGGCCTGACTGACAAAATGCTCAAGTATAATTTAGGTTTCACTTATTCATTAACACCAAGATCAATTTATGTATTCCCTGTTAAATCAATCAGAATAAGTTACCAGAAAGAAGTCAGAATTCCGGGTCAGGAACTTCAATTATCAGAGGATGATAACATATTATTATCCTTAAAAAGAGGTATAAACGATAAATTCTTTTTAAACAAAACTTTTAGAACCGAATTCCTTAATGAATTTGAAAATCATTTTTCTTACCTGGCAGGGTTTAGCTATACCAGACAATCGCCAGATGGTAATTTAAATTTCAATATCGATGATTATTTGTCATTGACAAATAAAATCAGCTATATAAATATCTCTGAGTTTTATCTTAATCTGCGTTATGCACCAAATGAAACATTTTATCAGGGGAAATTATACAGATATCCGGTTCGTAACAAATACCCGGTTATCCAGTTAAAATGCGCAGTTGGATCAAAATCAATATTTAATGATTATAATTATCTGCGGCTTCAGATGAGTATAAGCAAAAGATATTATGCTTCAATTATCGGATATGGGGATATTACATTTGAGGCTGGCAAAATAATCGGAAAGGTACCTTACCCCCTCTTGTATATACACAGGGCAAATCAAACATATTCATATCAGAAGAATTCTTACAGCATGATGAATTTCCTCGAATTTGTCAGTGATCAATATGCTTCGATAAATTTAGAGTATTGTTTTAACGGTTTTATTTTAAATAAAGTCCCTCTGATAAAAAAGCTCAAGCTAAGGGAATTGGTGACCTGCAAGGTTTTATACGGAGGGCTTAGTAAAACTAATAATCCTGATTATCAGAATGATCTGTTTAAATTTCCGACTGATATAAATGGTATACCAGTGACTTATACACTTAAAAGTCAACCTTATGTTGAGGCAGGTATCGGAGTTTCAAATATTCTGAAAATTTTCAGGGTTGACCTGGTTAAACGCTTTACTTACAGGAATAATCCTTATGTCACAGGTAGTGGATTCCTTATTCAGTTCAGATTTGATTTATAAAAAATACTTAACAATCTCAGATCTGCCAAAAGTCTGGCAAAGCGCCTTTTCTTCATTTCGCATGCCCCATCGCATAGCATCGTTATGTTGTCGGATTATTATTGGTTCAGTATTCAAATCGTATAATGCATAGCGCATGGTGCATGTAGCCGGGGGTTGTTAAATTCAAAAAAAACTTGATGCATCCCAGCAATGGGTACAGAGTTTTTCTTTTGGCAGACCTATCGCATTGACCAGATCGTTGAGTTTCTGGAATTTAAGAGTGGTTAAGTCGAGGTTTTTTCTGATTCTTTCAACCATTTCAGCATATTTGCCACTGCTTTCATCAGAATATTCTTTCAGGTTGACATTTTCATTACTGTCGAGTTGTTTTATTGCTCTGCGGCTTGCCAGATCGTAATTGGAACGCGACCGGCTGAAGTTCAGATACTCGCACGGATAGATCAGTGGTGGACAGGCTATACGCATGTGCACTTCTTTGATACCGCAGGTATGTAAATGTTGCACATTATCTTTTAATTGGGTACCCCGCACAATGGAATCGTCGAGAAATATGCCACACTTACCTTTTATTATGGATTGATTTGGAATGAGTTTCATTTTAGCAACCAGATCGCGTGTCTCCTGATTTTGTGGCATAAAACTGCGAGGCCAGGTAGGAGTATATTTGGCATAAGGACGTTTCAGTGCTATGCGTTTCTCGTTGCTGTACCCTAAAGCATGACCAATGCCGGAATCAGGAATGCCGGCAACAAAATCGGCCTTTACATTGTCGTTTTTTGCTAAGGCTGCGCCGCACCTGTATCGGGTGTCATCTACATTAATACTCTCGTAAAAAGAAGGTGGATACCCATAATAAACCCACAGGAAAGAGCATATCTGCATTTTCTCATTTGGCTTTCTCAACTGCTGGTACCCGTCAGGATTTATTTCTACAATCTCTCCTGGCCCCAGGTAATATTCAGTTTCAAAATTGAGATTTGGAAAAGCACAGGTTTCGAATGAAATGGCATAAGCGTCTTTTTTCTTTCCGATGATAACTGGCGTTCTGCCTAATTTGTCGCGTGCTGCAAGGATCCCATTTTCAGTCAAAATAAGTAGGGAACAGGAACCTTTTATCCTGTTGAAAACATTATTGATACCCGATAAAAAATCTTCACATTCTGCAATAAGCATGGCAACAAGCTCAGTGGAATTAACGGTACCCTGACTTGTTTCTGAAAATGAACGCCGCTGATTCATGAAATCTTTTTCCAGTTCATCGATATTGGCAATTTTGCTCACAGTGGCAACTGCAAAACGGCCCATGTGTGAAGTAACCAGTATAGGTTGTGCTTCATGATCACTAATAACACCTAAACCACTATTACCTGAAAAACCACTGATATCATGATCGAATTTATTCCTGAAATAGCCGTCTTCAAGACTATGAATTGCCCGTTGAAATCCATATTCTTTTGAGTAAAATGTCAAACCTGCCCTTTTTGTTCCAAGATGTGAATGGTAATCAGTACCATAAAATACATCCTTCACACAATCATGCTTTGATACACTTCCGAAAAATCCACTCATAATTCTCTTTTTGCTAATATAAATCTGATAAAATTACCAGAAATGCAATACAATCATGTATAGTGTTGATAAAGTAACGAAATTGTCAGAAAAGAAATGAGCCAATTCCACAATCATTTTATTTCATGATATATACAGTTTTAACATTTACAAACTCCCTGATCCCCTGAATGGCAAGTTCCCTTCCATAGCCCGGGCGTCCGGTTACTCCGAATGGCAACCTTCGATCTGACTTTACCATCGAGTTGACAAACACGGCTCCATCGCGGGTTTGGTAGTTATACCGCCACCACTCTTTCAAGTTCCTTCAGGTCAATGGAATTGGGGAAGAATTCACCAAACCAGCGTACACAACAATTGGCGTTTAACGGGATTCCGACAACCGGGATATTGTTTTTCCGGCAGTTTCGCATTCCCCACATCAGCTCCGGGATACAGGCAATTCCCAGAACACCAAAAGTTTTTTTTTCTTTTAANGTATATTTTGCAAGCTTTTTCATGTCTCCTTGAGTCCATATAAAGGGTTCAATATTATTAGCTTCCAGTATCTGGCTTGCAAAATTCTGAAAACACCCGGCCGAACAATGCCTGCACTTATAATCAAACCCGATCTTCTCAGATTTGCATTTAACTGAAAAATCCTGCAGGCAATATGGAAGTAAGGCAATTTTCTTGTCTGCATTAATAAATTCAGATGAAAACAGACGATTGGTCAGCTCAATCTCAAGCATATAAAGGTGATACTGCTCTCTTGAGGTAGCAAGCCGGCGATCCCACAGTTTGGATACAGGAAGTCTTCTCAGATGCTCTTCCGTATTACCGGTGTATTTCTTAAGAAAAGGATCGATGATGTTCAGAACTAATGACATCAAATTATCNGATTCTTGTTTTCTTAAGGACTTTTTAAGGATCTTCTTTTTTGACGAGAACCTTCTGATTATTTCAATTAAAGCCGGAGTATCGGGATTCAAATCCTGAATTCTTTCAGCAAGCAGCCCGATTGTTTCAAAATATTCGGATGTTGAATCTGAATTTCCGAATAAGGAATAAGTTTTCCCGTAAACCGGAGAATATTCTGACCTTATCTGTCTCATAATTTGAAAGCCCGTTTAATGTTTCAACACCTCATATCCTTACGATAATTTTACATATCGGTTTTCCTCTTTCTGCAAGCCCAAATGCTTTATGAGTATGTTCTCTGCTTTTATCTAACTTTTTATTCATATGAGATTACGAATTTAAACAATAATATGAATTTTTAACGGTCAGCCTTGATGAAAACCTAAAACCTAAAACTTGAAACTCTAAACACGAAATGTTTAATAAATTTGAGAAGGTTTTAAAACTTTTCACGGTAACTTCTTGTTTTATATTTGAAATTGATTATTTTCAACTTAGCTAACTTACATTATTTGCTTTAATTTATGTTACCACATCCCGGACTGGCACGAATTAATAAGATATTGCTTTTTGCAATATTAATAAGCATCGTCTTATATTTTGGCAGAGAATTTTTCAAGCTGATCAGCTTCGCCGGATTATTAGCGATGCTAATGACGCCTGTATCAAATAAACTCGAAAATCACGGTGTCTCAAGAGTTTTTTCATCNTTATTATCCGTACTGATCCTGGTTGCCGTATTTTCAGGAATAATCGTACTTCTTTCCGCCCAGATTGGTAATATAGGAAAGGAACTACCAGTAATATTATTACGGTACGAAGAATTGAAATTGGATTTTCAGGCATGGATTAATGACAGTCTGGGTGTAACTACTGAGCAGCTGAGAGTCCATGCTTCGGATGTTTTCAAAAATGCAGGAAGTTTTCTTTCCGGTATGATAAAAGGCTCCGTTACCTTTATAGGAAGCTTATTTTTGGTTATGGTATTTATTTTTCTTTTTCTAATGCAAAGGAACAAATATGAAAATTTTGTGGTAATGCTTTATCAGGAAGAGAAAAGNAATGAGGCAAAGGAAATGATAGACAGGATTAGTAATGTAGCCCAGCAATACCTGGCCGGAAGACTGGTTGCTGCTTTAATTATGGGCATACTTTTCCTGATTGGGTTTTCGGTTATTGGACTGAAAAATGCTGTCTTACTCTCAGTAATTGTTGCTATTATGACCATTATACCATATGTAGGGGCTTTAATTGGAGGTCTGGTTCCTTTTTTTATGTCANTTATAGATGGATCCTTTAACCAGTCGATCTGGGTTATTATTATAATATTACTGGTTAATCTGATTGATCATTATTTTATCGAACCTTATGTAGTCGGAGGCAGTGTAAACATTAGTCCTTTCTTTACCATTTTTGTCCTTATCCTGGGTGGTGTTGTGTGGGGTATAGCCGGTATTATATTATTCCTGCCTTTATCGGGAATACTTAAAATCGTATTTGAAAACGTCCAGGGTTTAGAGCCTTATGCATCTCTGATCGGAGACCAGAGAGACTCTTCAGAACATAAAAATATATGGTCAAAATTTANAGGAATGTTCGACCGGAGAAAGAAAAGAGAATAAAGGAATAATTGAATAGCTGTTTAATTGANGGGGAGAAGGGAAGCCTNACAGCAAATNGCGAAAGGTAAAACGATTAACTGTAATAGCATGAAATATCGAAAATTGGGAAAAACAGGTTTTAAGGTTTCTGAAATCTCGCTCGGGACCTGGCAGGTTGGAGGTAAATGGGGCTCTCCCTTTAATGAGAAAAATGCAATTCAGGTTATAAATAAAGCTCTCGATAATGGTGTTAATTTTATTGATACTGCCGATGTTTATAGCAATGGTTTGAGCGAAACTGCAGTTGGCAAGGTTGTTCGGGCACGTTCGGAACGGGTTTATGTTGCCACAAAATGCGGCCGTCAGATAAATCCTCATGTGAATGCAGGATATAAGCCCAAATTGCTGCAAAAATATATTGAGGATAGTTTAAAGCGAACTGGTCTGGAGACACTCGATCTTGTGCAGCTGCATTGCCCGCCAACTGAGGTCTATTACCGCCCTGAGATATTTGAGATGTTTGACCGTCTGAAAGAACAGGGGAAGGTCCTGAACTTGGGTGTAAGCGTGGAGAAAGTTGAGGAAGCTCTGAAAGCTATCGAATACCCGAATGTTTCCACTGTTCAGATCATATTTAACCTTTTCCGTCAGCGACCGGCNGAACTGTTTTTCAGGGAAGCTAAAAGAAGAAATACCGGTATTATCGTGAGAGTGCCCCTGGCCAGNGGTCTGCTTACCGGTTTATTCAATTCCTCTACGGTGTTCGGATCTGACGACCACAGGTTTTTCAACCGTAAAGGTGAGTCGTTCGACAAAGGTGAAACGTTTTCAGGAATTGATTACGAATTGGGATTAAAAGCAGTGGAGGAATTGAAATCCATATTCCCCGATGCGAAAAACCTGGCTCCGGTAGCCCTGAAGTGGATCCTCAGCTTTGAAGAGGTGAGTTGTATTATTCCCGGAGCATCGAAAGTCGATCACGTACTTTCCAATTTATCAGTATATGATCTGCCAGATTTATCTTCTGAACAGATATCAGCTATGAATAATATTTATAATCAATACATTAAGAAGGAAGTTCATAATCTGTGGTAAAAGAAGAGTTGGAGAATGGCATAAAGGCAAACCGGTTCTTTTAACCTATTTTTATTTTAATAAAAAAACTGTGCGTATAGATAGTATAGAACTCAGACATATCAGGATGGAACTGGTAAGTCCCTTTGTAACATCAATGGGTACGGAGTACGATGAAGAACACATTATTGTTCGTGTGGATGGAGATGGAGTAACAGGCTGGGGTGAAAGCGTGGCAGAAGGAACACCTTTCTATTCGTATGAAACAGTCCAGACTGCCTGGCATATTCTCCGAGATTTTTTAATACCTTCCATACTGGGAAAAAATTTAACAGGTATTGATGAGGCTATTGCCCTTAATGATCGTGTCAGAGGACACATGATGGCAAAAGCCGGACTGGAAGCATCTTTGTGGGATGCCTTTGCAAAAACAAGGAAAATATCCCTTTCTGAAATGCTTGGAGGAGTAAGAAAGAAAGTTGATGTGGGGGTAAGCATCGGTATCCAGTCTTCGGTTAAAGAACTCATAAAAAAAGTTGAAGGCTATCTTGGAGAAGGGTACAAACGTATTAAAATTAAAATTGCGCCCGGTAACGACATTCAGTTTGTTTCAGCGCTCAGGAAAGAATTTCCGGAGATACTGCTGCAGGTAGACGCCAACTCAGCTTATACCCTGGAAGATATAAGTCTCTTTAAAAAATTGGATGATTATAACCTTATACTAATTGAACAACCCCTCGGATATGAGGATATTTTTGATCATTCCAAACTTCAGCGCGAAATAAAAACTCCTGTTTGTCTTGATGAGAGTATTCATTCCCTGGATGATACAAGGGCAGCTATTGAACTTGACAGTTGCAGGATAATAAATATCAAACCCGGGCGTGTTGGAGGATTTACCGAATCAAAATTAATTCATGATTATTGTGCATCTATGAACATACCGGTCTGGCATGGAGGAATGCTAGAATCGGGTATCGGGCGCGCCGGAAATGTTGCACTTGCTTCTCTTTCAAATTTTACTCTTCCCGGAGATATTTCTGCGAGTAAACGATATTATAAGGAAGACATAGTTGTGCCTGAATTTGTCGTGAATCAAGATGGAACAATGGATGTTCCGACAAAACCGGGTATTGGTGTTGAAGTAAACATGAATATGCTGGAGAAAGTGACGGTAAAGAAAGAAGTATTTAAAATCTGAATCAACCGGGGCCGGTTGCAATGTAAGCTATAATCATAATATTACTGAACTTAATCTGAATAAGATTGTAATACATTTATTGAGAATTAATACATAAACAAATGAAAAAGATCTTCACTGTAATAATCCCGGTAACACTTGTCCTTTTGCTGAATTCCTGTGCTGCAGTTTATAAATGCAACGAACCAAAACCTGTGAAGCAACCCATAAGCTGGGGAAAAAGGCTGAAAACAGTTGTTAATGAAAGAGATAGGTTATGTACCGATCTGGCATCAAAGGTGAAAGAAAATGGCGGATTGACGAAAAATCTAACCGATCAGACAAACAAAAACAAAGAACTTAGTGATCAGTACAAAGATATGCAGGATAAGTATAACACTTTGATCAATCAGAGTCTTTCACAGACNGACAAATTAAGCAAGGCTCTAAGTGCAAAATCAGAAGACCTTGATGCCAAGGAAAAGCTACTTTCCGAAAGAGAGAAGACGTTAAATGAGATGCGACAGATAATAGCAAGGCAGGATTCCATTACAAACAACTTAAACAGCATTTTAAGGAATGCTCTTCTTGGATTTAATTCTGATGAGTTATCAGTAGAAATTAAAAATGGTAAAGTATATGTTTCCATGTCAGATAAACTTCTGTTCCAATCGGGAAGTTCCGCTGTGGAAAATAAAGGGAAAGATGCCTTAAAACTGTTAGCAGGAGTGCTGGATAAAAATCCTGACATTGACATTCTTATTGAAGGGCATACTGATAATGTGCCAATTAAAACATCNGTTTACAAAGATAACTGGGATTTAAGTGTTGCAAGAGCCACCTCAATTGTGAGGATACTTACCAATGACTATAAAATTGTACCAACACGTATGACAGCATCAGGAAAAGGTGAATATTTTCCTAAAGCGGATAATGAAACACCTGAAGGAAGAGCCAAAAACCGCAGGACCGAAATAATTCTTTCTCCGAAACTGGATGAATTAATGAAATTACTTAAGGTCTGAAGTATCCGCAATTGGCGGTGACTGGAAGGGCACAGCGAATATCTATTGATTCTCAGGACGTCTTCTTCTCGTGAGCCAGTTATTGATAATTGTCAGTTAATCAGGAAACTCACCTCATAAGTGAAGCTGATGGTAAAAAACCATTTCATACTCTGTGGTAATACTTTATCTTTGTTTGCCACATATTATAAATCGTGAAAAAGGGATTTCTGGTCTTTATACTTGTTTTAACCGTATTGGCAGGCAAAGCACAATTAGTTAAAAGGCCGGTCATTATTGAATCCAGGGTACATACAGGTATGAATCTTCCTTTTTACAAAGCCCTTGGCTATCTTATTCAGAAAGATATTTATGCCTTTGACCTTTCAGTAAGTTTCCCAACATATGGAAAGGATTACTGGGAAAAGCTTTATCGTTACCCCAGTCAAGGTGTAGGATTTTCATACTGGAGCTTCGGCAATAATGATGTATTCGGCAAGGCATATGCATTATATACTTTTATCAATATCCCGTTTTTTACGCGGATCGAAAAATTTTCATTCAATTACCAGGTTTCCAGCGGAGTAGCTTACCTTCCCAAAAAATTTGATATTTATAGAAATCACCTTAACCGTGCAATTGGCTCTCATACAAATATATACATCCACCTGGGGATAGATGGAAAAATAAAGTTATTCTCCCGTTCCGAATTGGTGATTGAAGCTGGAGTAACGCATTTTTCCAACGGAAAAACGAAATCGCCCAATTACGGCATTAATGCCGGTTCCNTTTCATTCGGTTTCAATTATATTTTCAATAATAAAGGAGCTGTTATACAGGANCCTGAAATTCCCAGGCAGGGGAAACANTATGTCCAATCNNTTATATATTCTGCAGGATCAAAGGTTTACGACAATCTTTTGGGTAAAAAATATTTGGTCTCATCGGTTTCTTATAATCTTGAGCGCATCATAAATCTCAAAANGAAAATTGGATTGGGAGCTGATTTTTCTTATGATGGTTCCATAAGTGAAGATCTTGCNGGTGAAGACGGTACNCCTGAGAAAGATTTTGTCAAACTTATCCGGTTTGGACTGCATACTTCTTATGCNATTCGATATAAACAACTGATTATGGGAATTCAGATTGGATATTATCTTTATTCAAAAAGTATTGTCATTACGCCGGTTTACAACAAAATATCAGTGCAATACCTTTTGACAAGGAACATGATTGGTAGTATAGCAATAAAATCGCATATGGCTAAAGCCGATTGCCTGGAATATGGAATAGGGTATTACTGGTAAGATAAAAAAATTAAAGATCCGGATGAAAAGCTTTTTAATCTATCTTGTTTTAGCCTCATTTTTGATTATTTCGTGTAAAGAAATATTTTTTAATGAGGAAGA
>JGI24137J36423_1000086_pt1 | contig 18995 bp, 21 predicted proteins | sample BarGraNGADG00311_FD_36423 | JGI IMG/M metagenome (IMG submission 36423) | reverse complement strand
CGGGAACAGGTCATGGATCGGATCGGTGACGGGTCAGCATACGGCGTAAACGTCTCTTATATCGATCAAGGTGCTCCGCTCGGAATCGCACACGCAGTCGCTTGCGCAGAGGACTTCTTGGCGGACGATCCATTCGTCGTCTACCTCGGCGACAACATCCTGCGTTACGGGATCGCCCCACTGGTAGCAGAGTACAATAAGGGACAGTGCGACGCGGTTATCGCGCTACAGCGCGTGTCCGACCCTGAACGATACGGAGTCGCTGAAGTTGACGAACGCGGACGATTAATTAAACTCGTTGAAAAGCCCAAAAAACCGAAGAGTGATCTTGCCCTCGTTGGGGTGTACCTTTTTACCACCCCTATATTCAACGCAATTCGGCAGATCGAACCGTCAAGGCGAAACGAACTTGAAATCACCGACGCTATACAGAGACTTATCGACACACGCTACTTCGTAAAGCACCACGTCATCCAGGGCTGGTGGAAAGATACTGGTATGCCTGAAGATATTCTCGAGGTCAACAGGCTCCTGCTTGATGACCTCGTNCCCCTCGTCCAGGGCACCGTTGAGGAAGGGGCTATACTAAAGGGCCGTGTTTCTATTGGCAAGGAATCGGTGCTGAAACACGGATGCACCGTATTTGGCCCGACCATCATCGGGGAGAACTGCACCATCGATGCAGGGACGTACATCGGACCGTACACCTCAATTGGCGACAACACGCACGTTTCTGGGGCCCACATAGAAGATTCGATCGTTATCGGAGAGAGCGTTATCACGTGCAGAGAAACAATAGTTGAGAGTTTGATCGGTGATAAAACGCAGATCCGGTCGACCGATCAAAAGCTGCCCAAGGGGCATCGTCTCATTGTCGGCTCGGGCTCATCGATCGATTTGTAACGATCGATCGAATCTAAGGCTAAAGATCACAACGAACTGACCTGATTTTAGCAAAACAGTTATTACATACGCTCGTATTAGCTTATGGTGATTTAAGTGGAGGATAGCAACGCAACGATTAGCGAAGTCCTAGGGAACTTACAGCAGATTTTTAGCGGCGTTGAGTCTTTGGGTAAAGCCGTCGAGTTTGGTGACAAGGTTGCTATACCAATCTATCAGTTTAACTTTGGTACAGGCGGCGGTGGCGGTGGCGGCCGCGAAGGGCGACCGAGTTCGGGCGTAGGGTTTGCACTCGGCGGAACAATCGGNCCCGTAGCAGTCATTATCCTTACAAAGGACGTGCCAGGCCCCCAAGGAGTACAAATACACGAATTTGGGACAAACAAGCTCGGTGAGGCGCTTGCGGAGCTTATGCTCCGTTTATGGGAGATGATTGAGTCGCAAATAGGCAAACGGGAAAAGCTCTCGAGCGAAAAGAAAGAGAAACTGATGAACATCTGAAGGATCAAACGACGGATAGGGCAGCGCATGCAGCAAAAAGAAGAGATAGGAAGCCTTTTAAAGACGTGTGAGTTTGCGAAAGAGAGCGTCGGCGCGTTTTTACGCAGCATCAATGATTATATAGCCGTGGTAGAAGGGCTCCCCGCGGTCGCTAAGCCGCTCGTACGACGAGACTTGGAGGCAAACACAGGTATGAGCGCTGACGAATTGAAAGCGTTTTTAGAACGGCTCGGAACGCGATACAGCTCAATTTATGACGCAGCGCAGCGCATGACTTCCGCGCTTGCCAACGGAGGCGACGATGTGAATGTCGCCGCAGCAACGCTCAGCGAGGTTTCAGCCCCATTCATAGAAGGTGTGGATATTGCCGTAGAACAATTAGAAACAATGGCGATATACATGGAGGGACTTCCCGATAAGATCAATATGGTACCAGAAGCGTTCCTAAAGGCGGATTCCCGTGCTGAATTAATATCTTCCGTGCCTGGACGCGTCGAACGGGCTCGAGCGTTGAAAGAGCTCCTCGAAAAGACGAAAGAGGAGCTGAGTGCGGTAACTGGGTAAGCACTGAATTACTAACACCTTAATTGTCGAGCTCGATTAGATTATAGATTCATATTAGTCGCCGTCGTGGCCTTGAAGGGCACAACGCAGAAACGCCCGAAAGTGCAAGCCACGAACAGCGTTTAGAGGCTAATTTTTTAAGCTTTAATCAGATGGTTCGTCCAATAGCGATCCGGTTGCGATCCTTGAGCTCCTGTTTCTTACCTTCATTCCAGCTTGAAACCGCGCTCATATAGCCAGTCACGCGGGCGATATGTTCAACATTATGCGAACCACAGTTGGCACATTCTTCGTGAAGACCTCCCTCGACGTGTGCGTCATCGAGGCATAGCGTCAGGTCGCGACCTGGCGCGAAGTATCCGATCTGCGTGTTCTTGACGATGTTTAAACAGAGCTCCATGAGCCCTATAGGGTCAGGTTTCGCTTCCCCTAAGAAGATGTGTGTTAAATCTCCGCCATCAAAGCAGTGGTAAAAGACCTGCTCGTAGCGGAGTCGATCAAAGAGGTCCACATTGGCGCTCACCGGGATATGCGTACCGTTTGAGTAGTAGATGGGCAGATCGCGGGACTTGTTCTTTATATACTGTTTGATCGCTCCAGAGACGTTCCCCTCAACGACACGGCGACATTTATCCGTAAACTCAGGGTTGAGGAGGTCAGCAACGGCGAGGCGTTGTGCACTAGATTCTGCAGGTGTCCGTGCCAAGGCAATCTTGATGCCGTGTTCGCTTCCTACTTGTCGGCAGTATGCCTGGAGCTCGGTCATTGCCCGTATCGCAAGTTCCCACGCTGCAGGATCTTCGTGTATAGCCGATCCAGTGTGATACTTAACCGCGTCGTTTACCCCGACCACACCTATAGTGTAAACTAGGCTGTCGAAATCGTAGAGCTGCGGTCCTCGCTCCCCCGTGTTCGGATCACGTGGATGCTGTTGTAGGAACGGGAGCCGATTAGCATTGATAAGCGGTTCCATCCACTTACGCTTTATCAAGAAGAACTCGACGGCTTGATCGACGAGGTTCTTAAGGTTATCAATGAACGCGTCAGTGTCGTGTTCGGCACGGTACGCCGCGCGTGGGACGTTAAGCGTGACGACATGCCACGATCCCATCGAGAAGTGGGCACCGTTTCTAAAGTAGAGCTTGTCATCAAAGTGCGGGTCTTCATCTCTATCGACCTTGAACATGTACGCACAGCACTGATAGCAGGAGACTCCCTTACCCGCGCCCCTGTACTCCGGAACCATGTTATCGAAGTAGGTAGAGCCAAACGCCGCAGAGAGCTTAAATGCGGCTTCGTAGTTGTCTTCAAGGGTAGGTATCTCTGGGTGACCAAAATAAACGTCTTCAGGGCGAGGCACGAGGAATGATGGTTCTATCGCGACTTCGGGTTTCGGGAAATTGAAGGGCTTCCCCCAGTTGTCGCCTTCAGTCATGACCTCCATCATAGCCTTAAAGGCGAGGCGCACCTCGCGTTCAAACTCGCCGTAGGTCCGCAGCGGCGCTTGCTCACCGTCCCAAACCTTCCCATGCAACACGATGGGCTTGTCCTTCCACAACTCAGGAACGCCCGGGGTGAGCTGAAGGCTGCTGAAGACCATCTGTCCGCCACGCGCGATGAATACCTGCGTGAGCTCATAGACNGTCTCTTGCATGAGCTGCTTGATCTGCGTATAATCCAAGTGTTCAAGATGAGGGGCTAAAAAGGTCAAGAAGTTGTAGAAGCCTTGTCCGCCCGCGCAGTTAGTTTGCCCGGCAGCGAGCGCCTTGACCGCATGAAGGATGGCGACTTCGGGGCTCTTTGCGGGGCCGGCAACGGATGCGTGTGCTCCGGTCCCGTCGGGCATCAGGCCATAGTAGAGGAAATAACGCAGGTCGTAGTCGGCACAAAATGGCCGCACGTTTGCGTACTCCATGTCGTGAATGTGAAAGTCTCCCGAGCGGTGGCCGTCACCTATGCTCTGGGGGAGCATGAGCAGCACTTGCTGCTTGCTTAGCTTGTCGTGTTTCTTCTTGGCCGACGTTTCGGGGTTTGCAGTCAGATTAGAGTTCTCATTTACCTCGAACCCCTCACCGTGATCGATGCGGTAGGCATCGTAGAGGGACGTTCCAACTCGTGAGCACGCACGCGCCCATTCGCTGAACCCCTCCTCAAGCAAGACGAGGTTGACAAACTCTCGAATCAGCGGTCCAGTCAGTTCGTGCACGTCCATCCGTTTGATCTTCTTCTCAACGATATCCGCGATGCGTCGCGCCTCAGCACGCTTCATGCCACGTTTCCCATAAAACGTCTGTGCGAGCGCCGTTTCACGAAGGAGCTGCTTAACGATCGCTTCGCTGTTCCAAGGGAGGATAAACCCGTCACTCGTCCGGACGAAGGGCATATCTTCGGCCTGTTCGCCAAAGAGCGTCGTCTGGAGGCTGCGGGGCTGAAGCATCGGGAGCAATGACTTCTTCGGGGAGTTATTTCTCTTTCTTGTAGATATGGCCATTAGCCCACCTTTTTATGATTAATATCACAGGAGCGAAACGCAGTCGATTCGTTTAGTGATAAATGTCAAACTCTCATTTGGACGGATAGGTAAACGAATATATGTCGATGCATGACGGGAAAAATTCCCTTAGGACATTTCTCCTGCAAACGGTGTAACAGTTGTTGCTTATTACATTTTTCCTATGCAACGCGATAGTAAATCAATGTTGGGATTTGCTTCGATTTCATACCCCCTCGCTATCAATTGGTCGTCAATATGTTATTTGAAAGCGAACGATCTACCCTTTTGTTGGCTGCTTTTTCGCCACCGCGGTCTTCTTTGCTCCTGCGAGCTCCTGAAGCGCTTAAGACGCTTTTCCTTTGTTTTCTCGTCCCACGTCAGCCATGCGGCTAAGCCCTGAAAAAAGCGCTGAGCGGCACGCATGCCAAATAGATACCGTTTGTCGTTGGACGTTTATCAACTTGGCAGTACTATCAGAACCGGACAGGGATAGCGCGTTTGTGGCAAAATCAGGACTGACCTCTTTTATGCTCTCAGCGTCAACGTTTAAAATTCTCCAGCTATGCACTTCGCTTGCTAAACGGTCGACGTGAACTGTTGGCAGCGCGTAGTGTTTTAGTCGCCGTCGGTAAGACGAATGGGCCACCCTACATTGAGCGTCCCAAAACGCTTGGACGTGGTCGGGCGCTCGTACGTTCGTCGTCTTATAACGTGCAGCGTCACACGCACATACCTCTACATCGTCATCGAGCCGGTAAGAATTTGGTGCAAATAAAGAACGACCACACTTTACACACCCAAATGCAGCAAGCGTAACGTGCCGTTTTCCATTAACCTGTAACATTTACCCTCCTGTGGTAAACATAAAAGCGAAAATGAATTAAATGAGGTAGACATCACAAAGAATGGAGGTGTGAGGGCTTTGGCGTCTTTCAATCCCTAGCTGAAGCCCTTCGTCTACCCTTCGCTTTCCTATTGCGTGACCTATTAAGTGAACCCAACTTTGACTTGTGGGCCAAAATCGTGGATATTATTATTGGCCGCTCAGATGATAAGCACTTCTCTCAACTAAGGAGGATAATATCGGTACGAACCACGCTTTTTGAGCTTTTTGATTCCCTGATTAGGGCTCATCTGAGCGTGCTGTGTTTAATAACAAAAAAGTACCCTCAGAGGGCTTTTGATAAAAATAATGGGCGTGCGCTTGGGTAGGCGCAACACCTTCCATGCTGCTGCGCTAGCACCGCAATAAGCTCAAGATCACGTCAATGTTCAATTCATCGTTGGGGAAAAGATCGTCAAACGTCAAGAACGTGTCTTTGACCTGTAACACCGGTGCCATTGTCGTAAACACGCCCTTCATAAGCAAGGTCGTCCGCGACTGTGGGGAGTCCAAGTCGTGTTCTTCAAAGGAGATGCCGTGCTCTACTAATGATTTTTTCAGGACCGTACAGTTGGGGCAGACGGGGAGCGTGTATAAGCGTACCGCAGGGTTCGTTTCTGATGTCATCGGATTAGTCCTTGGCCGCGCACCATAATAAAGCCTCTCTTAACCTGGCCAGAAGTGCTTTCACGCTGAGGACTTGGTGGAGGTAATCGATAAGTCGAGTGACGGAACGCACGGTCGGACAGGTCCCGGAGGTTTTGGTAAAGACGACGGGGATTCCAAACGACTGGCGGCACAAATGCGGGCGNGAATGACTACGCAAGATGATGTGTGATGCCTGGNTATTGACCAAAAGTTGACCAAAAGTTGACCAAAAGTTGACCAAAAATTTTCAACCTCACACCGCCGATCGTGCATAGTTGCTCAGGGGACTTATCCACGAGCCACGTCGTCACGTCCCGTTCACAGGGGAGCCGAGCATAACGGACGATTTATTATTATAAACTTAATTTTATAATTTTAAGATGATTTTATTATGCATGCGCCTCAGGTGGTCGCCTCAAAGCGACTTATCGCTCGATGTCGCACCCCCTAACCTACGATGCGCGCTTTCGGTGACACTACCCGCGTTATGCGAGCAGCGCCCTTCGCACTTCCCGCGCGTTTTCCGTGCTCGTCAGCACTGCCACAAGGTCGAGAGCAAAGTCGATGGCGGTTCCCGGTCCCTGGCTCGTGATGATCCTGCCAAAGTGCACCACCCGCTCATCAACACGTTGCGCGCCCGCAATTTCGATGCCAGGATAGCACGTCGCCGTCGCCCCTTCCATGATTCCTGCAACGCCGAGGACGTGTGGCGCCGCGCAAATCGCACCGACATATTTGCCGGATTCGTATGCCTCGCGTATCAGCTTCAATACGCGTTGATCACGTTCGAGGTTGATATAACCGGGGTTCCCCCCTGGAAGGACCAAGGCATCATACGTCCCGACGTCGTCGATGGAGAGGTCCGTTATCACCTTGATGCCATGGCCGCCTTCTATAGGCGGAGGGACTATACCCGCAAGGACGACCGATATGCCCGCACGGCGAAGGACGTCAACGATGGTGACCATCTCGAGTTCCTCAAACCCCGGGGCAAGAAGGACAACTACGTTCATAGGTCTCTCTCAGGCCTTCAGGCTCTTAAGCGTTTTTGACGTATATGACGGCACATGCACGCGCCTCTTCGAAGTCAACACGCGTCGGCTGCTTTCGCCCTTCCAAACAATCTGAATTAAAAGAGACAGTCAGCGATCACCCAGTTCGCATGACGGCAACACGATTCGTTTCGCATAAAAAGTCGTGGCAGTTCGTCCATTTTTGTGCAGCTCCTTCGTTCCGACAACTAATGCTATACGTAAGGCCGCTCATCCTCTGTCGAGGCAATGCGATGTTAGAGCTTATAGTTCAAGAGATTCGGGGGACATGCCCGGTGCATTCAAAGGGGGACCATATCGTCATTAGCGGGCCCAATATCGTATTAGCGGAAAGCGACGCGCTCTGCACCCACGCACTCTCAACCCTTCTCCACTACACGACCGTCCTCGAACACGCGTGGTGCCCTGTTGAGCTCGGCCTGACGACGCCCGAAGACCCTGCGCACGCCTACATGCAGTGTGTCGACCCGGGGCCGCCGTATACGAAAGGCGGAACGGTCATCTTTAGGTGCCAGCGAATAACGGGCAAATAAGAGTGCGTCGGGGCACGTATGTCTCGGGCGCCGAACTGATGTTTCACCGTCTGCCACCGTTGAAATGACGTATAAACTGGGGCTTCGTGTTGCTTAATCGACGGATGGACATCATTATTTGACGGCGTTCTTCAATTTTTCGGCAGATTTCGGGCTCGCGACTGCGTGGCAGCATTAGAAAGGAAAACGTTTAATTGTTCTATGCACACTTACTCCTACCTCGTGTGTGGGGGGAAGCAGTGCACATGACGTCGCGAAAGTTACAAGCAGTGCTCGCCGCGGCTATCGTAGCCACCGTTCTCACCAGCGGCTGTCTGTCTTCACTTACGTCACGCTCCTCACCTACAGCCACGCCGCAGAATCTTTCCGTATCGTACGATGCTTCCTTCGTGCTGAGCGGCTGGCATGCTATTAGTAAATTCACTCAAGTTACCCCCAAAACTTATGTGGGCACTTATGCAGACGAAAAAGGGCAAAGTTGGAATTTCACGGTCCAACTTTTTTCAGCAGAAAACACTTCATACGGCAGGTATTTCGAACTCATGAAAAAGAAGAGTGACGAGGGGTACGTCAAAACGAACGAATCGAAGATAGCGCTCGGAACCGGTCAAACTGTCTTTGGGAGAATTGATGAGAGATGGTACGGCTACAAAGCAAGCGATTCAGAAAACCCCGCATTATATGCGTTGCTCTTTGGATATGATGAAAACGCTGCAAGCTGGGTGGTAGCAACGGTTGCAAGCGGAGCGATCATCACAACAAAGACGACTACTGCGTTATCTTGACTGTTCGTGTAAATATTAAAAAAACGCCGACTTAATACGGGGGAGAAAATAATAGGAGTGAGTGCAGCGCTTTCACCTCAGTGCAGACCTCGTGCGATTAACGCAGCACGTTCAGACCCGTATCGGCGTGATACGTTCCTCAACTAGTAAGCGTAACCGGATTCTTGCCACCCATACGTGTCGTTACGACTCATCCACGTCCGGATCTTCGCGACTATAAGATAAACGTGGTTCCGCGCCCGCTCCGGGATTGTAACGTCATACATCCTATCCTGGAGGTATTGAAATGCCTCACCGCTGTGAGAGCACCTCTGCATAAGCTTTTCAGCAGCGTTTTCCGCTCGCTTGCCCGACAGGTCGCCGAGTTCAAAGAGCAACGCGTCCATTTCTGCTAAGTCGTTAAGCATCACAACAAGGTTAAAACCGCTTAAAATAACGGTTTGGTAAGCGCAGCGCGAAAGTAATTGCTCACAAGGGACTTTCACCCGCTTCACCACACAACTTCCTTGAAATGTGTTTTGTTAAGAAAGCTTCGGACAACTCATTGAATCAAGCACGCTTCTCAAACGCTACGCCTGTTACAGAGTTTCAGTGCGTAGCCCCCTATGATTATGATGACTCGAAGCCACCAAAATATCGCTTGACAAACTGGTCTGCTTCTTCGTCTTGCGGTTCAAAAAGAATTCCTTTATCCCCAGGAAACGGCACGCGGTGATCATGTTCCCAAGACAGGATTGCCGGTGGAATGCCGTCTGGATATGCGTCACACGTCGCTCCGGGAAAGACGACGTCGCGAAAGTGCTTGCATAACGAGCAAATTGGAGTTGCGAGTAAGGTCATGGATGATCGCTCATCTTAACGTCGACCAGNGGCTAAAAACTTTGGATGCCCTTGCATACGTTGAGAGCGAAAGACCGTGAAGCGTAATCTTCTGCTGCTAAGCGAGCTTTCCGTCACTCATACATACAAGTTGCGCCTAGAGCACTGCTGAAGGTCGCGTCTAATCTTTAGAGGATTTTTTATATAGCTAGGACGGTTATAAGGCAGCAGGTGTTAACGTGACTAATTTGTGGAAATCGCTTCCTACCGGCCCCAACCCGCCCGACGTTGTGTATGCGCTTATCGAGGTGCCAAAGGGGTCGCAGAACAAGTACGAATATGAGAAAGAGCTTGGTATCTTTGCAGTTGACCGAGTGCTTTATTCGCCGGTGCACTATCCAACAGATTACGGGCTCATTCCCCAGACGTACTACGATGATGGGGACCCTTTGGACGTCATGGTGATAATAGACGAACCAACCTTCCCTGGTTGCCTCATTGCGGTCAGACCAATCGGCTTGATGAAGATGATCGATAGCGGCGATAATGATGACAAGGTCCTAGCAGTACCCGACAAAGACCCGATGTACGCGGAGGTCAAAGACCTCAACGACTTACCGCCTCACAAGATGAAGGCGATCGGACACTTTTTCAAGGTCTATAAAGAGCTTGAAGGAAAGAAAACTGAAGTAGTTGGGTGGGAAGGAGCAGAGAGCGCTAAGAAAGCAATAATACATTCAATAGAACTCTATAACGATAAATTCGGTTGATTAATTTCTCGGCGTCTATAAGCTCGCAAATCTAAGGTTTATTCACGAACCGCAAGACTCAAAGCTTGGATCTGGCTCGAGGATCTCAGATTTGTTAGATCATACAGCGCGCTGGGCCATGCCTATTGTTAAGATTTCACCGTACTAAGACTATGCAGCGAGACAGGTGATTATGGATATTACACAGCTTATACAGGCAATCATCCTCGGGATTGTACAGGGCGTCACGGAGTGGCTCCCCATAAGCAGCAAGGCGATGGTCTCGCTCGTTATGATAAAATTCTTCAACGCTGATGTCACCCTCTCTGAGGCCGTCTACTATGCTATCTGGCTTCACCTTGGAACGCTCTTTGCGGTCATACTTTTTTATAGGGTCCAAGTCGTACAAATCGTCAGAAACCTTCCCCACTACTTCTCCAACGTGCGCTCCCCGAGTGCCTATAACCGGCTTACGACGTTCTTGATCATCGCGACGTTTTTTACCGGACTCATCGGCGCTCCGCTGATCGTCTTTGGATTGGACAAAATCCACATCACTGGCAGCGTTGCCTTTTTCTTCATCGGTGTCCTGCTCATCGTGACGGGCATCTTCCAAAAGTACGCTCGAAGAACGGTGAGTGCGAACAAGAGTATGTCAGTTAAGGATGCGTTGCTCGTCGGTGTCATTCAGGGATTTGCCGCGCTCCCCGGACTAAGTCGATCGGGTCTCACTATTTCCACTTTGCTGCTACGTCGCTACGCGCCGACAGACGCACTCAATCTCAGCTTCCTTCTCTATATCCCGGCCGTCATCGGCGCTGAGATCGGTTTGCAGATTCTAAAGGGTGGTATTTATTATAACGCGTATGCGCTCATAGCTGTCGTCGTCGCCTTCGCCTTTGGATTGCTGACAATAAACGTCCTTCTTAAGATCGCTGAGCGCATCGATTTCAGCTACTTTGCGATTTTTATCGGCTTTCTTTGCACGCTGGCAATTTTTGTGCCGATAAATTGAAGTTCGCAGTTCCGGGGGCTCTTAAGTCACAGATTTGAGTGCGAAAGTACGCTACTTCCACTGCTTATTAACCAGTGACAAGAAGCACAGTCCCCGAGCCGAAAAATGGTTGTCACCCGCAATGCTATAGTGGAGAGATCCTGTCTTCCGCCAACCTTGGCTTTGGCCCGCTCATTCTCTACAATGCAGACAAGGTCGAGAGTCACAACCTTCACTATGTTCTCAAAATGGGTGGTCTGACCGTCTGGAAATAAGACGCAGTAAGCTCCAAGGATCAATAGAAGCATTACTACACGATCGTGCNGAGCTAGACGCTTAGCTGTTGAGCGTTCGATCTTTGTTTTACATGTTTCGTCATGCTGCATTCAAAAATAGCGGTAAGGGGTCGCTTATCAAAAAGAGATCTAGTCACGTATCAAGATAGCCCAAGTATTCTCCATATTTCCTTTGAAGCTGTTTGAGTTTTATCTTGTTTATTATGTTACGTGGAAAAATAAACCGTAAACGCCGTTCTATCCAACTGACCAAAAAAAAGGCTGACTCACTTGATTCTTTCAGTTTTAATCGGCCAACAAGAAGAAGGGCATTCGCTTTTTTATTGCAGAAACGCATCAATATTTCCGCAATAGCAGAGACATTGTCAAACTCTCCCTTTATGCTTGCTCGCTCTGCTAGCGCGATAAGAATGTTAGCTAACCACGCATTAAGTCTATTCTTAATTTGAATCCTGGTATCTAATGAGAGAGACTCATCTGCCATCATTTTATTAATAATACGTTTGAACCCAGGCAAATATAGTCTATAATCAGACGAACGGGCATAGAAAGATTGCGAGTGCTGCGTGTAAATTGCACTCGGTTCATTTGAGATAATAACTGGATGATGCGCTGCAACGCGGAACTCAAAGTCTATGTCTGCAGGTCCACCCACGTCAATGTCTAACCNGCCAACGCAATCCACAACCTTTGATCTGAAAACAATCGAATTCCACATTAATTGGTGATACAATATGTCCATTAGACCAACAGGGGGGGAAAAATATCCAAAGCGACCACCNTTTTTCGAAATACCGATGATCTGGTTATCTNCAATTTGGAGGGTCAACCCCGCATAAAACATGACATCAGGATTAGTGCTGAGAGCCTGCATGGCCACTTCAAAAAAATGTGGCAAAAGTAGGTCATCATCGCTGAGAAATGAAAAGAAAGGGGTATTCACCTCTTTTAGTCCATAATTGAAGTTTGCCATAGCGCCTATGTTTTGTTCGTGACAGTAGTACTTGATTCTTGGATCGGTTTCTGCTAGTTCAGTCACAACTTTTTGCGTATTATCATTTGAGGTGTCATCGTATACGCATACCTGAAATGCTGAAAACGTCTGGTTTAGTACACTTAAGATTGCTCTTCGCAACGACTTCGGTCTGCGAAACGTTGGGATAATGACGGTAATTAGAGGTTCTGCATCTATCACAATGGGAAATTAGGTNGTAGAACATAAAGATTTCTTCCATTTCGTATTTTACTTCATACATTACGCCAAAAGAGATCGCATTGACCTAAGAGTAAGGGATAGGGCAACAATAACTTCAGTGCGCTTGGATAATCGTCCCACCTCTGTCTTTAGAGGTGTTNCGTTTTTTAAGAAGTGCCGCNTGGCGTAGAACCAATTGATTGTCGCCAAAATACTTTCTTCAANGTGGCAAAAGGCATACCAAGAAAAGGCGCTTTGTGGACTGAGGTCGNCTGGCACGCATTTTAGCAGTTAACATTTGCTCGTCAAGAGGTTACGTGCAGCTGCGCGCCGTCTCGCTACGCGTTCTCGGCATCGGAATGGGGCGTAACTTCAGTGTCCACAGTTCTTACTTCTCTAGCATATTCAGCACAGCAATTCGTTCCACGCGAGAAAATGACAACTTTTACTTGTAGATCTGCACTGAATACTTAACGGCTGTCTTGCGAGCATGGCATCTGCACTGATTGATACAATGCAAGACCGCGATTGTCGCAAAACGACAACATCGAGAGAGACTTATAAACGGATGAGAAGCGCACATATAAAAGTTTCCGGTCTTGAATCTAAATGAACCTTGAAACAAGAACGGTACGCGGCATTGGCTGGTCTGCAAGCTCGCAAATAGCCCGCCTGCTAATGCAAATACTAATTTCTGCGATCTTGGCGAGATTACTTGTGCCTAGCGACTTCGGCCTGATCGCTATGGTGACTGTCTTTTCCAGTTTTGTGGCTATATTTTCAGATTTTGGATTGNCTTCTGCCATTGTACAAAAAAAAGAGGTNAGTGACGAAGCTCTGTCGTCGACTTTTTGGATAAANGTTNGCNTGGGCGCATTGCTGACAATAGCATTGGCAGCCTCTGCGCCGTTAATAGCTGCTTTCTATTCTCAGCCAACACTGACCCCCCTTGTCGTGTTCATATCCACGACCTTTTTCATAGCTTCATTTAGCAACGTGCAAAGTGGGCTGCTTATGAAAAGGATGAATTTCAAAGCCCTTGCCGTCATCAACATCTGCGCCATTGGGATTTCTGGCCCCATAGCTGTTTTATTGGCTTTTTCCGGATACGGAGTCTGGAGTTTGGCCTGGTACACGGTACTTTCCACTTTAATTATGGTCGTCCTCACCTGGATTTATGCTCGATGGATTCCCCATTTTTTGCTTGGTCTGCGGCACGTGAGAGGTCTATTGAGGTTCGGTGCGAACCTCACAGGATTTAGTTTCGTTAACTATTTCGCTCTAAACATGGACAACCTTCTCGTTGGGCGGTTTCTTGGCTCCGGTCCGCTCGGCTTCTACAACCTAGCTTACACCTTGCTTGTGTTTCCGGCGAGTAACATCTCCAGTGTCGTCGCGCGCGTCATGTTTCCTGCACTTTCGATAATCCAATACGACAAACAGCTGGTGCGCGAAGCTTATATCACCGCCAATCGCTACATCGCCGTTATCTCTTTTCCGTTGATGATATGGGTGCTTGTCACGGCGCCTCAGCTTATCCTAGTGGTTTACGGTCCAAGATGGATAAGCGTGATCCCGCTGGTTCAAATTTTCGCTTTGGCAGCAATACAACAGTCAATAGCAAACAATGTAGGGTGGATATTCCTGTCACAGGGCAGGACTGATGTGTTGTTCAAGCTTTCTATAGNCACTAGCAGTATCCTAGTTATTTCATTTGCTGTCGGGCTTCGTTGGGGGGTCGAAGGCGTCGTAATCGCCTACACCATAGCGTCATACTTGATGGTTTACCCTGTCTTAGTAATCGCATTTAGATTGATAGACCTGAAGATGAATGACTTCTTCGCAAAGCTGAGGTCCACCGTATTGGCAACACTCATATTGGGGATTGTTGCGTTTCTTCTTCGAATCTCTCTCGAGAAACTGGGCGTCACACAAAACGTGATTATTTTAGCCATCGTGACAGCCGTGAGCTTACTCAGCTATTTGGCCCTCATTTATGTATTGGACCGAGAGCTTTTCACAGGAGCCTTAGATCTTCTCGCTCAGTTAAGATCAGCTCCCAAAATCGATTAGCTACGAACCAATGAAAGCATCTTATCAGGAATTTAGTGTTCTCTGTGCTGGTCGCTTGGCGACGTTTCCCCTGAAATTATTGCTTTTACAGCGAGTGAACTCTTACATTAACTATCTTTGATACGACATGTCCTCAGTTATTCATTCATCTGGTCAGTTTCTTTCTGTTTTATGAGCGGATAGATTAGCCACGGCGGTGCTGCACAGCATCTGGGAGGGATTTGGAGAACTAGGCGGGGACATTGACGGAGTTGCATTGCAAAAGTTGAACTACAGACTATAACGCATCAATACAGGTAGGATCGGCCTTTGATATAGCAGATGATCTTGCCGCCACTATTAAGCCACTCTCAAATTCCGTCACCTTAAAACGGCAAATCAACGACTCTTCTAGCTAAAGGATTCAAAGCCGGAAGGTTTATTCTTGTGTTTATCGATTTGCACAACCTAGTGCCAAAAAACTACCATTTCTTCGTGACCGCAGAGGTCGAACAAGAGTATTCCACGCACGCAGAGAGATTGATCCCTGACGATTCATATCTAGAGGTCTAAACCATCAAATGAATGTTCTGGTGCATTTTGTCTTTCTGTTATGAACACTACCTTGTACGGCTCAAAGAGGATGTCATTGTGAAGATCACGTTTGTTCTACCTCCGTTTTCTAACTATCCATCAGGGGGATTCAAAGTCGTCTATGAATACGCCAATTACCTCGTTCGGAACGGGAATGAAGTGACAATTATCTATCTGTGCACTCGGGAAATCCAACGCTATATGTGGTCTCAGGAACTAACAAGATCCGGTTATAGTCACACTTTGCTTGCGCTTTTTCGGTGGCTTCGTCACCATTTAGATCTGCTCAAATACAATATCAAAAAACCTAAGCTCAACTGGTACGGTCTACACAAGGACGTAAAGCTGGTCAAGCTTAGCAGTCTCGAAGCAGATCGGGTTCCGGACGCGGATGCCATTTTCGCTACGGCTTGGCAGACTGCTTTACGTGTTAATGAATGCCCTCGCGATAAAGGAGCGAAGTTCTATCTTGTAATGGATTTTGCACCGTGGTTAGGTGACAAACATGAGATAGAACAAACCTGGCACTTGCCGCTCAAGAAAGTTACCATATCGAGCTGGTTAGCCGAACTCGTTCGGCAATCGGGCGCGCCTGATGAAGACACAAAGGTCATACCGATTGCGGTTAATCACGACCGGTTTCGGGTTACAAATAGTATCCTTAAACGGCCGAAAAGAGTCGTTATGATGTACTCGCCAACCGCGTACAAACGTTCCGGGCTGGGGTTGTCCACGCTCCTAAAATGCAAAGCTGCAGTTCCAAATCTGGAAGCAACTTTTTTTGGTCCCGGTAGAGACCGTCCTGCTGAGCTACCGTCCTGGATCAAGTACTACGGGGAAGTGAGCGAGCGCCAGCTCGTCGAATTGTACAACGCCGCATCGATTTATCTTTGCAGTAGCGCCTTAGAGGGATTTGCTCTGCCTCCGGCAGAAGCAATGGCATGCGGATGTGCTGTAGCGACAACCGATTGCGGAGGTAATCGAGATTACGCTCAGCACGAAAAAACTGCATTGGTATCCGATCCTGACGATTTTGAGGCCCTAGTGCACAACACTATTCGCCTGCTGTCTGATGATGAGCTAAGAGTAAGAATCGCGCTCGCTGGGCGAGAACGAATGATGGATTTCACGTGGGAAAAAAGCGCACAACAATTGATTGCGTTCATCCACCATTATCATTGAAAACGCAAAAAAGACCTGCAAAACTGGGCGACATGTAGCCTCATAGTGGCGGGCAATCGGTGGTTCGGGCAACAAATAGTCTAAATTTGCTGGGATACATTTGACGGGGCTACAGTAGCAGGGAATGATGAAACGTCAGATTGTTGTACTTAAACGCAGGTCGGGTTATCCGAGAAAGTCTAGTTTCTTACCTGATTTTGTCATTTATAAGCTTTGGATTTACAGCTTTGGAAAGTCGCAGGATAACGCGTGATGTCTTAAGCATTGAAGGCCTCGCATGCAGAGGGGCACCCTAAATTATTATTAGTTCTCTGCCACTTGCTAAGATCTATCTCATAAGAGTCGTTTCTCTCGACACTTAATTGGGCAAATAATATCATAGTTGAGCAAATAGGAGTTAACCGCTTGGCGCTCTCAGGAGAGGGTGTTTAGAACTGTGAATCCCACCGAAGCTTGGCTTTGTTGGGCACGTTTTCCGGTTACAGACGCATAACGATGGATCAAAAAGTAGCGCTTATCATTCTCAATTGGAATGGCTGGGAGGATACTATAGAGTGCCTCGAATCAGTTTGTCAAATAGATTACCCCTCCTTTGAGATTATCGTGGTAGACAACGCTTCTCAGGACAACTCTATCGAAAGGATAGAAGAGTATTGCAGGGACGGGATTAGACCCTCATCAAAGTTTTTTGAATACAGTCAAAAGAACAAACCAATAATTGTTCGAAAATACACTAAGAAGGAGTCAGAAGCAGTAACCCGGGTGGACAAAGAAGGAGACAAACTGGCATCGCATAGGAAACTGACTATCATTTTAAACGACGAGAACTATGGTTTTGCTGAAGGCTGTAACGCAGGCATTCGGTTCGCAATGCGTAACAGACCGCGCTATGTGCTGCTCTTAAACAACGATACTGTTGTAGATCCTGAATTTTTACGTGAACTCGTTGAATTAGCTGAAACGGATCCTAACTACGGATTTATTGGACCTAAAGTATATTATTACGATTATGACGGGCGTGCCGATGTCATAAACTCAGTCGGCGGATGTCTCATTATAAAAAAAGGTACAACACGTCAAATCGGTGTTGGTCAGATCGACCAGGGACAATTCAATAAGCCTATTGAGGTGGATTACGTTGAAGGTTCATGTCTGTTAATACGAGCCGATGTGATAAGTGACATTGGCTTACTTGACCCGGCATATTTCATGTATTGGGAAGAAACCGACTGGTGTATTCGAGGACGGAAAGCGGGTTATAAAGCGATTTATGCGCCAAAATCAAAAATTTGGCATAAATCTGCAGCATCGAACGTCGGCCCCCAAAAAAATGAGTATTACAGAACCAGAAACGCTTTTTGGTTTTTAAAAAAGCACGCTTCTAGCGAAGAATACGTTTCGTTTATCATATACTTTTTTTTGTTTAGGATCTATTTTTTCACCATTCTCTTGCTTATTAAGGGGGATCTTCAGAAGCTCGCTTGTTTTTGTAAGGGGGTTTTTGATGGGATTCGGATGGTGCAAAATGATCCGGCACGTACGGATCACTGAATGGTTTCGCGCGTTTTATGGAATTATGGCTTTTGTTCTGGTATATTTCCACGCTCAAAATGGATTCAAGTCCTTCATGATTTCGTTCTTATGATTGCCCGGAAGACAACGATTACCCGTCTGCAAGCATGAAGCTTTATAATACGTTCAACAAGAACTTTACTGAAGTTCCGGCGCGATATGTTGCNATATCTGAGTACACAAAACGCGACGCTATGCGCTTTTGGGACGTATGCGCTGANAAAATTACTGTCATTCATCTCGGGTCTTTTGTCGCGTTAATGGCCCCGCACAAACTTTGGAAGCAAGAAAGTGTTGATTATTCCGATATCGCCCCGCGCAAGAACCATGTAAGATCGATCAAAGTCTTTGAACTTGTCCACAGAGAGGGTCCACAATGCGGCGCAGAATTGATTATCGTCGGTCATATGCGCAAAAACGTGCCCGAATATGAATCAACTCTGCAGGATATGCAAGAGCGAAATGAAGGGATAAAGATAACTTTCGCCGGATATTTGACCGACTCCGAGATACTCGCCCTTTACGATCAAGCCGACGTCTTCGTCTATCCATCGCTCTATTAAGGGTTTGAACTTCCGGAATTTGAAGCGATGGCGTGCGGGCGTCCGATAATTGCCCCCAACATATCTTCGCTCCCAGAAGTAGTAGGAGAGGCGGGCCTTCTTGTCGATCCGTATGACGTCGAAGCGCTCGCACAAGCGATAGCACTGTGCTTAAGGATGATGACCTAAAAAGAGAAATGAGCGTAAAAAGCGTAGCGCAAGCACGGAGATTCTCGTGGGAGAAGGCTGGCGCGGAGTTGCTGGCCGTTTGCCGAGAAGTAGCGGAGGGGCGTAAACCAACCTAAGAATCCAATTAACAATTCTTCTGTTTCTCGTGTGCACCAAAAACGATTTATGGCTTATTGTTCGGACACCTGCGCGGCCAATCATGTGAATTATCTTCATATGCGCGTAGTCGGGCTTGTCTCTTCCCCTGGTTACATATAATCCCTTTTCAATAGTTTTCCTTTGCTAGGATCTTATCGTACTGGAGATCTCCAGCAGAAATCGGCCTCTTCACCTCATCGGGATAGCCAAATGAGATAATGGATTGCACCAAGAAATCCTCAGGTAGACCAAGCACCTGCTTAACATAATCCTCAGAGGTCAGATTGCTGCTATGCCCTCTCTTTCTAAT
>JGI24137J36423_1000082_pt1 | contig 19219 bp, 18 predicted proteins | sample BarGraNGADG00311_FD_36423 | JGI IMG/M metagenome (IMG submission 36423) | reverse complement strand
CCTTCGGTATCGGCACGAGCGAGGTCGAGCACGTCCTCGCCACCCAGACCCTCCCGTTGCAGCCGTTCAAGACGATGGCTATCACGGTCAACGGCGCGCTCCACCCCGGCACCACGGCGAAGGACATGATCCTCGCGGTGATCGCGAAGATCGGGACCGGCGGAGGCCAGGGCTACGTCCTCGAGTACCGCGGCGAGGCGATCCGGGCGCTCTCGATGGAGGCCCGGATGACGATCTGCAACATGTCGATCGAGGCCGGCGCGCGCGCGGGCATGATCGCCCCGGACCAGACCACGTTCGACTATCTCAAGGGCCGGCCGCACGCACCCGAGGGCGCGGACTGGGATGCCGCGGTCGAGTACTGGTCCACGCTCAAGAGCGACGACGACGCCGTCTTCGACGCCGAGGTCGTGCTGGACGCCGCCGAGCTCGAGCCATTCGTGACCTGGGGCACGAACCCGGGTCAAGGACTGCCGCTCTCCGCCCGCGTACCGGACCCGGCCGAGATCTCGGACGAGAACGAGCGTGTCTCGGCCGCGCGTGCGCTCGAGTACATGGGCCTGACGGCCGGCACGCCGCTACGGGACATCGCCGTGGACACCGTCTTCATCGGTTCCTGCACGAACGGCCGGATCGAGGACCTCCGCGCCGTCGCCAAGGTGATCGAGGGCAAGAAGAAGGCCGACTCGCTCCGCGTGCTCGTGGTGCCCGGCTCGGCGCGAGTCCGGCTGCAGGCCGAGGCGGAGGGTCTGGACAAGGTCTTCCTCGACTTCGGCGCCGAGTGGCGCAACGCCGGTTGCTCGATGTGCCTGGGCATGAACCCGGACCAGCTCGCGCCGGGGGAGCGCAGCGCCTCGACCTCCAACCGCAACTTCGAGGGTCGCCAGGGCAAGGGTGGACGCACCCACCTGGTGTCCCCGCTGGTCGCGGCGGCCACCGCGATCCGCGGCACCCTGTCGTCCGTCGCCGACCTGGATGACGCCGCGCGCATCCTGCAGAACACCTGAGGGAAGAAGGAACCGCAATGGAGAAGTTCACCACTCACACCGGGATCGGCGTCCCGCTGCGCCGGAGCAACGTCGACACCGACCAGATCATCCCCGCCGTCTACCTCAAGCGGGTCACCCGCACGGGTTTCGAGGACGGGCTGTTCGCCGCTTGGCGCGGTGACGCGTCCTTCGTGCTCAACCAGCCCGCGTACGCCGCCGGTTCCGTGCTCGTCGCGGGTTCCGACTTCGGCACCGGCTCCTCGCGCGAGCACGCCGTCTGGGCGCTCAAGGACTATGGCTTCCGCGCGGTGCTCTCGACGCGGTTCGCCGACATCTTCCGTGGCAACTCGGGCAAGCAGGGCCTGCTCGCCGCTCAGCTCTCGCAAGAGGACATCGAGCTGATCTGGAAGGTGCTCGAGGAGTACCCCGGCACCGAGGTGACCGTCGACCTCGAGAAGAAGCTCGTCACGTGCGCCGACATCGTGGTGCCGTTTCAGGTGGACGACTACACCCGTTGGCGCCTGCTCGAGGGCCTCGACGACATCGGCTTGACCCTCCAGAACGTCGACGAGATCACCGAGTTCGAGAGCCACCGCGAGTCGTGGCGTCCGCGGACACTGCCCGCCAAGCACCTCCCGACAGTGCACATCGAAGCCGCCCGACCGGTGGTCCCGGGCCCGGCGTCGGGCCGCGACGCGCTGGTCTGACGGCAGTGTGAGGCAGCGCCGAGCCGAGCGACGAGGCGTCTCCGCGTGCCTTGACGTGACCCACGCGCGTCCGTGCGCGACGATAGGGGGATGAGCAGCCTGTTGTACGTCAACGGTGGTGTGCCGCTGAACGGTGAGATCACGGTTCGCGGCGCCAAGAACTTCGCCTCCAAGGCAATGGTGGCGGCGCTCCTCGGTGACGAGCCGTCGGTGCTCCGCAACGTCCCGCAGGTCCGCGACGTCGCCGTGGTCACCGGACTGCTCGAGCTGCACGGCGTCAGCGTCGAGTCCGAGCCCGAGGCCGGCGTTCTGCGCCTCGACCCCGTCAACGTGGAGTCCGCGCACGTCGCTGACATCAACGCACACGCGGGATCGAGCCGGATACCGATCCTGTTCTGCGGACCGCTGCTGCACCGGCTCGGAGAGGCGTTCATCCCCGACCTGGGCGGCTGCCGGATCGGTGACCGGCCGATCAACTACCACCTCGACATCCTGCGCCAGTTCGGCGCCGTCGTGGCGAAGCGCGAGCGGGGCATCGAGCTGCGCGCCCCGAACGGACTGCACGGCACGAAGATCGCGCTGCCGTACCCGAGCGTCGGCGCGACCGAGCAGCTCTTGCTGACCTCCGTCCGCGCCGAGGGCCTGACCGAGCTCAAGGGTGCCGCGGTCGAACCGGAGATCCTCGACCTCATCGCTGTCCTGCAGAAGATGGGCGCGCTGATCAGCGTCGACACGGACCGGACGATTCGGATCGAGGGGGTCTCGAGGCTCGGCGGCTACCAGCACACCGCGCTTTCCGACCGGATCGAGGCGGCGTCCTGGGCCTCGGCCGCGCTCGCGACGCACGGCGACGTGTACGTCCGCGGCGCCACCCAGCCGGAGATGATGACGTTCCTCAACACCTACCGGAAGGTGGGCGGCGCGTTCGACGTCGACGACGCCGGCATCCGCTTCTACCACCCGGGCGGCGACCTCGGCTCGATCGTGCTCGAGACCGATGTCCACCCCGGGTTCATGACCGACTGGCAGCCGCCGCTCGTCGTCGCGCTCACCCAGGCGAAGGGCCTGTCCATCGTGCACGAGACCGTGTACGAGAACCGGTTCGGCTTCACCGAGGCGCTCGTCGGGATGGGTGCGACCATCCAGGTGTACCGCGAGTGCTTGGGCGGATCGCCGTGCCGCTTCGGTCAGCGCAACTTCGTGCACTCCGCGGTCATCTCCGGCCCGACGCCGCTCTCGGCCGCCGAGATCGAGGTTCCGGACCTGCGCGGCGGCTTCAGCCACCTCATCGCGGCGCTCGCGGCCAAGGGGACCTCGACGGTGCACGGCATCGAGCTGATCGACCGTGGTTACGAGCGGTTCACCGAGAAGCTGACCGCTCTGGGCGCCGAGTTCAGCCGAGGCTGATCCACGATGGCGAGCGAGTCGCGCGCACCGAGGCCGATCGACGAGGAAGCGCCGCGGTTCGCCTCCCGCGTCTTCACGGACATCCCGCGCCCGGACTGGGCCGACGTCGTCGTGGTGCCGATCCCGCCGCGCGCCACCCGTGATCCGGAGGTCTGGGCCCGCGAGGTGTTCTCGCTCCGGCACCTGCCGCTCTGGGTCAAGGCTCTGTTCGCGGTGCGGCAGGGATTCGTCGGGCTGATCGGGGTGGACCCGGCCGGGCACGACCTGTTCGCGGTCCGTTCGGTGGATGGCGAGGAGGCGCTCCTTGCCGCCGACGACAAGCACCTGGACTTCAGGGTCGGTGTCGGCATCGATGCCGATCGCGATCTCGTCAGGGTCACCACGGCGGTGCGCCTGCGTGGGTGGCGCGGCCGGCTCTACTTCATCCCGGTCCGGCTGCTGCACGAGCCGATCGTGCGCGCGATGCTCGCCCACGCCGGCCGGCGCCTCGGTCGGCGTCGGGGTCTCGGCAGGTTGTTCCCGCGCCGCCGCGGACGCGTCGCCGAGTGATGGCGGCGCGGGAGCAGCCCGTCCTCACCGACGGCGCGATCACCCTGCGACCGTGGCGTCCGGACGACGCTGAGGCCGTGTGCACGGCCTGTCAGGACCCGGACATCCAGCGGTGGACACAAGTTCCGCACCCCTACCAGATGTCCGATGCCGTGTCGTTCGTCGCCGAGATCGCCCCGGCCGCGTGGCGCGACGGCACCGGAGTCGTCTTTGCCGTCGTCGATGGCGCGGATGTCCTGCTCGCTTCCGTCGGGCTGGTCGGCCTGGACCGGGAGGCCCGCTCCGGCGAGGTCGGCTACTGGGTTGCACCGCAGGCCCGTCGGCGAGGTGTGGCGAGCTCCGCGACGGTGCTCATCTCGAGGTGGGCGGGTGAGGTGTTCGAGCTCGACCGGATCGAGCTTTACACGGACCCGGGAAATGTCGCGTCTCGGGCGGTTGCCGCGCGAGCCGGCTTCCGGCCTGACGGCGAAGCCGAGCATGCGTTCCGAGGTGGCCGGATTCGCATGCTGCGGCACGTCCGCGACATCGACGCGGACAGCTAGGCCGGTGAGCGAGGCAGCTCGGGCGCCCGGGGCCGGACCGTGGTACGGCGCACGATACGATCCAGCATGCCCGTCGCCCACCCGGACAGTCGCGCGTACCGCGTGCTTGCCGCAGTCGTGAGACCGATCCTGTTCGCCCTCTCGCGGCGGCGCTGGAGTGGCGGCGAGCACCTGCCGCAGTCCGGCGGCTGCATCGTGGTGGCGAACCACGCGACGTACCTCGACGCCCTGACCTTCGCCCATTTCGTGTACGACCACGGCCGCGCTTCGCGGATCCTGGCCAAGTCGCCGCTGTTCAAGATCCCGCTCTTCGGGGCGATCCTCCGCGCGACCGGCATGATCCCGGTGTACCGGAACAGCTCGGCGGCCAGCAAGGCGATCGACCAGGCGGTGGTCTCCATCGCGGCCGGCCACTGCGTGGCGATCTTCCCCGAGGGGACGTTGACCCGCGAGCCCGACCTGTGGCCGATGGCAGGTCGGACCGGCGTCGCTCGCCTGGCTCTCGCCACTCGCGCCCCGGTGATCCCGATCGCCCAGTGGGGCGCGCAGGACATCCTCGCTCGCTATGGCAAGCTGCTCAAGCCGTTCCCGCGCAAGACCGTCACGGTGCACGCCGGCCCGCCGGTGGATCTGAGCGACCTGTACGACCGCCCGCGGGACACCGCGGTGCTCCGCGAGGGGACCGAGCGCGTGATGGCCGCGATCACCGCGCTGCTCGAGGACATCCGCGGCGAGACCGCGCCGGCCGAGCGCTTTGACATGCGCAAGAGCGGCTCGGCGTCGAAGGAAGTCTTGTGACCGTCGAGCGGCCGCTCCGGGCCGCCGTCCTCGGCACCGGCAGCTGGGGCACTACGTTTGCCGCCGTGCTTGCCGACGCCGGGTGCGAGGTCACCTTGTGGGGTCGCCGGGCCGAGGTGGTCGACCAGATCCGGACCGAGCACCGCAATGACGCGTACCTGCCCGGCCATCTCCTGCCGGTAGCCGTCACCGCGACCACCGACGCCCGGGGAGCGCTCGAGGGCGCCGACGTCGTCGCGATCGCCGTGCCGGCGCAGAACGCCCGCGGCGTCCTCGAACCGTTGCGAGACGCGTTCCCGGAGGATGCCGTCGCGGTCTCGCTGATGAAGGGCATCGAGCTCAGCACCGACCGGCGGATGAGCGAGGTGATCGTGGCGGCGCTGGGTATCCCGGAGTCCCGCGTCGCGGTGATCTCGGGTCCGAACCTCGCGCACGAGATCGCCGAGCACCAGCCCACCGCGACCGTGGTCGCCTCGGTCAGCGACGAGGCCGCTCATCTGGTGGCACGGGCGAGCGCTTCGTCCTACTTCCGGCCGTACACGAACAGCGACGTAGTCGGCGTGGAGCTGTGCGGCGCGGTGAAGAACGTGATAGCGCTGGCGGTCGGGATCGCCCAGGGGACCGGCTACGGCCAGAACACGGCGGCGACGGTGATCACCCGGGGTCTGGTCGAGATCACCCGGCTCGGGCTCGCGCTCGGCGCCAGGGCCGAGACGTTCTCGGGCTTGGCCGGCATGGGCGACCTGGTCGCGACGTGCTCCTCGCCGCTGTCGCGGAACCATTCGTTGGGCGTCCGGATCGGCCAGGGCATGACGCTGGAAGAGGCGCTGGCGGTGACCCGGGGAACCGCCGAGGGTGTGAAGTCCAGTCGATCCGTGCTCGAGCTCGCCGAGACCACGGGCGTGGAGATGCCGATCACCGAGGCTGTGGTCGCCGTGCTGCACGGCGGGCTTCCGGTCGCGGAGATGGCCCAGCTGCTGCTCAACCGGCCGCACCGGGCCGAGGGCGTCTGAGCTACCTGCCGGCGGCGATCGATTGCTAGGCGCACGCAGGTATCGGTTGAGGGGCAAGGTGTAACGATTCGGGCCCGAATCGAGTCACGGTTCGGCAGCGCCTAGCGCTGGACGGCGCGGAGTGCCTGGTCGAGGTCCGACCACAGGTCCTCGAGGTCCTCGATCCCGACGGAGAGCCGGACCAGGTCCTCGGGCACGGTCGGCGACTCGGTGCTGAACCTGCGCCTGCGTTCGAGGCTCGACTCGACGCCGCCGAGGCTGGTGGCCGGGACCCACAGCCGAACGGCGGACGCGAGGGCTTCGGCCGCGTCCAGACCACCGCGCGGTCGCAGGGCGATGACGGAGCCGAACCCCGTCATCTGGCTGGCCGCGCGGTCGTGACCCGGATCGCCGGGGAGACCCGGGTACCGCACCTCCAGCACGTCCGCGTGCGAGCTCAACCGCTCCGCGAGCTGCTGCGCCGTCGTCGCCGAGCGATGGACGCGAAGCGCGAGCGTTCGCAGTCCACGCAGGGCGAGCCACGCCTCCCACGGGCCGGCGATGGCCCCGTGGGTGCCGCGATATGCGCTGAGCTGATCGGCGAGGTTTGCGTCGTCTACGAGCACGGCGCCCAGCACGACGTCGCTGTGCCCGGCCAGGTACTTCGTCACGGAGTGGACGACGACGTGCGCGCCGAGGGCGAGCGGCCGCTGACCGAGCGGCGTCGCGAAGGTGTTGTCGACTGCGACGATCGCACCCGCCGCGCGCCCGGCGGTCGCGAGGGCGGCGAGATCGGCGACCTCGAGCATCGGGTTGGTGGGGGACTCGAGCCAGAGCAGGTCCGGTCGAGGGCCGGCGCTCAGGGCGGCCAGCACGGCATCCGTGTCCGCCACGTCGACCAGGTCGACCGTGATCGCGCTGCGCCGCGTGAGCTCGCGCGCGTGCTGCAGAGCGACCTGATAGGTGTGCCGCGGCATCACGATCCGCCCGCCGTGCGGGACGAGCGACATGACGGCGGCGACCGCGGCCATGCCGGAGGCGAAGATGAGCCCGGGTCGCGCGGCGCCTTCGAGTGCGGCCAGCGCTTCCTCGAGCGGCTCCCAGGTTTCGGTGCCGTAACGCGCGTAGACCCGGTCACCGGGGCCGGGCACGCCGGCCGAGACGTAGGTCGATGACAGCACCACCGGAGGGTTCACCGGCGCGCCCTGCTCGCGGGGCGGGCGACCCGCCGTCACGACGACCGTGGACTGAGCCCAGCCTGACGCCGGTTCCGCCGCGGCCTTCGGGAGCTCCGCGGCTCCGCCGGTCGAGATGGCGGCGGCTGCCCGCTCGGACGCTGGCGTGGTGGACACATCCGCAGGGTAGTCCGCCGTCCAGGGTGGCGGGTGCCGCGCGGGCGCGGCGCGCACTAGGGTCGGATGCGATGGAAACGACGCCCCAGCCCACGAGAACCCCTGATCTCCCGGGGCACACGCGCACGCGCGTCCTGATGCTCTTCGGCGGACGGTCCGGCGAGCACCCGATCTCCTGCGCCACCGCGGGCGGGGTGCTGCGCGCGATCGACCGCTCGCGCTACGACGTCGTGCCGGTCGGGATCACTCGCACCGGGCGCTGGGTGCCGGTCGAGGACGACCCGCAGCGCTGGTCGCTCGACCACGAGGAGCTCCCCGAGGTCCCGGAGCTGCCGGAGCAGGTGCTGCTGCCGCGCGACGCCGACGACCGTGAGCTGCGCGTGATCGACGCCGACGGGGTGGTCGGGTCGCTCGGTCGGGTCGACGTCGTGCTGCCGCTGCTGCACGGGCCGTACGGTGAGGACGGCACCCTGCAGGGCGCACTCGACCTGATCGACCTGCCGTACGTCGGTGCTGGTGTGCTGGCCTCCGCGGTCGGCATGGACAAGCACTACATGAAGCTACTGTTCGCAGCGCAGGGTCTACCCATCGGCCGGTTCGCCGTGCTTCGCCCGGGTGTCTGGGAGGCGAACCCCGCGGCGTGGACCGAGACGGTCGCGGGCCTGGGTCTTCCGGTCTTCGTGAAGCCGGCCCGCGCCGGGTCGAGCCTCGGCATCTCCAAGGTCAGCTCGCTCGACCAGCTGCCCGACGCCGTCGCGGCCGCCCAGGCGTACGACCCGAAGGTGATCGTCGAGGCGGGGATCCGTGGCCGGGAGGTCGAGTGCGCGGTGCTGGGCGGGCGTGGCGGCGAGCGGGCCCGCGCGTCGCAGCCGGGCGAGATCATCGTGCTGGACGAGATCCATCAGTTCTACGACTTCGAGGCGAAGTACCTCGACGAGTCCAGCGTCAAGCTCGACTGCCCGGCGGACCTGTCGCCAGCGGTGATCGCCGAGGTGCGTGAGCTCGCGGTGCGGGCGTTCGAGGCGGTCGGTTGCGAGGGGCTCGCGCGGGTCGACGGCTTCGTCACCGAGGCGGGCAAGGTCATCCTCAACGAGATCAACACGATGCCGGGGTTCACCCGCTACTCGATGTACCCACGGATGTGGGAGCAGTCCGGGCTGGACTACCCGGCGTTGATCGACGAACTGATCCAGCTCGCACTGGAGCGCCGTACCGGCCTGCGCTGAAGATGCACCACGGCACGGGGCCTCTCGCCGGCGCCGGGTCCGTACCTAGAGGCAGTTGCGCTCGACGGTGGCGAGCTTCAGCGCCGGACCGAGCTCGATCAGCAGATCGGCCGGCTGCTCCGTGGCCACCGAACGAGGCACCCGCACCTCGACGGCGGGGCGCCGCCCGTAGCTCGTCACAATCCAGTCCCCGCTGCCGTCCGCGGCCGGGATGCTGAGCCAGTCCACCCGCGTGCCGTCGGGCGCCGTGACCGTGACGCACCGGTCCGTCGTCGGCGGCGGCGGGTCGACGCCACACCGGAGCGTCACCGGGTCCGGCTCACCCCAGGCCGCGGTGGCCTGGCCGTCGGTGCCGCGCTTGGCGAGGCCGGAGAGCTCGATCGGAAGCGCGAGCACGATCTGGGCGCAGGCCGGGGCGTCAGCGTGCGGCGCGGGCGGAACATGCAGCACGGCCGTGCAACCGGCTACGCCGAGCGAAATTGTCGCCACGACTGCAGCGAGACGGACGGTCGTACCTGTTCGGGACACGCGCTCACGGTAGCCGCTCGGCGGGTGCTCGATAACGTTACGTCGTGACCGAAGCCAGACACGCAGCCGAGACGCTCGCCGACGTCGGCGAAGAGGGCCTGCTCGCGCGCATCTTCCCGGAGCTGCCGCGCGGCACCCGGACGATCCTCGGGCCCGGGGACGACGCCGCGGTGATCGCGGCGGACGACGGGCGGGTGGTCGTGTCGACGGACGTGCTGGTGGAGGGACGGCACTTCCGCCGGGACTGGTCGAGTGGCGCCGACGTCGGGTGGCGCGCCGCGATGCAGAACCTCGCCGACATTGCGGCGATGGGTGCGCGGTCAAGTTCCCTCGTGGTTGCGCTCGTGGCTCCGCCGGACCTTCCGGTGGAGTGGGCGGTCGGGTTCGCGCGCGGACTGCACGAGGCGTGCGAACCGCACGGCGTCGGCGTGGTCGGTGGAGACCTCTCCGGGGGCGACGCGATCGTCGTCGCCGTGACGGTGCACGGAGACCTCGGTGGTCGAGCCCCGGTGCTGCGGTCCGGCGCGTCCCCGGGGGACGTGGTGGCGCACGCCGGCGTGGCGGGACGATCGGCCGCGGGGCACACCGTGCTCGCTTCCGGCCGGCTGGATCTCCTGGACGATCGTGCGGAACGCCCGGGCGCGCAGGTCGCGCTCGCGGCCGGTGACGCCGTGCGGGCCTACCGGCGACCCGAACCACCGCTCGAGGCCGGGCTCCGCGCTTCCGACGCCGGCGCGAGCGCGATGATGGACGTCTCCGACGGGTTGTTGCGTGATGCGGGTCGGATGGCGCGCGCGAGCGGCGTGGTGATCGATCTCGGCCGGGTCGAGGACGCCTTCGCGGCCGATCTCGAGGCCCTCGCGCCGCTTGCCGCGGAGCTCGGAGCCGACCCGAAGGAGTGGGTGCTCGCGGGCGGTGAGGACCACGGCCTGCTCGCAACGTTCCCGCCGGGCGCGGCGCTGCCCGCGCCGTTCCGCGTCATCGGCGTCGTCCGCGCGATCACCGAAGCGCCGGCGGCCGGTGGCGCTCCGGGGGTCCTGGTCGCGGGTGCCGCTCCGACGCTGCTCAGCCCGGGCTGGGACCACTTCAGGCCCCGCCCAGTGGACTGATGGGGCACGCACGCTGCGTGTGCCGGTGCCAGAACGCTGCGTGTGCCGGTGCCAGCACGCTCCACCCGACGGCGCCAGGAATGCGAGCTGCAGCGGACCTGCGAACGCCCGCCGGGTCAGTGACCCCGCGGGCGTGTCGGTGAAGCGTTCGGGCTCAGGCCGGGCGCGTGACCTTGCCGGCCTTGAGGCACGAGGTGCACACGTTGAGGCGCTTGGGGGCGCCGGCCACGACCGCGCGGACGCGCTGGATGTTGGGGTTCCAGCGTCGCTTGGTCCGCCGGTGCGAGTGCGAGATGCTGTGCCCGAAACCTGGGCCCTTGCCGCAGACGTCGCAGTTGGCAGCCACCGTGAATCTCCTGATCGTCGTGCACGCCGCAGAGCGGCAACGTGGTGTGTCCTGGGTCGCTCTCATGAGGGCGCTCCGCAGGCGCCCGAAGCACTTCGGGCAACCTCGATAGGGTAGCCGATCAGTGCTGGTCAACCCAAACGCGGCCGGTCTGCGTGCTTCGGCGCTCACCACCAGGCAGGATTCTGGCACCACGGTGATGCGCGTCGCGCGCGGAACCACAACTAGAGGAGCACTTCGTGCTGGATCGAGTCGACGGACCTGCGATGCGTCGCTGGGCCGACGTCGCGACCGCCGCGCTCGCCGACGCCCGAGCGGAGATCGACGCGCTGAACGTCTTCCCGGTGCCCGACTCCGACACCGGGACGAACCTCTTCCTCACCCTCGCGCAGGCCCGAGAGGCCGTCTTCCGCGGTCCCGCCGACGCCCCGCTCGTCGCCGTCGGGGAGGCCTTCGCGCGCGGCGCGCTGCGCGGTGCGCGCGGCAACTCCGGTGTCATCGTGAGCCAGTACCTTGACGGGCTCGTCACCGCGTTCCAGGCGGAGTCGCTCGAAGCCGCCGATGGCGCCGCCCTCGCCCGGGCCCTGGACGTCGCCCAGCGCGCCGCCCGGCTGGCGGTCGGGCGCCCGGTGGACGGCACGATCCTGAGCGTCGCGCGCGCGGCCGCCGAGGCCGCGGATCACGCTGCCGACGATGGCGGCCCGCTCGCGGAGGTGACGCTGGCTGCGCTGGTCGCGGCCCGCCGCTCCCTCGCGCACACCCCGCAGGAGCTGGAGGTGCTGCGCCGCGCCGGCGTGGTGGACGCGGGCGCCCGAGGGCTGGTGGTCATGCTCGAAGCGCTGCACGCCGTCGTGACGGGTCAGGAGCTCATGCCCGGCGCACTGTCCGACCTCTCGGCGGTGCCGGACCCGGAGATCGACCACGCGATGCTGCCGTTCGCGACGAGCGGCGGCGCGTTCGAGGTCATGTTCGTCGTCGAGGGCACCGGCGGCGCCGACCTCGCACCAGAACTGCGTTCCCGGATGGCCGGTCTCGGCGACTCGGTCGGCGTCGTCGGCGGCCGCGGGGTCTGGCAGGTCCACGTGCACACCGACGCCCCGGTGCACGCGATCACGGCTGGTGCACTCGGCCGCCAGCACCAGGTCTGTGTCCGCCACCTCGAGTCGCACGCGGCCACGCAGCGGGCCGGGCATCCGGATCGTGGCCTCGTGGTGGCGACCTCCGCGCCGAACCTGGCGGCCGACCTGGCCCGGATGGGCGCCGTCGTGCTCGTGCTGACGGCCGACGGTGCGGCCACCCCCGGGGAGTTCTTGCGCGCGGTCGCCGATGCCGGGGCGACCGACGTCGTCGTCCTCGCCGGCTCCGAGGCGGCGCGCGACGCGGCCGCCCGCTCGGCGGAGCAGCTGCCCCCGGCGCGGCCCGGTGTCCCGCAGCCGCACGTCCACGTGCTCGATGCGACGACTGACGTGCAGGTCGTCGCCGGGGTCGCGGCCTACTGCGAGGCGGGCAGCACGATCGACGCGGTGCGCGCAACGGTGGCAGGCATGCGGACCGCACACCTCGACGCCGCCGGCCTGGCAGCGGCGGCCGACACCGCCGCGACACTCCTCGGCGCGGACGGCGAGCTCCTGACAGTGCTGCGCGGTGCGGGCGTGGACCCGAGGACGGTCGACGATCTCGCGGATGCCCTCGCCACGAGCCATCCCGGCGTGGAGCTGATCGCCCTGGACGGCGGCCAGGCCCGCTGCGCCCTGGAGCTCGGCGTCGGATGAGCCCCGGAGTGGGCGACCTCGCGCAGCGACCGCCCGGGCGGCTCGCCGAGCCGCTGACCCGCATCCTCGGACCGCGCACCGCCGGCCCGCTCGCGAAGCTCGAGCTGCACACCACCGGCGACCTGCTGCGGCACTACCCACGCCGCTACGGGGAGCCGGGCACGTTCACCGATCTGTCCTCGCTGCACATCGGCGAGCACGTCACGGTGATGGCGCAGGTGCTGCAGGCCACCGTCCGGCAGATGCGCTCGCGCGGTGGCGCGATGCTGCAGGCCACCGTCACGGACGGCGCCCAAACCCTCGCGCTGACCTTCTTCGCGAAGCGTCCCGGCATCCTCCGGATGCACGAGGACCGGCTGCGACCGGGGCGCGTCGGCCTGTTCACCGGCATCGTCGGCCACTACCGCGGGACCCGGCAGCTGACTCACCCGGACTACCAGATCATCGGGGTGGACGCCGAGGACGAGGCCGCGGCCCTGATCGAGGCGAGCCGCCCGATCCCGATCTACCCGGCGAGCGCCGGGACCCCGACCTGGCGGATCCAGCGCTGCGTGCGCACCGTGCTCGACCCGCTGCGAGGAGGACCTGCCGGACCCGATCCCGGCGCAGATCCTGGCCGAACGCGGCCTGGTCAGCCTGCACCAGGCGCTGCACGACGTGCACGAGCCGTTCGCCGACGCCGACTGGCGGCGCGGCCAGAAACGGCTGCGCTACGAGGAGGCCTTCGTCCTCCAGGTCGCGCTGGCGAGGCGTCGGGCCGCGACGGCCGGCCAGCTCGCCATCGCCCGGCCACGACGGGACACCGGCCTGCTCGTCGACCTCGACGCCCAGCTGCCGTTCGTGCTGACCGCCGGTCAGCGGGAGGTCGGCGAGGAGATCGCCCGCGAGCTTGCCGAGGCGCGCCCGATGCAGCGGCTGCTCCAGGGGGAGGTCGGCGCCGGAAAGACGGTGGTGGCGCTCCGCGCGATGCTCCAGGTGGTGGACGCGGGTGGCCAGGCCGTACTGCTCGCCCCGACCGAGGTGCTCGCGGCGCAGCACCTGCGCACCCTGCGGGAGCTGCTCGGCCCGCTCGCGGAGGCGGGCATGCTCGGCGGAGCGGCGCACGGCACCCGGGTCGCGCTGCTCACCGGCTCGCAGTCCTCCCCGGCGCGCCGCCAAGCGCTGCTCGACGTGGCGAGCGGTGCGGCCGGGATCGTCGTGGGCACGCACGCGCTGCTCAGCGAGAACGTGCAGTTCGCGGAGCTCGGCCTCGTCGTGGTGGACGAGCAGCACCGATTCGGCGTCGAGCAGCGGGATGCCCTGCGCGCCAAGGCGGAGCACCACCCGCACCTGCTGGTGATGACGGCGACGCCGATCCCGCGCACCCTCGCGATGACGGTCTTCGGCGACCTGGAGACCTCGACGCTGCGCGAGATCCCGGCCGGGCGCAGCGGCGTCGTCACACACGTCGTCCCGGCGGACAAGGCGGCCTGGGTGACGCGCACCTGGGCACGGGTGCGTGAAGAGGCCGACGCCGGCCACCGTGCGTACGTGGTGTGTCCGAGGATCGCCGGTGACGACAGCGCCGGTGCCGACGACGCCGACCTGCTCGCAGCCGGCGAGGACCCGGGCGGCCCGACGGCGGGCGGCGCCGGGCGCGATGGGCCCGATGCGAGCGGCGCCCTGCGGGACTCGCGTGCCGCGGACGGTGTACCCGACGACGACGGGCTGTTCTCGACCGAGGCGCCCGAGCGCCCGGTCCGGCCACTCCGCGCCGTCCTCGAGGTCGTCGAGGAGCTGCGCACCCGCCCCGAGCTGGCCGGGCTCGCGATCGGGGTGCTGCANGGGCGGATGGCGCCGGAGGAGAAGGACCGGGCGATGGCCGACTTCGCCGCCGGGCGCCTCCAGGTTCTGGTCTGCACCACCGTGATCGAGGTCGGGGTCGACGTGGCCGAGGCGACCGCGATGGTGGTCCTCGACGCGGACCGGTTCGGGCTGTCCCAGCTTCACCAGTTGCGCGGCCGGGTGGGCCGGGGGAGCGCCCCCGGGGTGTGCCTGCTCGTCTCGGACCCGGCCGAGGGGACGACGGCGTGGACCCGGCTGCAGACCCTGGCGGAGACGAGCGACGGTTTTGAGATCGCCGCGGCCGACCTCGAGCTGCGTCGTGAGGGAGACGTGCTCGGTGCGGCGCAGTCGGGCGTCGGTAACTCACTTCGGCTGCTGCGGGTGGTGCGCGATGCCGCGGTGATCGAGCAGGCGCGAGCGGACGCCGTCGCGCTCGTGACCGCCGATCCGGAGCTCGAGGCCTGGCCGGCCCTGCGCGAGGCGATCGCCGAGCGGCTCGACCCGGAGCGCGAGGAGTTCCTCGAGCGGGCGTGACGGGGCCGCCGCGTGGTGAACCGGACACCGACGACGGCGCCGGGCGGGCAGCGATGGAACGGCATTCGGGCGCATCTGCGCTGCTCGGCCGGCGTCGCGGTGGTCGCCTTGGCGTGATGCTTCGAGGCCAGGGTGCCGGCGGCGCGGGTCAGGCTCGATCATCGGGCTGTTCAAGACGGAGTGCGTCCGCCCCGGGCTCTTCCACACCGGCCCGGTGCGCACCCTGGACGACGTCGAGCACGCGACCCTGGCCTGGGTCTACTGGTACAACAACCGGCGCCCGCACACCGAGCTCGGCAACATCCCACCCGCCGAACACGAGGCGATCTACTACTGTCACAACACCCCGACCACTACGGTCGAGACCAGAGAACCGAACCTCCACTGAAACCGGGGCGGTTCAATTCCTCTTCGCTCTCAATCTGACGGCGACGAAGGCGGCCACCGCACCGCTCTACCTCGTCAGTTTCATCACGAGTGAGGGCCTGTTCCTCGCCCAGCTGTCCGCGGCAGGACTGGTGGTATCCGTTCCCGTCATCATCGCCGGATGGGTGGCCCAGGACAGGCTTGTCCAGGGTCTATCGCTCGGCGTCGTCAAGTAGAAGGAGCAGGAATGAGCACGATGGCGCGCGTCGTCGCCGAGCGGATCGGCCGGGTTGGGGTCACGGAGGCGCTGGTGCCAGCGCCCGGGCCGGGGGAGGCCCTGGTCCATACCGCATTGGCAGGGATCTGCGGCTCGGACACGCATGCGGTGGCCGGTCACCATCCGTTGCTACCGCTGCCGTACTTCCCAGGCCACGAGGCCACCGGCACGGTCGCGGAGGTGGGCCCAGGGGTGACGTTCCCGGCGGTGGGCCAGCGGGTGATGCTCAAGCCCAGCATCGTCTGCGGGACGTGCGTGAACTGCCGAGCTGGTCGGACCAATGCTTGTCAGGAGCTGCGCTGGATCGGATGCGATCCCTCCGGGGCGCTGCCCGGTGCCATGGCTGACTACGTGGTGGCGCCCGCGGGCAATCTGTACGTCGTCCCGGACGAGGTGACCGACAGCCAGGCCGTACTGGTCGAATGCCTGGCCACCCCTGTCCACGCCGCTCGTATCGCCGGTGATCTCTCCGGCCTGCGGGTGGTGGTCCTCGGGGTCGGCACGATCGGACTCTTCGCCGTGCTTGCGGCTCGCCGGGCCGGCGCCGGGACAATCGTAGTGACGGACCTCGACGCCCAGAAGCGTGAACGAGCGCTTCGGCACGGGGCCGACGGCGCGGTGGATGCCGTGGCTGAGGGCTTCGCGGACGCCGTCCAGGCAGGCCTCGGGGGCCCTGCCGACGTCGTCTTCGACTGTGTCGCCAACGAGCGCTCTGTGCTTCAGGCCGTGTCGGTGCTGCGTCGTTCCGGCACGCTGTTGGTGGTCGGCGTGCCACCGCGGGATTTCTCTCTGCCGATGCCACTGGTGCAGGACTGGGAGCTCCGGATCCAGGGCTGCGCGAATTACACCGAGGAGGACGTCGTCACCGCGCTGGGGATGGCGCAGGATCTCCCCGCGGATGACATCATCTCAGACCGGTTCCCCTTCGCCGAAGCCGTCGCGGCATTCGAGCGGGCCGCTCAGAACACCTCGGGCAAGGTCGTCGTGGGGCCGAAGGGCGGGAACTGATGCGTGCTCTCGAACTGCTGGCGCCGGGGCAACACCGCCTCGTTGACCTTCCCGATCCGGAGCCGGGGCCGGGCGAGATCGTCATCAACGTCGAAGCCTCAGGAGTCTGCGGCACCGATCTGAGGATCATTCAGGGGGACTACGGACACATCTCCTTGCCACTCGTCATCGGTCACGAGTTCGGTGGTCACGTGGCGGCCGTCGGGGAGGGCGTGACGGGCTTCGCGCCGGGAGACTTGGTGAGCGCAGATCCCAATATCTACTGCCGGGACTGCGAATGGTGTCACCGCAAGGCGTACAACCTGTGCGAGAACTGGACAGCTGTGGGGATTACCCGGACGGGCGCCCTGGCAGAAAAGGTGGTCGTGCCGTCGCGCTTGGCGGTTCGCCTTCCCGACTCCCTGGACGCTGAGACGGGGGCACTCATCGAACCCCTGTCCTGCGTCCTGCACGCCATGCAACGCGGGCAGGTGGAGGAGAAGCGCACGATGCTCATCTACGGGGCGGGTGCTATCGGGCTGATGGCCCTGGTCGCAGCCCGGTCGCGCGGCTTGGACGTCTGCGTGGTCGAGCCACACGAGAAGCGGCAGGCTCGAGCGCTCGGTCTTGGCGCCTTCGCGAGCGCGGGCGACGTGGCCGGTCTGCGGACTCACGAGCAATTCGACTACATCCTGGATGCCTCTGGGGCGCTGTCCGCCATCGCCGATGGGCTGACCCGACTGCGCAAGCGCGGCACCCTCATCCAGATGGGGGTGGCGCCGACCGCAGCCACGTTGCCGTACTCCCCGTACGGGCTCTATGAAAAGGAGTGGAGCATCATCGGCTCCAACTCGGTGGCCGATTGCTACCAGTTGGCTGCGCAGACCATGCCAAGCGTCGTGGCCGATCTCCGAAGCCTCGTCACTCATCGGCTCGGTCTGGAGGACTTCGACGAGGCAGTCCGGGCAATGGCGAGCCCAGATGCGATCAAGGTGCATATNCGACCTGGTGCAGGGAGCAACTGATGGCGACCATGGAGCTCGGNAAGTTGCGCAGTCTTGCTTCGTGCGCGGACAGCGACGGCTTCTTCACCGTCCTCGCTGNCGATCATCCGGCGGCGTTCGTGCTGGACGTCTTCGCCCGCCGGATTGTCGGCTGGCAGGTCTCGAAGTCCCTGCACACCGACCTCGCCCTGGACGCCCTGGAGATGGGCAGCTGGACCCGCCGGCGCGCGGGCGCGGACCNGCGCGACCAACAACGCACGACAGACACCACCCGCCTCGCCGCTTGACACTTAGAAGGGCGTCGCCGGGTCCCANCACGCCTCGGTCCACTGCATCGAGCACCTGGCCGAGGCCGGCGCCGTCGCCGAGTACATCGACTGATACAACCACCGACGCCTNCNCGGCGGGATCGGNCTCGTCCCACCCGTGGAACACGAGACCCAGCACACCCCCACCCCCGCCGAGCAACCGGCTCAGCGGGAGNACCAGGTCTCCACNAAACCCGGTACTTGACAAGTTGCGCGGACACAAGTCGCTGATCCCCGAGTCCCTGGCGATCGCGGCAACCGGCTTCTCACGCAGGCGGGCCAACTCCACGGCCCTGCGCCGAAATTCCGCCGGGTGTGCTGCAGGCATCCAGAACTCCTCTCCGAGGCGACCGTCGCCTCAGAACAGGTGTCCGCAGAAGCGGGACGGACTCCACCCTGCCGACCCTCCTCCTGCTCACCACGATGGCAGATGCACCGCGCCTGATCCGTCAGAAGATCGAGTACCCGCCGTCGGCGACCAAGACCGATCCGGTGACAAACGAAGAAGCCTGGGAGGCCAGGAACACAATCGCTGGGCCAAGCTCCTCAGGCAGACCGGCCCGCTTCATCGGTGCGTCCTCAATCCATTGCCGCTGGAACCTCGGCGCGTCCACCGGCGACATGTCAGTCCGAATATACCCGGGGGCCAGCGCGTTGACCCGCACGCCGTAGGGCGCCCACTCTGCAGCCAGGCTTCGGGTCAGTTGGTGGACGGCGGCTTTGGAGGCGTTATATGCGGGCTGCCATTGCGGCCGGTTGACAATGAAGGCCGACATTGAGCCGATGTTGATGATGCTTCCGGATCGGTTGCCCACCATGTGTTCACCAAATACCTGGGACATCGTCCACAACGCATCCAGATTCACCGACATGACTGAGCGCCAATCGTCGTCGGTCACTTCCAAAGCCGGCTTGTGGATGCAAGTACCCGCGTTGTTGATCAAGACATCCACTTTTCCAAATGCATTCAAGGACTCGGATAGCGCTCGTTCAACCTCGCCACGCGTGCAAATATCGGCCAAGACGATCTGGCACCGCTGGCCCGCCGCCTCGACCATCTCGGCGGTCTTCTGGGACTCCGCCGAGTCACGCGCAATAATCACGATCTGGGCACCTGCCGATGCCAGGGCGACACAGAAGGCGCGGCCCAATCCGCGGCTCCCTCCGGTCACTGCGGCGACCTTCCCGTCAAGAGAGAAAGCATTCATCACGTCCACTGCTCTTCCTTTCTAAGTTGCTATATCCAGACCGAGGCNCGAGCCGGAACGATTCGGGCTCGACCGGCNCCGCCTTCGCNCTGAATAGTTGTCCGCNGGAATCCCGCAGATAATAGCCCACTTCTCCTGTCCTGGCAAACGCCTTTAGACGAAGGTCTGCTCAGGTTTTGGTTGTATCTCGGGGCTGAGAGTGTCAGGCCGCGAGGGCTAGGTAGAGCGGGGTGACCCCGGATGGTGGACACGGGGTCAGGCGGCTTGTGCCGGCTGATGTGGGTGCTGTTCGAAGCGTACTGGGGTGAGCATGCCGATCGAGGAGTGTCGCTTCGTGCGGTTGTAGCGTTCCTCGATCCAGCGTGTGGAGGCGATCTTGGCTTCGGCTTTCCTT
>JGI24137J36423_1000080_pt1 | contig 19283 bp, 16 predicted proteins | sample BarGraNGADG00311_FD_36423 | JGI IMG/M metagenome (IMG submission 36423) | reverse complement strand
GCGCCGCCGCGAGTGTGAGCTCGACCTTGACCGGCTGGCCCACAAAGCGCTCCCAGAGCTCCGCTACCTTCTCGAGCCCGGGGCTGGCAGTGAGCGCCTCCATCTGGAACGCGCACTCCTCGCCGAAACCGAGGACCAGCTCTCCGTCCCCAGACGAGATGACCCTCGCCTTCGCCAGCAGGGTCCAGAGTTTCATCTGCCCGGTCTTCTTGAGCTCAGCGAGGACCGCCATCCATGCCCGCCTGTCGCGCTCCCGCTCTCCAGCGGACGCGCCGTCGGTCCTGGCGGGGGAAGCCGTGGGGGCCTCGGTCGCGGCCTTCACCGCTCTTTCGACCGCGTCTTCCTTGGGAGCCGGCTTTTTCGCCTCGCGCGGGGGCGTCTTCTTCCCGGTCTTGCGCTCCTGCGCCTCCGCGGGCGCGGCCGCCGCGGGCTTGATGTCGGCACCGCCCAGCGATGCCAGCTTCCTCTCGAGCTCGTCGATGCGGAAGGCGAGGCCCTCCAGGGTGGCGTCGGCATCGAGGCTGGTGATCTTCACCAGCGCGCACTCGAGGATCAGCTGCGGGCTCTCGCTCCAGCGCATCTCCCGGTGCGCCTCCCCCAGCCGCTCCATCAGCCTCACGACCTCGTGCCTCCTGAGCCGGCCGGCCTGGTCCACCAGCCGCGCGAAGTGCTCATCGGTCGCCTCGACTATCTCGGACGGGTTCGCCGCGTTCTGCACCAGGAACAGCGAGCGCAGGTGGCCGATGAGGGACTCTACGAACCGCCTGGGCTCCTTGCCGTCCTCCACCAGGCTACCGACCACGGTCAGCGTCCCGGGCGTGTCCCGGTCTGCGATCAGGTCGACCATCTCGAAGACCAGGTCGGTCTCGACCTCGCCGAGCATCTCCGCGAGCTGCTCATGCGTTATCAGCTCGCCGGAAAGGTTTGCAATCTGGTCCATCACCCCGATGGCGTCGCGCACCGAGCCGTGCGCGTGCTCGGCGATCATGCCCACCGCCTCTTCCTCGACCTGTATGCCCTCGCGGGAAGCGATGTGCTCGAGCAAGCGGCACATGTCCTGCGCGGACACCAGGCTGAAGTCGAACTTCTGGCAGCGCGAGACGATCGTGGGCAGGAGCTTGTGAGGCTCCGTGGTCGCCAGTACGAAGACGACGTGGCTGGGAGGCTCCTCCAGCGTCTTGAGCAGCGCGCTGGACGCCTCCGTGGTCAGCTGGTGGACCTCGTCCACGATGTAGACCTTGGTCCGCAGCGATGTCGGCGTGTAAGGTATCTTGTCGAGCAGGTCGCGGATCTCGTCGATCTTGCGGTTGCTCGCGGCGTCGATCTCGATGACGTCGAGCGCGGTCCCCTCGGAGATCGAGACGCACGCGTCGCACACGCCGCAGGGCGTGGCGGTCGGGCCCTCGACGCAGTTTATCGCCTTGGCCAGTATCCGCGCGGTGCTGGTCTTGCCGGTGCCGCGGGGACCCGAGAAGAGGTAGGCGTGCACCACGCGCCCACTCTCCAGCGCGTTGGCGAGAGTGTTGGTCACCCTGGCCTGACCCACGACCTCGGAGAAGGTCTGGGGCCTCCATTTACGGTAAAGAGATATGTGTTCCATCGTAGACCAGCCTCGGATTTAGAGTGACTGTGCACCCACCATCGACTCCAGGAGACGGGCTCCGGACCGGCAGCCAACTCCAACCAGGTTGCTCCACGGCACACGAAAGTTTTTGCTTACCGCTGCTTCCTCCCGGACCTGACGGGGTTCACAAATATTCGTTGCGTGGGACCCAGCCTTCAACGCCGCTTACCGGAACAAAAGCGTCCGGCCCCAAAGAACCTCCGGTGGGAATTCGGCCCCGCTGTAGCGGTTTGCGGGTTACAGGGCACCGCTGGCTCCCCACCTAGCACAGTCAACGGTTAGTATACGCGAAACCGCTGAGGCGCGCGATGACATCTTACCCCTTGTGCAGGCTTCTGACGGGGCTGTTCCGCCCCGGCTCCGGACCGGCCGCTGGGATATAATAGAACCCTGCCGGAGGTGGGGACGTGCCCCCTTCCGGCATGCTGTGTAATCGCCCAGTCTAAGCAGGAAATAAGTGAAGCTGTACAAGCAAGGGTCCACAGGCCGCGAGGTCCGGGATATCCAGGCCCGCCTGGTCGCCGCGGGTTTTCTCTCCGAGGATAGCGGCGAGCTGTCCCGTGGGGAGTTTGCTTCCGAAACCGGCAAGGCGCTGCGCGCCTTCCAGCAGATCAAGGGCCTGAGGGCGGACGGCATCGTCGGGCCGGATACCTGGCCCGCCCTGGTCGAGGCCAGTCGCGTGCTGGGCAGCCGCTTCCTCTACCTGCGCGAGCCGCCGCTGCGCGGGGATGACATCACCGACCTGAAGCGCCGGCTCAACGCGCTGGGATTCTACAGCGGCAAGGAGAGCGGCATCTTCGATCAGGCCACCGCGGTCGCGGTCGAGCAGTTCCAGCGGAACAGCGGCCTTCCCCCCGACGGCATAGTCGGCACTTCCACGGTCGAAGCGCTGCTGCGGCTTTCCCGGGTCACCAAGAACACCAGCGTCGCCTCCGTGCGGGAGATCGAGAGAGGCCTTCCCTCGGGAGGCATCTCCGGGCGACGCATCATGCTGGACGCGGGCCACGGCTACCCGCCCGACCCCGGGGAGATCGGACCGGCGGGTCTCAGGGAGAGCGAGGTCGCCGAGTCCATCGTCGAGGAGCTGGGGGGGATGCTGGTCGACGCCGGGGCCGTGGTGTTCTACTCGCGCAGGCGGGGCGAGTTCCTCGAGCTGGACGCCCGTGAGGCCGCGGCCCACCAGCAGTCGGTCGAACTCATGCTCTCTATCCACCTGAACTCGTCGCCGACGCCCCAGGCGTGTGGCGCGTCCTGCTACTACTTCGCCAGCGGCAACTATCGCTCGCCATACGGCTACCGCCTGGCCAACCACGTCCAGGACGCCCTCATCGGCGAGTGCGGCCGCCTCGACTGCCGGGCCCACGGCCGCACCTACCGGCTGCTGCGGGAGACGAGGATGCCCGTCGTGATCGTCGAGCCGGCGTTCATAACCAACCCGCGCGAGGAGGAGCTCCTCGGGGAGCAGTCCTTCCTCAACAGGGTCGCCCACGCGATAGCCGTGGCGACCGGCGAATACTTCAGCGGCGCCAAAGCCCTGGGAGAGGAATGACGCGCCGGCCCAGCTGATTTGTGGGCCCCGGGGCGCTGTTATATCATGAACCGTGCCTCTAACGGCAACCGGAAGGCACTGAAAGGACCGGCTTGAGATTCTTCGAGAAGGACCTCCGCGTAAAGATCACGACCATCCTCCTGGTCTTCATAATCGTTGCCACGGGGGCCGCGCTTGTCATCAGCTATACCCTGGTCACCCACATCGTGCGCAACAACATCCAGCAGGGAAACGCCGACGCCGCGCGCCTCAGTCGCGACGTGATCGATGTGGCCCTGGAGAGCAGAGCCGCCCGCACGGCCTTGCTGGCCAACCTTCCGGTGATGCGAGACCCGGCGACGCCGCCCGACGTGCGGCAGGCGACGCTGGCTCTATCGGTCCAGACCTGGCCGGTCGCGAGGGAAGCCTTATTCGCCGACACCAACGGCAACATCGTCTGCGGGACGGGCAAGCTCGCCGAGCTGCCCAGCGCCTCGGGGACCAGCTGGTTCGAGAACGCACAGTCAGGCGGGATCACTTTCACCTACATCTACAACAAGTCGGAGCTCACCAGCGCCTTCTTCCTGACCCCTGTGCTTGCCGTGTCCTCCGACGTGAGGGACAGCAAGAACCAGATCTTCGGCTACGTCGTCACCTTCACCAACACGACTGACATAGCGACCGGGATCGAAAGCGTCATGATAGCCAGGACCGGCCACGGCTTCCTGGTCAACGACGCCGGTACCGTCGTCGCGGGGCAGGTCTTCCCGCCGACCCCGCCGCCCGCGCCCGCGGACAAAGTGACGCTGGACAACCTCCTTGGTGAGATGTCCAAGGGGCGCAGCGGCCAGGAGTCGGTCAAGTACGCCGGCAGGGGCTACCTCGTCGCCTGGACCCCGGTCCAGCGCTCGGGCACCCACGAGGAGACCCTGGACTGGACAGTCGGAGTGGCGGTCCCGACCTCGGAGGCGTACGCTCCGGCGCGCGACGTGGCGCTCGCGCTCCTGCTGCTCGCCCTGGTGCTGCTGCTCGGCGGCGCCGTGGCGGCGTTCGTGCTGGGCCGCAGCATCACCCGCCCGATCAACGAGCTGGTCTCGAACACCGAGCGGGTCGGCTCCGGCGACCTCACCGGCGACGTCGTCATCAGGACGCGCGACCAGATCGGGACCCTCGCCGCCGCGTTCCTCAGGATGAGGGACTACCTCCGGACAGCGCTCTCCGAGGCCGGCTACACCTCCGACAGGATGTCGGAGCTTGCCGAAGAGCAGTCGGCCGGCACCGGCGACGTCTTCGAGAACGCCGAGGAGATCTTCGAATCCGTGGTGGTGCTCACTAAGAACATCGACTCTCAGACCCAGAAGATCAGAAAGGTCATGGAGTACGTCGATTCCATGCCCGACGACGTTCAGAAGCTCGAAGCGGTCGTGGAGATAAAAGAGCTGCTGCGGGAGAGCGAGATCCTCGCCGACGTCGGGTCGAACAAGGCCGTGGAGATAGCGGCGGCGACCCAGGACCAGCGCGGCGCGGCGCGTGACGTAGCCGCGGCGGCGCGCAGGCTCTCGGTCATGGCGCGCGAGCTCAAGGACATGGTCCAGCGCTTCAAGGTTTAGCTCGGTATACCTTCTCCCGCGTCCGTTCGAGGACTCAAGGTCCGCTGGAGAAGGTATACCTCGCCCGACTGAACTCGTTGGCCTAGCGCCAAATGCAACACAAGGGGTCTGACCCCCGCGAAGCCATATTTCAACTATCATCGATTACACATCAGTAATGATTCCTAGGGGTCAGTTGTCATCTTAGAATTTCTTTTATAGGGGGGGTGTAAGACGGGGGCAGGGTGAGCGTTTTGCGCAGCCTCCGCAGCGTCTCGGGGAGCCTAGAGAGTCCGCTGGTCTCAAAGACGCGAGGACCAGCGAGCAAAAGGTTTACCCTTCCCCGTCCCATTTGGTGTTGCTACCACGACGACGCGTTCTTAGAGAACGGTGCGCCCGTGGTTGATGGAGCTCACTTCTACCTCACCGGTGGTAGAGTCGAACTTCACGGTCCGGCCGTAGTTGCCGCCGGTGTCCTCGCCGATCAGTGGGATCCTGAGCTTCTCCAGCTCGTTTTTCACCGCCTCGACGTTCCTGGCTCCGATGTGGGCCGGCGCCCCGATGAGCGCGTTCTCGCGCTTCTGCACACCGGGGATCTCGAACATCTGGGCGCCTCCGATTATCTTGCATTTGAGCCGGTTCCTGCGCGCCCCGATCTGGCAAAGTTCTTCCACCAGCGTCGGCACCGCCAGGTCCGCGAACTTGCCGTTCGCGCCNTCGGGCGGCTCCTTNCCCCTGCTCTCGGGCAACATCACGTGCGCGAGCCCGGCGATCTTCCTGAACGGGTCGAACATCGCGACCGCGACGCAGGACCCCAGGCCGAAGCTTGCGAGCACGCAGGAGTTGCTGCCAGTCTTGAGCTCGGCGACCCCTACGTTCACGACTTCACTCAAGAGGTACCCCCAGCCTCTGAAGTATGGTCGCCAGTGTCCCGAGGTCGGGAAACAGTATCAGGTGTCCCAGTATCTTCACGCCCGAGACCATGAAGTCGGTCTCCACCACCAGCACGTGCTCCTCGGCCGACCCCAGGTCGACCAGGACGTAATCCATGATCGCACCGGCCATGTCCATGGCGAAGCCGGGGACCGAAGGCTTGAANAACAGACCTGTGAGCTGGCCCAGGGCGCTCAGGTATGCCCCGGAGAGGATGCTGCCNGTCTCCTGCAGCGCGGATCGCTTNACCACTCCCATCTCGGCGCCGGCCGCGAGATCGTGCGGGACCATCAGGGCGGCGAGGCTCTCGGCGCTCTCCTTCTCGAGCAAGAGCAGGATGCTGCCGGAGCAGTCTCCCGCGATGTTGAGGTAGACTCCGGCGACCGGCGTCTCCGGTCCCCCTACCAGCTCGGGGATGCACACCAGCGGCTGGAGGCTGGCCTTGGGCACCGACAGGTCGACCTTTTTGTCGACCATCTGCGACAATGCTATCGCGGCGTTGCCGGCTCCGATGTTGCCGACCTCCCTGAGCGCGTCGATCTGTATCGCGGAAAGGGACNCGCTCCCTTTTTTCGNNGTCATGGGCCTTCCTCTCGCGTCACTTGCTCTTCAGGGTCCACTTACATCAAGCTCGGGATATCGAGTATCANCGCGACNCGGCCCGTGCCGAGTATCGTCGCGCCCGCGAAGCCTTCAACCCTCTTCAGGAACTTGTCGAGCGTGCTTATGACTATCTCCTGCTGCCCGATCAACGAGTGCACGCCCAGCGCGATCAGCCTCGNCCCGATCTCGGTGATGACCACCGGGAACTGCTCGGCCCCGTTGAGCAGGTGCGAGCACTCGAGCANCCTGTCCAGCCTGAGAAGCGGTATCGTCTCGTCGCGCAGGAAGATGGCCTCGTGGCTCTGGACGGTCTTGATGTCCTCGGGGCTTATCACGTGCGTCTCGCGCACGGTGCCGAGCGGCACCGCGTAAGTCTCTCCCGAGACCTCCACCATCAGCGCCTGCACGATCGCCAGTGTCAGCGGGAGCTTGAGGGTGACGGTGGTGCCCAGCCCCGGCTCGAATGCCAGCAGCACGAACCCGCCCAGGGCCTCCGCCTTCGACTTGACCGCGTCCATGCCTACGCCCCGCCCCGAAACGCCGCTCACCTTGTCGCTGGTCGAGAACCCGGGCATGCAGAGGACCCGCAGCACGTCGTCGTCGGTCAGCGACCGACGCTCGTCCTCGCCGATGAGCCCCTTGGAGAGCGCCCGGTCGAAGACCCGGGCGGGCTCGACGCCTTCACCGTCGTCGTAGACCTCGATAGCCACGTAGTTCCTGTCGCGATAGGCGGAAAGCTTCACCGTCCCCCTTGCGGGCTTGCCCTGCTTCACCCGCTTCTCGGGCGTCGCCATGCCGTGGTCCACCGCGTTGCGGATCATGTGGATGAGCGGGTCCGATATCTCATCGAGTATCGTCCTGTCGAGTTCGATCTCCTTGCCCTCGACGACGAAGTCGATCTCCTTGCCCTCGGCCCTGGCCAGGTCCCGCACCATTCGCGGGAACCGGTTGAACACGTGCTCCACCGGGACCATGCGGGTCTTCATCACCTCGTCCTGCAGCTCGGCTGTCAGGCGCGAAGTCTGGTCGAGCGCCTCGCGAAGGTCGGGAATGTTGGACCCCTGGGCGATCTGCGCGAGCCTGGTCCTGTTTATCACCAGCTCGCCGACCAGGTTCATCAGCGTGTCGAGCCTGGCGATGTTGACGCGAACGCTCTGCGTCCGNCGCGCCGCGGAGAGCCCGGCGGCGGCTTTGTCCGTAGCGCCATCGGCCCCCGCTCTCGACGGCTCTGCCTCCTGGGCGGGCTCGTGCAGGACGTCGATCTTCACGCTTGCAATCTCCGCGATGGCCAGCAGCGCCTTCTCGACCCGCTGTCCCGTCTCGGGCGTGGCGGCGGCCACCTGGAACGTGCTCTCGAACTTCTCGTCCTCGAGCGCCTCGACCGGCGGCATCGAGCCCAGCACATCCCCGAGCTGCGCGAGCTTCTTGAACACCATGAACACGCGCACCGACTTGAGCAGGCATTCCCTGTCGAGCTCCACCGTCAGGCGCATGATGCGCATTCCCGGNGTCGCGGAGTACCTGCGCACGTCGGCTTCGTCGACCTCGAGCAAGCCGGCCACCGGTTCGGCTGACGTTTGCGGGGTGGGCTTTGGTTCCGTTACTCGTTGCTCGGTTGCTGCCGGTTCGGTCAGCTCGGCCTTAGCGGCTACCGTCTGCGCGNTGGCTTGTGGTTGAGCCANCTCGGCTTCGGGGACCTCTGGTTCCGTTACCGCTTGCCGGGTGGTTTGAGGTTCGGCCACCTCAGCATCAGCGCCGATTGGTTCGGCCAGACCCGGCTGTGCCACAGCCGGCTCTTCCGTCACCGGCTCCTCCGTCACACTCCTGATCTCCCCAACCAGGCCACTGAAATCGATCTGCTCGGGCCTGTCCTCGGCGATCGCGTTGATGATGGCGCCAAGGGTGTCGAAGCAGGAGAAGAGGGTGTCGACCACGTTGGTGGTGACCCGCACGTCACCCGTCCTCAGGTGCTCGAGGAGGTTCTCCATCTCGTGGGCCAGCTCTGTCAGCTGGTCGTAGCCCATGGTCGCCGACATGCCCTTGAGCGTGTGCGCCGAGCGGAAGATCTCGGTCACGACGTCCAGGTTGTTGGGATCGTTCTCAAGCTGCAGCAGGAACTTGTTGAGGGAGTCCAGGTGCTCCTGCGCCTCAGTGATGAACAGGTCTTTGTACTGGGAGATATCCATCTCCATGGGCTCGCCCTCCGGGCGCTACAGCCTTGCCACTATGGCTTCGGCTATCTTGTCGAGCGGGAGCACCTCGCTCACCAGCTTGCGTTCAATCGCCGCCTTCGGCATGCCGAACACCAGGCAGGTCTCCTCGTTCTGGGCGATCGTATCGCCCCCGGCGTCGCGGATCATGCCCAGCCCCATCGCGCCGTCGGAGCCCATGCCTGACAGCAGCACGCCGACAGTCCTTTCTCCGTACACCTGCGCGGCGCTCTCCATCGTCACGTCGATGACCGGGCTGGCGCCATGCCTCGCCACTGTCGGCAGGAGCCTGGTCCTGACNTTGTCTCCCCCGATCTTCTCGAACACCATGTCCTGCCCGCCGGGGACCACGAAGCCGAGTCCGGGCTCCAGCTCCTCACCCTGTACGGCCTCACGGACCTCGATGTTCGCTTTCGAGTTGAGCCTCTCCGCGAAAGAGCCGGTGAATGGCTCGGGCATGTGCTGGACGATGATCAGCGCCGCGGGCAGGTCCTCCGGGAGCGCCGGGACGATCTCCGCGAGCGCTCTGGGCCCTCCGGCCGAGGCGCCCATCACCACCAGCTTGGCGCCGCCGACCGTCACGCGCTTGATCTTCACTTTCTTGGGAGGCTTCGCCTTGCGCGCCTGCTCCCATATCTCGCGGGCCCGCGAATGGGCAGCGGCCTTGATCTTGTTCAACACATCCTCGCGCACTTCGTTCACCGAGGTTGGGAACTGGGTCGGCTTGGCGATGAAATCCACGGCCCCGAGCTCGAGCGCCCGCAGGGTCGGCGCGGCGCCCTTCTTCACCAGCGCGGAGAGCATCACCACAGGTCGCGGTGATTTCTTCATGATGTACTCGAGCGCGGCGAGCCCGTCCATCTCCGGCATGTGGATGTCCATGGTAACGACGTCCGGGTCCAGCTCAACCGTGAGCTTGATCGCCTCGACGCCGTTGCGGGCAATCCCCGCGACCTCCAGCTCGTCGTCCTGGGAGATCATGTCCACCAGCAGCTGCCTCACCAGCGCCGAGTCGTCGACTATGAGAACGCTAACCTTCTCGCCCACGCGTCCGCCCTTCGCCCGCCTGACTAGCCGCCGTCTCCGTGGAGCGCCTTTCGCACGGCCTCCACGACCTTCGCCGGCTGGAACGGCTTGATGATGAAATCCTTCGCCCCCGCCTCCAGCGCTTCTACCACCAGCGGCTGCTGGCCCATGGCGCTGCACATGAGCACTCGGGCCCCGGGGTCGATCTTGATGATGTTGCGCACAGCTTCGATGCCGTCCATCTCGGGCATCACGATGTCCATGGTGACAAGGTCGGGGTGCAGCTCGGCATACTTCTTCACGGCCTCCACACCGTTCTCCGCCTCCCCCACTATCTCGAAGCCGTCCTTGGAGAGGATGTCCTTGATCATCATCCTCATGAACAGGGCGTCATCGACTATAAGAACAGATGGGGCCATTAGATCCTTCCTCCCTTGTCAATGGCACAGCAACCTCGGGCCTCGATCGCCATCACTCCTCTTGTTCCTCTCCGCTATCCTGCCCGGGCGCCGCGTCCATGGCGCCGATGTCGGTCCGCTCCTCGTCGGAGAGGACCCGGTCGACATCGAGCAGTATCAACAGCCTGTCTCCCAGCTTGACCACGCCCTTGATGAAGGAGGACTCGACGTCGGCGCTGGCAAGCGCCGGCGATGCCTCGATGTCCTCCTTGTCGATGTTTATCACCTCGGGCAAGTCCACTATCAGGCCCACCTTCACGTCCTGCGCCTCTACCACCACGATGCGCGTGGCCGGCCCCCGATCGCTGGTGGCCACCCCGAGCCGTGAGGCCAGGTCCACCACCGCGATGATCTGACCGCGCAGGTTGATGATCCCCTCTACGAACTTCGGGGCCCTGGGCATCCTGGTCACGTCGACCAGCGAGATCACGCCCTCCACCTTCTTCACGTCGACGCCGAACTCTTCGTTGCCGACCTTGAAGGCGACCAGCTGCATCTCTCTGTCGACGGCGTAACCCTTGTCTTCCATCTCCCCTCCCGCCTCAGGCAGTCTTGACTCCCTCGATGAGCACCTTCAGCCTTTCGGCCGTCTCGGCGAGCTCGGCGGCGGCGGCGGAGATCTCCTCCATCGACGCCGTCTGCTCCTCGACGCAGGCGGAGACCTCCTCGGTGCTCGAGGCCGATTCCTCCGAGATGCTCGCGACGGTGCTTATTATCTCTACGACCTTGTTCGAGCCTTCGGCGATGGAGTCCGTGGCCTGCGATATCGCGTGGGTCTCGGCGCCGATGGTCTCGACCGCGGTCTTGATCCGATTGAGCGACTGGCCGGCGTTGCCGACCACCTTCGCGCCCTCGTCAGCCTCCTTGGTGCTGTTCTCCATCAGGACAACTGTGCCGCCGATGGTCCTCTGGATCTCCCGGACTATCCCCGCGATCTGGTTCGCCGCCCTGGCGGATCCTTCGGCGAGCTTCCGCACCTCGCCCGCCACGACCGCGAACCCCTTGCCGTGCTCGCCGGCGCGCGCCGCTTCGATCGCCGCGTTCAGCGCCAGCAGGTTGGTCTGGTCGGCGATGTCGGTGATGACGTCGACGATGAGGCCGATCTGCTCCGACCTCTCTCCCAGGTCGTGCATGGCCTGCGCGCTCGACGTCGTCGTGCCCACCAGCTTGCCCATCTTGTCGGTGGCCCGGTCTATCGCGTCGGCTCCGTCCTCGACGGTCACCCTCGCTTCGAGGCTGTACTTGGCGACTTCCCGCGCCGCCTCGGCGACCCTGTCTATCTCCTCCGCCATCTGGCTGATGGTGCTGGACGCGATCATCATCGAGTTGACCTGGTCCTCAGCGCCCCTGGCGAGGCCGGAGATCGTCGCCGCCGTGGCCTGGACGCCGTCGGACGTCTCTCTGGCGACCGACGCCATCAGGTTGCTCGAGCCCGCAACCTCGTCGGAGACGCCGTGCATCTCGTCGACCATCAGGCGCAGTGAATCGAGCATCTGGTTCACCGCCGTGGATATCGGCTTGAGCTCCGAGCGCTTGCCCATCTCCACGTCCTCGGAAAAATCGCGGGTGACCAGCTTGCGGGAGAAGATCTCGAGCTTCTCGAGGGGACTCACGTACATCTGCACCGCGGCGTAACCCGCGAACCCCATGGCCAGTATGCCCGCCGCCAGGCCCAGTGCGGCTCCCGCCAGCCAGGTGCCCGCGGATGGGTTCTTGACCAGGACGGCGACGAACACCACGCCCGCGCCGGCGGCNGCCGGAAGTGACAGCAGGCCCGTTCGCAGGAGGAACCGCTGCGTCATCGTCAGATCGCCCCACCAGTGCTTCAGTCCGGACGTCTTGACCTCTTCATCGTCTTCCAATGCAATCTCTCCCATGCGGTTGCCTCGCTTTAGCCTCCTCAGACCTTGAAGCCTTCAGTCAGCTCGTGCAGCTTCGACGCCAGACCGGCCAGGGCGAGGGACTCCTCAGCGACGTCTTCCGTCGAGACCCTCTGCTCGTTGATTGTGGCTGCGACCTGCTGTGTGCTGGCCGCGGTCTCCTCGGCGATCGCGGCGATGTCGTTTATCGCCCCGAATACCCTGTCCGTGTTGGCCGCTATGCTCTGTATCGTGCTTGATATCTCGCTTGCCGCGCGGGCGGCCGTATGCGAGGAGGCTACGATGCCATCAAGGGCCTCCCCCGTCTTATGAACCACTTCGCGCCCGGTATCCACGCGCCCGGTGCTATCGGTCATGGACGCGCTGACGCGGCTTGTCTCCGAGGAGATCTCCCTGATGAGGTGGGAGATCTGCTCCGCGGATCTCTTTGAGTTCTCGGCCAGCTTCCGCACCTCGCCGGCCACTACGGCGAACCCCTTGCCGTGCTCCCCCGCTCGGGCGGCTTCAATCGCCGCGTTGAGGGCCAGCAGGTTGGTCTGGTCGGCGATATCGGTTATCACGTCGATTATAATCCCAATCTGGGCAAATCTCTCCCCCAGGCCCTCGACCAGGACCTCGGAATGCTTCACCGATGAGTAGATCTCGCTCATCACCCGCGCCGCTTCAGTGGACGCCTCCCCGCCGCCCTCCGCGAGCTCGGCCGTCAGCTCGCTGTGGCGCGCCGACACCTGGCCTTCCTCGGAGATGCCCTCGACAGCGCGGCTGACCTCCGCCATGGCCAGGGAGGTGTCCTCGACCTTGCGCGCCTGGTCCTCGCTGCCAGTCGAGATCTGCTCGGCGGCTCCCGGTGTGCTCACGGTCTCGATGGCGGCCTTCGCGTCCAGCAGGCTCTTCCTCCCCGCTTGGACGGCCGCCGCCGCATGCGCCGTGTTCCCCGACGACTCTTCCGTCGCTGCGGTCGCAAACGCCTGCGACGCCCGGGCCGCCGAGTCGGACGCTCCCGCCAGCGTTGCCGAGTTCTGAGCCTTCGCGCGCGCGTCAGAGCTCTTCGCCATCACTATCACCCCGACCACGATCAGCGCTGTGACGATGCACAGCACCACCACGAAAGTCTGCCCGATCCTCATCTTGAAGGTCGGGACGGTCAGGGCTCGCCATGCCCTGCTGAAGATGTTACCCACCCTGGCCCCCGGTATCCCGCGGGCCCTGCGGCCGGTCGCGCCCACCGGCCCGCGTCTCGATCGCCACCTGGTATATCCTCTCCCTGGGAAAAGCCGGCTTGAACCTGGTCGAGACCTCCGCCCCCAGCGTCTCCGACTTGCCCAGCACGAGGTAGCCGTCCCTCACGATGCTCTGCGTGAGCGCTTCGATGATCTTCGTCTGCACCTTGCGTCCGAAATAGATGAGCACGTTGCGGCAGAGGACCAGGTCGAAGTGCCTCGGCTCCGAGGACGCCAGCAGGTTCATCTTCTCGAACCGCACCCTGCGCTTGATCTCCTCCTTGAGGCGGAACTCGCTGCCCTCAGGCGTCGGGCTCAGGTCGAAGTAGCGCTCCGCCTCTACGCCCGGCAGCATCTCGAGGTTCTGGTACACGCCGGCTTTCGCGACCGCCAGGCTCCTCTCGTCGAAGTCCGAGCCTGTGACCCTCACGTTCCAGCGCGACATCTCGCCGCCCAGGACCTGCTCCACCATTATGGCCATCGAGTACGGCTCCTCGCCGCTCGCGCACCCCGCGCTCCATATCCTCAGGCTCCGGGAGCTCATGCGCTTCTTCGATTCGACAAGGTCGGGGAGGACGTTCTCGCGCAGCTTCAGGTAGACGTCGGGGTCGCGGAAGAACTGGGTCACGTTTATCGTCAGCTCGTTCATCAGCCTGGTGTACTCGTCAGGGTCCGTGCGCAGCAAGCGAAGGTAGTCGAGGTAGTCGCGCGCGCCGGTGGCTCTGAGGCGGACCGCTACGCGCCTCTTGAGGTAATTTTCCTTGTACTGCTCGCAATCGAGGCCGCGGTCGACGAAAATCCGTCTCTTCAGCAGAATGAATCCCTGATCTTCGTTGAACAAACGCTCCTCCGCTCCCGTGAACATCCGGCTTTAGATTATATTTCATATTCAAACCCCTTTTGAACAAAGGCCGCGGAAGCAAGAAGCGCGATGCTCGACTAATCAAGCCCTTTCCGATACATTTTCACCATCAGGGTTAGCAGGGGGAGGCGGGCAGGATGCAGGACAATATCTCCAATTCGCTGATCGAACTCGAGGAGGACGAGGTCCTCGAAGGCGTGAGCCGTTCCCTCGAGCAAGGCGTCGAGCCGATCACGCTGGTCGAGCAGCTGCGGCTGGCCATGTCGGTCGTGGGCAAGCGCTTCGAGGACAAAGAGTATTACCTGTCCGAGCTGATCATGTCGGCCGAGATCTTCAAGGAAGCGATGGAGCTCATCGAGCCGCGCCTGGGCGCATCAACGGATGAGTCCCGCGGCCGCCTGGTGATAGGGACTGTGAAAGGCGACATCCACGATATCGGCAAGAACATCGTGGCGACGCTGTTGCGCTGCGAGGGCTTCGAGGTGCTCGACCTGGGGGTGGACGTCCCCGCCGCGGTGTTCGTCGAGGAGACCAGGTCCTCGGGCGCCAAGATCCTGGCACTGTCGGGTCTGCTCACCCCCGCTTTCGACGCGATGAAGGAAACGGTAGCCGCCCTCACAAATGCCGGGCTCAGGGACGACGTCAAGGTGATAATCGGCGGAGGCCCGGTCAACCAGTCTGTCGTCGAGTTCGCCGGCGCGGACGCCTGGGGCAAGGACGCGGCTCAAGCCGTGCGGCTCGTCGCGGAGCATCTTGCCTGAGGCCTTCTCCACGCGAGTTTGACATACCCTGAGGCCTGCGTTACTTTCAACTGAAATCCCCAAGGGAGCCTGGCAACCAGGAGAGCGACCGTGTCACCCGAGATAATCTTTGACCCTTATACAAAGCTTTACTCAGAGGCAAGCACTCTGATGAAATCATCGGCCGTGCGCGACCTCATGAGCGTCGTCGGAAGATCGGACGTGATCTCTTTCGGCGGCGGTCTCCCCTTCACCGGCGGGCTCCCNCCCGAGGACATCAACGACGTCATGCGCTCCGTGATGGAAAAGGGCATGGCCGAGGCGTTCCAGTACGGCGNGACCGAGGGCCGCGACGAGCTCAAGCGCGANCTTGCGGTCATCATGGGCCAGGAGGGCATCGACGCCGACCCGGAGCACGTGCTGGTCACCACCGGCAGCCAGCAGGCNCTGGACCTGCTGGCGCGCATCCTCATCGACAGCGGAGATGACATCATCATCGAGGGTCCCACTTATCTGGGCGCGCTTGCGGCGTTCCGTCCGGCCGGACCACGCATGACGACCATGCACCTCGACACCGAGGGCCTGCCGGTGGCCGACCTCGAGCGCGTGCTCGACGAATGGAGGGGGCCGGCGCCCAAGTTCGTCTACGTGGTGCCCAACTTCCACAACCCCGCCGGGGTGACGATGTCCGCCGAAAGGCGCGAGCGCCTGCTCGCGGTCGCCGAGGAGCGCGACCTGCTCATAATCGAGGACAACCCCTACGGCCTGTTGCGGTTCGAGGGGAAGTCGGTGCCGCCGATGGCGTCGTCGGGCTCGCGGCACGTTGTCTACCTGGGGACGCTCTCCAAGATCGTTTCCCCGGGCATACGCGTCGGCTGGGCCTACGGGCCGCCGCCGATCATCGACAGGCTCGCGACGCTCAAGCAGGGCGCCGACCTCTGCTCGTCCGCCCTCAACCAGATGTTCGCGGAGGAGTACATCCGGCTGGGCTACTGGGAGAAGAACCTCGACGTGCTGAAGCGTGTGTACCTCTCGCGGCGCAACGCGATGTTGAGCGCGCTCGAGAAGAACTTCCCGGAAGGTTCGCGCTGGACCAGGCCGGAGGGCGGACTGTTCATCTGGGTGACTCTACCCGAGTTCCTCGACACCGAGAAGATGCTGCCGCTCGCGATAAACCAGAAAGTCGCCTACGTCCCGGGGACGGCGTTCTACGCTGACGGGACCGGCGCGAACCAGATGCGGCTGAACTTCAGCTACGCGAACGAGGAACTCATCGCCGAAGGCATCAAGCGCCTCGGCAAGGTGATACGCAAGGAGATAGAGCTCTACCATTCGTTGGGCCTCGACAAAGAATAGTCAGGGCGCAAGGGAGGAGATGGCATGAAGGCCAGGATAGCGGTTCTGATGGGAGGGCGCTCGCTGGAGCGCAGCATCTCTTTGAAGTCCGGCAAGAGGATCGCGCGCGCGCTCACCGAGCGCGGCTACGACGTTCTCGAGCTCGACGTGGACGAGACCCTCGTCCCGACGCTTATGTCCGAAAAGCCGGACCTCGTCTACATCGCGCTGCACGGCAAGGGGGGCGAGGACGGCACGATCCAGGAGCTGCTGGAGATCGGCGACATCCCTTACACGGGACCAGGCCCGCTGGCCAGCATCATCGGCTTCAACAAGGTCCTCTCCAAGGAGCTCTTCATCGCCAATGGCATACCCACCCCGCGCTACTTCACGATATCGTCGGCGACGCTCGAGGAGATGGGCGCATCCAACCTTCTGCCGACCGCCTGGGAGAAGCTCGGCTCGCCTCTGGTGGTGAAGCCCGCCGCGCAGGGCAGCGCCCTGGGCGTGAAGATCGTCAGGGAGCTCGACGACCTCGGCGGAGCACTGATAGAAGCGCTGAGCTACGACGATCGAGTCCTGCTCGAGGAGCACGTAGCCGGCACCGAGATCGCCGTGAGCGTCATCGGCGACAGCGAGCCGGAAGCCCTTCCCGCCGTGGAGGTCGTCCCGGAGTCCGGGTTCTTCGACTTCGACGCCCGTTACACACCGGGCAAGACCGAGTACTTTATCCCCGCGCGGCTGGAGAAGTCCGTAGCGGCCGAAGCATCGCGCCTCGCCCTGGAGGCCCACAAGCTGCTGCGGTGCAAGGACCTGTCGCGGGTCGACATGATAGTGAGGGACGGACACCCCCTGGTGCTGGAGCTGAACATCAGCCCCGGCATGACCGAGACCAGCCTGCTACCGCTCGCCGCCGAGGCCGCGGGGATGAGCTTCGCCGACCTGGTCGAGCGCCTCGTCAAGCTCGCGCTGCCGTCCGACTGAAGACCCTGAAACAAAAAGCGGCAGCCAACGCGGCCGCCGCTCGTATCGCTGACCGTCCACCTAATCTTCAGGCTCGGCCTCTCCTTCAGGCTCACCCGCCACGGGCGCTTCTCCGCCTGTTATCGCCTCGAAGATCCTCCTCAGGTCGGTCATGTTCCTGAACTCGATGACGATCCGCCCCTTGCGCTTGCCCAGCGAGCCCCGGACGCGCGCCTCCAGGACCTCCTGCAGCCTCGAGAACATCTCGAGGGCCTCCTCTGGTGGGGGCGTCTTCTCGCGGTGCTCGACCTGGACAAGATTCTTGTCCTCGCCATCTCCGGCAAGCTCCTCGACCTGGCGAACTGACAGGCCTTCGGCGATCACCCTCGAGCAAATGGTGTCCTGCTTGGTCGGCTGGTCCTGGAACGCGAGCAGGGCCCTGGCATGCCCGGTGGTGATCCGGCCGTCCATTACCTCTTTCTGCACGCGGGGCGGCAGCTGCAGCAACCTGAGCGTGTTGGTGATCGTGGCCCGGCTCTTTCCGACCCTCTTCGACAGCTCCTCGTGGGTTATGGCGAAGTCGTCGAGCAGCTGCTGGTAGGCGGAGGCCTCCTCGATGCCGTTGAGGTCCGACCTGTGGAGGTTCTCGATGAGCGCCACCTCGAGTGAGTCGGTCTCGGTGGACTGCCTGATGACCGCGGGAATCGTGTCGAGCCCGGCCTCCTGGGCCGCCCGCCATCGCCTCTCCCCCGCAATTATCTCGTACGAGCTCCCTACGGGCCTGACTATTATCGGCTGGATGACGCCGAAGGTCTTGATCGAGGAAGTCATCTCGTCGATGCTCTCTCTGTCGAACTTTTTGCGAGGCTGCCTGGGATTCGGCTTGATCTCCCCTACGGGGATGTCCTCAAGCCTGTTCCCCTCCGCCGCCGCCGCCGAGGATATCAGCACGTCCAGGCCCTTCCCCAGCCCTCTCCTGGCCACTTTGCACCACTTCCTTCGCAAGCTCCGTGTAAGCCCAGGCGCCTTTCGACGAGGGCTCGTAGAGGATTATCGGTTTGCCGAAGCCCGGCGCCTCGGAAAGGCGCACCGTCCTCGGGATTACGGTCGAGAAAGTCATCTGTGGGTATTCCCTGCGAACCTCTGCCTCGACCTCCCGGGAGAGGTTCGTGCGCGTATCGAACATGGTCAGGAGCACCCCGGCGATCACCAGCTCGCGGTTCACGTGCAGCCTCACCCGCTGGATAGTGCGCAGCAGGTAGACCAGGCCCTCCAGCGCGTAAAACTCGCATTGGATCGGTATCAGCGTCTCGCCCGCGGCAGCCAGGCTGTTGATCGTCAGCAGACCAAGAGCCGGCGGGCAGTCGATTACGATGAAATCATAGGATCCAAGGAGCGGCGCAAGCCCGGTCCGCAGCCGGTTCTCTCTGGAGAGCTCGGCGGCCAGCTCGATCTCCGCCGCCGCCAGGTCGAGCGTGGACGGCAGTACATCCATGTTCTCGAGCGGCCCGGGCAGGATGACCGATGCCGCCTCCGTCTCCGCCAGCAGCACGTCGTAGACGCAGTCGGTGATCTTGGCCTTCTCGATGCCTACNCCACTGGTCGCGTTCCCCTGCGGNTCCATGTCCACCAGCAGCACCCGCCTGCCCGACTGGGCGAGGCATGCGCTCAAATTGATGGCGGTCGTCGTCTTTCCGACCCCGCCTTTCTGATTTGTTACCGCGATTATCCGCGCGCCTGTATTGACGCTCGCGGAGGATTCCGGCTCGTCCGACACTTCTTTCCCCGTTCTCGAGTGAACGCTCAGTATCTTACAACTTCTCGATGAGGACAAGCGAGGCGCGGGTTTGCGTGCTCAGAAACGATGGGGTGTCCACCGCGGCGGCAGAGATCAGGCGTCCTGACGCCGCATCGATCTCCGGCAGCGCTTCGGCGATCTCCTCGGCGATCCTGGAGGCTTTGAGCGCCACATAAAGGCCTGTGCCGGGAAGAAGCGCCAGCGCCAGGGGGGCCATGACGCGCAGCCTTCCTGCCGCCCTGGACACCACAACATCATATTGCTCGACCCCCAGCAGGCTCTCCGCTCTTGCGTTCACGACCCTGGCGTTACGTATGCCCAGGGCTCCTGTTGCTTCGGCGAGAAACGCGGCTTTCCGCGAGGAGGACTCCACCAGCGTGACATCGCACCCCTCGCAGCATATCGCCAGAACCAGGCCGAGCAGTCCTCCCCCGGCCCCCAGGTCAGCCACGCTTTTCGCCTTGCCAAAGCCAATGGCTTTCCCCACGGCAAGTGAATCTGCCAGCGCTTTCTC